>Ga0070714_100000386_pt1 | contig 32917 bp, 23 predicted proteins | sample LARL83metaG_FD_65450 | JGI IMG/M metagenome (GOLD analysis project Ga0070714, IMG submission 65450) | Corn, switchgrass and miscanthus rhizosphere microbial communities from Kellogg Biological Station, Michigan, USA - LAR L8-3 metaG | ecosystem: Host-associated > Plants > Roots > Rhizosphere ... | reverse complement strand
GGCCATCAGAAAGCCAAGGTGGTAGGTGTGAAATATTATCGAAAGCCACCACCAATGAGTTGCTCCCGGCGATCATGAGATCACGAATGTCCCGCGGCTGTGCTCGCAAGGGAGACCTGTTCGGATCAACCATTTCACGCAAGACCCGGGCTGTGGTGCTTTTAGCGCTGCCTTGTTCACCCTGCAAAACTAGCACGGCAAAAGGCCCGCCGAACAGAAAAGCACCAAGCAGCCACGCAACCATAAGCACAAAATCGTCATCGCTACCAGCGTTAACGAAGGGACGGAGTTGCGAGATGTCGCCATCCCGTTCAGGTTTCGGCAATGGGTGCATGCCACGAGTGCGCCGAAAGTATGCGTTCGGGTTGCGCACGACCTGCCAACCGGAGGCTGTGATCTTAACCGCTCGCCACGTGTCATCGCACAAATCGAGGTAAATCACGTCCTCAAGTCGCGCGATCCTGATAAAAAGTTCGCGCTGAATGCCCATATAGATTGCTTGGCCCTCAAGCACGCCCAGTGCGTCATTCAGAGCTTGTGACGACGGCGCTTTACCCTCAGCCTCGTAGAACTTTGCCGCCAGCCACCACCGGAATTCACGGTCTGGAAGAGGCCAGATTTCGCGGTGACCATCAACCTTGATGGCCGCATAGGCTTGGCGGTCGGGATCGTGGAAGAGCTCGACTTCGCTTGCGAGTGACACCAGTTGTGTTGCCTGTGACCTACGGGATTCGGCCTCGCGTGGTTCGAGTTCAGTGCCATTTTTGGCCTGGCGGCCACTGAGGGCAAGCCACTCGGAAACGCACCGGATCACATCCTCGTTTACGAATTCGGTCAATTTTGGAAAACCCGTAGTGGGCCTACCGGTTGCGAACTTTGCATAAGTGCTGCGCACTTCACGCTCAGCTTGAGCGAAATCGGCCGCTGTACCCCAGATACCTCGGTATAGCGCTTTGGCGAATCGGATCGCGTCTTCTTCGGTGATGCCACCGTGGGCAAGCATCCCGCTCAGCGCCAGAAAAGCCCCATTGCGTCCACTCTTTTCCCCCGGATAATGACGAATAAGGAGCGCTGCGGCAGCCAAGTTATTCGCATCACGACGTAGCTCTTCCGCCTCGACGTTGGCCGGCTCACCGCTGTTGATGTATCGAATGCGCTCGCCAAACGGGTGCACCGATGGTGGGACCATCGTTTGCAGGCCGATTTCGCCCGTCGATGTCACGCACCGAAACTCAAGCAATACGTTTCTGTCCTTATCCTTTTCCAACGGGTCTATATAGCGCTTGGTCACAATCGGCTGTTCGATGCGGTAGAACCTATGCGCTGCCGGCGCGGACCTGCGACCAAAGACAAAATTGGTCGCAGGAAGAAATTCGTCAGCGATCAGCAGCGCTTCTTTAGAATCCAGATCGATGTCGGTGAGGCCGTCGATGCCAAGAATTACACCCACATTCTGGCGCTGATCGTGGAAATAGTCTGGGATCTCGTCCTCTGTGATCCGAAGATTAGGCCATCCTTTCATATCAGGGCCCTTCGTTTGAAAAGGCACTGGAAGAGGGTACATCCCAAGCGAAATGAGTAACGCCGCCCCGGCTCTAGGGCTGTTAGAATTATCATGGTTGTTGTGTCTTGCTTTGGCCCGGCGGTTCGCACCCGCTGGGCCTCTACTTTTGGCTATCATTTCGCCTCCACGACGCGTTTGTTGCGCTCAAGATATTCGCGTACGTCTCGCGGGTCGTAACGAACTAACGCGCCGCACTTTATGTAGGTGATACCGACCCCAATCAACCGATCCCGACGAAGCGAGGAGACGCTTCGGCCAGTTAAGCGCGCAACTTCAAATTCGTTCAGCAGCCGCTGAAGGGTGCCCGTCGATTGTTGTCTTTGTTCAGGGGCTCCAAGGGTTTTCATACGTGCCTAAAAGGATGCCATGGGAAGGGTGTTTTTCGTGACAGCTAACTGGAACGTTGCGGAGAATAATCATTGCGCCGCCGGGCTTGATAGGGGGGCAACCGACTTTCTGAAGGCTGTTCAGCTCGAGATGAACAAGGGGTCTCTCACACGATTCTGACTGTGGGGAGTTTTGTGGGGGCCAGACTTCAAACTGGTGATCTCTGGTGCGCAAGTCTGAACAATCGCCGCGTGCTCTCCAGGCCTGAAAACACAGCACCCTAACAAACAGTGAGCATCTGTGAGAAATCGTGACTAGTACGTTTTCAACGACTCTTAATCAGTAGGTTGTAGGGTTCAGATCCGACCGTGGGGGTTTCTTTGGGGACAAGCTTTAGAAATCGTACACAATGGTGAGCAATTGAGCGAGTACCGCCATGAGCTAAGTGACTAGACTTCAAACCTAGTTGGCAACACTGGACAAGCCTGATAGAAGGTTTAGCCCTGATTGTAAGGCAGGCGCTCTAACCAACTGAGCTAACCGCCCCCCGGTTGAGTCCTCATTGATTTTAGAACATTTCAAGGCTCATAGACTCCTTTTTGCTGCTGCCTCAACATCTGGCTCCCCCTTCGCGAAGTGCGGGATATACGTTTTGCCTGCCATTCGGTCGATCTGCTTCACATGTACACCGGTTCGCCAGAACTGATCGATGCTTTGAAACCGGACACTTCGGTCCCCAACGGCAGTGCACGCATGTCGGCCGAGACCCTGCGGCAGGATTTCGAGCGCCATCTGCGCCGGACCCTGGCAAAGGATCGTTACACCGCGACTGATCGCGACCGATACTTCGCATTGGCTCTCACAGTTCGAGACCAGTTGATCGAGCGCTGGATCGCGACCCAGCAGACGCACCACAAGCAGAATGTCAAACGCATCTATTACCTTTCGCTCGAGTTCCTGATTGGCCGCCTGCTCGGAAATAACGTCATCAACCTGAAGTTAGAAGGTAGCTGCCGTGACACCATGGCGGAACTGGGCTTGGACTATGAGGCCCTGCGAGACCGTGAAGTCGACGCGGGCTTGGGCAATGGCGGCTTGGGCCGTCTGGCCGCCTGTTTTCTCGACTCCATGGCCACGCTGAGCCTGCCGGCGATCGGCTATGGCCTACGCTACGACTTCGGCATCTTCAACCAGAAGATTGTGAACGGCTATCAGATGGAGCAGCCGGATGAATGGCTGAAGCTGGGCTATCCGTGGGAGATCGCTCATCCGGAATTCTCGTTTCCGGTCCAGTTTGGAGGCCGGGTTGAGGTCATCTCAGGACCTCGGGGTAAAGAATGGCGCTGGGTGGATACGAAGACCGTGGTGGGTCTGCCCTATGATCTGCCGGTTGTGGGATATGGTGGCGACACCGTGAACACGCTCCGGTTGTGGTCGGCAAAAGCAGCCGAGGAGTTCGACCTCGACGACTTCAATCGCGGCGAGTATGTCGACGCGGTGGCGAACAAAGTCCTGGCTGAAAATCTGACCAAGGTCCTGTATCCGAACGACAACATATTTGAAGGTAAGGAACTGCGCCTCAAGCAACAGTACTTCTTCGTTTCATGCTCGCTTCAGGATATTGTGCGGCGCTTTAAATCCGACGGCAATGGTTGGGAGGTATTTCCGGACAAGGTCTTCATGCAATTGAATGACACCCATCCCACCCTGGTCATCCCCGAGCTGATGCGGTTACTGATGGATCGCGAAGGCTTGGGCTGGGAGCAGGCCTGGGACATTACCACGCGGGCGACTGGCTACACCAACCACACCATCTTGCCCGAGGCGCTGGAGAAGTGGCCCGTAAGCATGCTGGGAAGGCTCCTGCCGCGTCACCTCCAGATCATCTACGAGATCAACGCCCGGTTTATGCGCGACGTGGCGTCCCGTTATCTCCTCGACGGAGACCGTCTGCGCCGGATGAGCATTATCGAGGAGGATGGAGAGAAATACGTCCGCATGGCGCATCTGGCCATTGTCGGATCGTGCTCGGTCAACGGCGTAGCGAAACTGCATAGCGATCTCCTCAAGAATGTTGTCTTGCGCGATTTCGCCGAGTATTGGCCCGCTAAGTTCAACAATAAGACGAACGGCATCACGCCCCGGCGCTGGCTCCTGAAGGCCAATCCAGGACTGGCGCAGCTGATCACTGAAACAATCGGGGAGGGCTGGATCACCGACCTCGATCAGCTCCGAGAGCTGGAGGCGTTCGCGGACGATACCGGTTTTCAAGAGCGATTCTTCCGAGTCAAGCGATTTAACAAAGAAATGCTCGCAAAGAACATCCAACGCGAGCTCGGAATCCAAGTTTCGGCGGACTCCCTATTTGACGTACAGGTCAAGCGGCTACATGAATATAAGCGTCAACTCCTGTTCCTGTTGTACATCGTCGTGCTCTATGATCGCCTCAAGAGAGATCCAGCGCTCGACATCGCGCCCCGCACCTTCATCCTGAGTGCCAAGGCCGCTCCCGGGTACGCGACAGCCAAGCTGATTATCAAGCTCATTCACCAGATCGCGGAGGTCATTAACCGGGATCCCCAGGTTTCCGACAAGCTGAAGGTCGTATTCTTACCGAACTATCGCGTGTCGTTAGCCGAGAAAATCATCCCGGCCGCAGACCTGAGCGAGCAGATTTCTCTCGCCGGTACAGAGGCGTCGGGCACGGGCAACATGAAACTGCAGCTCAACGGCGCCTTGACGATCGGCACTTTGGACGGGGCCAACGTGGAGATCATGGAAGAAGTTGGCAAGGATAACATCTTCATCTTCGGCCTGACCGCTCAAGAGGTGGAGAACAAACGGCTTGGCTACAATCCACGTGAGATTTACGACCGCGATGAAGAGATCCGGCGCGCCATCGACCTGGTTGAGCAGGATTTCTTCAGCATGATGGAGCCCGGAATCTTCCGTCCCCTGACCCAATCACTGCTCTCCCAAGGCGACCATTATATGCTTCTGGCCGATTTTCGGGACTACATCCAGACGCAGGACCGGGTGGACGCCGCTTACAAAGATCGTAGCGGATGGATCAGAAAGGCGATCTTGAATGTGGCACGGGCCGGAAAGTTTTCATCCGACCGCACTATACGTGAATACGCGTCCGAGATCTGGCACGTGGATAGATGTGAAATCAGGCCGGAATGAGATTTCTCGGGCAAAGTTAGCACTACACTCCAGCATGATTGCATATCCAACGACAGCGGACATATCGCAGAAAGATAAGGTTTTATCCACCTCTGAGCTAACGCTGCTGAACGCCTACTGGAGAGCCACAAACTACCTCTCCGTAGGTCAGATCTATCTGCTCGACAATCCTTTGCTGAAAGAGCCGCTGAAGCTGGAACACATTAAACCCAGGTTGCTGGGCCACTGGGGAACGACACCGGGGCTCAATCTCATCTATGTCCACTTGAACCGGCTGATCAAGAAACACAGGCTGAACGTCATCTATATCGCGGGGCCCGGCCACGGCGGCCCGGCCTTGCTCGCAAACACGTATCTGGAGGGCACTTATAGCGAGTTTTACGCCAATATTCCGCAAAATATCGAGGGAATGAAGCAGCTTTTTACGCAGTTTTCCTTCCCTGGAGGCATCCCCAGCCACGTCGCCCCCGAGACCCCCGGGTCAATTCACGAGGGCGGGGAATTGGGTTACGCGCTGGCGCACGCCTATGGCGCCGTGTTCGATAATCCCGATCTGCTGGCCTGCTGCGTCGTGGGCGATGGGGAAGCGGAGACGGGCGCGCTCGCAACTAGCTGGCATTCCAACAAGTTCCTGAACCCAGCCCGTGATGGCGCCGTGCTTCCCATCCTGCACTTGAACGGCTACAAAATCGCCGGTCCGACGGTTTTGGCTCGTATGCCCCACGAAGAGCTGACGCATCTCTTCATCGGATATGGTTACCGTCCTTACTTTGTGGAAGGCGATCAGCCGGAAGCGGTGCATCAACTCCTGGCGGCAACGCTGGACCAGACCCTGGCTGAGATCCAGTTAATTCAGCTGGAGGCGCGTACACAAGGCTTCTCAAAACGGCCGGTTTGGCCCATGATCGTCCTACGGACTCCCAAAGGATGGACCGGTCCGAAGGTGGTCGACGGACAAACTGTGGAAGGGACCTTCCGCTCGCACCAAGTGCCGCTTTCCGAACTGGCGGCCAAGCCCGATCACGTCCAAATACTCGAAAAATGGATGAAAAGCTATCATCCCGAGGAACTATTTGATGATTCAGGGACGCTATTCCCGCATCTGGCTGAGTTGGCTCCTACAGGGGACGCCCGCATGGGCGCGAATCCACATGCCAACGGAGGACTGTTGCTACGGGAACTCCGTCTCCCCGATTTCCGGGATTATGCAGTGGACGTGGCCGCGCCCGGCAGCGTTGATGCGGAGGCAACCCGGGTGATGGGCCAGTTCCTGCGCGACGTAATGAAACTGAATACCGACGCTGCGAATTTCCGCATTTTTGGGCCGGATGAAACCACTTCGAATCGCCTCGGTGCCGTGCTGGAAGTCACGGGCCGCACTTCAACCGCTGAAATACTCGCCGGTGACGATCACGTTTCTCCGGACGGCCGTGTGATGGAGATTTTGAGCGAGCACATGTGTCAAGGATGGCTGGAAGGATACCTGCTCACCGGGCGTCATGGCTTGTTTTCGTGCTACGAAGCGTTCATTCATATCGTCGATTCGATGTTCAACCAGCATGCCAAGTGGCTGAAGGTCACTCGCGATATTCCGTGGCGCCGGTCCATCGCTTCCCTGAACTACCTGCTGACGTCGCATGTCTGGCGGCAGGACAACAATGGATTCAGTCACCAGGATCCGGGCTTTCTTGACCATGTGGTCAACAAGAAGGCGGACGTGGTGCGCGTTTATTTGCCGCCCGATGCAAATACATTACTGTCCGTAACGGATCATTGTCTGCGTAGCCGCCAGTACGTGAACGTGATTGTGGCCGGAAAACAGCCCGCCCCGCAGTGGCTGGATATGGACGCGGCCGCCAAGCACTGCACTACCGGCATCGGCATTTGGAAATGGGCGAGCACGGACGAAGGTCTTGAACCAGACTTGGTGATGGCATGCGCGGGTGACGTTCCTACACTAGAGACGCTTGCGGCTGTAGACCTACTTCGCACCCATTTCCAGGATCTTAAGATCCGAGTGGTCAACGTGGTAGACCTGATGACCCTGCAGCCCAAGTCGGAACATCCACATGGTCTGACGGATCTGGATTTTGATTCGATCTTCACCGCTGATAAGCCGGTCATCTTTGCGTTCCACGGCTACCCGTGGCTCATTCACCGGTTGACGTATCGGCGGGCAAATCACGGGAATCTGCACGTCCGCGGTTACAAGGAAGAAGGAACCACCACGACGCCTTTCGACATGACCGTGTTAAACGACCTGGACCGTTATCATTTGGCCGGGGATGCGGTCGACCGGGTCAAGCGTCTGGGCAATGTCGCTGCCTATTTCAAACAGTTGTTGCGGGATAAACTGATCGAGCATCGGCAATACATTATTCGCCATGGCGAAGACATGCCGGAGATTCGCAACTGGAAGTGGAACCGTTAGCGTAGCGAAGACTGGCGGCAGCGGCTCAGTTTACAATCAGAAGCATGTCAGTTGTCGTGGTTGGATCGGTGGCGTATGACGGCGTGGAGACGCCGCACGGACGGGTGGACCGCATGTTGGGCGGAGCCTGCACTTATATCTCGCTGGCTTCCAGCTATTTCGCGAAGACCAAGATCGTCGCGGTGGTGGGCGATGATTTCGCAAAGGAAGATGAACAGTTCCTGGCGAATCGTGGAATCGATCTGGAGGGGCTGGAGCACGTTCCCGGCAAGACCTTTTTCTGGGCCGGCGTCTATTCCGCCGACATGAACGATCGCACCACGCTGCGGACCGACCTCAATGTCTTCGCCGACTTCCATCCCAAGCTGCCCACCAGCTACCTGCAGACACCCTACCTGATCCTCGGCAACATCCAGCCGTCGCTGCAGCGCAACGTGCGCGAGCAGATGAATGGTCTGCGGCTGGCCGGCGGCGACACGATGAACTATTGGATCAACGACTATCGCGCCGAGCTACTCGAGACCATCCGTCGGTGGGACTTTCTGCTCATCAACGATGCGGAAGCGCGCATGCTTTCCGGCGAAAACAACCTGAAACGCGCGGCCGCGAAAATCTTCCAAATGGGCCCCCAGACTTTGGTGATCAAGCGCGGCGAATATGGCGCTATCCTTTTCCGCCCCGACGGGCATTTCATCGTGCCCGGTTATCTGCTAGAAGAAGTCTTCGATCCCACCGGTGCAGGTGACTGCTTCGCCGGCGGATTCATCGGCTATCTCGCCGAGAAGGGATTCGATCTGAAAAAAGGACACATCAACGCCAAGGAACTCAGCCGGGCCGTCATCTACGGCTCGGTGATGGGTAGCTTCTGTTGTGAAAAGTTCGGCGTAGACCGGTTCCGCACGTTGACGCGCGCGGAAATCGATGCCCGTTTCAACGAATTCCGGGCATTCACTGAGTTTTGAAATACGCACGTCTGGAACTGCTCCTAGCGCTGGTGTCCCTGGCAGCCTTAAGCGCGGCTGCGACCCTGCTGGTCAACCATTTCGGGTGGACATTATATTACGGCGACGCTGAGGCGCACCTGAATATCGCCAGGCGAATCTTGGATTCGAGAACCCCCGGCTACGACCAGATTGGAACATCCTGGCTGCCGCTGCCGCATTTGCTTACGATGGCACTGGCCGGTGACGACCGGTTATGGCGCAGTGGTCTGGCGGGCGCCATTCCGTCCTCGGTCTGTTTCGTACTGGCCGGTACGTTTCTGTTCGGAGCCATGCGTCGTCTGACGCAATCTAGCGCGGCCGGATTCGCGGCTCTGGGGCTATTCGCTTTAAACCCGAATCTGCTGTACCTTCAGGGCACTCCGATGACAGAGCCGGTCTTCCTGGCTGGATTCATGGCTGTTCTTTATTTCACGGTGTTGTTCCGCGATACGCAATCCTGGTGGGCGGTGATCGGGACGGCATGCGCTAGTCTGGCAGCATCGCTCTCGCGCTACGAAGGCTGGTTCCTGATTCCATTCGTTACGATCTATTTCTCGTTCGTGGCTAAGCGCTGGCGGCGGCTGGCTGTCGCCGTGATCTTCGCCAACATTGCAGTACTGGCGCCGTTGTACTGGCTGGGGCACAACTGGTGGCTATACCGCAATCCATTGGAGTTTTTCAATGGCCCCTATTCAGCGCAGGCCATCAATCAGAGAACCGGCCCTTATCCCGGCCTGCATGATTGGAAAAAGGCCTGGTTGTTCTTCCGCACCGTTACCCAAATGTGCGCCGGTTGGGGCGTTGTTATCGTCGCCGCAGCCGGGTTGCTGGGCGTATTTTGGAAGCGCGTGTTGTGGCCAGTGGCGCTGACGTCGCTGCCGGCCGGCTTTTATTTATGGAGCATGTATTCTGGCGGAGCCGCGATTTTTGTCCCGCAACTGTGGTTCAGCAGCTACTACAACACGCGGTATGGTTTGTCGGCCCTTCCCTTGTTCGCGGTCGCCGGCGCGTGTACTACGCTGTTGGCCGCTCAGCGATGGCGTCCCCTGGTAGCGTTGGCCGCGATCGCCATCGGGGCAAGTCCGTGGCTCATTCGTCGTCAGCCGGATGACTGGGTCTGTTGGAAAGAATCGCAGGTGAACTCGGAAGGCCGGCGCGCCTGGACACGCGAGGCCGCCCAGGTTCTCACTCCATACCAGCGCGGCGCCGGGATCTTCACCAGCTTCGGAGATCTGAGTGGCATTCTTCGAGAAGCCGGGATTCCCCTGCGAGAGGCACTGCATGATGGGAACGAGCCGGCCTGGATGGCCGCCGCCACACGCCCCAATCTGTTCCTGCATGAAGATTGGGCGATTGCGATCTCCGGCGACACGGTAGCGACAACGGTCCAGCGGGCGACGTTCAAGACGGGGCCACGCTATCATCTGGAACGAACCATCATAGTCAAAGGGGCACCAGTGATCGAGATTTACAAACGGGATTAAGCCATGAACGCCGTGACCATTCCTTTCACCAAAGCGCATGGCGCCGGAAACGACTTCCTGCTGAGCTGGACGGATCAGGTTCCCGCCGGCGATTTCCCTTCGCTGGCGCGCGCGATTTGCAACCGGCACACCGGTATCGGCGCCGATGGATGGATGCTGGTGAGAGACACGACTATCCGGCTCTTCAACGCAGATGGAAGCGAGGCCGAAATCTCGGGTAACGGCACGCGTTGTGCCGCAGCGCTACTTCTCGATTCTGGCTGCGCCACTGGCGATGTCACGATCATGACGGGCGCCGGGGCCAAGCATCTGCGACTGATCGAGAGGCACGGCCGACGTTTCCTGTTCGAGATGGATATGGGGCAGCCTGTTTTTCAGCAGGACCAGGTTCGTTTTCTGCTGCCACTTCGCCACGGCGCGCAAGAGGTCACGATCCTGGACGTGGGCAACCCGCAGTGTGCGGTATTCGTGGAACGCTTTCCTGCGGATTGGCAGGCCGTTGGCGCGGAGATCGAGGGGCATCCTCATTTCCCGAAGCGGACCAATGTGTCGTTCGTCCGGCCTGTGGATTCACACACTATCGAGGCTCGCTTCTATGAGCGTGGGGCGGGCGTAACGCTGAGTTCCGGAACCGGATCTACGGGCGCAGCAGTGGCAGCGATTCTTCGCAAGGTGGCGATTAGTCCGGTGCGTGTGCAGGCGTCGGGAGGAGAAGCGCTCGACTTGCGTTGGGATAATTCGGTATATCTAACCGGGCCGGCTGAAATCGTTGGCTCGGGTGAATTCTACTTGAAGGCCGGTCAGAAGTAGCGCTTCATCGCGGTGAACTCTGCTTCGAACTCAGTCAACACCGTGGGCAATCGTTCCCCCAACCCGAGTGACTCAAGGGCGACCTGGCCGTCCTTGGGCTTTCCATCGAAGAGACTGATGGATGTTCCGGTGCTGTTTAAATGCCCGTCGGCGGCGTTCAGGATACTGCTCAGACTGAGCTCGTTGTTTTCGGTCTCGCTAGGATCGAGCTCGGGCTTATCCTGATAGCGAACGGCCATCTGGATGGGCCGCGGCAAGTTCCAGGCGGCCAGCGCCAGGGACGACAGTTCGGCGTGGGTGAGGCCAAGGACTTCGAATTCGCATTCGAGCGGTTGCTTGTCGGTCTGTTGGCACAGGAGGGAAATCTCTTTGTATTCTTCCGGCAGGCCCATCGCTACCAAGAGCAAGCCGAGGTCATGAAAAAGTCCGGCCGCGAAGGCGCCCTCGGCATAGCTCACCGCTCGCCGCTGGGCGACCAAATCAGAGAGGAGTGCTACACCGACCGAGTGGTGGTTGAAGCGCGCCATCGACCAGCCGGGTGGAGTCTTGATCTGAGCCCACATGCGGGCCACGGACATACCCAGCGTCGCATTGCGGAGTTTGACGATGCCTAGCAGCGAAACCGCATGGCGAATGGAATTCACCGTGCCGCGGAGGCCGTAGAGGGCTGAGTTTACCAGCCGTAAGACGTTGCCGGCTAGGACGGTGTCTTTCTCGATCAGGTCGGCAACTTTCGCAAAAGAAACATCTTCCTGAGCCAGACTCGCAATCAGGCGATTAAGAATGGGCGAAAAGGGTGGAAGCTGACCCAGGGCTCGTAAGGCCCGCTCGCGCACCGTCGAAGGAGTTTCTGACACCGTCACAATAGACTTATCGGACTGCTGAAGAGAAAGCTTGAATGCGGAAAAAAGCTTAACTGTTGCACCCGGTCCTGTACAGGCTTTCTTGTACCATGGAACTGGTCCCTGATCGCGGGCCTGCCCGGCGATCCCGAACATCTAATGGATTCAAACTGTGCCATTGCCACCCATGACCTGCGCAAGGTTTACGGGGCGAAAGCCGCCGTGGATGGCCTGAATCTCGAAGTCGCCCGAGGCTGCTTTTTTGGATTCCTTGGCCCCAATGGCGCCGGCAAAACGACCACCATTCGAATGCTGATGGGTCTGGCTCCGCCCACCTCCGGACATATCGAATTATTGGGCCGTCCGATGCCCGAGCAGGCTTTGGAAGTGAAAGGCCGAATCGGACTCGTCCCCGATGAGTCGCTGCTCTTCGATCACTTGACCGGTCTAGAGTTCACTGAATTCGTGGGACGAATGTATGGCCTGGAGCGGTCGCGTGCGCGCGAACGGGCGGGCGAGCTTCTGGCGCTTTTCCAGTTAGACGGCGAACCTAGAAAACTTATCGGCGATTATTCGAAGGGCATGCGCAAGCGAGTTGCTATGGCGGCAGCCTTGATTCATCGGCCGGAGTTGTTTCTGCTGGACGAGCCCTTTGAGGGCGTCGATGCCGTGGGCGCCCGGCTCATGAAGGAGATTCTGCTCGAACAGGTTCGTCACGGAGCGACGGTGTTTCTCACCTCGCACGTGCTTGAGGTGGTGGAGCGGCTATGCGATCGTGTGGCCATCATTCACGAGGGAAAGCTGGTGTTGTCCGGCACAATGGCGGAGCTGCGCAGTGGATCGGAGACGCTGGAAGACGTATTTGTTCGCGTAGTGGGGGCCGAACGGCCAGCCGAAAGTCTGGACTGGTTATAGCTCATGGGAAGTCAGGCCAGGGCTATTGTCTGGGCGCAGTGGCGCACCACCAGGAACCATTTTCCCCGCTCCAACAAAGCGGCGCTGGCAGTGAATGCGGTGCTGACCACGGTCTGGTACGGCGGCTTCGCCTTCCTGGCCGGCTTAGCCGCAGTCCTGCTGTCGAACCCCGAGGAGTTAAGCTTCATCCACGATGTCTTGCCCAGCGCACTACTGATCTGTTTCCTCTACTGGCAACTCATTCCGGTTCTCATGGCCTCCATGGGCTCTTCGCTCGACACCAAAAAGCTGCTGGTTTATCCGATTCCGACCGGACAGTTATTCGCCCTGGAGGTTCTGCTGCGGATCTCTACCGGCGTGGAGATGCTGCTGCTGATAACGGGCGCGGGCATCGGGCTTCTATTGAACCCCGGGATTCCGTTCTGGGCTCCGTCCGTTCTGGTTGTTTTTGTAGTCTTCAATCTGTTCTGCTCGGCGGGTGTGCGCGACCTCCTGGTCCGATTGCTGGCGCGTAAGCGGGTGAGAGAAATCGTGGCGCTCTGCCTGGTCCTGCTGGCGGCACTGCCTCAGTTGCTCGTGTTCGCAGGTTTTCAAAACCGCATTCGGAGACTGTTCACCGGCCAGCCGGGCGCATTTTGGCCGTGGACCGCGACGGCGCGGCTGGCGCAAGGACAAGCCTCGTTTGAAAACATCGGCGTCTTGCTGACGTGGACGGCGGCTGCTTATTTATTCGGACGCTGGCAGTTCGAGCGCAGCTTGGCCGTCGACGTTCAAGAGCGGGGAGGATCGTCCGCCGGGCGCAAGGCCGGCCGTATGGAGTGGCTTTACCGGCTGCCGAGCGCGCTGGTGCCGGATCCTTTAGCGGCATTAATCGAGAAGGAGCTGCGCTTCTTGAGCCGCGCTCCGCGGTTTCGCCTGGTCTTCCTGATGGGCTTTTCCTTCGGCCTGCTGATTTGGGCGCCGATAGCTTTCGGACAGGCCGCGTCGCAACATTCGCTCGTGGCTGATAACTATCTGACCTTCGTGAGCGTATACGCGCTGCTGCTGCTAACCGACGCGCTGTTCTGGAACTGCTTCGGGTTTGATCGCAGTGCGGCGCAGATTTATTTCCTGGTGCCTTTGAAGATGTCCACCGTCCTGATAGGTAAGAACCTGGCGGCGGCCTTCATCGTGTTTCTCGAGATCGCGTCGATCACCGTCGTCTGCGCGTTGTTGCGAATGTCTATCACGCCCATCCAGGTTGTGGAAGCGCTGGCAGTTTCGTCGGTGGTCACGATGTTTCTTCTGGCGATCGGGAACCTCAGTTCGGTTTACAATCCACGTTCGGTCAATCCGACCAAATCGTTTCGAACGGCATCGAGCGGGCGGACTCAAGCGGTGCTCATGCTGACTTTTCCCTTGGCCTTGACGCCGGTGCTGGTGGCGTACCTGGCGCGCTATGCATTCAATTCAGAATGGGCATTCTTTGGAGTCTTGCTGGCGGGTCTGATGCTCGGCTGCGTAGTGTATACCTACTCGATGGCAGCGGCGGTCAAGACCGCGGATCAGCGCAAGGAACAGATCATTACAATACTGGGCCACGGTGAAGGTCCGATCGAGAGCTGATCGGGCATGGAACCCAGCTGCAAGTTCTGCGAGATCGCCTCGCGCGTGCTTTCGAGCGCCATTGTATTCGAAGATTCGGTTTCACTCGCTTTCCTGGACAATCGGCCGTTGTTTCCAGGCCATACGCTGCTCATTCCTAAACAGCATTTTGAAACTTTGGAGGATCTCCCGGCTGAGGTGGTCGGGCCGTTCTTCACGAATGTGCAAGTTCTGGCGCGTGCCGTGGAGAGCAGTATGAATGCTGAGGGTTCATTTGTCGCCATCAACAATCGGGTGAGCCAGAGCGTGCCGCACTTGCATGTGCACATCGTGCCGCGACGGAAGAAGGATGGTCTGCGGGGCTTTTTCTGGCCACGTCAGAAATACAAAGATGATGCCGAGATGCAACAGGCGCAGGCCGCGATTCAGAAGGCGCTCAGGGGCGGATGATCCGGGCACGGATCAGCTTATCGAGCATCGGAAACTCACGATCCAGGTAGGTATTGCCCTCTTCGAACAACTTGCCCTGCCTGCCTGCTCGCATTCCGCTGCCCGACCGTTCACCATACTCGCTGTAAAGCTTATCGACGACGTCCATGCCATCGACAACTTTGCCGAACGGTGCGAACCCCTGGGCATCCTGCTGCAGTTGATCGCTGGTGTTGATGTAGATTTGCGTGGTGCGGGCATCCGGTCCGGTCATGGCATAGGCGAAAGTGCCGCGAGTGTTGCTGGCGTGCACCGGATCATCGGGAAATGACTGATTTCTCCAGATGGCCGCGATGGCCGCATTGCCCGGAATACCGAATTGAGCGAAGCGGCCGGCAATCACGCGGAAAAATCGCGAGTCGTCATAGAAGCCGGTTTCGACCAAGTGATAGAAGCGATCCGCGCCGCGCGGGGCCAGCGCCCGCGTGGTTTCCAACACGAATGAGCCTTTGCTGGTGTCAATCCGGACGCGATAGACGGGGGGCGCCGGTTTGTTCCAGAGGGCATTCTTCGGATCGCGCAGCGCCGTATTCTGGCCATGAGCGGCGAACAGGCCCAGCAATAAGACCGCGAAGGTTCTTGTCAGAAGTAGAACTTCGCTCCCAACTGGATAATGCGCGGATCGCGATAGGCCGTGATCTGATTGAACAACGCGTTTCCGAGCGACAACAACGCGGTCGAAGAAAAGCCGTTCGGATTGGCGTGATTAAATGCATTGGTCGCTTCGCCGCGCAACTGGAAGCGATAGCGTTCGTGGAACGTGATGTTCTTGAAGAGGCCCAAATCCACGCGTTCAAAACCAGGTCCACGGACGACGCCTCGACCGGCATTACCCGGTAGATGCACGCCAGCCGGAACGTTCTGGAAACAGGCCGGATTGAACCATTGGAAGCGAGTATGGGGCGCATTCTGATTCGGATCGCACACCATATCGGGGCGCGGGCCGGACACGCTCGGCCCAAGAATTCCCAGGGCTGCCGGATCGGTTCCAGCCGCGGTAGTAACAGTGTTGGGCGTGCCAGTGTTGAAGTAGGTCACGCCGGAGATCTCCCAGCCGCCCAGAACTTTGCCTACCAGACCCTGTTGCGCTTTGAAGAACGGCAAACCGTAGACGAAATTGGCCGTGAAGACATGTCGGCGGTCGAGCATAGCCAATCCGTATTCGCCTTCGTGGCGATTGTAGAAATTCTGCGGCGCGCTGGAGCGGTCGGTCTGATTGTCCGTAAGGTTCTTGGACCAGGTGTAGGAGAACGCGATCAGGGAATCACCTTTAAAATGCTTTTGACCGTAGACCTGGAGCGCGTTGTAGTTAGAGTTGAACCACGGCTCGATGATGTTGATCGAGTTATAGCCCTGATATGGACGAATCAGGTTCAGGACCGTTTCATTCGCTGAAGTGAAGGTGGTGCTCGCGGGAACCAAGCCGGAGGTATAGGCCAGGTTCGGGAATACGGTGTTCATGTCGACGATTCCGAGCAGATGCGTGCCTTTGGTGCCGACGTAACCCACACTCAGAAGTGTCGACGGAGTGAACTGGTGTTGAACATCCAGGCTCCATTGCTGCGTGTAGGGAGTGCTCCAATCGGCTGCCGAAGCACGCAGTGCCTTGGGTGAATTCTGGACGCTCGCGGAGCCGCCGCCAGGATTGCTGAGCGATGTATTCGGAATGCTCACCGAATTGACATAGGGCGGGTTGGCGAAAATGTTTTGCTCGTAGATGCCGAAAAGGGTGGCGTCATAAGAGATCCCGTAGCCTCCGCGGATGGAAGTCTTTCCCGTGTTGAACGGGTCCCAGGCGAAGCCGATGCGGGGCGCCCAGTTATTGCTGTTTTCGCGCGCCACTTTGCTTCCGTAAGGAGAAGTTTTGCCATTGATACTGATGCCGTTCAGATACGAGAGGGCATCGATATTGGCCAGCAGTCCGGCGGACGTAAGCTGCGGGGCCTTGGCAGGATTGTAAAGCGAGGGATCAAACGTGGTCAGCTGGTTGTTGTTGTCGATCGGCTGCCGAAACATCGAATACCGCACACCCACATTTAAGGTGAGGTTTGGCTTCACGCGCCAGTCGTCCTGTGCGTAGAGTTCCCATTGCTGCGCACGCATATCCGGCGTCACGTCTTCGGACGCCTGGGTGAACGTGGCGACATTGCCTGTCAAGAAATTTGCGAAGGCCTGTTCGTAGAGCGTCGCTCCGCCCGGAGGCAGAAGCGAGGTCGCACTTGTGATATTGAACGTCGAAGCGTTGGCGGTTCCGTTATTTTCGGTCTTTTGGTAGTAGTTGTACGTGAAACCGAATTTAAAGGTATGAGATCCGTGAATCTTGGTCAAATTGTCGAAGAAAGCGTAGTTGCGATTGTAATCGCGATATTGTCCGAAAGTCGCCAGACTGCTGCCGCCGGTAAAGGTAACGTTCGGAACTTCGTTCAGCGTAACGGCGAATGGAAGCGGCACTTTGATATCAGCAGAATTGGTGGCGGCCATCAAGCCGATCGGGTCGCTCAAGATTGCGCCGTAGGAGTAGTCGAAGCCGGCTTCGTTCAGCCACGTCGGCGAGAAGGCGGACACAACATGGGCGACCCAGTTATGGGCCGGAGCGTTGGTGCTGGTGGTGCCGACGCCGGGGATAAGTGCGCCGGTAAAGAGGCCGCCCGGCTCAATAGTCGGAATATCATCGCGGAGGAAACGCACGAATACGCGGTGTTTCTCGTTGAACGAATGGTCCACCCTGACGAGTTCCTGCTCGAAGTTGTACGTGTTCCGGAAAAGGGACGCCAGCGTGTTGGTTCCTGAAGGCAGGGGAACTTTCGAGAAGATGTCCTTGATGTACTCCTGGGCGACCGGATTGATGTTCGCGATCTGCTGCGTCACTTGATTGCAGGTACTGCCCGTGTAGGAAGCGCAAACCGGGTGCGGGAAATTTCCGGCTACCTCAGCCGACGTCGGAACAGTACCTACCGGAGACGAGTAGGTGATGACCCTGCGAAATTCCTGTGAGAAGAAGAAGAACGTCTTGTTCTTGTCCTTGCCATAGACTCGCGGGATCCAGACCGGCCCGCCCAGCGTCCAGCCGAAGTTGTTGTAGTGCAGGGCCGGCACACGGGCTTTGCCGTCGCTACCGAGGTTCAGGCGGTTGGCGTTATTCAGAAAATTGTTGGCGGCAAATGCGTTGTTGCGTACAAATTCGTATGCGTCCCCGTGGAACTCACTGGTGCCGGACTTGGTGATGACGCTGATCATCCCGCCGCCCGCCCGGCCGAATTCTGCTGAATAACCGCTGCGCTGCACCTTGAATTCCTCGATAGCGTCGACGCTGGGTGTATTCAATAGCGTCAAATTTGCTCCGCGGTCCACGTTGTCGGCGCCGTCGACGGTCCACGAGCTTGCGGAATTACGCGCCCCGTTGATGGCGTAGGGGATGGTGGCAGCCGTACCGGCTGGAGCCGAGACACCCACGTATAACTGATCGACAGCCGAGGAGCTGACACCCGGCATCAGCGCCACCAGTTGCTCATAGTTACGAGTGACCAGAGCCAACTCGCGGATCTGCGTACCGTTCACTAGGGTGCTCTGTACCGGCGACTGTAATTCCACAGCGATCGGCGCGGCCTGCACGGTCACCTCTTGCTGCACATCGCCGACTTCGAGTTTGAGATTAGCCGTAAGCTTATCGTTTACGTTTAGTGTAATGTCGGTCTGCGTAGCCTTCTTGAAGCCCTTGGCTTCGACGCTCACGGAGTATTTTCCGACCGGGAGCAGCGGCGCCGAGTAATTGCCTGCGCCATCCGTATTGGCCGTCCGTACTACCTGGTTTCGATCGAGCGACGTGATCGTCACTTTGGCGCCCGGGACACCCGCTCCGCTGGCGTCGACGACGCTACCGGCGATGCTACCGGTAATGTCCTGTGCGAGAACGGCGCTCGCGCACCACAAAAGCAAAAGAAATATAGACAAAGTTGTTTTTTTCATAATTTAGACCCTAACCGCCTACTTGTCTGCTAGTTTAACCCAACGGCGGCCAGCCTGAGCGTGGGTACAATAGCATTCGTGGCCACCGTTACCTTCGATCAGGCGCGCGAAAGTGTAATTGCTCAGGTTTCGGGCGCTCGCCCTGCGCCCGCTGTGGAAGAAGTAGCGCTGCTCGAGGCAGCTGGCCGGGTGCTAGGCGAGAGTGTAGCGGCCGATCGCGATTATCCGCCGGTGGCGCGATCTGTTCGCGATGGATTCGCGGTGCGCGCCGCCAATTTACCAGGTGAGCTGCGGGTAATCGGGGAGGTCCGGGCTGGGGAGTCGTTCGTCGGGGAGATGCAGGCGGGCGAAGCAGTCGAAATCATGACTGGTGCACCAGTGCCTCGGGGCGCCGATTGCGTTGTGATGGTGGAGCACGTTCAGGTGGACGGCGATCGGGTCAATGTTCCGCGATCGCTCGAATTGGGCGAGAACATCAGTCCTCAGGGATGCGAAGCGCGGCGCGATGAAGTGCTGTTGGAATCAGGACGGCGGATTGGATTCGCCGAGGTCGCACTTCTGGCGACGGTTGGGCGGCCGCGAGTCCAGGTCTTCCGCAAACCCGAGATCGCGATTCTTGCCACCGGGGACGAGATCGTCGAAGTAGGCGAGACGCCGCGGGATTATCAGATCCGCAATTCCAATGCACAGGCGCTCGCAGTGCAGGTGATGCGCGCCGGCGGTTGCCCGCGGATTCTGCCAATCGCTCCCGATACTTATGCGGGCACTCGCGATCTGGTGGAGCAGGGACTACGATCCGATCTACTGCTGCTTTCCGGCGGCGTTTCAGCCGGAAAATACGATCTGGTGGAGCGAGTCCTCGGGGACCTCGGTGCAGAGTTCTATTTCGATCGCGTGCTGATCCAGCCCGGCCAACCGCTCGTGTTCGGAAAGGCGCAAGGCAAATTCTTTTTTGGGCTGCCCGGGAATCCGGCGTCCACTATGGTGACTTTTGAAATTTTCGGCCGCGCGGCCGTGGAGCTGCTAGGTGGGCAGGCAGATGCGATGCTCCCGCTTCCTTGGAGCGAGCTCACTCGCGACTTCCGGCAAAAAACGGGACTTACGCGCTTCTTGCCTGCCACCTTGAGCCGCGATGGATCGGAAGTGACTCCGCTGCCATGGCAGGGATCGGGCGATGTTCCGGCGCTGGCGCGGGCCAATGCTTTTTTGGTTACCGAACCTGACCGCGAGAGCTGGTCCACTGGCGATTGGATTCGTGTGCTGGTGAGATAGCGGATCGACGCCGATGAAGAAAAAGCTCAGCCACTACACCGACGCCGGCGCCGCCCGGATGGTCGATGTCTCGGCCAAGGCGGCCACCAAGCGCACCGCCCGCGCCCACGCGTTCGTCAGCATCCGGCCCGAAGTTCTGGCGAAGCTTCCCGAGAATCCCAAAGGCAATCCCCTCGAAATCGCGCGCGTAGCCGGCATCTCGGCGGCTAAGAAAACGGCCGAGCTGATCCCGCTCTGCCATCCCCTGATGCTCTCGCACGTCGATGTCGAAGTGGACATTGAGCCCGATGGCGTACGCATCCTCTCCAGCGTCGCCACCACGGGACCCACCGGCGTCGAAATGGAAGCGCTCACCGCAGCCTCGGTCGCGGCGCTCACCGTTTACGACATGACTAAGGCTCTCGACAAAGGCATCGAGATTCGCGACCTCTACCTGCTCGAAAAGACGGGCGGGAAGAGCGGAGACTACAAACGGTCATGATCCAGGTCGCGATTGTAACTGTAAGCGATTCGGCCGTTGCCGGTACGCGCGAGGATCGTTCAGGCCCGAAACTCCGCGAGCGCTCCGAAGCATTGGGATGGACCGTGGCCGCACAAGAGCTGGTCCCCGACGAGACAGGTCAAATCTCAAGCCTGCTCCAGCGTCTGGCCGACTCCGGGCGTGTTTCCGTGATCCTCACCAGCGGCGGAACCGGCGTCGCCCTGCGCGACGTGACACCCGAAGCGACCCGCGCCGTGATCGAGCGTGAGATTCCGGGCGTCGCCGAGGTGATGCGGGCCGAGGGTTGCAAGGCCACCCCCCTGGCAGCGCTTTCCCGCGCAGTTGCCGGAGTTCGCGGACGGACCGCTATCATCAATCTACCGGGGTCGCCCAAGGGCGCCATCGAGTCTCTGGATGCAATTGTGAACCTAATTCCCCACATTGTGGATCTATTAGAAGGGAGGACAGGTCATGCGGATGTGCCACACTGAAGTTATGCGGAAGGCTACGATATTCCTTATCTGCACTGCCGCTTGGTCTCAATCGCCGCCCGCACCGGCAACCATCCCGTCCAATCAAGAAAACGACGTGATCCGGGCCAATGTGAACGTCGTCATTGCACCTACCACGGTGCGCGATAAGAAAGGCGACTTCGTGGATGGGCTGCAGCTCCAAGATTTCGAGCTCTACGATAACAACAAGCTGCAAAAGATCACTGCCGATGTGCGAGACGAGCCGCTGTCGCTAGTGATCGCTGTGCAAAAAAGCTCCAATCTAAACGATGTCCTGCCGAAAATCCAGAGAATCGGATCGATGTTGAACGACCTGATTGCCGGACAGGACGGTGAAGTTGCAGTTGTTGCCTTTGACCATCGCCGCCAGGTCGTACAGGACTTCACCAACGAGACCGAGAAGGTTTCCGAAGCGATGAAGAAACTCGTGCCCGGCAGCTCCCAGCACGCCGTGATCGACGCCGAGATGCAGTGCATCCGCATGTTGCGGAACCGTCCGCGCGACCGCCGTCGGGTCCTCCTGATCATCGCTGAGAAACGGGACCGGGGCAGCGAGGCGCGGCTACGGGAGGCGCTGACGGAAGCTCAATTCGCCAACGTCGCCATTTATACTCTGGATATTTCAAGCGTGGCCGCGACGCTTACCACGCGAGGCGACCCGCCGCCGCCACCGTCCATTCCAACCACAGCGCAGCACATGCCTGCCGGAGCGGCAGTGACGCCCACTACGGTCGACCAGAACTATTACAACGGAAACTACATCCCGGTCTTCGTGGATATTTTCAAAGCGGTCAAGAGCCTTTTCGTAGACGACACGCTGGATGTGTTTACGCGCTTCACGGGCGGCAAGGAATACGCGTTCGTTAGCGAAAAAAGCCTTGAAAAAGCGGTGCAAGGTATCAGCACCGAACTCCACAGCCAATACTTGTTGAGCTATTCGCCCAACAACCAGATCGAGGGTGGATTTCACGAGATCCGCGTGGTTGTAAACCGGCCGAATCTCGAAGTGCGGACGCGGCCGGGTTACTGGGTGGCTACTCGCGCGGAGTAATTAACCACCCCAAATCAGAACGTAGGGAGTGTTTGTTTGAACCACGCCTAAGGTTAATCCCTATGAGGTTTTGCTCGGTATGGACACTTAGTACGGTTGGGTTTTAGTACTGGCCAAACCCGATCGCCGCGAAGCTGACGACGCTCTCTTCGTCGATATTCCACTGCTGATAACGGCGTAGAGTCCCGCGCGCTTGCGGTACTGCCTTCAAGAACGTATAGATAGGTGAGGAACCGCACCACTTCAAGTCGTCCTTATTCTCTTGCACTAAGCCCCAGAAGCCGTCGGCGTCAGAGGCGGTCATGCGTTCGATGCGCTTGTGGTCTCGCGCGGCCACCACGGCCATCTCGCCTTCGTCAGCGCGCGCGACCATCGAATCACCATAACGGCGCCCCATGTGAGCCATGTCGACGCCCAGCACCCAAAACAGACCATCTCTTTCCCGTGCGGAGATGTTGCCCAACGCGTCGAAGAACCGCTTTACGTCCTCATTCGCCTCCGGCTTGCCGCCTTTATAGATGCTGTTCGCAAATGAGCCGCATAGAATCGGCAGGATCCGGATATTCGGTCCGTAGATATGCTGGAGAAAGAGAACCTGGAATTCGATGGAGTGCTCGACGGCGTGGCAGTAATCCTCCATGCGAGTTGAGCCTGGAGCCGCTCGGGCCAGCTCGTCGACCAATGCGGTTTCTGTGATCGCTTCGCCGAAGGGAGTCACAAAGGGCTTGCGTGTGAGTCCGAAGCGGTCGGCTTCGCCATAATGAGAAGTGCCCAACACCACAAACGTACGGTCCTTATAAGCAGGCAGAAGTGAAGCGTAGGCGTCGCGATACGATTCCCATCCTCCGAAGGGACTCACATGTGGGGCGGCGATACCGATCTGCGAATCTTGCGCGGTGGCCGGCGACGAACCTTGCATGAATTCCGAAAGCGCTTTACGAGCCTCTTCTGGGTCCAGTGGATAGGCTGAGCCGGCATGCGATGGTTCTCGCTTGGGAGCGGCCGTAAACTCATTGATCCGGGCAGTCCGGAGTTGTTCGAACTTTTCATCTTCCAGAAATCCAGCGGTGCTCAGCGCGTCGAAAAGGTTCTTCTCGATCTCGCCTACCTGAATCTCGCCCGTGGCCCGCACCAGATTCTCCCGGAGATCGAGGGTCGTCTGTTCGCCGTCAAAACAGGCCAGACACGGCACTAGTTGAGGAGGAATCAGGAGCATCGAGTCCGAGAATCGAAAAGGGTCGCGGATCAGTAGGCCGGGATTCTGAGAATCCGGCGATGGCATGAAATCCAAGCTCAGCCGGAGGCGGGGGAGTTGGCTGGACACTATCGGTCCTTGATCCATGCAATCGCTGCATCCAACGCCGGATCTTTCCCTTCCAGCAGCGCCTGTCGTGTAACGGGCGCTTCAACATCGGGCGTCACCCCTAGCCCCTCCAGGGGCTTCCCGCCCTCGGAAATGTAATTGGCGATCGCATACTGAAAGCCGTCGCCGTTCGGCAGCATTTCCAAAACCGAAGGCAGCGCCGCGGCGGCCGTACGCGTCCCGAAAATGCGGGCGCGGCCCAGATCTTTCATACCGCCGGCCATGATTTCCGAAGTCGACGCCGATGCGCCATCCACTAGAATGGCAAGCGGCCCGGCAAACGTGTTTACCCGCGGATTCACGATGAACTTCAGCGTTGTGTCCCGCATGTAGAGTGTGCCCAGCAGTTGGTCCGGCTTGTCGATGAACCAACCGGCCATGCCCATGGCCATCACGCCAATGCCGCCGGGGTTACCACGCACGTCGATCACGAAGCCGTCGCACTTCGCGCATGACTGCACGGCTTCCGCAAAGAGATTCATCAGTCGCGCCGGGTCGAGGAACATGTTGAAACTGACGTAACCGATGTTGCCCCCGCCCACCTTCGACGAATCGAGCCACACGTGCGCCGGATAAAGATAGCCAAATTGCGCCAGGGTTCCCTTCGGCTTTTCCTGCTGCAGCGTTTTGCGGACGCGTTGGTCGCGCCCATCCAGAAACTCCACTTCCACGGATTCCCCCGGCTTGCCTTCCAGCCGGCTCATCACGGTACGTCGCGCGACTAACTCCCGCAACGTCGACTTCGCGTAACTCTCATCTAGCTTCGCAATCACCAGGTCAAGATCCAGATCGCCGATCTTCAGAATCTGCCAACCCGGCCGGACACCGCCGCGAGCCGCCGACGAACCCGCCTGCACCGAAGTCACCACGGCCTCGGTGCCGACGACGCGGATATCCATGCCGGTGGTGCTGTCGCCACCCCTACTGTGGCCGCTGTCGATGCTCGAATAAAGCTCCGCGGGGATGATGCCGAAGTGAGTCTGATGCAGCCGCCCGAGCATATCACCGATGACAGCCCGTGCCGCATCCATGCTGTCGGCCTTTTCAATCGCAGGACGCAGTTCGTCATGAACCGCCTGCCAATCGAGGCCACCCGGCTTGGTCTGCCAGTGTTTGTCGCGCACTGTCTTCCAGACGTACTCGAAGGAATCGATATTGAGCCGCCGCTGCTCAGGAGTAAGCGCGGACGCACCAAGGACCCCGACGAGGATCGTGGCGATCAACTTAGCCGGCGAAAGAATTCGCCTCATTCCTTCTCGAGCACCTTGGCGCCCAGCGCACCGCCCAGCATAGGCAACGCCGTGAGGACGACGAACATCATGGCCAATGCAAACAGCAGTCCAGCGGCCATGGTGGCTGGATCGTTGAAAGCCTGGGCTAGCGTTTCGGTGCGCGCATCGTTGGCGGGTAATTGGCTGCGGAAATATTTCGACAATCCGCCTTGGCTCGACACCGCCACCATGCCGGCCGTGAACAGAATACCAATCAGCGTGAAAGAAAAAATTCCCGTGATCCATCCGATTCGCGCGCCATTGCGGATGCTCAGCATCTGACCCGTTCGGCGGGAGTAGAGAAACACGGCCAGAAAACCCGCTGCGATGAACGCGATAGGCAATCTTAGGAACGGAAGAGGCAAGGGGAAAAGAAACAACATTACGGCCAGAAGAGCAGCCAGGAATCCGATCCGGACTGCGAGCCGATTGTGAAAGCTGATATCCAGTGGCGGCTGGACCACCGGTATGGGAGCAACGATGGTGGGCGGCAGGGCCGGTTCGATTGGCTCGTCCTCAATCCCCGGATAATCGTACTGCGGCTTCCCACACTTGTGGCAGAAACGAGCATCCGGCGGCAATTGCGCGCCACAGGTGCAGAACTCAGGCACGACTTTAGTTTGACATACGCCGCCCCGATCGTAACAACTGACCGGCGGCAGTGTCCCACTTACGACGAGAGTGGATTATGCCAAGCAAAACGAACCAAACTAAAACCCCTAAGCCGTCGTCTTCCCGACGCTGGTCTCAGCACGTGACGCAAACGAGTAACGCTCTGGATCTAGATTCCGGTGTGTTTACCTGGAGCGACCCCAAGCGGATAGCACGATCGCTCAAGCATTCCGCCGAATCCAGTCACCGGCGCAAAGGCTCACCCCTGCAATCCGCCATGTCAATGCTGAATTTTTATCTGAACCGTGCCGGAAGACATCTGCCGGCCGACCGAAAAAGCGTCCTGGCGCGAGCCAAGGACGAACTGCGGAAGCAATTCAGTGAGGAGTGAACACTAGCGGCACTCTTTGTGCACTGCCCGGATGGCTCGCTCCAGGCCGTCCCGGTGCACCACAACGCTGATGGTCAACTCGCTCGACCCTTGCGCGATCGCGATGATATTGACGTTTTCCTGCGAAATGGCTTGGAAGAGGCGGCCCGCCAACCCAGGTGTTCCACGCATCCCTTCACCCACTACAGCCAGCAGCCCGACGTTCTCGTCGACTGCAATGGGCTTCAGATAACCGTGGGTGAGTTCCAGCGCCAAGTCCGCTTCGAGCGACTTCATCGCGGCCGCCAGCTCCTCCTTTCGCACCAGAAAACAAAAGCTCTGGCGATAGCTGGAACTGGTGAGCGCCAGCACTTCCGCGTTGGCATCCGCCAGCGCTTCGAACGCGCGGGCCATCAGACGCGTGCCACTCAAGGCTGCGCTGGCCGGCTCCAGCGAAATCAGTGCGACATTAGCCATCGATGTCACCGCACGCGGGCCGGGCGGGGCTTCCACAGACCCCACGATGCGCGTCCCCGGATGTTTCAGGTTGAAGCTGTTCTTGCTCCAGACCGGAATCTGCCGATCGATGAGCGGCGCCAGCGTGCGCGGATGCAGAACTTTCGCGCCGTTGTAGGCGAGCTCCGCCGCCTCGCTGTAAGTGAGCGAATCCAGCACGCGCGCCCCGGGCACGGAACGCGGGTCGGCGCTCATAATGCCGTCCACGTCGGTCCAGATCCAAAGTTCTGACGCATCCAGCGCGGCCGCCAGGATGGATGCCGAAAAATCCGAGCCACCGCGTCCGAGTGTGGTCGGACGGCCGTCCATGGTCGCGCCGTTGAAGCCGGTCACCACGGCGATGGCACCGCGATCGAGTATCGTCCTCAAGACTTGATCGGCCTTCTTGCGGGTCTCCGGCATGATCGGGGTCGCGTTGCCGAAAACCGCGTCGGTCACGATCACGCTCGCCCCATTGATCGCTTCCGCCGCAACGCCACTCGCCTTCAGATACTCGGACATCATCAGAGCCGACATCCGCTCGCCGATCGCGATCGCTTCATCCACCGACCGGGGCGGCCGCTCGCCCAACATCCGCACACCGTTGGTGATGCGTTGAAAATCGCCGATCAGCGCGTGAATGCCGGAGGTAGTGGACTGGCAGCGTGTATCGTCGAGCAATTCCCTGCAAGCTTCCAGATGACGCGAAGTCAGGCGTTCGATGTTGGCAGCGATTCCCGACTCGTCGCCGCCCTCGGCGTGACGCAGCGTGTTCAGCAGCAGATCTGTGACGCCGGACATGGCCGATACCACTGCCACCACAGGGCGCTGCCGCTTCTGCTCCGTGCATATTCCAGCCGCGACCTTGATGCGATCGGCCGAGCCCATGCTGGTGCCGCCGAATTTCATCACCAGAAGATTGTTCATCTTAGTGAGTTCTTTCCTTCCCGTTCGACGTCCGGCCGCGGATCAGCTTGAGCAGCGCCGCTTCCACTTCGTCGATAGTCAGGCCCGTCGTATCCACGTAGACAGCGTCGGGAGCCTGTACGAGTGGAGACTCGCTGCGTGTGCGATCGCTCCGGTCGCGTTCGTGGATGTGTTGCGCGACGACGTCCGCCGGTAGCGACGATTCCCTGGCTCGACGCTCGGTGCGCTCTTCGAGCTGGGCGTCGAGAAAGATCTTGATGGTCGCGTCGGGAAACACTACTGAACCTATATCGCGCCCTTCCATGACAACCGACACTTGCTCGCCGAACGCGCGTTGTTTGGCGACTAGCGCACGCCGGACCGCCGGTATCCTGGAAATCTCCGACGCAGCCCCGCCGATTTCCGGCGCGCGAATGGCTTCCGTGACATCTTCCCCGTTCAAGAGCACCGCGGTCGTGTCTGGCTTGAATTCGATACGTGCCTCGTTGGCCAGCTGCTCCAGCCGATGCATATCCGAAAGAGCCACTTTTGTTCGTAGCGCCCACAGCGCAACCGCGCGGTACATTGCTCCGGTGTCGATGTACGTGTAGCCCAATTTTGAGGCAATCCGCCGCGCCAACGTGCTTTTTCCGGCGCCCGCCGGACCATCGATCGCTACGGTGATTCGCTTGCTCAAATATTATGAAAGCACATGCACGAGGATTCTTTCCGCGCCATCGAAGCAGGCGCCGCGGTTGTTACGGCCAGCGGACGGCTGGCGCGTGTGCTTCGTCAGGAGTTCGACTTCCGGCAGAAAGCCGATTTGCGCTCGGTCTGGAGAACCCCGGATATTCTCCCCTTCGATGCTTTTCTCGGCCGCGCCTGGCGCGAGTGCGTGTTTAGCGGAGCCACAGCCGACCCGCCGGCCTTGCTCGATCCGCTGCAGGAGCAATTTGTCTGGGAACAGGTGATCCGTGATTCTCCGGAGGGAGAATCGCTGCTTCGTATTCCTGAAACCGCGACGCAGGCCATGCAAGCATGGCAGCTGTTAGTGGCTTACCGGCTGCCCGTGGATGGTCGATTCGAGGCCAGCGACGACTGGTCGGCTTTCGCCGCTTGGTCGCGCGCGTTCCAAGAGCGCTGCCAGGCGAATAACTGGCTGGAGCGGGCCCGGCTGGCTGATTTCGTAGCGGCACGGATCAGTTCCGGCGCAATATTGCTGCCGCCTATGCTATATCGAGCCGGCTTCGATGAGTCGACTCCGCAGCAATCCGAATTTTTCGAAGTTGGCGGCGATTGGCGTGAGCTGCTCGGCAGCAACTTCACCCCGGAACCCGAGCGCTGGAAGTTTCGAGACGCTAATGAAGAGATTTGCGCTGCCGCGTCGTGGGCTCGACTTCAGCTCGAACAAGGCCCGGAAAGCCAGATCGGTGTCGTCGTCCCAAATCTGACCGGCCTCCACTCGAAAGTCGAGCGAATCTTTCGGGAGACGCTGCATCCTGGCGTGGACCTTACAGATCGCGAGCGATCGTTTCACCTGTCGCTTGGATCGGCGTTAGACCAATATCCATTGGTGCACGCGGCGCTGCTGGTGCTCGAGTTTGCGCTTGGAGCTCTGACGCTGCCACGGGCCGGAATGTTGTTGCGGTCGCCATTTCTGGGCGGGGGAGCGATCGAGGGGACCAAGCGCGCACTGCTGGATGTGAAGTTGCGAAAGAACGGTGTTTGGGACGTGACGACGTCTTCTTTGGGCGAGGCTGCCGGCGGCTGCCCGTTTTTGCAGCGCTCACTCCGGAGGCTGGAGAAAACCTTTGAAAAACTTCCGGGCTCGCAACATCCCAGCGCATGGAGCCGCGACTTTTCGAAGATCCTCGAGGCCGCGGGCTGGCCGGGCGATCGAAAACTAACAAGCCGCGAGCATCAGGTGTTGGAGGCGTGGCTCGCGGTGCTCTCGAACTTTGCGGCGCTCGACTTGGCCGCGCCCCCAATGACCTTCGCGCAAGCTTTGTCACGACTGCAGTCGATTGCCGCAGCCAGTCCATTTCAGGTGGAAAATGAAGGCGCGCCGGTCCAGATCATGGGCCCGCTCGAAGCCTCAGGCTTGCGCTTCGATCATCTGTGGATTATGGGACTGCACGATGAAGCGCTGCCGGCCGCATCCAGTCCAAATCCGTTTATTCCGATTTCGCTGCAGCGTGAGCATGGCCTGCCGCACGCCTCAGCGGAGCGCGAACTTTCGTTCGCCAGGAAATTGATCGACCGTTTGCTAGCGAGTGCGCCTGACATCATCCTTAGCTACCCCGAGACGGAAGGTGATCGTCTGCTCGCTCCCAGCCCACTGTTGGCCGGCGTCTCGTGGCGAGCGCAAACCGGCGGCCTCCGATCGAACGCATGGATTGCGCGGATGCGCGAGAGTGTGCCGGTGGAAGAGCCCACCGACGACAATGCCCCACTGGTCGCTCTGGAAGGCAGGCAACCTGGTGGAGCATCGCTGTTCAAAGACATGGCTGCTTGTCCGTTTCGGGCATTCGCCAAACATCGCCTCAACGCAAGGCCGCTGGAGGAAACCGATCTGGGATTGAGCTACCGGGATCGGGGCAGCACTGTGCACAAAGCGCTCGAATTTATCTGGAGTGAACTCGGTTCGCATGCCCGCCTGGTAGAGTTGCCGGCCGGTGAGTTACAGGCTTTGATCGCGCGCAACGTGCAAGCAGCGCTTCAACAACTGGGGGTGGGCTTCGCCCGTAAATTGGAACAGCGGCGCCTCGAAAGCCTGCTGGCCCAATGGCTCGACATCGAAAAGTCGCGCGCCCCCTTCGTCGTGCTGAAGCCGGAAGAAGAAAGGATCGTCACGCTCGGCGGTCTCCAGGTTCGCACGCGTGTGGATCGAATCGATGAATTGGATACAGGTGATGAATTGAACGGCAGTGGCGAAATCATCCTCGATTACAAGACCGGAATAGTTAAGACGACCGGCTGGGACACGGATCGTCCCGACGAGCCGCAGCTTCCGCTTTATTGCGTCACCAGTGAGCGGCCGATCAACGGCGCGGCCTTCGCGGTCATCCGTATCGGAGAACTGGCATTCCGCGGCGTCACCGACAATAGCGCAGCGCTGCCGGGATTAAAAAAGATGTCGTCCCAGCCAGTTTCGTTCGCTGAACTGGTGGCCGATTGGCGGCGAATTCTTGAACGACTGGCGGACGATTTTCGTGCTGGTGTAGCCATTGTCGACCCTAAGCCGGGGGCTTGCGAACACTGCGGATTGACAGCGCTATGCCGGATCCGGGAGCTAGAGAATGATCGTGGATAATGCGGCGCGCCTGCGTGCGCTCGACACTCAGATATCGTTCATTGTTCAGGCTCCAGCCGGCTCGGGCAAGACGGAGCTGCTCATCCAGCGCTACCTCAAACTGCTCGAAACCGTCGATGCGCCGGATTCGGTTGTCGCGATCACGTTCACCCGCAAAGCAGCCGGTGAGATGCGCTGGCGCGTTGTGGAAGCTTTGCGGGCCGCTGAAACCGGCATCGTGCCTGACACCGAACACCAGCGATTAACCTTCGATATCTCCCGCCAGGTTCTGCAGCACGATGGCCGCCTGGGATGGAATCTGCTCCGGAATCCGGCCCAGATGCGTATCGAAACTATCGACGCCTTGTGCGCTTCTCTTACACGACGCATGCCCTGGCTGGCGCGCTTCGGCGCCATGCCGGAGATTTCGGAAAAGGCCGAAGATCTGTACCGCGAAGCGGCGCGGAACACGCTACGCCACGTCGAGAGCGACAACGCGGCCGTGTCATTCTTGCTGCTCCATCTAGATAACGACTTCGCCGCAGCCGAGCGCCTGATTGCTCACATGATCGAGAGGCGCGATCAATGGCTGAGGCACACCGGGGCGAATCCGGACTTCGCGCGCGTGCGTGTCGAGCTGGAACGATCGCTGCAGCGTCTGATCCTGGGCGAACTGCAATCACTACGCGCGGGGTTCGACGAACCGGTCGCCGCCGAGATCGTCACGCTACGCCAACTAGAACGATTTCCGGAAGCGAGTCTGGATGATCTTGCTCTCTGGAACACGGTCGCGGACCTGTTGTTGACCTCGGACGATAAATGGCGCAAGCGAGTAAGCGTCTCGATCGGTTTTCCACCCAACCATCCTCTGAAATCTCGCGTGGAGCAATTGCTGGCTCGATTGCAGACCGAAGACGCGCTCCTCAAGGCATTGCGGCGATTCCGCGAGCTGCCGCCGCCCAGCTTCACCGAGTCGCAGTGGCAGGCTATGGAGGCCGCGGTTGCCGTGCTGACACTAGCGGTCGGTGAGTTGCAGCAGGTCTTTCGCGAACGCGGACGTGTAGATTTCGCCGAGTTGTCGATTCGTGCTTCGGACGCGTTGGGACGGCTCGATTCGCCCAGCGATCTCGCGCTCGCACTCGGCCAGCGCGTCCAGCACATCCTGGTCGACGAATTTCAGGATACGTCGTTTACACAATTTGAACTGCTGGAAAAGCTAACCGCCGGATGGGAGCCGGGCGACGGACGCACTCTGTTCCTGGTCGGCGATCCGATGCAGTCCATTTATCGTTTCCGGCAAGCCGACGTCAGCCTGTTTCTCAAGGCCCGGCAGGATGGCATCGGCGCGATCCGTCTAGAACCGTTGACGCTCAGTGTCAACTTTCGATCTGGCTCCGCGTTGGTCGAATGGGTGAACCAAAACTTCGCCGGGATTCTTCCGCAGGAAGAAGACATCGAGTCGGGTGCTGTCCCTTATTCTGCCAGCGTCGCCGGGGCCAGCCGTGAAGAGGCCATTATCGAAGTGCACGCTTTCCTCGACGAAAATGACGAAGCCGCTCGGGTGATCGATCTGGTGCGAAGCGCTGGTGACGGGAAGGTCGCCATACTGGTTCGGGCTCGTGCGCATTTGGCGTCCATTGTCGGACTGTTAAAACGTCACGTCATTCCATTTCAAGCTATCGAGATCGATCAACTCGGCGAACGTCCGGTGATCGAAGACCTGATGGCGCTGACACTAGCTCTGCTACATCCGGCCGACCGCGTATCGTGGCTCGCCATCCTGCGCGCTCCGTGGTGCGGGCTGACGCTTCAGGACCTACACTTGCTAGCGGCGTCCGATCCTCACGCCGCTGTTTGGGACCTGTTGCATCGCGAGCCCGGGCCGACGAGTGACGATGGCACTGCCCGAATCCGGCGCATCTTGCCGGTGCTTGATCAAGCAATTGCCGAACGCGGGCGGCTTCCGTTGCGCGATTGGGTGGAGAGTGTGTGGCTCCGTCTCGGCGGCCCGGCATGTGTCGAGGATGAAACGGCTCTCGAAGATGCCGTCGCATATTTCGATCTGCTCGAAAGCCTGCAGGAGGGCGCGGACCTCGCCGATTTCGGTTGGTTCCGCGAGCAGGTGAATGCGCTTTTCGCCCAGCCCGACGCGAAAGCTGGCGACCGGTTGCAGCTCATGACCATCCATAAGGCCAAGGGGTTGGAGTTCGACAGCGTGATCCTGCCAGGCCTGAATGCGCCTACCCGTCAGGACGAGCAACGTCTGGTACTGTGGCTGGAACAGCGCGGAGAACTGCTGCTGGCGCCGATTTCGCAAGCCGGTCAGAACACCGACGCGATCTACAAATATCTATCGCGGATCGACCGCCACAAGAGCGACCACGAGACTGCTCGACTGCTTTATGTCGCCACTACACGCGCGCGCCGGCGTCTCGATCTGCTCGGTGTAGTGAAGACCAAAGACGATGGCTCGATCGCAGAACCCGCCGTCGGATCGTTCTTGCGATTGCTTTGGCCCACCGTGGCCCCGACGTTCGAAAATTTATCTGTCTCATCGCGTAGCGTAACGGCGAAAGAAGCAAGAAAAATCAGTCGCATCGCTGCCAGCTGGACAATACCTGACCCACCATCGGCAGTTGCTTGGACACATCGCGGAATCGAGTCCATAACGCCTGCGCCGATTACCTTCGAATGGGTCGGCGATCGGTTGC
>Ga0070714_100000383_pt1 | contig 33019 bp, 25 predicted proteins | sample LARL83metaG_FD_65450 | JGI IMG/M metagenome (GOLD analysis project Ga0070714, IMG submission 65450) | Corn, switchgrass and miscanthus rhizosphere microbial communities from Kellogg Biological Station, Michigan, USA - LAR L8-3 metaG | ecosystem: Host-associated > Plants > Roots > Rhizosphere ... | reverse complement strand
AGCTGAGCAGGGTTTTACCGAAGCGCAGAACAATCTCGCCGTACTCTACTATCAAGGGTCAGGAGTGAAAAAGGAGGCAGGCGAAGCGATCAAATTGCTGCTCGCAGCCGCGGACCGTGGGTCAGGTCTGGCCATGTTTAACTTAGGAGAAGCATATGTGTCAGGTCGAGGAGTCAAGAGGGATTTCGCCCAAGCGATGGAATGGTTTCGAAAATCGGCAGCGCAGGGGTTCAGTTCAGGGTATTACGGCGTCGGTTATTTGTATAACGAAGGGAAAGGCGTCCGGCGGAACTACCAGGAAGCAGCAGCAATGTATCGAAAAGCGGCCGAAGGCGATTTAGCCTCGGCACAGACTCTTCTTGCCAAACTGTACTTCGAGGGCAAAGGTGTGCCACAGGATTACGCGCAAGGGGTGGAGTGGCTCCGGCGCGCCGCGGAGCAGGGTGAATCTACGGCCCAGAACGCCCTGGGCTGCGCTTACCTGAAGGGCCGGGGAGTAAAGCCCGACGCCAGGAAAGCCGCGGAGTGGATCGAAAAAGCAGCAGAACAAGGCTATCCATTGGCCGAAGGAAATCTTGGTTATCTTTTCCAACGTGGCGAAGGAGTGACGCTCGACTATCCTGAGGCGTATAAGTGGTACCAATTGGCGGCCGCGCATGGATCTGCCCAGGCCAAACGCGCGACGAAATCGCTTGCCGAAATAATGACAGCAAGACAGGTGCAGGAGGGGCAAGTCCGTATCTCGCTTTGGCACGAGAGGAACGCGACCAGTGCTCAGAGCAGCGACATTGGGGAAATGGGCAGGGTTAGCGTCGATGGCGTGAGAACCAGCGATTGATCTTTGGTCTCGAGATCCCCTCACTTCGTTTTCGGAAACTGCTTGAGGAGTTTGATAACGGCTTTATCGGCAAGTTCCAGAGACTTGTTCTTCTGTTCCATGTCGAGCTTTTGCTTGACGGATCCCGACCAGACTTCCTTGTTCGATGCTCGCTCCACGAATGTAAGCACGAGTGTTCCCTCGGTGACATAGACGGCGGCGGTAGAAAGTCCGGTCGAGCCGGTCCACATGGTCGCATTCATCGTAGGCGGCGGTCCACCGTAAGTTGGGATGTAAGGTGTGCCAGCCTGGCCAGCAAAGCCATAATCCATGCCTCCGCCTGGCACGAGCGTGAGGTCGCCATCCTGGGGGACTCTGGTCAGGCCTTTCGATTTCAGCTCCACCTCAACACGCGCGACGACCGCCTCAAAAAGTACAGGTCTGGTCGGAGGCATGGCCGGTTCGGCCCACGTATAGGTTTTGAACTTCGAGAAGTCTGTTGCCTTGTCATGCCCGACTTTCACTTTCTGGGCGATACAGACTGTGGCCGTTAGCAAGATGGCGGCCAGCAACGGAATAAGGCGCCCGACCCTCACATGCCCCTCCAACTTGCGATATATGGTGAGCGAAAAGTAATCAGATGCAATGGATAATAAAACTGTCTGTGCTTACAGATGCCGGTTTCGCGGGATCAATTCAGGCAGTGGAGACTTGATCGGTAGGCGCTTTTGGCCAGAAATGTTAAATGTTGCCGTGGCTGAGCTGTCCCCGCAAGTTCCCTGTAAGAACTGACAGTTCTAACCCCGGACATCTCATCCATAATGCTGCCTGTGGCCAACCAAAATGAGAGGCTCGTGAAAGGCGTTAGTGCCGGCGTCAGAACTGGCCAAGGTGTGCAATTACAAGCCACGCTCTGGCGGTGTGAAAACTGCAAGTCCTTCATTGCGATCCACTCGCAACATTCCGTTTCGGAACCAGTTTGTCCGGTGTGCCTTGCCTCTAACATCGAGTTATGCGGACCACTACCAGCGGTTTTGGGGCTGGCATTTGCGGATGCATAACGCCTCACCGATCCAAAGATACTGCTGATGAACGCGGAGTTTTATTCCGAACCGGAGTTGGCCTCTTCAGTCCATTTCTCGCTGACAGGGTGCCAGGTCTTGTCTGGGTTGTATCGCTCCATAGCCTCGACGGTCTTGCGCGAGCCAGGGCCCAAGTCCGCTTCATAAACGATTCCATCGTAGCTGACCATGAACGTTTTCACTCCGGTCACTCTATATTCAGCGGGGGTTGCGACTAGAGCGAATCCTCCGATCATGATCCCGTTGATCACATAATCGAGTTGCCCGAGTCGCGCGGCCGGTCCTTGTCCCTTTAAGACCTTGAAAACGTAACCGTGATACCCGGAGGGTTGGGCCGGAGAATAACCTTCCTGGATCGCGCGGGCGACCGCTTCACTGATCGGCCCGGCCGGCGTGCCGTCCGCATTCTGCCAGTACAAGCCATCTTGTTTTCCGGGAGTGCTGATGATCTTCTGCGCGTACTGATTTACTCCGGAACCATCGCGGATTTCGGATGCATATTCTTTCTGGGCCTCGACGAATCCTTTGCAGATCTGGATGGCGTCGAGTTCATTCGCGCCAATGCGCCGGAACAGAATTTCATCGCGCCCTTGTTTCGAATCAAAGGTCCACTTACGTGCCTTGCGGACGATTGGAACGGGGAACGGCCAATTGTCATTTCCCACTGAAAGAATGGCGCGCGAGCCATTGTTCGGATCGATGGTAACGGATTTCTTCTCACGCGCCTTAGCGACGAATGCCTCGGCATTGCTCTTGTCCCGGACCGGATCGGCGGACGCGATGAAATCTTTCCCGTCAGGCCCAAAAATCTTGAGTAAGGCAGCGGTGTCATAGTCCGTCGCCGCTCGGATCAGGGCATCTGCCGCAAATTCAGGCGTAGCGAAGGACTCTTGTGCAACGGTTGAGTCCGGAAGAGATTGTTTTTCCGTCGTGGACTGAGCCGTGGCTTGTATCAGCGGCAAGGGAAAGAAAGAAACCGCCAGCAACAATGCGAACCGAGCACTCAATACAAAACCAACACGTTTGAATGTCATAGATGCGTCCCTCCTAACATTGACTGCCTGAATCAGCGACGGCGTCCCCCGCCGCCGCCGCCGCCCCTTGATCCGCTACTACGCGATCCGCCGCCCATACTGGATGAACCGCGAGCGCTGCTGCTGCGTGCGCTGGTTCCACTAGAGCTACCGCCGCCAAACGGGCTGGAACTTCGAGAGCCGCCGCCACTAGAGACGCTGCGGTTCCCGACTCGATCTCCGCCTCCTCCGCGATTTGCGCTGGCGTTTCCGGCGCGCGATCCGCCGCCGGCGTCGCGATTGCCAGCTCGGTCGCCGGCACCACCCTGCTGGCGTCCTCCAGAATCCACCCGCTCGCGACCTGCCGCCTGTTGCGCCCGATTGCCTGACGTCCGATCACTAACTCCCCCTTGCTGCCTATCTCCTCGTTGAGACTGATCTCGCCTAGCGTTTGCCTGCCGATTCGAGAGGGAATCTCCGCGGGTTGAGCCTCCGAAGCGGTCGGCGGTACTTCGATTCCCATACGGTGCACCGCCGCGATGCTGTGGATTATGCTGCCACGAATTCCCTGAACGATTTGAGACATTGGTATTGCGGTTGACATTGCGATTGGAATTGTTCACAAAATTGTTGTTGTTATTGATCGTCACATTGTTGTTTCCGCCCCAGCCTGCATTCCATCCCCACCCGCCACCCCACGCAGCGCCCATGGCCATTCCAATGCCGAACGAGATTGCCATGCCAGCCGCGTAGTATCCCGGCGGGGGATAGGCAATGGGCGGATACGGATAAGGTGGTGCGCCGTACACGACGGTCGGATTGTAGCTGGGAACATACACAACTTCTGGACTCGCCTGCTGCACGATAATCACCTGTTTGTTTTCGACGACTTTCGTCTCTACTTTCTGTTGTTCAGTCGACTTGAGATTTCCATTATCCTGTGCCTTCTTGCGCATGCGCTGGGCTGCGTCCATGACATCGCTTTGCTGTGCGAGGAACGCGTTACCAAGATCAGTGGTCCACTTGATGTTCTCGGCCAGGTACTTTGCGACATCCGGGAGTGGCGCCAGAGCCTGGATACTTGGATCCCAGTCCTGCTTTTTTACGGCATCTGCCAGCGCCTTGTCCTTTAGAGTCTTGTTTTTCTCCAGCCATTGCTGGAGCTGAACAACTTCCAGCGGATAAGTGGAAGCAACCAGTACCTGGCTCAATAGTTGATCAGGGTACAGAGCGATCGGGGCCACCAGGGAGTCAAGTTGATCCGCTGGAATCTTCGCCTCCTTTTGATCTTGTGCCGTCGCGGGAGCCGGCGCTAGCAGGCTCACGTCTCCCGGTGTTAGGGCAACCGCGCACAGCAGAGCGATCACGTTGCGGGTCACTCTGTAGTATGGGCTGCAGTGTAAGACTTGAAATTGCATACGCCCTCCCTTGTGGATAGCCTCATGTATCCTGCGCAAACTGGTCAGTGGGAAACGGCGCACTGGTCGGCGATCCTTACAAAAGCCTCGCGCGGACCTTATGGACAAGGCTTCTTAACCTCAGTCACGAAGCAGACCCTCGTATCGGGGATAGCAGCGCGCAGGACTCACAAGGGCCATACTCTCGCGCAGCCGAGGAAGTTACGACTGACAAAAGTGACAGAACGTCCGCCGGGCCAGTAAAAGAGAAAAACTCAGGCGTCGTGCTGACTCCACCTGAAATTGACTTGTTTGAGACCAAAGTGTTCAGGCTTTGAAGTATCGGGGTGGCTCTCCAACTGTGCACTCTCGTTGTCCACCACTACGCGTACTAGCACGGAGCAAAGGATGCCGGCGGTATAGTCAGCACGCACCGTCGCTTCAATTGGGAACAGGCGCTGTTGATCTCCGCAGAAGTTCAAGGTGGTTTTACTTCCGGCATTCAGGAATGTTACCGCCGTAGACTGCGTTACACCGCTCGGATCGGCGACAAAGCCGTTGCTTACAGCGACCACAACTCCCGTGATGCTTGTAGCGCCGCCTGGATTAGAAACGAACCCAACGAAGTAATATCCGCCGCAGCTCAAAGACGATGCGCACGCTGCCCACAGAGCGACAATCCTAAGGCCTGCCACGACTACATCCTCATAATTCAAGAGTCTAGCGAGCGTTAGGTTCAATGAAACCTGTCAGTGTTCTCAGCTTGCGCCTCTGATGATCTTCGACTCAGACCTCCGGCGCGAACAATGATCCAATCCGAGCCTCGACGCTATGACTGTTGACAGTGGGAGGGACGTTACGCAATCGCTACGCTAGTTCTTCAGAACTGATTCAGAGCCGATCCGTCCAGGAGTTCCAGATGAAGAAGAGCAGCGGGCCTCTCATCGTGCTGATTCTAGCTGTGTCAGCGGTCGCGAGTTCAGCTCAAACGAGCGAAGAGTTTCATACCTTGGTCATTAATGACCGCTCGGGTAAAGCGGGCGTCCTGAAAATGGGAGACAAGAGGTACGTCGATCTGACGCGCCTTGTTCAGATTGGACATGGCTCGATCGCCTATGAAGGGAATCAAATCGTTTTGACGCTTTCTTGTGCCGAAACGAACAGTTCAGCAAGAACTGCAGAGACAGAGCCCACTCCAACCACGAGGCTCAGCCGTGAGTTTGTAAAGGCGGCAATCGAACAAATCTCGCTCATGAGGGAGTGGGCCAGTTCCATGGCGAATGCAGTTCAAAACGGGTATCCGGTGACCGACAGCTGGGTGGCAAATTACAAGGCGCAGACGCAAAGCAGCCAGGCCATCGCTTCGTCAGCAGCTTCGACCGATGCAGATCGAAACGGATTGGAACTACTGCACAAGGAATTCGATTGGGTGCAGGAATGGAGCAACAAATTACTTGAGGCGCGCAAATCTATGAATGCCGCGAAGTATGCACTTTCTCCAAACGAACTACACAATGATCCGCTTTCCCAGAAGATTGTTTCGTGCGGGCATTTTCTGGGACAGATGCTGGCAAGCGGAGAATTTCAAGATGACCCATCATGCCGCTGAGAGTCCGTAACGCAGCGTGAGTTGGACGGCTAGCTGGTCGGGCATTTGTGCCGAATTGCAGTATTCAAATCGAGGACCTTACGACCTTCAGTGGTGAGCACTGTCAGATTTGGCAGTCCCGCCGGTAGTGAAGTGCGGCTACGATGCGATCGTATCGTAGGCAATTCAGCTCGTGGAGCAAGCATGGCCGGGCGAACTCCGTCATCCTTGATACGCCTCCGCAAATCACGGCGATGAACGCCCGACATAGTTGACGAGTTCATGAATGTAGGGGCCCTCACCCGGGTGCTTTTACTGCGTTGGACTTCTTGCGTTGGGCCAGTTCGCAAAGACACGGCTGAAAGATGGAAAGGACAATGAAAATGACACCGGAGACTCAGAAACCTTCAATCTCCTATATCGAAACAAAAGAGCAAAGAAGGTTGAACGATACACGCGAAAAGGGAATTCCGTGGAAGAAATGGGGGCCTTACCTGAGTGAGCGACAGTGGGGCACGGTGCGCGAAGACTACAGCCGGGATGGAAACGCCTGGGACTATTTCAGCCACGACCAATCACGCTCGCGTGCGTATCGCTGGGGAGAAGATGGCATCGCCGGTATCTCGGACGACAAGCAGCAACTTTGTTTCGCCCTCGCACTATGGAACGGCCGTGACCCCATTCTGAAAGAGCGTCTGTTCGGGTTGACCAACAGCGAAGGGAATCATGGCGAGGATGTAAAGGAGTATTACTTTTACCTCGACAGTACCCCGACTCACTCCTACATGAAGCAACTGTATAAGTATCCACAGCAGGAGTTTCCATATCGCGACTTGGTGGAGACGAACAAGAAGCGATCGCGCGAGGATTTTGAATATGAGCTTCTCGACACCGGAATATTTGATTCGGATCGATACTTCGATGTTTTTGTGGAGTACGCAAAGGAAGATCCGGAAGACATTCTGATCAAGGTAACCGTTCACAACCGAGGTCCGGAAGCGGCAGAGCTTCACCTGCTTCCGACACTTTGGTTCCGCAACACCTGGTCGTGGGAAAAAGAGGCGAGCAAGCCATCATTGCGTCAGGCGGGGGACGGAACGATCCTGGCATCGCACGGCCAGCTCGGCGACCGGACCCTGAGTTGCGATGGTCGTCCCGAGTTGCTGTTCACCGAAAATGAATCCAACGCCAGCCGCCTTTGGGGGCAGGCAAATCCTGTGCCGTACGTGAAGGACGCGTTTCACGAATACCTCATCTCCGGCAGGGAAGACGCGGTAAATCCGGACAAGGTAGGTACCAAGGCCGCGGCGCTCTACCGCCTGGAGGTGCCCGCGGGGGGCAGTGAGGTCGTACGATTGCGACTCAGAGCGAAACCTGCCGCTGACACATTTAGTACGTTCGACAAGATATTTGCTGCTCGCCTTGCGGACGCAGACGAGTTTTACGATCGCATCACGCCCGCTGCTTTGAGCGAAGACGAACGCCGCGTGCAGCGGCAAGCTTTGGCGGGGATGTTATGGAGCAAGCAGTATTACTACTTCGATGTCGATAAATGGCTGGAGGAGCATGAGGCTCACCCACTGACGGGCACAGCTCACAACAACGCCCGGAATACAGAGTGGTTCCACATGCTCAACCGGGACATCATCTCCATGCCCGACAAATGGGAGTATCCGTGGTACGCAGCATGGGACTTGGCCTTTCACACGATCGCGCTGTCGTTGGTCGATTTCGATTTTGCCAAGGATCAGCTTCTGCTGATGCTGAGGAATCTGTATTCACATCCCAACGGGCAGATCCCTGCCTACGAATGGAACTTCAGCGATGTGAATCCGCCGGTACACGCCTGGGCAACTTTATTCCTCTTCAACATCGAGAAAGAGCTGGGACGGTCGGATCTCCGGTTCCTGGAGAGGTCCTTCCAAGGGTTGATGCAGAACTTCAATTGGTGGGTGAATCGGAAGGATCCGTCGGGCAAGAATGTCTTCGCGGGTGGTTTTCTCGGTCTGGACAACATTGGCGTCTTCGATCGCAGTGCTCAGCTCCCGACCGGTGGGCACCTGGACCAGGCGGATGGCACGGCATGGATGGCTTTCTACTGCCAATGCATGCTGGAGATTGCTCTTATTTTGACTGAGTACGATTCAATGTATGAAGACATTGCCTTCCGGTTCCTTGAGCACTTCCTCTGGATTACCTACGCCATGGATCGCATCGGCGACCAGCGTGACGAAATGTGGGACGAACAGGACGGCTTCTTTTACGACCTGCTCCATTTCCCGAATGGCGAGGCCATGCGGCTAAAGGTCCGCTCCCTGGTCGGGTTGCTACCACTGTGCGCATCCACTGTCCTGGAAGAAACCGGGGTTTTGACTAAAAGTCAACGGGCAATGGAACTGGTGGAAACCTTCAAGAAGCGACATCCCGAGTTGCTGAAGCACATTGCTCCGGCCGATGGGAACTTCATCGGATATGCTCGCCGCCGATTGATGTCAGTTTGCAACAAGAAAAAACTCGAGCAGATATTGGCTTACATGCTCGATGAGAATGAGTTTTTCGGACCCTACGGTATACGTTCTCTCTCCAAATACCATCTCGACCATCCGTTCGTATTCAATCTCAACGGACAAGAATACAAAGTCCAATACTTACCTGCGGAGTCGAACACGGGAATGTTCGGCGGCAATTCAAACTGGCGGGGACCGGTCTGGATGCCGGTGAATGGTTTGTTACTCCGGGCCTTGTTGAACCTGTATCAGTTCTACGGCGATGATTTCAAGGTCGAGTGCCCGACAGGCTCGGGTAAATACATGACCTTGTACGAGGTCGGACAAGAGCTTGCTCGCAGGCTGTCGAGTATCTTTCTGCGCGATGCCAGCGGGAATCGTCCAGTCTACGGAGGCTCCAAGAAGTTTCAGGAGGACCCGCACTGGAAAGACTACATTCTGTTCTACGAGTATTTCCACGGGGACAATGGTGCCGGACTCGGAGCCAGCCATCAGACCGGATGGACGGGGATCATAGCTCGTACCATGGATTTGTTCGCTCGCGGGAGCGCGGCGGATTGGCTAAAAGTCTCCAAGAGTGACCTCGCCGCTCAGATGACTCGTCAGCAGGTTGCGGGTTAGTTTTCGGGCCATCTGTTCTGTGGTGGCGAAGAGACCTGAACCATGGGCGACTCCTACGCGGGTTTTCTCGGAGTTCGGTGGATGTCAAGCTGGCACTCTTGACAGTTCATCGTGAGCACCATCTCGCCAATGATAACTACAACAATCTAGCGCGTGGAAAGGTCAGAGCACATATCGAACTGACTGCACGTCGCTAGAGGAGGAATACGATGTCTCATAACAATCTCTACAGATTGCTTGCACTGGTAGGAGTGCTGTTCTACGCATTTGCGGTCTTTGCCTCCGACAGCAAGCTTCGCGTCAAGGTCGAGCCGCCACAAGCGTACATCTTTGTTGACGGAGTTCCTGTTGGTGACGGAACCCGCACGGTGAAGGTCCCATCGGGGACACACAGCATCGGGGTCTACAACTACGGCTTTACGTCCCAGGTCCGCGAGGTCAACGTAGAACCTGGAACCATCACGGGCGTCGAATTCAAACTCGAGCCTGTAACCGGAGAAGTGAAGGGACCGTGGGGACGAATCCAGGTCGAGTCTGCCTCGCGTGCCGCAGTACTACTGAATGGCAAGACTCCTGACTACTTCGTTGGCCACGGAGACGAATTTAACCACGGAAAACTGTTTCTGCCGTGCTGCGTACAGCAACTTATCGTGCCTCCCGGGTCGTACCCAGTTACGCTCGTCTACAAAGACAAAGTTCTCTGGTCTGGCACAGTGAAAGTAAATGCGAACGAACGAGTGATCATTAACGCGGCGAATGGCACGCAGAAAGTAAGACCGTGGGTTAAGGGTAGCGAGATCGGTTCGTCGCCGCGATTCCACGCAGGGACGGCGAGCGCCACGGTTGCCGTCGCACCGGTAACTGGGAGTCTTGCCGCCGCCCCAGGCCAAATCAATTGCGGAGATACCGCTCACTTGAATTGGGCGACTGCAGAGACTGTAGAGAGGAGCATCACATCGGGAACAGAAGCAGTGAAGCAGTCAGAGCCGTCAGGTGAGGTCGGATACCAACCAACGCAGACCACCACATACACGTTGCAGGCTTCCGGTCCCGGTGGAACCGTAACCTCTGATGCGACCGTCAATGTGAATACCGCTGTCCAGAGTTCGCTGCAGGCGTCACCCGCTGAGATTCGTTATCGTCGAATTGGTGACAAAGTCATCGAGCAAGGGACGTCCAACGTTGCTTGGAGCGCGTCTAACGCGAGTACGATCTCCATCGATCCACTGGGGAGTGTGGGGCCAAATGACACACGCTCTGTAAAGGCCGAGCCAAAGCGGCAGACCGACGGATCAGTGAACGAAGTACAGACCTACACCTTAACCGCCAAGAACATTTGCGGAGGGTCGGATACGCAGACTGCATCGGTTCGAATCGTCGGCTCCATCGAGCCGATACCCGAGGTTAACCTGGCAAGCGTCTTTTTCCCAACAGGCTATCCCGACAAGCGGCATCCAGATCAAGGACTCTTGGAGAGCCAGCAGCAGGTGCTGGCGCGAACCGCCGCGGGGTTCAAGGCATACCTCGAGTATGACCCAGAGGCTCGACTCAGCGTTGTTGGTAACACCGACGAGAGAGACTCGAGCACTCGGAACGGACCCTTAAGCCAGCGGCGTGCAGATCGGGTGAAACAGTACTTGGTCTCGTTGGGTGTCCCCGAAAATAAGATTGACACGGTTGCCCAAGGGAAAGATCATCCGCTCGATGAGGCCACGGTCAAAAACTTGCATGAGCAAAATCCGAACAAGTCTCCGGAATCTTTGGGGAGCCTCCAAGAGTTGGTCTGGGCCTACAACCGGCGAGCAGATCTGGTATTGCTGCCGAAAGGAGCTCAATCCACTCAATATTTCCCTGGAACAGTTGCGGAATCCAAACTGCTCTTTAACAGTGAATGGCCCGGGGGGAAAGATATCCTTACTTTAGCTGCTGAGAAAGAAGCGCTCCCGGTGGATTCATCGCAGTCGCCTGACAAACAGCCGCCCGACAATAAATGAAGACCCATACGACAGCAGGGGGCGCCAGGACGGCGCCTCCTCTATTTTTGGTTTTCTCGTGAAGATGCTCTAATTCAAAATGGCACCCCGCGGATGTGATCTGGGTCTCCCTCATCAGAGCGTGCGGTTAATCCTGGAATGAACTGAAGAGCACCACGACCGATCGTGCCTCCGCCTGATAGACATTCCCTAAGAGTCGGGGCGCCATCTTCCAGTCAACGATGTCTTCCGGAGATTCCAAAGCGGTGTCGATCCAGCGTTGCCAACAGGATCCCTCATTGCGGCTCAAGCGAGGCAACTCAAACTGAAGGGGTTCCCAGTAAGCATTCATCACGAAATGGATGCGGAGCTTCTGGCTTCTGATCTCGGCCCCAAACGCTATACTGTGCGAATGATCGCTCCAGTCCGGCTGCAGTAACTTCACCCCGTGCCACTCTTTGCGTGCATCCCTAATCAACTGATCCAGGCTCTTGCGTTGCCGCGGCGCCTCTTCGTCTCGCAATACCCGGCGGGCGATGAGCAGTTTGACGAAGCGGTGAACATCAGCATGCTTCTCGATCAGGTTCCAGTCGAACCAATTCGACTCGTCATCGTGACAGTAGTTGTTGTTGTTCCCAGACTGCGTACGGCGCACCTCATCGCCCATCAGGATCATTGGCAGGCCGAGTGAAAGAAGAGTAATCGTGAGAAAGTTCTTGACCTGCCGATTCCGGAGTTCTTCAATTGCGGGATCATCAGTCGGGCCTTCGGCACCGCAGTTCCAGCTTCGGTTATCGTTTGCGCCGTCGCGGTTGTTCTCGCCGTTCGATTCGTTGTGTTTGCGATCGAACGAAACGAGATCGTTTAAAGTGAATCCATCGTGGCAGGTAATGAAGTTCACGCTCTGTTCAGCTTCGCGTTGTTTGTGAGCGTAGATCTCTGGACTTCCAATAAGTCGATCGGCAATACGCGTGACGGTCCCGCATTCTCCGCGAAAAAAGCTGCGAAAATCGTCTCTGAATCGTCCGTTCCACTCCATCCAACTGTCACCGATGAAGCTGCCGACCTGGTAGAGTCCAGCTGCATCCCAGGCTTCGGCAATCAACTTTGTGCCGGCGAGAATAGGGTCAGACTCGATGTCCCAAAGGACCGGTGGAGTAGCCATACACTGACCCGAACTGTCGCGCGAGAGAATCGATGCGAGATCGAAACGGAAACCGTCTACGTGCATCTCTTGAACCCAGTAGCGAAGGCTATCAAGGATCATCCGGCGCGCGATGGGATGGTTGGCGTTGAGAGTGTTTCCGCAACCGCTGTAATCGGCATAACGCGAAGGGTCTTGCTCAAGGATGTAGTACGCGTCATTTTCCAGGCCACGAAAGCTCAGAGTCGGCCCGTCCGCGGCGCCTTCTGAAGTATGGTTGAATACAACGTCGAGAATGACTTCAATTCCGGCGCGGTGCAGCGCCTTGACTAGATCACGGAATTCGTCGGTCGGTCCCTGTGGATGCCGTCGGGAGCTATACGCCCGATGGGGCGAGAAAAATGATACGGGCTGATAACCCCAGTAGTTAACCACGCCGGGTGGGCAGTCCGAAGCATCGAACTGAAATATTGGTAACAGCTCAACGGCTGTTATACCGAGATCCTGAAGGTACGGAATCTTCTCGATGAGTCCCGCATATGTGCCTCGGAGCCCTTCTGCTACACCTGAATTAGGATTGCGAGTGAAGCCCTTCACGTGCATCTCATAGAGAACCGTCCGCACAGAAGGTGTGTGCAGGGGAGCGTCGTCTTCCCAGTCGTAGGTGCTTGTATCAATCACAACACTCTTCATCGCTGTCTCAAGGTTCGAGCCTGGTCGGCGGGCCGCGTCTCGCCGATAGTTCCTGGGAACGACGACCTCTCGGCCATAAGGGTCTAGAAGTATTTTTTCGGGATCGAAACGAAGTCCGTTTGCGGAATCGGATGGCCCATGGGCTCTGTACGCATAAATCTGTTTTGGCTGTGCTTCTGGCACGAAGACGTGCCAATAGTGGTAGGTGCGGTCCTTATATGGATCGATCTGGATTGTGCGAGCCGGACGAACGTCGTCTTCAGCGTCGAAAAACAGCAGTTCGATGCGGGAGGCGCTGCGAGAGAACACGCTGAAGTTGATGCCGTTCGGATATACAGTAGAGCCGAGCGGGAAACTCTGCCCCCAACTCTTGCTGAGATCGCTTTTCCAAGGCATCGAACTTACGTCGCTCACAGCTACTGGTGCACTTGTGGTTACGTCGCGCATTGGTCCGCTTCTTTCTTTGCCGCCCGAATTCGCTGTATCAAGACCTTGGTGGAGCTGTCGCCTTCGAAGACTAATTCTTCCCGGCTCTCAAGATGCGGCGTGATGTTCAACGCCAATTCCTTGCCGAGTTCTACGCCCCATTGATCGAACGGGTTGATGTTCCAAATTACGCCCTGCGTGTGAACGCTATGTTCGTACAGAGCAATGAGCTTCCCTAGCGTCTCGGGCGTCAGCTTTTTAGCAAGAATGGTATTCGACGGCCGGTTGCCATCGACTACCCGGTGCGGGACCAGCCATTCCGGTGTGCCCTCTGCCTTTACCTGCTCCGAGGTTTTGCCAAAGGCTAGTGCCGCACTTTGGGCCAAAGCGTTGGCGATGAGCATGTCGTGATGCCGGCCGATTGGGTGGATGGGGTCCACAAATGCAATGAAATCGCAGGGAACGAGCCGGGTTCCTTGATGTAACAGCTGGAAGAACGAATGCTGGCCGTTCGTGCCCGTCTCGCCCCAACACACGGGGCCGGTTTGCTGGGTGACCTCGGTGCCGATAAGGGTTACACGCTTGCCATTGCTCTCCATGCTTAACTGCTGCAAATAGCTGGGGAAGCGTTGAAGGTACTGCTCATATGGCACAACCGCAAAACTTGAGGAGCCGCACAAGTTGGTGTACCAGATGCTCAGCAAGCCCATGAGCACAGGCAAGTTGCGCTCGAACGGGGTTGCCAGGTAATGCATGTCCATTTGGTGAAAGCCGTCCAGCATAGACGCAAAATTTCTTGAACCAATGGCAAGCATCGTAGGCAAGCCGACAGCCGAGCACACGGAGTATCGTCCACCAGTCCAATTCCAGAACTCGAAGATGTTTCCTGTCTCAATCCCAAACTGCGCTGCCTCGGCCACGTTTGCCGACACAGCTACGAAATGTTTTGCGAGCGACTTGCGGTCGCCAGAAACTCGGGGGATCAACCATTCCCGAGCCGTTTTAGCATTCGTGATCGTTTCTGCAGTATTGAAACTCTTCGAAGAAATTACAAAGAGCGTTTCCGCTGGATCGAGATCACGCACACCTTCCACAAAATCAGTGCCGTCAACATTAGCAATGAAGCGGAATTTCAGCGATGGATCTGCATAGTGCCTTAAAGCCTCGATCGTCAGCAGGGGGCCAAGGTGAGAACCACCGATGCCTATGTTTACGATGTTTCGAATCTGTTTTCCCGAATATCCTTTCCACTCTCCGCTTCGAACACGATTACAGAAAGTGCCCATTCGTTCGAGCACGGCATGGACCTGTGGGACCACATTCACGCCGTCGACATAGAGGGATGCGCCTTTGGGTGCCCGCAAGGCTACGTGCAATGCAGGGCGCGCTTCCGTGATATTCACCTTTTCCCCGCGGAACATGGCATCGATCCGACCCTGCAGCCCGGATTCTTCCGCCAGTTCGACGAGGAGCTTGAGTGTTTGGTAGTTAATCCGGTTTTTCGAATAGTCCAGGTACAGGCCAGCACCTTCTGCAGTCATCCGTTCTCCCCGCAACGGATCACTGGCGAATAGACCGCATAGATGGACCCCCCTGATCTTCTTATGGTGAGCTTCCAGCGCCTTCCACGCTGGGCGCTTTGATTGCAGTGGCTTGGTAATGCTCCATGCACGGGTTGCCATAGGGGTTTCCTCTCAGTCACATGAACGAGTGTTTAGGAGGAGGACACGGTGTGCTGTTCGTCGTGCCTTCCCAGTCGTGAGTGTGCTGCCTGCCAACTTCGCTGTACTCATTCTCTCGATCCTCTGGAATGACCAATCCATCGCAAAGGCAGCCTCATGCTGTCATGCGGCTTTCCGCATAGGCACAGCGACATCTGGAGTAAGGCGGCCCCAGGCTAACGCCACTATGGCGACAGTGATGGTCTGAAAGATCGCGTAAGCGGTGGCAGACGTAATTGCAGCCGTGCCAGGAAAGCTGGCCGTTGCAATCACGAGACTTACACCGACATTGCGAACGCCTGTCGTCATGATCATGCTCCTGCCCGCCTCGCTATGTGGCCATTTTGTGACGAGCGCACCTGCCAATAACGTGGCCAAGACAAGACACATCATGCCGAAGTAACCTTTTAACTGAATGTCTGCCAACGTTTGAAATTGAACGGCGATAATAACCACCAGCAAGAGAAGATTGAGGCTAAGACTCAAAGCTTTGGCTGGTCTCTGCAATCGCTCAGCCAATAGCCGATGACTGTTCCTGATCCAAAGCCCGACACATAAGGGCAAGAGCTGGGCGCCGAGTAGGGTACCTATCATCTTCAGAATGTTGATCTTCACAACCGTATCTGCAACTGCCAGGGGTAGCAGAAGTCCGAGCAGCACGGGTGCGAGTACCGCTGACGACGCTGCTAGAACCACCATCAATCCGACCGAAAGCGTCACATCGCCTTTAGCTATCGATGTAAAAGGCGGAGCATACGGTGCCCCAGGGCAAACAGCGGCAACTAGAAATCCCGCGGCAACCATCGGACTGGCATGAAAAAGTAGTAGTAAGCCGAGAGCTGCTCCGGGCACGATGACGTAGTTTGCCAGTAACGCCCGAGACAATAGGTCCACCCTCTTGCTGACAGCCAGGACATCTGAGGCCCTGACTCCGAGGCCGAGAGTCACCATCATTTCGATCAACGTGACCGCCGCTAGTAGGTTTACGAGTTGGCCCCCCCGCATCGTAAGTCTCCTAACGTGAAGCCCATGTCGATAGTCTGGCGTCCCCGGCCCCGGAAACATCGAGGCTCGTCAACGAACGGGCGCGTCCTAAAAGCCACATCAATTACAGGTTAGGAGCAGAGGAACGCGAGGGACTACTGACAGAAGTTACAGACATACGGTTCGAAATGGGGGTGCAGGGCAACTTTTCCCGCGTTGCGAGCGTCAAATTGCAATTCCAGACTTAGCGTCTTGCTCGGTGTCTGACTCCGCACGGATGTCAGAATGTGACACCCATCGAGAGTACGACCGTGGGATCGGTCCACCCAGCGTTGAATACGTAGGCTGTGAAATCCATTTTCTTTCCCGAGACGCCGACCAATAGGCCGCGCTGAATGTCAAGACTTGTGCTGTAAGCCTTTGTGCGCTGAGCGGCCAGTCCGGCTCGCCACCATTCTTTGGGTGAATAGCTTAACTCCATCCAACTATAGAAGAAGCTGCCGTTATGGTCTCTGAAGTCGAATACATATTCGCCTTCGGTGGAAAGCTCGACCTTCTTCCATGACAGCGCGGCCTTATATCCCGGGGCAACACCTGCTGTATTCCCCAAGACTCCTCCGACCATAGGCGTGACTTCTAAAACGACATTGTCTCCGCAAGTGAAGTTGTAACCTAACCAAAACGAACCGGTGTCCTTATCCTCATAGTTGTAACGGGCGGCGAGGTGAATGTTATTGTGATCTGCGCTAAAGACTGGCGAGGCATAGGAGCGATCGTGTGGTACTAAGTACCCCGAGAGGTTGAAATAGAGGGACCATTTGTCCGTGGCGGAGTCAGATGAGTTCTTTTCAACACTCTCATGACTTGCCGTTTGCGCTGTCGCATACGGTACAAGCATCAATACTAGGGCGAATGCCAGCGCAGGCCGCATAGGGCTAGCCTCCGAGGAAAATCGTCGTACCGACTAACGCGACGCCCAGGAAGACCATCCCACCCGCCATTCTCCAAGGGCGGTAACCCATATATCTCCCGAAGACGAACCCGGCAAGAAACAGCATGAAAACTGCGATGCAGTTCGAGACTCGCAGTGCGACACGGGCATTCGCGATCACAGCAAATGGAATGATCACTGGAAACGTGGAAAGGGCAACGATCAGAAACACTGCAAGTGCGCCCAGCCATGCCTGCTTTCCGAGCCGAGGGTACTGAGGCGCCTCGCGAACATGGCCCAGCCGCTCTCGAAGGGTTTCGAGGTCTGAGGTAGAGAGCACGGAGACCATTATGGGGGGTAACGCCTGCGCGATAATCCGATGCGCGTGGGCAGGGCTGGGCGCCTGGCGAAGAGCTCCCAAGGTCAGGATGGCACGTCCTCGCTCACCGAAGCACGCCATCAAATAGAACACGGCATCGATGATTCCCCATGCTAAGTTGCATCCGAGAGCGCCCAATAGCATGGTTCGCACATCCTCACGGCCTGCATCCGCCACACTAAAAGAGCAGGTGAACGTCAAGACCATGATGAGTGCGAAGAGAACCTCGGAGATTCTCTCGACGGGATCGAGGACGCGGGCATGGGGATTAGTGAGGTGCTCAAACAAGGTGGTCAAGCACCCCCTATTGCTGCCACCCACCGCCGAGCGCGTTGTACAGTTGAACTAGGGCAAGGCGTTCATTGAGTTGGGCCTGAGAGAGTCCGATCTGCGCATCAAAGTAACGGGTATCACTGTCGAGCACTTCAAGATAACTGGTCACGCCTCCGCGATAGCGACTATCCGCTAATTGGGTTGCGTCACCGGCAGCATTCGTGAGCAATGCTTCCTGCTCTCGGAATTCGCGGTTCTTGCGGTAAGCAATGAGTGAGTCAGAGACCTCTCGAAAGGCCTGCTGAATCGATTGCTGGTAGAGGAGAACAGCTTCTTGCTTTTGGGCTTCCGTCAGCCGCACGCCGGAACGGATCTTGCCAGCGGTGAAAAGAGGCTGCGCCAACTGTCCTCCGAAACTCCACAATCCAGCCGGCCCGGTGAACAGATTCGTCAACGCAGAACTCTGATATCCAGCCAGGCCAGTAAGTGTGATCTGGGGGAAGTAGGCGGCTTTCGCGATTCCGATCCGCGCGTTGGCAGCGACTAACGTTTGCTCTGCCGATTGAATGTCAGGGCGTCTGTCAAGCACAGAAGAGGGTAGTCCCGCCGGGACTTCGGGTGGGACTACGTTTTGCACGAGTGACAATCCTCGAATGACCGGTCCAGGGTTTCTCCCCAACAAAATACTGATCAGATTCTCCTGCTGTTCAGTGCGCCTTTCCAGATCCGGAATCGAAGCCGCAGCCGAATAAACCAGTTGCTCGGATTGGCGGACATCCATTAGGGACGTGACGCCGCCCCGTTGGCGCACTTCGACCAACCGCAGAGATTCTTTGCGAGAGTCCAAGGTGTGCCTTGAGATGGCCATCTCGGAGTCCAACTCCAACAGTTGGAAATAAGCGGAGGCCACATTGCTTACTAGGCTCGACATCACTGCTTTCTGCCCCCACTCTGTAGCCAGGAGTTCTGCGCGCGCGGCTTCCGTCGCGCGGCGAAACTTGCCCCAGAAATCAAGTTCCCAAGCTAGACCCAGATTCACCTGCAAGGGACTGCTTTCAAAGGCAGGAGTTACTCGCGTTTGCGGAAAACGCTGATTGGTTGCGGAGGCGCCTGCGGAGATAGTGGGGAACTGATCCGCGCGCGTGATGCCCAGAGCGGCTTGGGCCTGGAGTACTCGCGCCGCCGCTATACGTACGTCATAGTTCTGTGCAAGGGCCTCGCGGATGAGTGCCTGTAGCTGATTATCCTGGAACACCGTCCACCACTTCTCGTCACCGAGCGATTGAGAAGTCGGCGTTGTCTCAGGAGCGGACGCGCGAAAAGTATCGGGCACCGCCACTGCCGGACGTTTGTACTTTGGTCCGAGCGTACATCCGGTAGTGATCAGAAGAGAGAGCAAAATGCAGCACAGCCTGCTCATATGGTTAATCCCCTTCCGTAGGCAGGGGGACAGGAGCATGTGCCGGGCCCGTGCCACCTTTGCGATGAGAGATTCGCTCCACAACATCGAAGCTGACAGGAATGAGGAAGATGGCAAGAACGGAAGCGGCTAACATACCTCCGATCACGGCGGTTCCCAACACGCGCCGGGAGATGGCACCAGCGCCAGAGGCCGTCCAAAGCGGGACACATCCCAATATGAAGGCAAAAGCGGTCATTAATATGGGGCGCAGGCGCTGTTTGGCTCCCGCGAGCGCCGCTTCCGCAGCCGATTTGCCTTTCTCGTATTCTACTTTGGCAAACTCCACGATCAAGATGGCATTTTTTGCGGCCAAGCCGATTAACATGACAAGCCCGATCTGGGCGTAGACGTTGTTATCCAGATTTCGGATCCAAAGAAAAGCGAAGGCGCCAAATACTGCGATTGGAGTTCCGAGCAAAACGCTAAACGGCAGGGACCAACTTTCGTATTGGGCGGCGAGGATCAAGAAGACGAACAGAAGCGACATGCCGAAGATCACCGCCGAGGAAACACCTTCTTCCGCCTTCTTCTCCTGGTACGACATGCCCATGTAGTCATAGCCCATTTCGGGTGGCATGGTTTCAGCGAAGACTTCTTCCAGTGCTTTCAGGGCCTGGCCAGAGCTGTAGCCCGGAGCCGCACCGCCATTGACCTGGGCGCAGCGGTACAGGTTGTACCGCAGCGTAAATTCTGGTCCACTATTGGGTTTGATCGTCGTCAGCGCACTCATGGGGACTGGTTGTCCCGCATCATTGGTTACATAGAACTGACCAACGTTCTCTGCCTTGGTCCGGTAGTCCCCTTCTGCCTGTACGTACACCTGCCACTGTCTTCCAAAACGGTTGAAGTAATTGACCAGCAGGCCGCCCATGAACGTTTGGAGCGTTTTGTACACATCCGAGAGTTGGACCCCTTGTGCTATTACCTTGGGACGATCTACATCCACATAGACCTGCGGTACCGAGGGAAGTGCAGTGGTATAGATAGAACTCAACTCAGGACGCTTACGAGCTGCTGCGAGGAATTTCTCAAGGTTCGCGCTGAGGAATTGCGGATCTTTACCTGCCCGATCCTCCAACATGAACGTGAAGCCGCCTGCTGTACCAACTCCAGGGATGGCAGGGGGAGGAAAGGAGAAAGCAACTCCTTCGACAATTTGAGATAGTTCCCGGTTCAGGTGAGCCTTGATCGCCTCGTATTGTTCTGCAGGCGCCTTGCGTCCCCCCCATTCCTTCAGCGTGATCCAATAGAAAGAGCTGTAGGTATTTTGGGCTCCACTGAGCATGCTGAAACCGAGGACGGAGGTGACCGAGTGAACGCCGGGCGTTTTCTGGATCATGTCCTCGATCTTCCGTGATACCGCATCATTTCTCTGCAAGGACGCCGCGTTAGGTAACTGGAGACCCGCAAACACGTATCCTTGATCCTCGTCAGGCAGGAAGCTACGGGGCAGTCGCGAACCGAACCATCCCGCGAGCACCCCAACGCCGACGAGCAAAATCATGCTAATCGCAGCTCTACGGATCAGCGTTCCACAAAAACTGACATAGCCGTCGGTAGTGCGCGCGAACACCCGATTGAACCAGCGAAAGAATTTTCCCAACGGGCCTCGGCTCTCTTTCCTCGGCCGTAGCAGCAAAGCGGCGAGTGCAGGACTCAGTGAAAGTGCATTGAATGCAGAAATTGCCATTGAGACCGCGATGGTGATTGCGAACTGCTGATAGAGACGACCCGTAATTCCAGGGATGAATGCCGTCGGGATAAAAACCGCCGCGAGGATGAGAGCGATGGCAACGACTGGGCCGGAGACTTCTTCCATCGCCTTGAATGCCGCATCTCTCGGCGTCATGCCATGCTCAATGTGATGTTCCACAGCTTCGACCACTACAATGGCATCATCTACAACCAGCCCGATCGCCAGCACCAAGCCAAAGAGCGACAAAGTGTTGATGGAAAAGCCCAGCATAGGGAAGACGGCAAACGTTGCAATCAGCGAAACCGGCACTGCCAGGAGGGGGATTAGGGTTGCACGCCAACCCTGCAGAAAGATGTACACGACAAGAATGACGAGAATGATCGCTTCAAACAGGGTGTGCTTGATTTCGTTTATGCCTTCCGTGACCGCGAGGGTCGTGTCGAGGGCGATGTCATAATCGAGATCTTGGGGAAAGCGCTGCTTGGCCTGCTCCATCAGTTTGCGAACTCCGGCTGCAGCAGTCACGGCGTTTGATCCGGGTAGCTGATAAACTGCAACGACCGCCGCCGGTTTCCCGTTGTACCTTCCAATCAGGTTGTAGGTTTGTGCCCCAAGCTGGAGCCTGGCCACGTCTTTCAATCGGAGAATGGAACCGTCAGAGTTGGCGCGAATGACAATCTCCCCAAATTCTTCGGGGGACGGAAGGCGTCCCTTCGCCAATACAGCGTAAGTAAATTCCTGTCCATTCGGGACGGGTTCGCCGCCAATTTGCCCGGCCGGATTGACTGTGTTCTGGGTCTGTATTGCCTTAACAATTTCTGGAACGGTGACGTTCATTTTCGCAAGCTTGTCGGGCCGCACCCAACAACGCATCGCGTACTGACCGGCTCCAAACACCGTCACACTGGCGATGCCTGGCACACGCGTTAGCTGATCGTTCAGGTTGATGTAGGAGTAATTGGCCAGGAAGACGTTGTCGTAGGTCCCATTGGGAGAGTACAGGTTGACCAACATCAGCGGCGCTGCCGTAGACTTCTGTACAGTGACACCGTAGTTGACGACATCGACAGGCAGCTGCGAGTTCGCCTGATTTGTCCGCATCTGGGCGAGAATTTGATCGGTACTGGGATCGGTCTTGACATCGAAATTGACGGTCAACGTCATCTGGCCGTTGTTGGCGTTGCTGGAGTACATGTAGTTCATGTTGTCAACGCCGCTCATTTGTTGTTCGATGGGTGTCGCGACGGATTGCTCGACCGTGACCGCATCTGCGCCGGGATAGGTGGCTTTTACTTGAACTTCAGGAGGCGCGATGTTAGGAAACTGCGCGGTGGGTAGTCGTCGCATCGCGATGATACCCATCAGCACCATGAGAATGGAGATCACTATGGCGACGATGGGACGGCGAATGAAGAAACTTGACATGGGTCACTCTCCTTGCGCCGTCGGCTTGAACTGTTTGGGCCGGACTGGTGCTCCCTCTTTGGTCTTCTGTCCGCCTTCAACAACCACTTGTTCGCCTGCTTTTACTCCGTCGGTGATGACCCACATCTGGTTAACACGTTCTCCAGTCTTCACCGGCCTGATACTTGCCTTGTCGTCGGGACCAACCACCACAACGCTGTAGCTTCCCTGGGTCTCAACCACCGCTCTCTGTGGAACCAGCAGAGCTCCCTTGTCGATATCCGTAACGGCTCGCACGCGTCCGAACATTCCGGGTCTGAGAATTGATCCAGGATTATCGAACGCACCCGCCAGTCGAATCGTTCCTGTTTTCACGTCAATTTGGCGGTCTGCCAGCACGACCCAGCCCTTTTGCGGATAAGTGCTGCCATCAGACAGGACCAATTCCAATGTTCGTTTTTCTCCAGGGCGGTTCCTTCCCTCTGCTACGGCGCTGATTCGTTGCGAAAGTTTCAGGTATTCCGGTTCACTGATCGCAAAATAAGCCTTTATGGGCTGTACTTGCGACACGGTGGTTAGTACGGTTGTGGGACCAACCAGGTCACCGATTTGACCCTTTGCTAGACCGGCGATCCCATCGATCAAGGAGCGCACTTTGGTGAATCCCAAATTCAATCTCGCTTGGTCCACTTGTGCGTTGGCCGCCGCCACTTGGGCTTCCGCCGCGGAATTGGCCTGAATGTCATTGTCCAGTTGGGCTTGGGGGATGGCGCTTTGTTGTGCCAGCGGAGTGTCGCGTGCAACATCGAGCCTGGTCTTACCAAGTCGTGCCTCTGCTTCAGCGAGTTGACCTTGCGTTTGTGCCAATGCCGCCTCAAAGGGACGCGGGTCGATGTCGAACAGGACGTCGCCTTGGTGAACCTCGGTGCCTTCCCGATAGTTCTGCTTCAGGAGATATCCGGTGACCTGGGGTTGAATTTGTGCATTTACAAATCCGTCCAGAGTCGAGATGCACTCTGTGTAAATAGGAACATCTTGTTGAACGACGGGAGCGACTTCCACCTCGGGTGGCGGAGCTTCGGCGCGCACTCCGGCCTTGCTGCATCCCAACGAGGGCATGAAAAACAATAGAGCGATCAGCAATGGAACCAGGCTGCGCGCTGCAGAAGGACCACTCGCAGACCTTTGGTAGGGGCGTGTCTCGCCACAACGTCTGTATTGATCCGGCAATTCGGATTTTGCTCCCATGAGAGAACTCCTGTAGGAAACAACCAACTGAACTGAAGTCACTGTCCAAGTCCTTGACGGCAAGAATGACTCGCTCACCAGCTGTCAGACTGCCTGCAGACGCAACACGAATCGTAGACCGTATGAAAGAGTAGACGGGAGCGAGGGACGCAGAAACTGGTTGAAGTACCAGTTGGACTGGGCGTACCCAAACGTATCCTCAGGCTTGCGGTGGCAATTACGGACAGCCTACCGCCGTGCTTCAACCGGCGTCCGGCCTCCGGGCTCGTCTTCAGTACGGCTGGTTGATCTAGAGCAGGAATTTGCATGGACCAACCGATCGTCGCCACGCCTGCGCGAAGTGCAGCGAGCCTATGCAGGAATTTAGAGGGTTACCTGCGGAAATCTCGGCCAACGACTTGTTTTTCAACAACAAATAACTAGAGATGGATTGTTCGGCCCTTTCATTCACCGCTAGCAGACAGAAGGTCGTTCATCGCGTAGGTTCGGCGGATGATATGCGAAACGATCCAGGAGTTTCCCCTTGAGAAAGCGCGCAGGGTGAGTGGGGCACGCATCGTGCCCACGATCCTCTTGGCGGATGATCACGAAGAGGTGCGCCGAACAGTTGCCTCGGTGCTCCAGGGCCAATTCCAGATTGTAGCTATTGCTGAAAACGGCGTACAGGTGATCGAATTGGCGCTCAGCTTGCATCCCGATGTAATGGTGCTTGACATCTTCATGCCAGTGGCAAACGGGATCGAAACCGCGGTGCGCGCAAAAGCCATTGGGTGTCGCAGTAAGGTTCTCTTCCTGACAGTTGACGAAGACCCCGACGTTGCTGAGGCGGCGATGTCAGTCGGGGCCTTGGGCTATGTACTGAAACCGCGCCTTGCCACAGATCTAATTCCTGCCATTCGCAGCGTACTCGAAGGGCGTGTCTACATCTCCCGCTCGATGCATTCGTTCCCGCGCTCCACGAAAAGCTGAGGACCACCACGGATCCCACGCGGACCACAGGTACTAAACGCCAGCGTGGTGAGGAACCCAAAAACCCATTCATTGAAGCGTGAAATACTGGCATCGCAAACAGTTATGGTGGTATGTTGATTCCGCTAAAGTTGCTGTGCCAATGCAGGGGATGAGCACCGACCTCTGTACGTCATTGCCGGTGTGTTTGATGAATCTCATGGAGAACCGTCACCGAGTTCGCCTGGTGATCGCAGATGACCACACCCTTTTAGCTGAGGCGTGCAAAAATTTGCTCGACCATGAGTTTCAGGTCGTCGCGATTGTAAACAACGGACGAGAGCTGTTGAGAGTGGCAGATGAGCTGAAGCCGGACGTTGTGATTCTCGACATCGCGATGCCTCAACTGAATGGCCTCGATGCTGGTGAGCAACTCAAGAAACGCCTGCCGAATTGCAAACTGGTATTCATGACGATGAATCTGGCCCCTGATGTGGCGGCCGAAGCATTTCGTCGAGGCGCCTCGGGATACGTCGTAAAAAGTGCCACGGCGGCAGAACTGGTGACCGCCATCCGACGTGCCATACGATCAGAATCCTATTTATCTCCCCTAATCACGAAGGACACAGTGGAATTCCTCCTGCGACAAGGTGCTTCGTCTCGTGACGAAAAAAGACTCACACCACGGCAGAGTGAGATTCTTCAGCTTCTTGCGGAAGGCATGTCGATGAAGGAAATCGCCAGCATATTGAATCTAAAACCCGGCACGGTTGCTTTCCACAAGTACCATCTCATGCAGACGCTGGGTCTGAGAACCAATGCGGCGTTATTGCAGTACGCCATGAAACACCATTTGATCACCTGAGGAAACGAATCAGAGGAGAGATCTTCCAGGTACGCTTTCGTTACCGAGGAGCCAAGGCGACGTCCCCTTCGGCATCCAGTCAATCCTCTCCACATCGCGACCACTAGCAGAACTAACAGTGCGGTGCGATTGGCATTTCCCCGTACACTCCAATTGATTTGAACCAGTGCTCTATGCTATCCCATGGGAAAGTTCGCACCTTCCAACAGCAAATTGTCCCCCCCGAACACCGCGAAACCGAAACATGCAGAATATTTACTTGGTACTGCACCAGAACATCCAGAACAGGTTTAATGAGGCTGGTGTTGAAATAAACTCACCACACTACGCTTCTCTGCGAGATGGTAACGAGACCACCATCCCACAAAACTACCTTCCGCAGAACTACAAGAAGCCGGCATTTGAATTCCACCAAGAAGATGCGACGCCAACCAGGGCGGAAGCTCGTGTGATGGAAGGAGCAGAGACTCCGGTGGCAAGGACGCGACCTTCGTCGAGGATTAGGAGCGGCTGACTGCTCGCCACTGGATGAACGACTGCAACTGTGATCATTGACAGTAGCCAGGCAATTTCCATATCAGCTATGTTCCTCAGACCCGTAAACAACAGTTGCAGGGCATCTGACTAACACCGGAGCAGAAGTGTGACAGGTTTGGTACGCATCATCCGTCTCGCGTGGGAGCATGTCTGTCCGTACGAGATTTATTGGGGAATAGTAGAAGAGCCAGAAGCGCCGTTCGGGCGTCCACGCGAGGGGCTGCCGAGAACGGTATTCAGCGCCATGACGAAATCTCCGCCTACGACATCGCCTGTGCTGCCCCAAAAAACGTTGTGGCCACGGTAACGAATTTGTAGCCGCTCTGTAGAACTTCCATCCTGAGTTTCGTTCGAACGATCACAACATCGGGGTGATTCTTGCGATCGCTCTATCGCCTAGTGCTTCGGCCAGGTTTTTCTTTTCTGGATTCAGTCAGAGTTTGCTTTTGTGGGCAAGGGATCTGCGGGGGTGATGTAACAGTTGCTCCGGGTGGTAAAGCAGAAGTTTCCCGCGGTCTTTCGAGATCAAGCCGCTCCGCTGCCATTCGCTGAGTAATCGGCTGACGGTAAAGGGCGTAATGTTGGCAGTATTTGCCAATTGTTCATTCGTGATCTCGAGGCTCACGCCGTTGGGAGTTTTCCGGCCGATGCCGGCGGCCAAGCCGACGAGGACGTGAGCAAGACGTTCGCGCGCACTGTGGCAGACCAGGCTTAGATGAGTCGCCAGATACCAAACCAGGTAGTCGCATGCGATCGATAAGCCGTTCTCGAAGATTCTAGGATATTTTGTGGCGATTGTTCGAATTACGTCGCGCTTCCAAACAAGCGCGACGCTTTCCATGGTCGCCTCAGTGCTTACGATGAACCGTGTAGGTTCAGTCAGTGCACTGGCACCGCCAAAGACGTCACCGGGCATGAGAAAAAAAAGATAGACTTTCTGTCCGTCAGGCGTGATAAAGAAGTATCGTGCTGCGCCACTCACCAGCAAAAATAATCTGTCCGCTCGATTCCCTTGCTCTGCGAGGACTGAATTTGCCCGGTACTTGTGGCACACAGCCAGGCTTAAGATCTCGCCTACCTCTGATGACGATAATCCGGAAAACAACTGCGTTTTGCTGAAGACCGGATTCTCAGGCGAGGTGGTCCATGATCCATCTCGACGGGAAGATTGCGGCAAGCCTCCGGATCTCAATCCAGCCTCTGTATCTGACCTCTGGAGCAATCGCCCCCCTTGCGGGAATTTGTCGCAGCGACGGGAACCCTTACCTGATCTGAAATCTTAGACAAGTCTCACGATGCTACGCACTGAAAAAAGTGACAGTGCGGACGGTTTCTCACGTTATCTGATGCTGAGTCAGTACGCGCTTAAGCCCTGTGCGCGAAACTGTTCCCGTGCCATCTGAATGACGTCTGGAGCAGGCGGCTGGATGCTATCAAGCGTGTAGTTCAGATTGAGTTCCTTCCATTTAAATCGCCCCAACTGATGAAAGGGAAGGATGTCTACTCGTTGTACATTGCCCAATTGGGCCGCAAATGTTGCCAAGTGAGCAATATCCTCGGTGCGGTCAGTCAGGGTGGAAACCAGGACGTAGCGCAACCAGACCGGCCGTTTGCGAGACGCCAAACGGCGTGCAAAATCCAGGACTGGACCAACTTCCATTCCGGTGAGGCTCTGATGCCGTTGAGGGTCCCAGCACTTGATATCCAGCAGAACGAGATCAATGGCATCCAATTCTTCATCGGTGAGGCGGGAGCCCAAGCTGCCATTCGTATCCAGTGCCGTATGGATCCCCATTGCTCGAGCGGCGTGGAACAGTTTCACAACGAATCGGTCCTGCATCAGCGGTTCGCCACCGCTCAGTGTGAATCCGCCCCCCATGGTTTTGAGGCCTTGCCGATACTTTTTCAGTTCTTCCGTTGCTCTCTTGAGCGTCACGGGAATTCCCTTGTTCAGATTCCACGTGTCGGGGTTATGGCAATACAGGCATCGGAACTGGCAACCCGTCGTCCAGGCAACGACGCGAACGCCGGGACCATCGACCGTCGAGCCGGTTGTGAAAGAGTGCAAGAACCCCATCTCGCCACTTGCGAGCGCCTTGCGCACGTCGGACTCGGTGACGCTCGGAGCCCATGTCCCACGCAGTTCAAACGGGCTCGAGGCATGGAGCGGAGGATAGTGTGTTTCTGTGGCGCTGCTCATATGCTTAGTTTCCGTGGAAAGTGCGGCTGATTACGTCCATCTGCTGTTCACGGGTAAGCCGGACGAAATTCACAGCGTAGCCGGAAACACGGATTGTAAGTTGCGGATATTTCTCCGGGTGATCCATCGCATCGAGAAGTGTCTCCCGATTCAGCACATTCACGTTCATGTGGAAGCCGGTTGCGCCAAAAAAAGCATCCAGTATGCCACGAAGATTGTTCACGCGATCTTCCGTCACTCTCCCTAGACCTTCAGGTATGAGAGTGGTCGTGAGCGAAATGCCGTCCGCTGCATCGCGATATGGGATCTTGGCAACGGATGCTGCAGAGGCATGAATGCCGTGTTTATCCCGCCCGTGCATCGGATTAGCGCCGGGAGCGAACGGCTCTCCCTGTCTGCGCCCATCCGGCGTATTGCCAGTGCTCTTGCCGTAAACCACGTTCGAAGTGATCGTCAGAACGGATTGCGTATGCAGGGCATGCCGGTACGTCGGGTATTTTCGCAGTTTGCTCATGAAGGTACTGACGATCCATGAAGCCAGCTGATCAACGCGGTTGTCGTTGTTGCCAAACTGGGGAAAATCGCCAGTTGTCTCGTAATCAGTGATAAGCCCGCTTTCGTTGCGGAGGACTTTGACCTTGGCATACCGAATTGCAGAGAGGCTGTCGGCAATGACCGACATGCCTGCGACTCCGAAGGCCATGGTTCGCATAGGAGCGTAATCGTGAAGCGCCATCTCGAGACGCTCATAGGCGTATTTGTCGTGCATGTAGTGGATGACGTTCATGGCGTTTACGTACACTTCAGCAAGCCAGTCCATCATCTTTTCGAATCTGTCGATCACGTCATCAAAATCGAGGTGCTCGCCGCTCACGGCGCCGATCGCAGGCCCGACCTGTTCCCCGGTAATTTCGTCCCTGCCGCCGTTGATGGCATAGAGCAGGCATTTGGCAAGGTTGGCGCGCGCACCGAAAAACTGCATCTGCTTTCCAACGAGCATCGGCGACACGCAGCACGCGATGGCCCCATCGTCTCCCCACGAGCGGCGCATGATCTCGTCACTCTCAAACTGGATCGAACTCGTGTCAATCGCAACCTTCGCTGCAAAATTCCGGAATGTATCGGGCAATCGAGGTGAATACCAAATCGTCAAGTTGGGTTCTGGTGCAGGGCCCAGGTTGTAGAGCGTCTGAAGGAGTCGGTAACTGGTTTTGGTCACCAGCGACCTTCCGTCATCGCCCATTCCTCCGATCGACTCCGTCACCCAGGTTGGGTCGCCTGCAAATAGATCGTCATATTCCGGGGTGCGCAAGAATCTCACGATGCGCAGCTTAATCACGAAGTCATCAATGATTTCTTGCGCCTGCTCCTCGGTCAGAATTCCGGCGGCCAGATCGCGCTCGAAGTAGATATCGAGAAAAGTGGAGGTGCGCCCGAGCGACATGGCAGCTCCATTTTGCTCCTTCACGGCCGCCAGATAGCCGAAGTAGAGCCATTGGACGGCCTCTCGTGCGGTACGAGCTGGTCCGGTGATATCGAAACCATAACTCGCCGCCATCTGCTGCAACTCTTTTAACGCGCGAATCTGCTCAGAGAGTTCCTCCCGGTCGCGAATGATTTCATCGGTCGACATGGCCGTGTCAAGACTCCGTTTTTCTGCCTGCTTATGATCAATCAGCCGTGCGACTCCATAAAGAGCGACTCTCCGATAGTCACCGATAATGCGGCCACGTCCATAGGCGTCAGGGAGGCCCGTCAGAATGTGAGAGCTGCGACACCGTCTTACGTCGGCAGTGTAGGCGTCGAAAACACCTTCGTTATGCGTCTTGCGATATTTCGTGAACGTTTCGACGACATGCGGTTCGGGTTTGTACCCGTAGGTTTTCAGCGCATTAGCGACCATGCGAAAGCCGCCGTTCGGCATGATGGCGCGTTTAAGTGGCGCATCTGTTTGAAGGCCGACGATAACCTCCTTCTCCTGATCAATGTACCCGGGTGAGTGTGCGGTGATTGAACTGGGGATCTGCGAGACATCGAGAACTCCGCGCTTTCGTTCTTCGAGAAAGAGATCGTTCAGCCTGGCCCAGATATTCTTTGTTCGATCGGTGGCAGAAGCCAGAAATACCCCGTCTCCATCGTAAGGAACATAGTTTTGCTGAATGAAGTCTCTGACGTTGATCTCTTTTTGCCAGAGACCTGTCTGGAATCCACTCCAGGGAGACACGGTTGCCGAAGCCGTCGAGTCTATTGAAGCAGTAGCCATTTCATTGCCCATTTCTGGCCGTCAAGCGGCGGCCTGCAACAACCCAAGCAGCGCGCCCGTGTGCCGCGCGATCATGAGTTCTTCGTTGGTTGGAATTACCCAGGCGGAGATCTTGCTCTGAGGGTTTGAGATTCGCGAATGATTCTGGAGATTGGCCTCATCATCCAGTTGCAAGCCAAGCCATGAACACGCCTGACAGATCCGTTTGCGGATCTCTGGAGAGTTTTCACCTATGCCGGCAGTGAAGACGAGTCCGTCGACTCCTCCAAGAACAGCGGCGAGCGAGCCAATTTCCTTTGCGGCGCGATAAACGAAATAGTCGATCGCCAAGCGTGCATCGGGATCGTCGACGGCCAGGAGGTCTCTCATATCGTTGCTGATTCCCGAGATACCAAGAAGCCCGGATTTCTTGTACAGGAGGGTCTCAATCTCTTTCGCAGATAATCCAAGATTCTGGTAAAGGTAGAGAACCACGCCAGGATCAAGTGTTCCCGGACGGGTTCCCATGCAGAGTCCATCAAGAGCAGTGAATCCCAGCGTGCTGTCTACACTGACGCCATCCGCTAGAGCGCAGAGGCTGGCCCCGCTGCCGAGGTGGGCAACAATAACGCGGCCATGTGCGATTTCCGGAGCAACATCAGGCAAAACGGAGGCGACATACTCGTACGACAGGCCGTGGAATCCGTACCTCTGTAGCCCTGACTTGCGAATGTCTTTGGGCAGGGGAACTAGCGTGGCCATGGCAGTGTGACTGCGGTGGAAGCTGGTATCAAAGCATGCCACTTGCGGCACGTCGGGCATCCGCTCACCGATTCTCTCGATCGCAGCCAGGTTGTATGGCTGATGAAGTGGCGCGAGCGGAATCAACTGATAGAGTTCGACGAGCACGTTCCTTGCGATCAGGACTGGACGGTCATATTTCGTGCCGCCATGCACTACACGGTGGCCCACCCCGAGCACGCGAGCGTTGCCATATCTGGAACGCAGCCATGCAGCCAAGGCGTCGATCGCGGCTCGTCCATCGCTAACTGTCGAACTCAGGTCGTTCTGCGCGAGGACTTCTCCCTGGCCATCTTTCGAGGAGAGCCGGGCTACGGTTCCGATGCCATCAATCTGGCCACGCTCTTCCAGTTGCCAGGGCGCGCCACCAGGACGGCAGAATACGCAAAATTTCAGGCTTGACGAACCGGCATTCAGTACAAGTGCGTAGTCATCCATGGAAGGTCTAACCTTTCCTGCGGCGTGAGTGGGCTGCCAGCTTCGCGACCGCGCAGCTGGCGATGCGGGATCGAACACTATCCGCACGGCTGGTGAGAATGATAGGTACCCGAGCGCCGAGAACCAGGCCGGCGCTATCCGCATTGGCGAGAAAACTCAGTTGCTTCGCAAGGATGTTTCCTGCCTCCAGGTCTGGGGCCAGCAAAATATCGGGATCGCCAGCAATATCAGACACAATGCCTTTCGTCTTCGCGGCTTGGCGGTTAATGGCATTATCAAAAGCTAACGGACCCTCCAGCAGTGCGCCTGTAATTTGGCCACGCTCAGCCATCTTGCAGAGGGCAGCGGCGTCTATGGTGGCTGGCATCTTCGATGTGACTGTTTCCACGGCCGCAAGGATTGCAACCTTTGGCCATTCACGGCCGAGAGAGACCGCGAGATCAATAGCGTTTTGGCAGATATCCACTTTGTCTTCCAGCGTCGGAGCGATATTAATCGCGCCGTCAGTCACAATAAGCACTTTGTGATAGGTCGGAACATCCATGACGAATGCGTGGCTGATACGGCGTCCAGTGCGTAAGCCTCCATCTCGAGAGACGACGGCCGCCATCAATTCGTCCGTATGCAGGCTGCCTTTCATCAGAAGTTCGGCCTTCCCTTCGCGCAGCAACTCGACTGCTCTCACCGCGGCCGCGTGGCTATGTGGAACGTCGACGATCTGAATGTTCCGAAGATCGATACCGGCCGATTCGGCGGTTGATGTAATTTTCGATCGGGGACCAACCAGTATCGGCACAATTAAGCCTTGCCGTGCAGCTTCCACCGCCCCGGACAGCGAGGCTTCCTCACAAGGGTGTACCACTGCGGTTGGGATAGGCTCGAGAGCCGAGCACCTTTTTAATAGCTGTTCGTACTTTCCAGTTCCAGGTTGCGTTAACTGCACGACGCTCGCCATGTTATGCCTCCTGTTTTGGTTCCGAGAGAGAAGCCTGGGCCTTGAGACCCGTCTCTTTGAGTAGAAAGGTGAGTGCAATCGCTATCGCAACACCCAATAGCAGGGGCGCGAACGCCATTTGGTAATGTTTCAGTTGCATCTCGCTGGCTTCTCCGGACAGGCGCTGCAGCAGCCACGCGAAGACCGGACCGAGCAATGCGCTGAAAGTGAAGTTCAAAAAATTGACAACACCGGTCGCGATGCCTCCGAAATACGGCGGATTTGCTTCCTTAATAATGGTGTAAGGCAGCATGGCCGAACCTGAAGCGATCCCGGCGAAAAGACCAAGCACGTATGGGGGGAAGATGTCCGTCCGTCCGAAGAGAATCCACGCCAGGCAAAGGAGCAATGCGGTCGCCGCTGCTATGATCACCGGCTTTCGACGCCCGAGCTTGTCGGATATGAAACCTATGAGTGGACAACCGATGATCCACCCAAGTGGAACCATTGATGTGCGTAACACTGCGGACGCGTAGTCAAATCCGTGCGCCTCTTGCAGGTAACGCACTCCCCAAACCATGTCAAAGATAGTCGTCGGTATGAACAGCAGTCCCGAGATCAATCCACACAAAATTGACTGAGGGTTCTTGAATACAACGTAGAAGCCATGAACGATGCTGTGCCCGTGGTCGTGT
>Ga0070714_100000381_pt1 | contig 33093 bp, 24 predicted proteins | sample LARL83metaG_FD_65450 | JGI IMG/M metagenome (GOLD analysis project Ga0070714, IMG submission 65450) | Corn, switchgrass and miscanthus rhizosphere microbial communities from Kellogg Biological Station, Michigan, USA - LAR L8-3 metaG | ecosystem: Host-associated > Plants > Roots > Rhizosphere ... | reverse complement strand
CCGCGGCCGCCGGAGACGACCTTGCTGGCGCTCTGCAGGTCGGGGCGATCGCTGCTGCCCTGCTTCAGCTCGACGAAGCGGGTGTGCGTTGGCAGCGCCGCGTCGACGGCCAGCGCTTCCACCGGCGCGCTGTTGGCGCCAGTCGCGGCGGCCGGCCAGGAGGCCGAGCGGATCGTGGCGACGACGGTGTGGGCGGCGTCGGCTTCGACCGTGATGATCGCGTTGCCGGCGTAGATCGGGCGCTTGAAGGTGTGCGTGGCCTCGACGCTCATCACGTCGCTGACCTGGGCTACGCCGAGCAGGGCGGCGACGCGCGGGGCGACGTCCTTGCCGAACGTGGTGGACGGCACGAACACGTGGCTGTAGCCGGCGGCGGCCTTGGCGATCTGCGGGGCGAGCACGGCGGCCAGCGGATGTGCGTTCTCGGGACGGGCGACGGTGAGTACGCGACTTACGCCGTCGATCTTTGCCGCCTCGGCGGCGATCGCGTCGACGTTGTCAGCCAGTACCAGCACGTCGATCGCTTCGCCCTTCACCGCAGCGGCAGCACTTACGGCGCGCGCGGTGGAGGAGTTGAGTTTGCCGCCGAGATGTTCGGCGATGACCAGGATCTTGCTCATGTGTGTCTCCGAAGCTTTTGCGTAGGAGCCACACCTTGTGGGCGATGCTCTTTGGTGCCTGGTAAAAAGCGTCGCCCACAGGGTGGGCTCCTACATGGATGTGGTGGTTACAGCAGGCCCTTCTGCCTCAATGCAGCAACCAGCTCGGCCGCGTCCTTCACCATCACGCCCTTGCTGCGCTTGGCCGGCGCGGCGTAATGCGTGGTCTTCAGGTGGTCGTGCGCTTCGACGCCGAGCGAGCCGAACTCGATCGTGTCGATCGGCTTGGACTTCGCCTTCATGATGTCGGGCAGCTTGATGAAGCGCGGCTCGTTGAGGCGCAGGTCGGTGGTGATCACGGCCGGCAGTTCGGCTTCGATCACTTCCAGGCCGGCGTCGACCTCGCGGGTTACCGTGGCCTTGCCGTCAGCGATGTCGACCTTGCTGGCGAAGGTGGCTTGCGGGCGGTCCCACAGCGCGGCGAGCATCTGGCCGGTCTGGTTGGCGTCGTCGTCGATCGCCTGCTTGCCCAGGATCACCAAGCCCGGCTGCTCTTTCTCGATCAGCTTGAGGAAAACGCGGGCGGCGGTCAGCGGCTGCACGGCGTCGCCGGTGACCACATGGACGGCGCGGTTCGCGCCCATCGCCAGGCCGTTGCGCAGGTGCGCGGTGAGGTCGGTCGGGCCAATGCCGACCACGATCACTTCCTCGGCGACGCCTTTCTCGCGCAGGCGCAGCGCCTCTTCCAGCGCGATGTCGTCGAACGGGTTGGCGGACAGCTTGACGCCATCGGTGACCACGCCGGTGCCGTCGGGCTTGACCTGGATGCGCACGTTGTAGTCCACGACGCGCTTGTAGCCGACCAGAATCTTCATCTGCGAATTCCTACCTCGTTGGCCGCCCCGTACGGGGGTGCGAAACCGCCATTCTACCCGGCATCGAACAATCGTACGAAATGAGGTTCGGCGCCGCCGCGAGGGGATCAGCCGCTGCGCCGCGCGTACGGATACGGCCCGGGGGCGGCTTCGGCGAGGCCGAGCAGGCCGGCCACGCTGGCCGTGCCGAAGCCGCCGGCGCTGACGGCCAAGCTGAACACGCGTTCGACGGCGTGGGCCAGGGTACCGTCGATCTGGTCTGCTTCGGCCTCGAACTCCGCCACTTCCAGATGGGCATCCAGCAGCGGGCGTAATGCCGCCGGGCGCAGCCAGAACATGCTGCCGGCGATGAAGTTGCTGCACTTGGTCTGCATGGTCAGGATGCCGAGGCGGCGGGTGAGGTAGTCGACGTTGGCCCGGTTGGCGCCCCAGTAATAGTCCAGCGGCTGCAGGTGGCCTTCGGCGTGTACGAGGCCCAGCGTGGCGTCGTCGCGGAAGGCGGCCGCGATGCGGCTGGCGCGTTCCGGCGCGAGCAGCTTGTCGAGCAGTTCGCGGCGCCAGGTCTCGCCGTCTTGGCGATGGGTGGAACGCTTGCCGTGCAGTTTCAGCACGGTCGTCACGCCTTCGTCGAGCAGGCGGTTGGCCACGTGCAGGAACGGCAGGATGTCGCGGCCGCGGTTCTCGAATACGTCGATCTCGGCGTCGAGGCCGAGCTGCGCCATCCGTTCGCGCACCGACTGTTCGCGCTCGTGGGCGGTGGTGATCACGATGCGCCAGTCGATGCCGCTGGCGCGCAGCGCCGCCACCAGTTCGTCCAGCAGCTCGGGATACCAGACGTGGATCACCGCACAGGGGCGCATGTCGACGGCCGGCGCCGGCTGCAGCGCGGCGCGGGTGGCTTCCAGCCAGGCGTGGCCGAGCCGGCTGTCCGGCTCCAGCACGGCGCCTTCGGCCCATTCGTTCCACGCGTTGACGAAGACCAGCGGCTGCGCCGGAAAGCGCCGCTGCGCGGTACCGATGGCATGCCGCAGCCAGTCGCGATAGCCGCGCGGCGAGGCATGCGCGAACACGCGGCCGCCACCGCTGCGCCGCGGCTCGTTGTCCCAGCCCGGATTGACGCCGGGGTAGCGCGGATAGGCGGGCTCGGGCTGCGCCATCGACTGCCGCGCCAGCTCGCGCCAGTCGTGCACGTCGCCGCGGTAGTCCAGGTTGAGCAGGTGCTGCCGCGCGGTGATCGGCGCGGGCGTGGTGTTGTTCGGCGGGAATTCCACCGCGGCGTCGAAGCCGATCGTGCGCGGGTCGACCCGGTCGAAACTCTGCACGTAGGCAAGCTGGATCTCGCCGATACCGTTGGCGCGGCACCACTCGCGCCAGCGCGTGGCGGTCGCCTTCGGGTCCGGCAGCAGGCCGGGGCGGTAGACCAGCAGCAGCGGCTTGCCGCCGACGCGCAGGTAGCGTGGGTCGGCGAGATAGCGCGCGACGTGTTCGATGAAGGCGAGGTCGTCGGCGGGGCTGTGCCGCTGGCCGATCAGGATGTCGTCGGCGCGGCCGTCCCAGCGCCGCGACCAGTTCTCGTTGGCCCAGCACAGGCACAGCGGCAGGTCGAGCGTGCGATCGGCCAGCCATTGCTGCAGCGGCGTTTCCAGCAGGGTCTTGCCGGCGAACCAGTAGAAGTAGCTGCAGAACGCGCCGACGCCGTACTCGCGCGCCAGCTGCATCTGCCGGCGCATCGCGTCCGCCAGGCGCAGGTCGTAGAAGCCCAGCTCGCCGGGCAGGCGCGGCTGCAGGTGTCCTTCGAACTGCGGCAGCGCGCGCGTCACGTTGTGCCACTCGGTGAAGCCCTCGCCCCACCACGCATCGTTCTCCGGAATCGGGTGGAACTGCGGCAGGTAGAACGCCACCACGGTGGCGGGCAGCGGCGTCGGCAGCGTGCCGCTGCGCCGGGGTACGAAACCGATGGCGCGCCCGGCGGCCTGGGTGCGTGGCCGGTGCTCGGCTTGCGACACCTCGGCCGACTGGCCGCGCGGCCCCTGCGGCAGCAGGTCCGCGTGCCGGTCCAGGAAATGCTGGCGCAGCCGGTCGCGCGTGGTGCCCGGCATCGGGGTCAGCCGGAAGCCGGTGCGCAGCACGGTGAACAGACAGCGTTTGGCGAAGTCGCGAGCGGACATGGCGGCCTATCGGTGGCGATGCCGAAGCATCGGCGCTGGCGTGCGCGTGGTCAATCCAGTACGCGATGCAGGGCGGCCGCAGCGGCGGCGGCGGAGAAATGCTGCTGCACGTTGTCGAGGCCGCGCACGGAGAGCTGCTGCCAGAGCGTTTCGTCGCGCTGCAGTCGCCGCACCGCCTCGACGAAGGCGGCTGCGTCGTCGGCCACCAGCACGTTCACGCCGTCGGCGAGCTGCATGCCCTCCACCGCGATGGTGGTGGCGATCACCGGCACGCCGTGGCTCATCGACATGTTGATCTTGCCCTTCACGCCGGCGCCGAAACGCAGCGGCGCCAAGGTGGCGAGGCAGTGGTCCAGCCACGGCGCCAGCTCGGCCACGCGGCCGTGGAACTCGAGGCCCGGCGTGGCCAGTTCCTGCCGCACCGTGTCCGGCATGTCGCCGAGCACGTGCACGCGGATGTCGGGCAGTGCCTCGCGCAGCTTCGGCAGGATCTCCTCGGCGATCCAGCGGACCGCGTCGCTGTTCGGCGGGTGGCCGTAGCCGCCGATGAAGACCAGGCCGCTGCGCCCCGCATACGGCTGCCGGCAACCGTGCACCTCGTGGATGTTGGACAGCAGTTCCACCCGCGCCTGCGGTAACAGCCGCGCCAGCAGCGATTGTTCGTGCGGACTGACCACGAGGCTGACGTCGGCCTGTTCGATCAGGGCCAGCTCGCTGCGGCGTGCGGCTTCGGCCTGGCGGGCCATGATGGCGCTGCCGCCGAGTTCGGCGGCGCGCCGTTCGCGCAGGAAGTGCAGGTCCACCGTGTCGAAGATCAGTTTCGCCTGCGGCGCATGGCGGCGTACCAGCCCGGCGTACTGGCCGGCGACGGTGTGCCGGCACAGGATCACCGCGTGCAGTTCGCTGCCGCGCTCGCGCAGCCAGCGCGGCAGGTCCGTCACCCATGGCTTGCTCAGCACTTCGCAGCCCAGTGCGCCGAGCGCGTCGATCTCCGCCGGGCTGGCGCGGCCGTCGTCGGGCAGGAAGGCGGTGCTCCAGCCCTGCTCGTCGAGCAGGCGCAGGATCGCGCACAGGCGCAGCGAGCCGGAGTCGCGCGCAGGTTCCGGCGTCATCGCGTCCACCACCAGCACGCGGCCGCGCCGGCGCCAGTGGATCGCGCGTTCGAGCGGCGTGCCGGCGGGCGGCTGGGCGGCGAGTTCGGCCGCCCATTTGCCGATGAACTTCGCCCGGTTGGGCCGCTGGTGGCGCTTCATGCCGCGATCGAGGTCGGTGCCGGCGCTGATGCCCTCGCAGTGGATCACCGTGCTGGCCGGCTCGTAGTACACGCGCAGGCCGAGCCGGCGCACCGCGAAGGCCAGGTCGGCGTCCTCGTAGTAGGCCGGCGCGTAGCGCGCGTCGAAGCCGCCGGCGCGGACGAACACGTCGCGGCGGATCAGCAGCGAGGCGCCGGAGACGTAGTCGACCTCGCGGCGGCAGCGGAACAGCGGCACGTCGCGCGGTTCGAAGCGGCCGGTGGTCCAGCAGCTGCCGTCGGCAAACACCAGTCCGCCCGCTTCCTGCAGGCGCCCGTCCGGGTAGACCAGCCGGCTGCCGGCGATGCCGCAATCGGCACGCTCGGCGAAGCAGTCGAGCAGCGCGTCCAGCCAGCCGGACGTGACCTGGGTATCGTTGTTGAGGAACAGCAGGAATTCGCCGCGGGCCGCGACGGCGCCGGCGTTGCAGCTGCCGATGAAGCCGAGATTGGCAGTGTTGCGCAGCAGATGCAGGCCGCCGACCTGCGCCAGCGTGGCGGCGCTGGCGTCCGGCGACGCGTCGTCCACCACGATCACCTCGAACGGCGCCTGCGCACCGTGCCGCGCCAGCGAGCGCAGACAGGCGAGGGTGTAGGCGAGCTTGCCGTGAACCGGAACGATCACCGATACCTGCGGCTGGTCGCTGACCGGCAGTGCGAACGGCGCGAACGGTTCGTCCAGCGGCAGCAGCGCCAGTGCCTCATCGAGTTCGGGACGTGACTGGAACTCCTGCCGCATGCGCGCCAGCGTGCCGCGCCAGCCGCGCAGCGCGATGCTGCCGCGCGTGCGCTGCCACAGGTAGCCGAGGCGCTTGAGTCGCCAGTGCAGGTTGCCGATCAGCGGACTGCCCTCGGCCGCATCACAGGTTCTGATAATTCGGCCCGGAGCCACCTTCCGGCGTGACCCAGGTGATGATCTCGTACGGGTCCTTGATGTCGCAGGTCTTGCAGTGCACGCAGTTGGCCGCGTTGATCTGCAGGCGGCGGCCTCCTTCATCCTCCACCATCTCGTAGACGCTGGCCGGGCAGAAGCGGGTGCACGGGTTGCCGTATTCGGTGGTGCACTGGTCGATGCAGATGTTCGTGTCGGCCACGTGCAGGTGGATTGGCTGGTCCTCGTCGTGCTCGGTGGCGGCGAAGTAGACGCCGGCCAGGCGGTCGCGCGGCGGCAGCGTGCGCTGCACATAGTCGCGCTTCGGCTCTTCCTGCGCGCCCAGCTTGTGCAGGCTTGACCAGTCGGCCTTGTTCTTCAGCGTCCACGGCGACAACCCGGCGGTGACGGTTTCCCAGGCGGCATTCAGCATGCCGAACCACAGTCCCTTCTTGAACGCGGGTTTGATGTTGCGCACCTTCTTCAGCTCGGCCATCACGTCCGAGCCGCGCAGTTTCGCGTCGAAGCCGGTCGGGTCCAGCGCGGTCGCGGCCAGGTGCTCGGCGGCGAGCATGCCGCTCTTGATCGCCTGGTGGGTGCCTTTCACCTTCGGCACGTTGAGCAGGCCGGCGGTGTCGCCGATCAGCAGCGCGCCGGGCATCTCGCATTTCGGCAGCGACTGGTAGCCGCCGGTGACGATCGCGCGCGCGCCGGCGGAGAGGATGGTGCCGCCTTCCAGTAGCGGTTTCATCATCGGGTGGTTCTTCCACTGCTGGAAGGCTTCCCACGGCTGGTAGTTCGGGTCGCTGTAGTCGAGCCCGCTGACGTAGCCGAGCGCCACGCGGTCCTTGTCCAGGTGGTACAGGAAGCTGCCGCCATAAGTATGTGTGTCGGCCGGCCAGCCGAAGCTGTGCACGATCTTGCCCGGGGTGACGCGGCCGGCGGGCAGCTGCCACAGTTCCTTGATGCCGATCGAGTAGCCCTGCGGGTCGCTGTCCTTGTCCAGTTGGAAGCGTTTGACCAACTGCTTGGTGAGGCTGCCGCGTGCGCCTTCGGCCAGCACGGTGACCTTCGCCCTGATGTCGATGCCTTCGGCATAGCCAGGCTTGTGCGTGCCGTCCTTCGCCACGCCCATGTCGCCGATGCGCACGCCGGCGACCGAACCGTCTTCGTTATAGATGTTGTCGGCGGCGGCGAAGCCGGGGAACACGTCGACGCCCAGCGCCTCGGCCTGCGGCGCCAGCCACGCGCACATCGCGCCCAGCGAGACGATGAAGTTGCCGTGGTTCTTCATGCCCGGCGGCACCATCATCTTGCGCCCGCCGGTCTTGCTGAGCAGCCAGAACTCGTCCTCGCCGGCCGGCACGCAAATGGGCGGCGGGTTGTCGCGCCAGCCCGGCAGCAGGGCATCCAGCGGCTGCGGCTCGATCACCGCGCCGGACAGGATCTGCGCGCCGATGGTCGAGGCCTTCTCGATCACGCACACGCTCACTTCCGGCTTCAGCTGCTTCAGGCGGATCGCGAACGACAGGCCGGCGGGACCGGCGCCGACGACGACAACGTCGTATTCCATGGTTTCGCGTTCGCTCATGGCGGACTCCCTGATGCTGGGTGGAGGCGCAGGCGGCTGCCGTGCGTAAGGGTATGGGTCAGACCGCCATTGTCCGTTTTCGGGCGTCGTGCAGCAACGCGTGCTGCGCCACCGCTTGCAATCGCTTTACCGGACACGGCGATAATCGGGGCATACAGGAAGGAGTGTTCATGAATTCGATGCCGCCGATCGCCGATCTCGACCTGCGCCGCGCCTCGCTGTGCCAGTTGCTGCACTGGCTGGCGGTGGGCCGCGTACAGCCGCAGGCGCTGGCCGACGCCTACCAGCAGGCGATCGAGCGGATCGATCCCGCGCTGCATGCCTATGTCGACCAGCGCTCCGGCCTGCTGCAGGACCAGGCGCAACTGGCCGACCGGCGCCGCCGCGACGGCGTGATCGGGCGGCTGGACGGCATCCCGCTGGCCCTGAAGGACAACTTCGACATCGCCGGCTGGCCGACCCGGGCCGGTCTGCCGGGGCGCGGCAAGCCGGTGCAGGAGGACGCACACGTGGTGGCGCGGCTGCGTGCGTCCGGCGCGATCCTGCTGGGCAAGACCAACATGGACGAAGGCGCGCTGGGCGCCGTCACCGACAACCCGCACTTCGGCGCCACCCATAATCCGCACCGGCACGGCTACACCGCCGGCGGTTCCTCCGGCGGCGCGGCGGCCGCGGTGGCCGCGGGCCTGGCGGTGGCCGCGGTGGGTTCGGACAGCCTCGGATCGATCCGCATCCCGGCCAGCTATTGCGGCGTGTATGCGCTGAAGCCCACGCACGGTGAGATCTCCGCGCGCGGCCTGGTGCCGGCGGCGCGCCGGCTCGACGCGGTCGGCCTGCTGGCGCGCAGCGCGGACGACCTCACCGTGCTGCTGCAGGTGCTGGCCGGCTACGACGCCGACGATGCGCGCTCGCGCCGGCGCCGGGTCGCGTTCGCGCTGCCGGACTGGGAGCCGGGCAACCTGCGCGCGGGCCTGCTGCCGGACCTGGCCGCGGTCGGCGTGCAGCCGGAAGTGATCGAGGTGTTCGAGGCGGCCATGGCGAAGTTGCCGCATGCGCTGGGCGACCGCCGCACGGTCGACTTCGCCGACTGGGATTTCGCGCGCACCCGCCGCGCCGGCCTGCTCTTGATGGAAGCGGAAATGCTCGGCACCTTCGCCGCGGATCTGGCGGATACCGAGCATCCGGTATCGGAGCGCTTCCGCCGCCTGCTCGGCTACGCCGCAGGCAAGGGCGCGGCCGACTACGCGGTGGCTGACCGCGTGCTCGACGCGGCCACGCTGAAGATGCGCCGGCTGTTCTCCCAGGTCGACGTGCTGGTGCTGCCGACCACGCCGCAGGGCGCGTTCCCGCTGGATGGTCCGGTGCCCGACTCGCAGGCCGACCTCACCAGCTTCGCCAGCCTGGCCGGTTGTCCCGCGGTGAGCCTGCCGATGGGCACGCTGCCGAACGGCCTGCCGGTGGGCCTGCAGCTGGTGGGTGCGCGCGGCTCGGACCTGCGCCTGCTGGAACTGGCCTCGGTGTGTGCGGCCACGCTCGACGTCGAGCCGACGTATCCGGTGATCGCCTGAGGATCGCGTAACATGCCGGGTTGAACGCGACGCTGGCTTGTCGCCACAAATTTCTTTCAAGTCTCCGATGGCATGACGGTCGCATTCGCGCAATCGCAAACGCATCTCGACGAACTCGAGGCCGAAAGCATCCACATCTTTCGCGAGGTGCTGGCCGGCTTCCAGCGCCCGGTGATGCTGTATTCGATCGGCAAGGATTCCTCGGTGCTGCTGCACCTGCTGCGCAAGGCGTTCTATCCGGCGCGGCCGCCGATGCCGCTGCTGCACGTCGACACGACGTGGAAGTTCCGCGAGATGATCGCGTTCCGCGACCAGGTGGCGGCAGCCGGCGACGTGCAGGTACTGGTGCACATCAACCAGGACGGCGTGCGCCAGGGCATTTCGCCGCTGACCCACGGCGCCACCGTGCATACCGACGTGATGAAGACCGCGGCGCTGAAGCAGGCGCTGGACCAGTACGGTTTCGATGCGGCGATCGGCGGCGCGCGGCGCGACGAGGAGAAGTCGCGCGCGAAGGAGCGCATCTTCTCCTTCCGCAACGCGCAGCATCGCTGGGACCCGCGCAACCAGCGTCCGGAGTTCTGGCATACCTTCAACACGCACATACGCAAGGGCGAGAGCGTGCGGGTGTTCCCGCTGTCCAACTGGACCGAGATGGACGTGTGGCTGTACATCCAGCGCGAGGGCATCGACGTGGTGCCGCTGTACTTTGCGAAGCCGCGTCCGGTGGTCGAGCGCGACGGTGCGCTGATCATGGTCGACGACGAGCGTTTCGTGCTGCGCGAAGGCGAGAGCGTGCAGATGCGCGAGGTGCGTTTCCGCACCCTGGGCTGCTATCCGCTGACCGGCGCGGTGGAATCCTCGGCTGACACGCTGGCGAAGGTGATCGAGGAGATGGCTCTCTCGCGCAGCTCGGAGCGGCAGGGCCGGGTAATCGACCAAGACCCGACCGCGTCGATGGAGCGCAAGAAGCAGGAGGGCTACTTCTGATGGCCGCGCCGACTGCACTGGGGTTGCTGCGCTTCATCACCTGCGGCAGCGTGGACGACGGCAAGAGCAGCCTGCTCGGGCGCCTGCTGTACGACGCCGGCATGTTGCCGGACGACCAGCTGGCCGCGCTGGCCCGCGACAGCCGCCGCCAGCATGGCGCCGGCAGCGACGTGCTCGACTTCGCCCTGCTCACCGACGGACTGGACGCGGAGCGCCAGCAGGGCATCACCATCGACGTGGCCTACCGCTACTTCCATACCGCGCGGCGCAGCTTCATCGTGGCCGATTGCCCGGGGCACGAGCAGTACACGCGCAACATGGCCACCGGCGCCTCCAACGCCGAACTGGCCGTGGTGCTGGTCGACGCGCGCAAGGGCGTGCTGGCGCAGACGCGCCGGCATACCTATATATGTGCCTTGCTGGGGATCCGTCAGGTGGTGCTGGCGGTGAACAAGATGGACCTGGTCGACTGCGACCAGGCGATCTTCGAGGCGATCGCCGCGGAGTACCGTGGACTGGCCCATGGCCTCGGCATCGGTGAAGTGCAATGCCTGCCGGTGGTGGCGCTGAGCGGCGACAACGTGGGCTCGCGTTCGCCGCGGATGCCCTGGTACACCGGCGCCAGCCTGCTCGAGCTGCTGGAGTCGGCCGACGTCACGCCGTTCCGCGCCCGCGACTTCCGCATGCCGGTGCAATGGGTGAACCGCCCCGAGCAGACGTTCCGCGGCTACGCCGGCACGGTCTGCGGCGGCCGCGTGGCTTGCGGCGACGAGATCGTGGTGCAGCCGGGCGGCCAGCATGCGCGTGTCGCCCGCATCGTCAGTGCCGACGGCGACCTGCCCCATGCCGCGGATGGCCAGGCGGTAACGCTGTGCCTGGACCGCGAGATCGACGTGAGCCGCGGTGACGTGATCGCCGACGCGCGGCGCCCGGCGCCGGTGGCCGACCAGTTCGCTTGCCACCTGCTGTGGGTGGGCGATGCAGCGCTGCTGCCGAACCGCACGTATTGGCTGAAGCTCGGCACGCGCACGGTCAACGCGCGGGTGATGTCGATCAAGTACAAGGTGGACGTCGACAGCCAGGCGAAGCTCGCCGCGCGGCAGCTCGCGCTGAATGAAGTGGGCTATTGCACGCTGGGCCTGGACGACGAGGTCGCGTTCGAGGCCTATGCGGACAACCGCACGCTCGGCGGCTTCATCCTGATCGATCGCCTGAGCAACGCCACGGTGGCGTGCGGCATGCTGGATTTCGCGCTGGGCCGGTCGGCCAACGTGCACTGGCAGCACGTCGACATCGACAAGGGCGTGCGCGCCGCCAGCAAGGGGCAACAGCCGCTGTGCCTGTGGTTCACCGGCCTGTCCGGCGCCGGCAAGTCCACCATCGCGAACCTGGTCGAGCGCCGCCTGCACGCGCTGGGCTGCCACACCTACCTGCTCGACGGCGACAACATACGCCACGGCATCAACAAGGATCTCGGCTTCACCCCGGAGGATCGCGTCGAGAACATCCGCCGCATCGCCGAAGTGGCGCACCTGATGGTGGACGCGGGCCTGATCGTGCTGGTCAGCGCGATTTCGCCGTACCGCAGCGAGCGGCAATCGGCGCGCGAGTTGTTCGCGGCGGCGGAATTCATGGAAGTGTTCGTGGACGCGCCGCTGGAGGAATGCGAGCGGCGCGATCCCAAGGGCCTCTATCGCAAGGCGCGCGCCGGCACGATCCGCAACTTCACCGGCATCGACGCGCCGTACGAGCGGCCCGTGGCGCCGGACATCCACCTGCTGAGTACCGGACAGCACGCCGAACAGCTGGCCGAACAGGTCGTGGCACGGGTGCTGGCCGGGATCGACGGCCACGCCCACGGGTGACCCCGCGGCGGCGTCGCCCGCGCACGGCTTGGATTGCCCGCTGCCGGCGGCGATAATGCGGGTCTTTCCCCCGCAAGGCGCCGCCGCGATGACCGAGAAGACCGTACTCAACGCCACCCACCGTGCGCTCGGCGCGCGCATGGTCGACTTCGGCGGCTGGGACATGCCGATCAACTACGGTTCGCAGATCGAGGAACACCACGCGGTGCGTCGCGACGCCGGCATGTTCGACGTTTCGCACATGACCGTGGTCGACCTGCACGGCGCGCGCGCCCGGGAATTCCTGCGCCATCTTCTGGCCAACAACATCGACAAGCTGAAGGTGCACGGCAAGGCGCTGTACTCGTGCATGCTGGACGAGCGCGGCGGGGTGATCGACGACCTGATCGTGTACTACCTCGGCGAGGAGTTCTTCCGGCTGGTCGTCAATGCCGGCACCCGCGCCAAGGACCTGGCCTGGATCGAACGCCAGGCGAAGGCGTTCGAGGTGCAGGTGAAGGAGCGCCCCGAGTTCGCGATGATCGCGGTGCAGGGCCCGCATGCGCGCGCCAAGGTGCTCGGCCTGCTGCATGAGGTCGACCGTCCGCGCATCGAGAAGCTCGGCAAGTTCAGTGCTGCCGCCGCACAGGGTCCGCACGGCATGCCGCTGTTCGTGGCGCGCACCGGCTACACCGGCGAGGACGGTTTCGAGATCATCGTGCCGGCCGAACATGCCATCGCGCTGTGGGAGGCGCTGGCTGCCGCAGGCGTGGCGCCGGCCGGCCTCGGCGCGCGCGATACGCTGCGCCTGGAAGCGGGCATGAACCTGTATGGCCAGGACATGGACGAAAGCGTCACGCCGTGGGAGGCGAACCTGGGCTGGACCATCGCGCTGGACGAGGGCCGCGACTTCATCGGTCGCGCCGCGCTGGAACAGCAGAAGGCCGCCGGTGTGCCGCGCACGATGGTCGGCCTGGTGCTGGACGACAAGGGCGTGCTGCGCCACGGCCAGAAGGTGCTGACAGCGAACGGCGAGGGCGAAATCCTCTCCGGCAGTTTTGCGCCGACCCTCAACAAGGCGGTGGCGTTTGCGCGCATTCCGGTCGGCGAGCCCGGCGACGTGCGCGTCGACATCCGTGGCCGCGAGGTGCCGGTGCGCCTGGTGAAATACCCGTTCGTACGCGACGGCAAGCCTTGCGAAGGGATCTGAGCTGCCGTCACGCCCCCATGCCTCCGCGGCACATTCTTCCCTTTGGCGGATGTAGCTAGAATCACCGCCTGTCACCCAACCAAACGACTGGACCCCATCATGAGCGAGATTCCCGGCGATCTGAAATTCCTCAAGTCCCACGAGTGGGCCCGCGTCGAAGACGATGGTCTGGTTCGGGTGGGCATCTCCGACCACGCGCAGGGTCAGCTCGGCGACCTGGTCTATGTGGAACTGCCGGAAGTCGGCTCCGCCGTGAAGGCGGGCGCCGGTGCGGCCGTGGTGGAATCGGTGAAGGCGGCTTCCGACATCTACTCGCCGGTTTCCGGCGAGATCGTCGAGGTCAACGAACTGCTCAACGACAAGCCCGAGACCATCAACGAAGACGCCTTCGGCGAAGGCTGGATCTTCCTGGTGCGTCCCAGCGACCGTGCCGAGCTCGACGAACTGCTCGACGCGAACGACTACGAAGAGCTGGTCGAGAACGAAGACCACTGAGTCGCGGCTGACCACAGTCTGATCTATGCCGGCCGCCCAGTGCGGCCGGCAGCGTTTTCGGGGATGGGACGTGTCGCTGCGTCGTGCATGCAGCCGTCCAATTTTCCGCAGGCGTCGCTGATCGGAACCGCGTGCTCCGGAGCGAGCGCCGCCTTGTTCCTCCCGATGAAATCATCTCGTTGTTTGCGCGGCGCAAGCGTGCCGTCGTCGACGTGATGGCGTGCAAAATGTCGTCGCGCGATCGCCATCGGCGATGAGGGCCCGGGAATGCGGCGCATCCCGTTCGTGCCGTTGCCGGGGTGCCGACGGGGCAGGGGCGCCGGATTTTTTTGTTTGTGCCGGGGTGGGGGTTCAGCTCATTTCAGTCGTGTTCTGTTCATCTGCCGGGAGCCGTTCGGCGGCTCGGAATGCACCTTGATCGAGCGACGCCTTGCAACAGCCGCTTGATGAATTATCGTTGTCGAAGTGCCTTGAAAACGTTGTACAGCAAGGGTTTCAAGATATTCCATATTTTTCATCGAAATAAACTTTGGACGTATGGACGTCCAATTGATTATGCCCGTTATCACCCCTGAAGCCTTGTCGCGGCAGGCCTCCAGCGGGTTTGGGGCGGGGTGGACCGGATTGATTTCATGACTAAAATCAATTGACAGGCGAAATCTTCGGGGATAGCTTTCGCAACAGATCACGGGGAATGCGTTTTATGGCAACAACGAAATTCATCAAGCCCTATGTCGAGCACGGTGAAAAGGCCAATGCAGTACGCAAGATCACTGTCTCGATTCCGCTGCATGTCCTGCGGCGGCTTTCTGATTTGCGCACCCACCGTCAAGTGAACAATCTTCGGCACGCTACCAACAGTGACGTGTTGGTCGAAGCGTTCCTGCACGCTTTTACTGGGCAACCACTGCCAACTGATGAGGAGCTGAGACGAACCATGGCCACTGCCAAGAAATCCGCTGCAAAGAAACCGGCCGCCAAGAAGGCCGCCGCCAAGAAACCCGCCGTGAAGAAGGCCGCCGCCAAGAAGCCGGTTGCCAAGAAGCCGGCCGCCAAGAAGGCTGCTGCCAGGAAGCCGGCCGCCAAGAAAGCTGCCAAGAAGCCGGCAGCCGCCAAGAAAGCTGCTGTGAAGAAGGTTGCGAAGAAGGCTGCGCCGAAGAAGGCCGCCGCCAAGAAAGCTGCACCGGCCAAGGTGGTGAAGGCCACCAAGACCGCGAAAGCCAAAGCGAAGAAGTAAGGCTGCAAGCAACACGACAAGCGACACCCACAATAAGACAAGCAATCGACTTCTCTCCCCGCGGTGCCCAGCGCGGGGAGAGCACTTCGAGAAGATTCGTCCCGGCCCGGCCGGGACGCTTCGTTTCAGGGGTCGGAGAATCCATCCCGCGATGGCGGCGCCTGCCGCGCTCCCTTTCGACGCCGGCGCTGCCCGCCGTGTTTCCGGCGATCTCCACCGTTGTCCTGCGCCGCATCCCTGGACCAGCTTCCGGCCCGGTGCCGTGATTCCGCACGCGATTTGCCGTGCTGCGCCATTGGAGTTACCTTCTGCACATCCGCGCCGCGGTGAATCCGGGGGATTCACTGCTCCTGGATGGACAGGGGGAAAAAGCGCGGGTATCTGTCGACACTCAGTGAGAGACCATGGATACCCGATACATACTTGATACGCGCCGGCATGCGCGTGGGGCCGTTCGGCCCTTGGTCATTGCCATCATCGCCATCTTTGCCCTGCTTGCCGTGGGCGCGTGGTTCCTCATCATCAAGCCGCACCAGGAGTTGGTTATGGCCGACTCGGGCGGCCATCCGTCCACACCGGTTTCCACCGCGACGCGGACGGCGCCGCCGCCGGCCAACGTGGCTGCGATGGATCTCAACCAGCTGCTTGCCGAGGCGCGCACCGCCATGAACGAGCAGCGCTACCTGGCGCCGGCCGGCAACAATGCGTTCGAGTTCTACCTGCGCGTGCTGGAAAAGGAGCCCGGCAACAAGGTGGCTTCCGATGCGTTGCGCGAGACGTTCCCGTTCGCCGCCACCTCGGCCGAACAGGCGATCAACTCGCGCGACTTCGGCGAAGCGCAGCGCCAGATCGATCTGCTGGCGAAGGCCGACCCGGCCAACTTCACGTTGACCATTCTCCGTTCCAAGCTCGATGCCCAGCGCAAGACCCTGGACAAGCAGCAACAGCTGGCGCTCGATCAGGAGAAGGCCACCCAGCTCGCGGCCCAGAAGGCAGCGGCGGACAAGCAGGCGGCGGACAAGCTGGCCGAGCAGCAAAAGGCCCAGCTCGCCGAGCAGCAAAAGACCGAGCAGGCGAGCGCGACGCAGCAGCCACGCCAGCAGGCGGCGGCGAATGCGCCGGCGGCAGGCGGCGATGCCGCGGGTGCGGACGGCGGCAGCGCGGCTGGCGCGACCACGGCGGCGGTGCTGGTGAAGGGCTCGGCGGCGCGCTACCCCACGGCTGCCATGCGGGCACGCCAGGAAGGCTGGGTGGTGGTCTCGTTCACGGTCGATCCCGACGGCACGACCAGCGACGTGAAGGTCGTCGAGTCGCAACCACGTCATGTCTTCGACCGTGCGGCGATCGACGCGGTGGAGCGCTACCGCTTCAATCCGGCGATGAAGAATGGCGTCGCCGTTTCCAGCGTCAAGCAGCAGCGGATCGAGTTCAAACTCTGATCGTGGCGTGACTGCAGCAACCCGGGCGGCGCATGTTTCGCATGCGCCGCTTTCTTTTGGGCGGTTGCGGGTTCAGCGGTGGCGTGGCGCGCGGCGATGCACCCGCGGCCGGGATTTCGCCCTGGACTTCGCTGCCGGCTTGGCGGGGCCTTCGATGTGGGCCCAGTCCACGTGCGGCAGGCCCAGCAGATCGTCGAACACCATCGGCATCAGCCCGCTGGGCGTGGGGCCGGTGGAGTTCCACAGGGTGACCACGCCGGCGCGGTACTTCGGGAAGAAGCCAATCATGGTGCGATAACCGGCCACGGCGCCGGCGTGATAGATCAGGGTTTCGCCACCGTATTCATAGACCCGCCAGCCCAGCGCGTAGTGTGCGGCGGTCAGGCGTCCGCTGCGCCAGGCGGTGGCATGCAGTTCGCTGGGCGTGGCGACGCCGGGAGCGTGCAGCACGTCCAGCAGCGAGGTGGGCAGCACGTCCTGGCGGCCGCCCATCTGGGCGATCAGCCATTTCTCCATGTCGCGCAGGCTGGCGTTGACGCCGGCCGCCGGCGCGACCCGGTAGTAGGTTTCGTTCGGTTCGAATGGCACCCAGCCCCGGCTGGTGGCGCGGTGCGGGCGTGCCCAGCTCTTGCTGGATTCCAGCGCGGCGCGGCCGTAGCTGGCGGTGTTCATGCCCAGCGGATAGAAGATGCGCTTGTCGACCTGGTGATAGAAGAAGTCGCCGGTGCGCGCGAGCACCACGTCGCCGATCATGCTGAAGGCGACGTTCTGGTAGCCGTAGCACTGGCCCACGCCGCAGACCATGTCGACTTCGTCCAGTTTGCGCACCAGCTCCTCGTAGGGCGTGTCGCCCTCGAGCATGTTGTCGTAGGTATTGCGCGGCAGGCCCAGCCGCTGTCCCAGGATGTCACTGACCGTGGCCTGCGATGCGGCCTGCATGTTCTTCAGCTTGAAGTACGGCAGCACGTCGACCAGCTTCGTGTCCCAGCCGAGCTTGCCGTCGTCGATCAGCAGGCCGGCGATGGCGGTGGCGAACGCCTTCGACAGCGAGGCGAGGCGAAACACGGTGTCCGGGGTGATCGGCTGTTTGGTGGAGGCGTCGGCGTAGCCGACGGTGCCCTCGTAGACCACCTTGCCGTCGATCACCACCGCGGTGGCCAGGCCGGCGACGGCGTCGCGCTGGGCGAGGCGGTTCAGCCAGCGCTGGTAGTCGACGAGGGTCTGCTTGACGCGCGGCGACGGCAGTTGCTGCGGCACGTTGCCGACGCTGGCCGGCGACGGGGCGGAAGCCGGGGAAGTGGTGCGCGCGGTGGCGCAGACCGGCGTGCAGGCCAGCCCCAGTGCGCCCGCGATCAGCAAGAAGATCTTATGAAACTGCATGGTATTCTGGCGTGGTTCCGGCGTGGGGATGCGCCTCAGGGTGGAGAGCTCGACGATGGGTCTGATCATTTTTCTGATTGTCGTTGTCCTGATTGTCTTGTACTTCGTGGCGATCTACAACGGACTGGTCACCTCGCGCAACGGCTACAAGAACGCATTTGCGCAGATCGACGTCCAGCTCACCCGGCGCCACGACCTGATTCCGAACCTGGTCGAGACCGCCAAGGGCTACCTCGCGCACGAACGCGGCACGCTCGAGGCGGTGGTGCAGGCGCGCAACGCGGCGGTCAGCGGGCTGGCCGGTGCGAAGGCCAACCCGGGCGATCCGGCCGCGATGCAGCAGCTGGCCAGCAGTGAAAATGCTTTGACCCAGACTTTGGGCCATTTGTTCGCGTTGCAGGAGGCCTATCCCGACCTGAAGGCGAACCAGACCATGATGCAGCTCTCCGAAGAGCTGACGTCCACGGAGAACCGGGTGGCGTTCGCGCGCCAGGCGTACAACGACTCGGTGCTGACCTACAACAACAAGCGCGAAGTCTTTCCCGCCTCGTTCGTGGCGAACAGCTTCGGCTTCGCCGCGGCCGAGCCGCTGAAGATCGAGGATCCGGCCGTACGCGACGTGCCGAAGGTTTCCTTCAGCTGATCGCCGTCGCGTCGCGGCGCATGCCGCGGCGCCACCCGGGAGCTTCCATGGATTTCTTTGCGCAACAGGCGCGCGTGCGCGGCAGCAGCCGGCGGCTGGTGGTGTTGTTCGTGCTGGCGGTGGTGGCGATCGTGGCGGCGATCGACGCGGTGGTATGGCTCACCATGGGCCATCATGCGGCCGACGGCGAGCCGGCGGTATCGAACCTGCCGCTGCTGTTCGCGAGCAGTGCCGCGGTCATCGCCGGGATCGGGCTCAGTTCGCTGTTCCGCATCATGAGCCTGTCCGGCGGCGGCAAGGCGGTGGCCGAAAGCGTGGGGGCGGTGCCGGTGCCGCCGGATACCCGCGACCCGCAACTGCGGCGGCTGCGCAACGTGATCGAGGAAGTCGCCATCGCCGCGGGCGTGCCGGTGCCGGACATCTACCTGATGGCCGACGAAGCGGGCATCAATGCATTCGCCGCCGGGTATTCGGCCTCCGACGCAGCGGTATGCGTGACCCGGGGCTGTCTCGACAAACTCAGCCGCGACGAGTTGCAGGGCGTGATCGCGCACGAGTTCAGCCACGTGCTGAACGGCGACATGCGGCTCAATATCCGCCTGATGGGCCTGCTGTTCGGCATCCTGGTGCTGGCGATCGTGGGACGCCGGGTGATCTGGTTCGGCGGCAGCGGCAACCGTCGGGGTGGCGGCCAGGTGTGGCTGATCGGGCTGGCGCTGATGGTGGTCGGCTACATCGGTTATTTCTTCGGGCGGCTGATCCAGGCCGCGGTGGCGCGTTCGCGCGAATCGCTGGCGGATGCTTCGGCCGTGCAGTTCACCCGCCAGACCGACGGCATCGCCGGCGCGTTGAAGAAGATCGCGATCTTCGCCGAAGGCTCCAGCCTGCAGGTGGCGAACAAGCAGGAGGTGGCGCACATGCTGTTCGGCGAGGCCGGCACGTTCAATGCGCTGTTCGCCACGCACCCGCCGCTGCTGCAGCGCATCCGTGCGCTCGAGCCCGGTTTCCGCGAGGAAGAGCTGGCCCGGCTGGCCGCCTCGCTGCAGCACCCGACAGCCACGGCGTCGGCCACCCCGATCGCCGACAAGCCGGCGGCGACGCAAGGCGTTGTTCCGGGCATGGCCATGCCGTCCGTGCTGCCCGCCGTGTTGGCCGGTGGTGCTGTCGTCGGCGGCACGGCATCGGCGCCCCGTTTTCAACGTGCTGCCTCGGTGCGTCAGGCCATGCCGTCTGCGCTGACCGGGGCCGTGCAGCAGCCCGAGTCCGCACTTGCCGTGATGCTGGCGTTGGCCACATCGACTGAGGCGGCGCTGCAGCCGGCGCAGCGGCGGATCGTTGCCGATGCATTCGGCGATGACGTGCTGCAAACCGTGCAGGCGTTCAATGGCGAAGTAGCGCAGCTCCCGCCGATGGCACGCCTGCCGCTGGCCTCGCTGGCGTTCCCCGCGTTGAAGCAATTGCCGGAAGGGCGTCAGCAGACCCTGCTGGTCGCGCTCGATGCGCTGGTCAAGGCCGATGGCAGGGTCGATCTCAACGAATATTGCCTTGCACGCCTGCTGCGTCTGCAGCTCAAGGAGGCCAGCCAGCCTCGCCGTGCGCCGGTCGATGGGCTGAAGAAACTCCCGGCCTGCCGCGACAGCCTGATCCTGGTTTGCACCATCGTCGCGTCAGGCGGCTGTTCCGATGAGGCGAGCGCCCGCCGCGCCTGGCTCGTGGCGATGCAGCAAGCCTTCCCGGGGGAGGCGATCGCATGGGCGCCACCGCCGGCGGCGTGGCAGGCACCGCTCGAACGTGCGCTGGATGATCTGGATGGACTGCTGCCGGTCGCCAAGGAACTGGTGATCCAGAGTCTGGTCGGCGCGATTCAGGCCGATGGCGTGGTCAGCGTGGAAGAGGCGGAATTGCTGCGGGTGATCTGCGCCAGCCTGCACTGTCCGCTGCCGATGTAGGAGCGCTCAGGCTTCGCCGCGGATCAAGGCGCTGGCGCGCTCGGCGATCATGATCGTGGGTGCGTTGGTGTTGCCGCTGGGCAGGCTCGGCATCACCGAGGCGTCGACCACGCGCAGGCCACCCACGTTGCGCACGCGCAGCTCGCTGTCCACCACCGCGCGGTCGTCGCTGCCCATGCGGCAGGTGCCGATCGGGTGGTAGATGGTTTCCGCCTTGCGCCGGATGAAGTCGGCGTACTCGGCATCGGTATCGATCCGGCGCTCGGGAAACACCGGTGCGCCGCGATGCGGCGCGAATGCCGCCTGATCGAGAATCTCGCGCGACAGCCGCGCGGCCTCGATCATCATCTTCATGTCGTGGCCTTCCGGGTCGCTGAGGTAATCGGCGTGGATCGCGATCGGTTGCGCCGGGTCGGCCGAGTGCAGGCGCAGCCGGCCGCGGCTGCGCGGATGCAGGTAGCACGCATGCAGCGTGTAGCCGTAGCCGGGCAGGCGATGGCGACCGTGATCGTCGAGCAGCGCGGGCACGAAGTGGAACTGCAGGTCGCAGCGCGCGTCGGCGGCGAAGCGACTGCGCACGAAACCGCCGGCCTCGGCCACGTTGGAGCTGCCCGGTCCGTTGCGGTGGCGCAGCCAGCGCAGGCCGGCGGACAGCTCGTTGAGGTGGTCGTAGCTGAGCTTGCCCGGGTTGGCGTCGAGCGTGCAGATGCCCAGGTGGTCCTGCAGGTTGGCGCCGATGTCGGGCACGTCGGCGACCACCGCGATGCCGTGCTCGCGCAGGTGGTCGGCGGGGCCGAGTCCGGACAGCATCAGCAGTTGCGGCGTATTGATCGCGCCCGCCGCGAGGATCACCTCGCCGGCCTCGATCCGCTCGGCGTCGTGCCGGCCGCGGCGAAGCTGCACGCCGATGGCGCGGCCCTGCTCGATCAGCACGCGTTCGACCAGCGCATGCGTGCGCACCTGCAGGTTTTCGCGTTGACGCGCGGGCTTCAGGAACGCCGTCGCGCTGGAGCAGCGCGTGCCGTGGCGCTGGGTCACCTGGTACAGCCCGAAGCCGGCCTGCTGCTCGCCGTTGAAGTCGTCGTTGCGCGGGAAGCCGGCGCTCGCGGCCGCGTCGATCAGGGCTTCCGACAGCACGTTGTGATGGCGCAGGTCGGAGACGCCGAGCGGACCACCCGTGCCGTGCAGCGCGCTGGCGCCGCGGCTGTTGTCCTCGCTGCGTAGGAACCACGGCAGCACTTCGCGCCATGACCAGCGCGAGTCGCCGCTGGCTTCGGCCCAGCGGTCGTAGTCGGCCGCCACGCCGCGGATGTAGCACATCGCGTTGATCGCGCTGGAGCCGCCCAGGGTGCGCCCGCGCGGCCACCACAGGCGGCGCTGGCCGAGCGCGGGCTCCGGCTCGGTGCGGTAGTTCCAGTTGAGCGTTCGGTTGGTGGCCAGGCGGGCGATGCCGGCGGGCATGTGGATCAGCGGGTTCCAGTCCGAGGGGCCGGCTTCCAGCAGCAACACGCGTGTGGCCGGGTCGGCACTGAGCCGGTTGGCCAGCACGCAGCCGGCCGAGCCGGCGCCGACGATGACGTAGTCGTAGTGGTTCAAGGCTTCTCCATAGCTTTGCTGGATGGACATGGCCGCATGCTAGGCTTGCCGCGCCCCACGCTGGATGTGCCCGTGAGTTTGCCCCGCCAAACCGTTGTGGAACAAGCCGCCGCGCCGATGCTGTCCGCGCTGGCGTTTTTTTTCGTGATGACTTCGTACTACATCATCCGGCCAGTCATGGGCCAGCTGAGCGGTGCGGTCGGTTCGCAGTCACTGCCGCTGTTCTACGGCGCGGTGTTCGTGGTGATGCTGCTGTTGACGCCGGTGTTCGGCATGCTGGTGGCGCGCTTCCGGCGCCGGCAATTGCTTGGCTGGAGCTACAGCTTCTTCATCCTGTGCCTGCTCGCGTTCGTACCTGCCTTCATGGAGCAGGATCGCATCGGCGCGCGCGAGTTGGGTGTGGTGTTTTTCGTCTGGGCCAGCGTGTTCAACCTGTTCGTGGTGTCGCTGTTCTGGAGCTTCATGGCGGACATCTTCTCCAGCGATCAGGCACGGCGGGTGTTTTCGCTGATCGCGCTGGGCGGCATGGGCGGCGCGGTCTTCGGCCCGTTGGTGACCAAGCTTCTGGTGCAGCTGATCGGCGTGGCGCCGCTGTTGGTGGTCTCGGCGCTGGCATTGAGCTTTTCGATGATGCTGTTGCTGCAGCTTTCCACGCAGCACGACCGACAAGCGGGCAGCCGTGCCGATGAGGCGATTGGCGGCTCGCTGTGGGCCGGCATCAGGGAGTTGTGGTCGCGTCCGTTCCTGCGTTACATGGCCTTGCTGATGTTGTTCGGCGACGGCATCGGCACGTTGGCCTATGCGCTGGTGGCCGATTACGCCAAGGCGCATTTCACCAGCACGGTCGCGCGCACGTTGTTCTACAACGATCTGGATCTGGCTACCAATTTGCTCGGCGCGGTGCTGCAGCTGAGTGTGACGCCGTGGTTGCTGGTGCGTCGTGGTGCGGGTTGGGGGCTGGTCGTGCCATCGCTGGTGAATGTGGCCTTGCTGGCTGCCGTGGCGCTGGTCGGTGACGGCAACTTCATGTTCTTCAGCTACAGCGTGCCGCTGCTGGCGGTGATGATGGTGATCACGCGCGGCTTCGCCTACGGCATGACCAAGCCGGCGGTGGATGCGCTGTACACGAGGGTGCCGCGCGAGACGCGCTACAAGGGCAAGAATTTCGTCGAAACGGCGATATGGCGATTCGGTGACGTGGTGGTGACCAGCGCGGTGAGCGGCTTGCGCATGCTGGGCTGGGGTATCGGCGGCCTGGCCCTGGCCGGTGTCGGCGTCGCCACGCTGGCGGCCATGGTGGCGAGGCGTGCCGGCTGGTCACCCGATCTGGCGCCTGACGATCAAATGCGGGTCGACGGTGGTAAAACGCCGCCAGTTTGAATCTGGCGGATTACGATTCCCGATTCCCGATTCCCGGCCTAACTGGTGATATACCGCTGCAGATGCTCGATCTGTTCGGCCTGCGCGTCGATCACCGCCTTGACCAGGTCGCCGATCGAGATCACCCCGACCACCTTGCCGTCCTGCACTACCGGCAGGTGGCGGATGCGGCTGTCGGTGCACAGGCGCATGCAGTCGAACACGTCGGTATCCGGGCCGACGGTCAGCGGGTTGCCGCTCATGATGTCGGACACGGCGGTCTGCGACGAGGAGCGGCCCTGCAGGATCACCTTGCGCGCGTAGTCGCGTTCGGACATGACGCCGACCAGTTGCTCGCCATGCATCACCAGCAGCGCGCCGATCCGATGCTCGGCCATGTGCTTGATCGCCTCGAGTACGGGCGCATCCGGTGCAATGCTGTAGATCGCGTTGCCCTTGCCTTGCAGCAGATGTTTGACCTGGCTCATGCTTGGGTCTCCCACCGGCCCGGGCGGGCCGTCTGGGCACGAGTCTAGCTCCGCCATGGCGCCGGCGTGTAGTGAAGTTGTGAATCCGCGCAGCGGCTCAGCGCCGTGCGCGCGGCGGACCGCGGCCTTCGATATAGGCGGGCCCGCCGAGCTGGTACATCTGCCGCTGGATCCAGTCCGCGCGGCGTTGCACGTAGGCGCTGGGCCGGTCCGCATGCAGGCGCCGCGGGTTGGGCAGCACCGCGGCGAGGCGGGCGGCCTGGGCCGGACCGAGCCGCGCCGGCGTGGTGTGGAAGTACGCCTCGCTGGCCGCGCCCACGCCATAGACGCCGTTGCCCAGCTCGGCGATGTTCATGTACACCTCGAGGATGCGCTGCTTCGGCCAGGTCAGTTCGATCAGCACGGTGAAGTAGGCCTCCAGCCCCTTGCGCACGAAGCTGCGACCGTTCCACAGGAACAGGTTCTTGGCGGTCTGCTGGCTGATCGTGCTGGCGCCGCGCAGGCGCCTGCCGTCGTCGGCCGCGTCGAGCGCGTCCTGGATGGAATCGAGGTCGAAGCCGTGGTGGTAGGGAAATTTCTGGTCCTCGCCGGCCACCATCGCCAGCGGCACCCAGGCCGACACCTGCGTCCACGGCACCCAGTGCTGGCGCAGCCGGAAGTCCTTCTCGCCGTGGATCCACGCGCCGAGCTGGCGCTCCATCATCATCGCCGACGTCCACGGCGGCACGAAGCGCAGCACCAGCACCACCAGCCAGCTCAGCGCCAGCCATGCGAGCAGCAGGATCGCCAGCGAGCGCAGCAGACGAACCAGCGGGGCACGGCGGAACGGAGAGGGCATGGCGGTACGCGTGGGAAGATGCGGGCAGTATAAGGGGCGTTGTCCGGATGCCGCCGCGCCCCCATCTGTGGCACTTGCCCTCAAAGAGACCGTCCGCCGTGGAAAACCTGCCTGTCGAAGACGTGCTGCATCGCTTCCTGCTGGAACGCGCCGGCGTGCGCGGCACCCTGGTGCGGCTGGGGCCGGCCTGGCGCGAAGTGGCCGGCCGCGCCGACTATCCATCGGCGCTGCATGCCTTGCTGGGCGAGGCGCTGGCTGCCAGCGCGCTCTTGACCGGTAACATCAAGCTGGACGGCGCGCTGTCGATCGAACTGAAGAGTTCGGACGCGTTGCGCCTGCTGTTTGCCGAGTGCAGCGACCAGGGCCACCTGCGCGGCCTGGCGCGCTGGAACGAACCGTTGTCCGAGCCGCTGGCGCTGGATGCGCTGGCCGACGCGATCATGGCGATCACCATCGGCAACGTGGATCGCGGCCAGCGTTACCAGGGCCTGGTCGACCTGCGGCACGCCGATCTGGCCGGTTCGCTGGAAGACTATTTCGTGCAGTCCGAACAATTGCCGGCGCGGATCCTGCTGGCCGCCGACGGCGAACATGCGGTCGGCCTGATGCTGCAGAAGATGCCGGGCGAAGGCGGCCGCGATGCCGTGCGGGATGACGATGCATGGAATCGCGTGGTGCACCTGACCGCCACCCTGGGCGCGCAGGAACTGCTGGCCATCGCGCCGGAGCAGTTGCTGTACCGGCTTTATCACGAGGAGTCGGTGCGCCTGTTCCAGCCGCGCCCGCTGGCGTTCGGCTGCAGCTGCAGTCGCGAGCGGGTCACGGCGATGCTGCGCTCGCTCGGCCGTGACGAAGTGGAGGCGGCGTTGGCCGCCCGCGGCGACGAAATCGAGGTGGTCTGCGAGTTCTGCGCGCAGCGCTACCACTTCGATCGCATCGATGCCGAACACCTGCTCAGCGAGGCCGCGGCACCCGGTGCACCGGGGACGGCGCAATAGCGAGGCGATGAGGGCCGATCAGGCCAGCAGCAGCGGCTTGTCGGTGCCGAGCCACGTGCTGGCGGGCTGCGGCTCGGCGAACAGGAAGCCCTGGCCGTAGCGGCAGCCGACGCGCAGCAGCGCCTGCCGCTGCGATTCTTCCTCGATGCCTTCGGCGATCACCTTCATCTGCAGCGAGTCGGCCAGCACCTGGATCGCGCGCACCAGCGCCAGGCCTTGCGTCTCGGCGTCGTCGGGCGGCAGTTCGGTGATGAAGGAGCGGTCGATCTTCAGCGTCTCGAACGGGTACTGGTGCAGGTAGCTGAGCGAGGAATAGCCGGTGCCGAAGTCGTCCAGCGCGATGCCGACGCCGTGGCTGCGCAGATTCTGCAGCATCTGCTTGACCTGGGTCGGGTTCTCCAGCAGCGCGTGCTCGGTGACCTCGATGCGGATGCAGCGCGTCGGCACGGCGTACTGGTCGAACAGTGCCAGCAGTCGCTGGTCGAGGTCGGCGGAGCGGAAGTGCCGGCCGGACACGTTGATGCTGATGAAGCCTTCGGTGCCGATCAGCCGCACGGCCTGGGTGCACACCTGCTCGAAGATCTGCCAGTCGATCGCCTCGGCGCAGCCGCACTCTTCGGCGATCAACAGGAAATCGTTCGGCGCCAGCAGGCCGCGTTCCGGGTGATGCCAGCGCAGCAGCGCCTCGTAGCCGGTGACGCGGCCGTCGGCCAGTTCCACGATCGGCTGGTAGAACGGCTCGAACTCGTTGCGGCTGAGCGCGTGGCGCAGGTCGCTCTCCATGTCCAGCAGCGACAGTGCCTCGCGGCGCAGGCGGTCGTCGAACATCGCCGCGCGGTGGCGGCCGCCGTCCTTCGCGTTGTACATCGCCGCGTCGGCGTCGCGCAGCAGTTCCTCGGGCTGGCGGTAATGCGGGCTGGACAGGGCGATGCCGATCGAGGCGGAGGTGAAGATCTCCTTGGTGCCGAGCCGGAACGGCGTCTGCAGCTCGCTGATGATGCGCTCGGCGATCAGCGTCGCCTTGTTGGTATCCACGATGCCCTCCAGCAGCACCGCGAATTCGTCGCCGCCCAGGCGCGCGACGACGTCGCGCGTCTTCAGGCACGCGCGGATGCGGCCGCCGACCTGGAACAGCAGGTCATCGCCGACCAGGTGGCCGACCGAGTCGTTGATCACCTTGAAGCGGTCCAGGTCGATGAACAGCACGGCGAACTGTTCGCTCGGGTTCGCGACGTAGCGCTGCATCGCCTGCTCCAGCCGCTGCAGCAGCAGGGTGCGGTTCGGCAGGCCGGTCAGCGAGTCGTGCAGGGTTTCGTACTTCAGCCGGCGCTCGACGCGCTCGCGCTCGGCGATCTGTTCGCGCAGGTCGCGGTTGGCCAGCGCCAGCGCGCGGGTGCGCTCGGTGACGCGGCGCTCCAGCCCGGCGTAGGCGTGTTTCAGCGCCGCCGCGGCCTGCTTGCGCTGCAGCGCGTTGGCGATGTGGTAGCTGACGAAGGTCAGCAACTCCTGGTCGCGCTCGTTGTAGGTGTGCTCGGGCGAGTAGCTTTGCAGCGCCAGCACGCCCATCGCCTTGCCGCCCCAGATCAGCGGCACGCCAAGCCAGCACACCGAGCGCGCGCCGAAGTGGCTGATCTCGCCCTGCGCGCTGAGCCGGTCGATCTCCGCCGGCGTGGCCAGCAACGGCTTGGCGTGGCGCAGCACGTACTCGGTGGCACCGCGCCCATGCGCGCGCGGCGGGCGCACGCTGTCCACATCGTCCACCGAATAGGGGAAGGTGAGGTGGCCGTTCTCCTCGTCGATCAGCGCGATATAGAAGTTGCGTGCGTACAGCAGGCCGCTGATCACCTGGTGCATGGCTGCGTAGAACTTGTCCAGACTATCCGAGGTGTTGGCCAACTCGGCGATGCGGAACAGCGCCGCCTGCAGGCGCTCGCCGCGCTGGCGCTGCAGCACCTGTTGGCGCAGCACGCGGTTCGCCTCGCGCAGCGCGGCGGTGCGGTCGGTCACTCGGCGGCCCAGCTCGATGTGCGCCTCGCGCCGCTCCAGCGCCGTCTGCACATGCTGGGCCACGTAGTTCAGCAGCTCCAGGTCGTGCCGCGAATAATGGGTGTCGGCGCGATAGCTCTGCATCACGATGCCGCCGACGACGCGGCCGGCGCGCAGCAGCGGCGCCCCCAGCCAGTGTTCGCAACGGGGACCGAGCAGCACGAAACGGTCACCGAACTGCTGCTTCAGCTCCTCGAGCGAGCCCATCAGCGGGCGGCCTTCCTGCAGCAGGTTCCAGGTCAGGCTGTGCAGCATGTCGTGCAGCGGCAGGCTCTGGTCCGGCGGGGGTGGATCGGTATCGGCGATGTCGACGTAATAGGGGAAGCGGACGGTGTCAGTGGCGGCGTCGTACAGCACGATGTAGAAGTTTTCCGCGTACATCAGGCTGCCGACGATGGCATGCAGCGAGCGCATCATCTCGGGCATGTCGTGTTCGGCGCCGGCCTGTTCGGCGATCGCGTACAGCGCGCGCTGCAGCCGTTCGGCCAGCGCCAGGCGCGAGATCGCCTCGTACAGGCGGCTGGTTTCGGCCAGCTGGCGCAAGCGGATGTCGGCCAGCCGGCCCAGCCAGTCCAGGCGGTCGCGCACGACCTCGGGCAGCGGCAGGTCGGCCCATTCGAGCATCAGGGTGCGCGGGCCCTGCGGATCCTCGGCCAGTTCCATCTGCCCGGCCAGAGGAGCGGGTTGCTCGTCCATGCGTCGCCAACGCAAGCGGCCATGGACGCCGAAGTTGTCCAGCATGAGTTCGCAGACTTCCATCACGCCGGCGGCGTCGGGCGCTTCGAACAGCCGTTCGACCGCCGCGTGCAGGGCCGCAAGATCCCGAGCCACCGGCGGTGGTTGGGATGAACGGATCGTCGGTGTGGCGCTCATTGGACTGCGGCTGGTTCCGGGGCGACCTGGCTGGATCGACGTGGCATGCCTTTATCCCGCCTTTATAACGTGTAAGTCTGCTCCCTCGCCAGTTTTTCGAGGGGGGAACCCGCGGGCGGAGAAGGGGTCAGAAAGGGGACGGATCCTGCCGTTTTTGTGCGTTGGAGTGGGTTTTTGGGGTGTTAGCAAAACGTAAAACGGGGTATAGTGGAGCCCAAGTATCCTCCATTGAGTGAGTCACCGGTCCATCGTATGCGCCGCCTGTCCGCCCTGCTGCTCATCCTGCTGCTGCCGCTCACCGCGGCCGGGCAGTCTGTGGGCGACAACAGTGACATGGCGCAGCGCCTGCTGGCGCAGCCGCCGGATCAGGTAACCGAGGTCGAACCCGGCATCATCGTGCCGTTGTGGCGTGGTGCCGATGGCCGCTTGTTCGCGCTCAGGGCGGATCGCAGCACCGGTGCCGAGGCCCTGCGCAAGAATGCGCCGCTGGCGTTGCGGGTGGTGGATGCCTCCACGGTGACGACGACCGGCGTGGAATACGGGCTGGGGCCACGGCTGCAGGCGCATGCGGAGGTCAGCGAACATTCCTGGACGAATCCGGGCCTGCGCGTGCTCGGCAGCGAAGTGGGCGCCACCTATGACGCGGGCCGTTACAGCGTCGGTGTCAGCGTCGGCACCAACACCACGCCGAACAGGAACGTCTTGCCGCGCGTACTGCCGGGCGCCGCGCCGGGCGTGGATGGCCTGTCCAGCTTCGACAGCAGCTCCCAGCTCAATGCGCATGGCCGGCTGGCCTTGGGCAACAAGAGCGGTATCGACCTGGGTGCCAGCGTGGGCCGCATCCACCTGCTGCCGGGCAACCTGCTCGGCATCGACACGCTGGACCAGAAGGCGTTGAGTTTCGGCGTCGACCACGGCCCGGTGAGCGGCGTGCTGATCGGTCGCACGATGCAGCCGCAGGCCGGCATCCCCGGCGGGCTCAATGCCGACCGCCGCTGGAACAGCATCGACCTGGGCGTGACCTGGCGCCTGCCGTGGCGCGGCTCGCTGAGCGTTGGTGCGCAAAACCTGTGGTCGTCCGGTGCCCCGGCGAATACGCCGGCGGGTCCGGAACCGGACCAATCGCGCACACCGTACGTGCAGTATCACCAGGATCTCTGATCGGCCGGGCCGTATTTTCCGGCAGTCATGAAAACGCCGTCGCCATGCGACGGCGTTTTTCGTTTGGGAGAGTGGGCGCGCTCAGTCCTGCTTGCGCACGCGCAGGTCGCCGCTGAAGGTCTCGATGTTGATCTTGCCGGCACCCGCGCCGAGGCGGACATCGAGCGAGCTGCCGGGGCCGTGCTCGGGCTCCTTCGGCGTGCCGAAATCGCTGCGCAGGTCGCCGCTGAAGCTGCTGGCATGCAGGCTGGCGGAGGTGTTCGCGGGCAGTTGAAGCTGCACGTCGCCGCTCATGCTGTCGATGCCGATGCTGCCGCCGGCGGCCAGGGAGCCGATGAGCTGCACGTCGCCGGACACCGTGCTGAGGGTGAGCTTCTGCCACGGTCCGCCGTTGGCCTGGATACGCCCGGAGATGGTCTGCAGTTCGACATCGCGGCCCAGCGCCGGCGCCAGGATCTCGCCGCTGACGGTCTGCAGCGCGGCCTGCTCGGCATGTCCGGCCTGCTCGATGCCGCCGCTGACGCTGTCCACCTTCAGCGATGGCGTGCGTGCGTTGATGCGCGCCTTGCCGCTGACCGTATTGACCTGGATGCTGCCGCCGTCCATGCCATCGATGACCAGCGGCGCACTGATCACATCGACGTCGAGCGAGGCCGCCTTGGGTACGTGCAGTTCCAGCGTGGTCGGCGCCATCTTGCTGTCGCCGCCCCAGTTGAACCAGCCGGAGCCGCCCTGCGGCTCGACCTTGATCTCCAGGTCGCCATTGCTGCCGGTGATCGCCAGCGGCTTGGCGCCGTCGCCGAGGCGGCCGCTGACCTGTACTTCGTTGCGGTCCCATGCGGTCACGTTCACCGTGCCGGCGATATTGCTGATGCTGACGCGGGCGGTCGGGGTGGCGTCATGGCGCAGCTGGATCGGCGTGTCGGCGAGGGCCTGGCTGATGCAGAAGCACAGCAGCAGAGGAAGGTAGCGGGCGGTTTTCATGATCGTTCCTGGTGGTGTCAGCCGGCCTGGTTGGCCAGTTGGCGCAGTTGCGTCTGTTGCTGTTCGGTGCGGCCGAGCAGGCGCTGCAGCGACGGCGAATCCGGTGCCTGCTGGATCGCCAGTTGCAGCTCCATCTGTGCGGCGTCCAGTTCGATCGCGGCGCCGGCGAGCCGTGGATCGGACGGCTTCCAGTTGCCGGAAGCCTTCGTGTTGCCGGCTACCGGCGTGGCCGTCGGTGTCTGCAGCACGCGCCAGCCGATGCCGCCGGCCAGCAGCAGCGAGGCGGCGACGCTGGCGGCGACCAGCCAACGCCGGCGATGGGCCAGCCGAGGCTCGCGCAAGGCCGGGTTGGCGGATGCTTGCGTGCGTTCGGCGTCTTCCAGTGCGGCGTCGATCGAAGCCCACAGGTCGCGCTGTGGCGTGAGCGGCTGGCGCAGGTCGCGCATCTGACGGCGCCATTCGAATTCGTTCATGAGCTTTCTCCCAATACTTTGCGCAGCAGGCTGCGGGCGCGATGCAGTTGCGCTTTCGACGTGCCGACCGCCATGCCCAGTTCGCTGCCGATGTCCTCGTGCCGCCAGCCCTCGATGTCGTGCAGTACCAGCACGGCGCGGGCGCGTGGCGGCAGCTGGCCGATCGCACGTTCCAGTTCCTCGCGCTCGGCGGCGCAGAACGGTGTTTCGCCGGTGTCCGGCAGATGCTCGTCGTCGAGCATGCTGACCGGGTCGGCGCCGCGGGCGCGGATGTCCATCAACGCCACGTTCACCGCGAGGCGGTACAGCCAGGTGCCGAACGCGCTCTCGTGGCGAAAGCCGGGCAGTTTTTGCCAGGCGCGGATGAACGCATCCTGGGTGAGGTCTTCGGCGCGGGCGTGGTCGTAGCCGGCGAGCCGGTATACCGCACCATGCACGCGACCCACATGCAGCTGGTACAGCCGCTGGAACGCATGGCGGTCGCCGGCAGCCGCGGCACGCACGTCATCGCTGTCGTTGGCTCGCGTTGAGGCGGGCGACATGGAACTTCCAAGGGCAGGACAGGCGGCGATCATCTTGCCAGCTTGGATGCGGCGTTGCGCGAAAGGGTTTGAACGGCGGTCGCGATGGCGGGCCTGCAAACATCGCGGGCGGTCGAGTGACCAGCCCGCGATCGGGATGCCTCAGGAGGCGACGGCTTCGCGGTGCGCCTGGCCGGCGTCATCTTCCAGCGCTCGGGCCACGCGTTGCTGCTCCTGGCGCAGGCGTTCGGGCAGCCGCGGGGCGAAGCTCTCCAGGTATTCGCCGATGGCGGACAGCTCGGCCTGCCAGCCGGCGTTGTCCACGTCGAGCAATTCATCGAGCCTGGCGCGGTCGAGCTTGAGCCCGTCCAGCTTGAGTTCGCCCTCGCCCGGCAGGATGCCGATCGGTGTCTCGACGCCGCTGACGCGGCCTTCGGCACGGTTGATCATCCATTCCAGCACACGCAGGTTGTCGCCGAAGCCCGGCCACAGGAATTTGCCGTCGGCGCCCTTGCGGAACCAGTTGACGTGGAACACCTTCGGCAGCTTCGCGCCGGGCCGGTCGAACGACAGCCAGTGCGCGAAGTAGTCGCCATAGTGGTAGCCGCAGAACGGCTTCATCGCCATCGAGTCGCGACGCAGCACGCCGACCGCGCCGGTGGCGGCGGCAGTGGTTTCCGAGCCCATCGCGGCGCCCATCAGCACGCCGTGAGTCCAGTCGCGCGCTTCCATCACCAACGGCAGCAGCGAGGGACGACGGCCGCCGAACACGATCGCGCTGATCGGCACGCCTTGCGCGGCTTCGGCCATTTCCGACCAGGTCGGGCACTGCTTCGCGCTGACCGTGAAGCGCGAGTTCGGGTGCGCGGCCGGGCCGTTGGCCGGATCGTACGGACGTCCCTGCCAGTCGGTGACCGGGGTGCCGGGCAGGCCTTCCCACCATGGCTGGTTGTCGGCGGTGACGGCGACGTTGGTGAAGATGGTGTCGTGCGAGATGCTCTTCAGCGCGTTGTGGTTGGTGGCGTCGCTGGTGCCCGGCGCCACGCCGAAGAAGCCGGCCTCCGGGTTGATCGCGTATAGCCGTCCATCTGCGCCGGGGCGCATCCAGCAGATGTCGTCGCCGACCGTCCACACCTTCCAGCCATCGCGCAGGTAGCCTTCCGGCGGAATCAGCATCGACAGGTTGGTCTTGCCGCAGGCGGACGGGAAGGCGGCGGCGACGTAGTGCGTCTCGCCGCGCGGGTTCTCGATGCCGACGATCAGCATGTGTTCGGCCAGCCAGCCTTCGCTGCGCGCCTGGTGGCTGGCGATGCGCAGCGCGTGGCACTTCTTGCCCAGCAGCGCGTTGCCGCCGTAACCGGAACCGTAGGACTTGATCGACAGCTCGGCGGGGAAATGCATGATCCAGCGGCGTGCGGGGTCGAGCTCGCCGACGGAGTGCAGGCCCTTCACGAACGAACCCTCGCGCTCGATCCGCGCCTGCGCGGCGGCGCCCATGCGGGTCATGATCTTCATGTTGGCGACCACGTACGGGCTGTCGGTGATCTCGACGCCGCAGCGTGCCAGCGGCGAGTCGATCGGGCCCATGCAGTACGGGATCACGTAC
>Ga0070714_100000380_pt1 | contig 33154 bp, 31 predicted proteins | sample LARL83metaG_FD_65450 | JGI IMG/M metagenome (GOLD analysis project Ga0070714, IMG submission 65450) | Corn, switchgrass and miscanthus rhizosphere microbial communities from Kellogg Biological Station, Michigan, USA - LAR L8-3 metaG | ecosystem: Host-associated > Plants > Roots > Rhizosphere ... | reverse complement strand
CCGACTCGACGCCGGTGACCTCGGCCGCATGGCGGCCGGATTCCGACAGGTACCCGCCGCGCAGCCCGTCGGTGGCCTGGATCGCCTCGCTGCGCTGGACCTCCTCGTCCCGCTCCCACAGGTCGACCCGACGGTTCTCCATGATCCAGGGCCGCTCCGGGCTGAAGGTGACGTTCATGGAGAACCCGTTGCCGCCCAGGTACATGAGCCTCCCCCCGGCGCTCACCCGGCCGGCGATCGCGTCGAACGCCGCCGCGGACATGTACTCGGGATGGGTGCCGGTGATGACCACCTCGTAGGGCCGGAGCAGCTCCGCGCCGCCCCGGTGCACGTCCTCGTCGGTCACCACGTCGTACGGCAGGTCGAGCCGGTCCAGCCAGGCCACCAGGTCCAGGTCCGAGGTGTAGCCCTCGCGGCGCACGTGGCCCGGGCGCATGTTCAGGTTCGGCCGCCGCCGCGACACGTAGCAGACGTCGGTGCCGTCCAGGTGACAGTCGTAGCTGGACGCGCCTAGCTCGGGGTGGACGATGAGGTACTGCTCCTCCGCACCGATCTCGACCAGGCGGTCCTGCACCATCTCCTGGATCGGGTTCTCCCACCAGAACCGCGAGTTGCCGTACGCGGCGTAGGTGGCGGTGGGCGCGATCAGCAGCACCCGCGCCGCGGGCACGGCCGGGCGGACGAACAGCGGGATGAAGTCCTGGTCCGGCCCGCTGCGCACCCGCGCGGCATAGAACCCGCTGGCGGCGCCGGCCGGCACGGTCCAGGCGAAGCTCTCGGCCCAGCCGCAATCCTCGAGCGCGTCGGCCAGGAAGTGCAGCGCCGCGTACTCGCCCGGCGCCTCCCGCCAGTCGTGGTGCCGCCCGGTCCAGCGGGCCCCGCGTACCGCGCGCATCGGGAGGTTGTGCAGCGTGCCGTGCAGGCCGAGCGGGCCGCGGTCGGTGATGGCCCAGGTGCCGATCCCGACCGAGAAGTCCCAGGCGGCGCGGACGCCGTGGTCGGCTTCACGGCCCGCGGCCATCAGCGCACGGGCCCGGTCCTGGCTCAGCGCGCCGTCCGTGATCACGGGCGACTCCAGCCGCCCGGTGAAGTGCCTCCGGGTGGTGCCCGCGGCCGACATCACCGCGCCCAGGACCAGGCTCCCGGGACCGGCCGGCCCGGGACCGGGCGCGGGAACCGGGCCGCTCACGCTGGACCAGGATCCGGCGCCGCCGGAGAGCGGCCCGGCCGCCAGCTGACCGGGACCGTCACCGCCGAAGGTCGCGGTCACCCCCGACCAGGCGTTGATCTCCAGTGCCGCCGGGCCGGTCAGGGCCGCCGCGCCGCCCGGGCCGGTGATCAGGGCCGGCCGCAGCTGTTCGTCGAGGATCAGCGCGACGCCCGGGCCGGCCCACGGGTCACCGGCCGACACGAGCACCTGGGGCGCGCCGGCCCGGCAGGTGGGGTGGACCAGCAGGACCAGGCTCACCGGCCCGTCCGCCAGCGCCCGTCCGCCGCCCGGGATCAGCGCGTAGGAGCCCGGGTGGACGTCCTGGTGCTGGGCGGCGTAGCTGCCTGAGCAGTCCCCCGGCACGGGCTCACAGTCCGGGCCGGACGTCTCCCAGCCTGGCGGGCCGGCCCGCAGCCGGACCAGGTCGGCCCGGAAGCTGCCCATCCCCGGCTCGCAGCTGACGTAAAACCTGACCTGCTCGCCCGGGGCCGCGGACAGCGGGTCGCAGTAGCCGATGATGCGCTTGGCCAGCGGCAGCGGCGCCAGCGGTGCGCCGCCGGCCGGGGCCGGATCACCCATCCGCGCCTCGCGCCAGCGCTCGCCAGCGCAGGCCGAAGACGTAGCGCTCCGCCTCCGCCCGGTCGGTGAACACCCGGTCGGTCAGCAGCCGGGGCGGCTCGCCGCGCGGCCCGGCCTCGGCCACCATCCAGGCCCGCCCCGGCTGGGTGACCACCAGGATCCAGCGGGGAACGGCCCGGGAGCTCCGCGTCGCCGCGACCACGAGCTGCAGGTCGAGGTCGTGCCGGCCGAGCGGGTCAGCCAGGAACTGCTCCCGCAGGTCCGTCCGGGCCGGATCGATCCGGTCGGGTACCTCGTAGGCGCCGGTGCCGACCCGGTCCAGGATTCCCATGGCCACCCGTCATGAGTTGCTCAGCCAGACGTTGGTGGGGTCGCAGTTGAGGCCCACCCAGTACAGGTTGCATCCCTTGACCGCCGCCGAGTGGAAGATCGGCCACTTCTGGTCCACGACCGGCACCATGGCCGCGTCCTTCATCGCCGTCGAGTCGGCCAGCTGCCAGTACTTGACCGCGGCGGCGGTGGACGATGCGGACAGGGCCGACTTCACCGCGTTGTTGACCACCGGGCTGTTGTAGTCGCCCGAGTCGTTGGACCCGACGAACCCCGGGTTGGTCAGCAGGGTGACCACGGTCGACCGGCCGTTGTTGCCGAACCAGTCGGGCTCGAAGCCCGCCGGGGCCAGGTCCCAGATGTCCTTCCTGGATGAGGTCGGGTTGTACAGGTACTTGCCGTAGAAGTCGGACTGCACGGCCGGGACCAGTTTCACCTTGAAGCCAGCGGCGTCGAGGCTGGACTGCAGGGCCTGAGCTATCCGGGGCATCGGGTCGGTGGTCGAGTACAGGAGCTTGATCGTGACCCCGGTCTGGTGGGCCTGGACCAGCAGCTTCTTGGCCATGGCCGGGTTGCCGGCCCCGTTGTTGTCGGGGAACGGGTCGAAGCTGGGGATGTAGCCCACGTTGCCGGGCAGCACGAGCTGCGACGCGGCGGCGGCGAGCGTCTTGCCCCCGAGGATCTGCACGATGGCGTTCTTGTCCACGCCGTAAGCGACCGCCTCGCGGACCAGCTTGTTTTTCATCGGCCCGGCGTACTCGTTGAGCGGCAGGTACACGCCGAGCACGAGCGCGGACGCGCCGGACGGGGTCGGCCCGACGACCAGCCCCGGGCTGTGCTGGGCCTCGAGGCCCGGCAGGTTCTGCGCCGGCGGGGTGACGTCCCATTCCATGTCCGCGGTGCCGGCCTCGAGCTGCTGCTGCACGCTGTCGGCACTCAGGCCCTCGGTGATCGTCACCTTGTTCACATAGGCATGCCGGTTCGGGTCGGTGGACGCCTCCCAGGCCGGGTTGCGCTCAAGCGTGAACGACTTGCCCGGCACGTAGGAGGTGATCGCGTAGGGCCCGTCGGACAGGGTGTGCTGCCGCATGGTGGCGCTGTCCGGCACGTACTTCTGGTACTCGACCGGACGGGCCGAGCAGAAGCCCATGGTCAGGATGTACAGGAAGTCGGGCGTGGGGGTGAGCAGGTGGAACGTGAGGGTCAGCTCGCTGGTCGCGACCACACCCGGCAGGCTGTGCGAGTTCACGTACGCGTCGATGTCCGGGGCCGTGCCGGTCACCTTGGCGAACCCGTTGCAGTACGCGGCCATGCCGACGATCGTGGCGGTGAAATAGCCCGGTGCCCCGACCGGTGAGGCCGGGTTGCAGAGCATCTTGAACTCGCGCACGAAGTCGGCGGCGGTGACCTGGCGCGGCGGTGAGCTGTTCCACTTCACGCCCGGGCGGATGTGGATGGTGAGCGTCTTGCCGCCGTCGGTGATGCCGCCGTTGGCCGCGGTCGGGATGACGGTGGCGACGTCCGGGACCACCGGGGGCGGGCTGGCCTTTCCGGTCGGGTCGGGGTAGGTGAACAGCTGGCGCGCGAACATCCGCTCCAGGGTCGTGGTGACGGTGTAGTAGCCGCTGACCGTGTCCAGGTTGAAGATGTCGCTCTGCCCCAGCAGCGTCAGCGTGCCGCCCCGGTGCGGTGTGCCCGCCGCGCTGGACGACGAGCCGCTTCCGGTGCTCACGCCGCTGCCCGCCGTGCATCCCGCGGTGAGCAGCCCGAGCGCGATGAGGCACGTCCACATCAGCTGGTACCGACGACCCCGCATCCGACCTCCCTGCTATAGCAGCGCTTTCGACTGGCTGACGGTAACATGTCACATATCACTGAGCGATAACAGCCCGGCCGTCGATCCGGTAACGCAGGCCGCCGCCGAGACGATCGCGGGCCGTGGGAGGCCGGTCCGCGCGCCCGACAGTGTCCCCGCGAGTCAGTCCAGCCGGGTGGCCATCGATGTCGGCGGCACAGGGAGAAGCAGGCATGAGCACACTGTCGATCATCAATGCCGCCGTATTCGACGGCGTGTCGGACGAGCTGGCCGACGGCCCGGTGCACGTGGCCGACGGCCACATCGCCGCGGTGGGCGGCCCGGCCCAGCCCGCCGACCGGGTCATCGACGCGCGCGGCGGCACGGTGCTGCCGGGCCTGATCGACGCGCACTGCCACGCCTACGGCATCGACCTGGACATGATGGCGATCGAGTCCCGGCCGCTCAGCTACGTCGCGCTGGCGGGGGCCCGCCGGCTGGCGGCCGCCCTGGCCCGCGGCTTCACCACGGTGCGGGACCCGGCGGGCGGCGACGCGGGCCTGGCCCGGGCCATCGCCGAGGGCCTGATTCCGGCGCCGCGGTACCTGTGGACCGGGCCCGCGCTCAGCCAGACCGGCGGTCACGGCGACGCGCGCGGCCCCGACAGCGAGACCTGCCCGTGCTACGGGCACGGCTGTGAGGTGGTCGACGGCGTCGACCCGCTGCGCAAGGCCGTTCGCGAGCGGTTCCGCCGGGGCGCGCACGCGATCAAGATCATGACCTCGGGCGGCGTCATGTCGCTGGCGGACCCGATCCGGATCCCGCAGTACTCGGCCGAGGAGATCCGCGCGGTGACCGCCGAAGCCGAACGCCGCGGCAGCTACGTGGCCGCGCACGCCTACTCCCCCGAGGCGATCCGGCACTCGATCGGCAACGGCGTGCGCAGCATCGAGCACGGCAACCTGCTCGACGCCGAGACCGCGGCCGCGATGGCCGAGGCCGGCGCCTTCCTCGTGCCGACGCTGGCCTGCTATGACGCCATGGAACGCCGCGGCGAGCAGATCGGCATGGCCGCGGTATCCCGGCAGAAGAACAGCGAGGTGCTCGACGCCGGGCGCACCGCGATCGAGCGGGCCCGGGCCGCCGGGGTCCGGGTGGGCTTCGGCACCGACCTGATGGGGATCCTGGAGGACGAGCAGCTCAACGGCCTGCGCCTGCAGGTGGAGGTGGACGGGGTCCTCGCCACGCTGCGCTCGGCCACATCGGTGAACGCCGACCTGATCCGGCACCCGGGGCTGGGCCGGGTCCAGGAAGGCTGCGTCGCCGACCTGCTGATCGTCGACGGCAACCCCGTGGACGACCCGGCCATCCTCTGGTCGCCCGCCACGCAGCGGACGATCGTGCAGGGCGGCCAGGTCCGCTGACTCAGCCGCGGGCCCAGGCGGGATCGGAGCGGGCCGACACCTGGGCGGTCACCGCGATGGCCGCCACGGCCACCAGCGCGATCACCAGCGGCCAGACGGTCTGGGCGTGCAGCACGAACAGCGCACCGATCAGCGCGCCCACCAGCATGGCGGCCACGGAGACGAGGCGGCGGCCGGCCTTCGTGCCGCCGCCCCCGACCAGGGTGCTGTCGGCGGCGATTCCGGTGATGGTCAGCGTCAGCACGGTGGTGGTCAGATCGGGCACGGCCAGCCGGCGCGCCGTGGCGTTCTGCACCCCCATCGACGCGGCCAGCACCACGATGAGGCTGTAGCGGAAGCCAGCCGGCACCGGGCTGTGCGCGATCACCGCAAGCACCACCGAGACCAGGAGCAGCACAACCTGGACGGCGGCGGTGCCACCGAGCAGCCGCCCCCGGTGGTGCCCGAGGCGGGACGCCAGCCCTCCGCCGGCCAGAGCGCCCAGGGCGAACGCGGCCAGCGCCAGCACGGCGGCCAGGAGCGAGAAGCCCGGCGCCCCGGCCAGGGCAAACGCCAGGAACACCACGTTGCCGGTCATGTTGGCCACGAAGACGTGACCGAGGACCAGGTAGCTGAACGCGTCCACTAAACCCGTGACCACGGTCATGGTCACCAGCAGCGGCGGCAGCGGACCGTGCTGGCCGTCGCGGTCAGGAATGATCACCTGGCGGAGATCCGCCAAGAACACGTTCATAGGCGCCGCACTCCCGTGATCGCACCGGCCGGCCCGGACGCCTAGGCACCGGCTGTCCGGAAGATCGGCCAGCCTATCTCGGTCCGCCAGGCTGACTCGTCAGGTGTGTCATGCCGCCCGGAAAGGTAGTACTCACGGATGGGGCCGTCCACGGCGATCGCATGCTCGGTCACATGGGTGGCGAGCGCGCCGTAGGCGCGGTCGATCTGGTCGTGGGGCCCCTTGTGGACGATGACCGCCAGCTCGGCGGGCGGCACGTCCAGGGCCTCGACCCGGCCGACCGCCCGGACCGGCCCGGTGCAGGGGATGAACACGGTGGCCTCACCCCGCTCGCTGGTGAACAAGTCCCCGGAGTAGATACCGCCGGGGGCGCCGGCTTGCGTCAAAGCCTGCGCGCTGACCGTGGCCTGGAGCTCGCCGACCGCTCCGGCGTACCAGGCGCCGATGTCCTCGGTGTCGACCACGGCGGTGATGGCGGCGGCCCTCGTCCCGGCCACGCCGCGGTGGCTGATGTCTGCTATCGCCGGGCGCGGCGGGCCGTCGAGCAGCTCGCGCAGCGAGGCGACCGCGGTCTGGGTCCGGGCGAGGCTCTCCTCCAGCCGGCCGAGATGTGCGGCGATGAGTTCGTTGCGGGCCGGGACGTCGGGAGCGGTCAGGATGCGCCGGATGCCCTCGATCGGCATCTCCAGCTCCCGGAACCGCCGGATGACCTGCGCGGTGGGGATCTGCTCCGTGCTGTAGCGACGGTGGCCAGTGAACTGGTCCACGTCGGCCGGCTCGAGCAGCCCCACGCTGTGGTAGTACCGCAGCGTCTTGATGCTCATGTGAGTCGCCCTGGAGAAGTCTCCGATCGGCAGCGAGGATGCCATGACCTCAGTCTGATACCTCCCCCTGGGGGAGAAAGAAGCGCGGGCCCGCCTCTTGATCCTCTCCGTACGGCACGCCGGAAGCTTGATTCGTGTCCGGCCGAAGGACACCACCGATGAAGCCGATCGAGAGGACCAACATCATGACCCCCACCGACCTGACCGGCGTCGTGGCCGAGCACGTCGCCGCCGTCAATGCGGGTGACATCGACGCCATCATGGCCACGTTCGCCGAGGACGCCTACGTCAACGACGCCCGCCGCGAGTTCGCGGGAAGCGCCGCGATCCGCCGCTGGGTGGCCAGGGAGATGGTGGGTGACAAGGTCAGTATCGAGGTCCGTGAGGTGCTCGACCACCACGGCGACACCATTGTCCGCGGCGCCTACGACGGGGAGTTCGACAAGTCGAACCTGCCCGACGAGATCGTCCTGTCCAACTATTTCGGCGTCCGCGACGGCAAGATCGTCAGCCTCATCGTGGTCTTCAACCAGCCCGCGTCCTGACAGCGTGGCCCGCCGGAGCCACTCCCTGCGGGTGAGGCGGAGGCGGCGCTGGCCAGGCGATCCTCGGTTGTATGGCGCTGAAACACCCGGACACATCAGGCAGGCCCGCCCACGACCACACCGCACCCCCGATGTTCGGGATGGAGCCCGTCACCATCCCCAAGCACACCCTCCCGCAAGGCGAGATGCGGCCCGAGGTCGCGTGCCAGATCGTCAGGGACGAGCTGATGCTGGACGGCAACGCCCGGCTGAACCTGGCCACCTTCGTCACCACCTGGGCGGATCCAGAGGCCGAGCTGCTCATGGCGCTGTGCCAGGACAAGAACATGATCGACAAGGACGAGTACCCGTACACGGCCGAGCTGGAGGTGCGCTGCGTCAGCATGCTGAGCCACCTGTGGCACGCGCCCGACGCGGCCCAGGCGACCGGGTGCTCGACCACCGGCTCGAGCGAAGCGGCGATGCTGGGCGGCCTGGCCCTCAAGCGCCGCTGGCAGAAGGCACGCGCGGCGGCGGGCCAGCCGGCCGACCGGCCCAACATCGTGATGGGCATCAATGTCCAGGTCTGCTGGGAGAAGTTCGCCAACTACTGGGACGTGGAGATGCGCCTGGTCCCGATGGAAGGCAACCGCTTCCACCTGTCCGCGGACGAGGCGGTGCGGGCCTGCGACGAGAACACGATCGGGGTGGTCGCCATCCTCGGCTCGACCTTCGACGGCTCGTACGAGCCGGTCGCAGAGATCTGCGCGGCGCTCGACGACTACCAGGCCAGGACCGGGACCGACATCCCCGTGCACGTGGACGGCGCGTCGGGCGCGTTCATCGCCCCGTTCCTCGACCCCGACCTGGAGTGGGACTTCCGGCTCCCCCGGGTGGCCTCGATCAACGCGTCCGGTCACAAGTACGGGCTGGTCTACCCCGGCGTCGGCTGGGCGATCTGGCGCGACGCGGACGCGCTGCCCAAGGACCTGATCTTCTGGGTCAACTACCTGGGCGACAACATGCCCACGTTCGCGCTGAACTTCTCCCGGCCCGGCGCCCAGATCGTCACCCAGTACTACAACTTCCTGCGCCTGGGGTTCGACGGCTACCGGCAGGTGCAGCAGTACGCCCGCGACGTTGCGACCGCCCTGTCCGCGCAGATCGCCGAGCTGGGGCCGTTTGAGCTGCTTACCCGCGGCGACGAGCTGCCGGTCTTCGCGTTCAGCCTGCGCGACGGCATCACCAACTACACGGTCTTCGACGTGTCCAACGCGCTCCGCGAATCCGGCTGGCTGCTGCCGGCTTACACGTTCCCGAAAAACCGGCAGGACCTCGCCGCGCTGCGCGTCGTCGTGCGGCGCGGCTTCACCCATGACATGGCCGACCAGCTCGTCCACGACATGAAGCGGGTGCTCCCGCGGCTGGAGAAACAAGCGGCCCCGGTGCACGACCACATGTCGGGAACCGGCTTCCACCACTAGCCGGAAACTCTAGGTACGGCGAACCGGTGCCCAGAGCCGGTCGGCGTCGCCGGCGGCGATCCGGCCCCGGTACACGTCGATCTTGTGGTCGATGAGCTTGAGGTTCTCCTCCAGCTCGGCGAGCCTGGCCATCACGTCGGCGCGGTGGGCCTCCATGAGGGCCAGCCGTTCCTGCTCGTTGCCGTGCCCGGCGGAGACGAGCTCGGCGTAGCGCCGGATGGACTTGATGGGCATGCCGGTGGCCCGCAGCTTGGTGCAGACCTTGATCCAGTCGAGGTCGAGCTGGCGGTAGCGGCGCCGGCCGCCGGAGGTGCGGTCGATGGCGGTGACAACCAGGCCGGCGCGCTCGTAGTAGCGCAGCGTGTGCACGCTGACCCCGGTGCGGCGTGCGGCGTCGGCGATGCTCACGCCCTCCTCGGGCCCGGCTGCCGGCCGCGGTTTGACTTCGAGCACGCTCTAAATCCTAGTGTCATGGTCATGAGCTCTCCAACGCCGCCCCGGTCCCCCGCGGGCGAGCTGACCCGGCGGCGCCGGCTCCTCGTGCTCGCGATCTGCTGCACCAGCATCATCGTCGTGGTGATGGACATCTCCATCGTCAACGTGGCGCTGCCGTCGATCGGTCACGACCTGCACGCCTCAGAGTCCGACCTGCAGTGGACGGTCGACGCGTACACGCTGGTGCTGGCCAGCTTCCTGGTGCTGGCCGGGTCCACCGCCGACCGGGTGGGCCGCCGGCGCATCTTCCAGGTTGGGCTGGCCGCGTTCGGGCTCGGCTCGCTGCTGTGCGGGCTGGCGCCGGGCATCGGCGCCCTGATCGCGGCGCGGGCCCTGCAGGCGCTCGGGGCCACGATGCTCAACCCGGTGGCGATGGCGATCGTGGCCAACACGTTTCCCGACCCGGCCGAGCGGGCCAGGGCCATCGGCGTGTTCGGCTCGATGTCCGGCCTGGCGCTGGTGCTGGGCCCGATCCTGGGCGGCGCCCTGGTCGACAGCCTCGGCTGGCATTCCATCTTCTGGATCAACGTGCCGATCGTGGCCGTCGCCCTCGTGGCCACCGCGCTGTTCGTGCCCGAGTCCCGCGCCGCCCGGGCGCGCCGGTTCGACCCGGTGGGCCAGGCCCTGATGATCCTGCTGCTGGGCAGCGTCGTCTACGCGATCATCGAGTCCGCCCGGCTGGGCTGGACCTCGCCGGTCATCCTGGGCCTGCTCGCCGCCGCCGTGCTCGCCGCGCTGGGCATCCTCGGCTACGAGCCGCACCGGGCCGACCCGCTGCTTGAGCTGCGCCTGTTCCGCAGCGTGCCGTTCAGCGCGGCGATCCTCATGGCGCTCTGGGCCTTGTGCGCGTTCGGCGCATTCCTGTTCGTGACCACCCAGTACCTGCAGGACGTACGCGGGCTGTCGGCGCTAGCGGCCGGGCTCTGCCTGATCCCGGTGGGAGTGCTGGTCCTGGTGCTCTCCCCGGGCACCGGCCGGACGGTCGGCGTGCGCGGCCCCCGGCGGCCGCTCGTGATCGCCGGGGCCGCGCTGGCCCTGGGCGGCGGCGTGTCGCTCTGGCTCGGGCCTGCCACCCCGTGGCCGGCCATGCTCGCGATCTACCTGCTGTTCGGCGTCTTCCTGGGCACCGTCAACCCGCCGATTACCAATACCGCGGTCTCCGGGATGCCGCGCTCGATGGCCGGGGTGGCCACCTCGCTGGCCTCAGCGGGCCGGCAGACCGGCACCACGCTGGGCGTCGCGATCGCCGGAACGATCGTAGGTTCTGCCCTGGCTCGCGGGGGGACGGCGTTCACCAGCGCGGCGCACGCCGTGTGGTGGATGGTGGCCGGGCTCGGGGCCGGCATCCTGGTCCTGGGGCTGGTCAGCACCGGGCGCTGGGCCCTGGGCACCGCCGGGCGGGCGGCGGCGCTGTTCGAGCGCCTGGACCGGGGCGCGGATGTCCGGACCGTGGCGCGCAGCCGCCCGGGCGCACCTGGCCTGGGGTCAGTACGCTGAGCCATGACCTCGGGTCAGAGCCAGTCCCTTCGCCTTCTCGAGGCTTCTGCCACGCGCCGGGTGACCGTGGCCCTGGCGGTGGGCATCGTCGTCGTGGCCACCATGTTCTGGTTCACCCGGGCGGTAATCGCGATCCTGGTCGGCTGGGATGCCTCAGCCACGATCTACCTGCTGTGGGCCTGGGCCGCGGTATGGCGCCTGGACGCCAGCGGGACCAGGAATCTCGCGGCCAGCGAGGCGCTCACCGGGGCCGCGATGGAACTGGTGGTGCTCGCCGCGAGCACCGTATCGCTGGCCGCGGTCGGGCTGGCCATGCTGGGGGCCGGCCACGCCACGGGACCCATGAAAGGGACCCTGATCAGCGTCGGCGTGCTCAGTGTCGTCCTGTCCTGGGCGGTCGTGCACACCGTGTTCACGCAGCGGTACGCACGGGCCTATTACTCGCCGTCGCCGGGCGGGATCGACTTCAACGAACCGGACCCGCCGACATACCGGGACTTCGCCTACTACTCGTTCACGATCGGCATGACCTTCCAGGTGTCGGACACCACCATTACCGCGAAGCAGGTACGGCTGATCACGCTGCGCCACGCGTTGCTGTCCTACCTGTTTGGCGCCGTTATTCTCGCCGTGGCCATCAACGTCTTCGCCAGCCTGCTGCACTGACCCGGCGCCACGCCGCCCCGGGTCAGGCCAGGGCCCTGACGATCGAGATCGGCGTCGGGGTGGCGGTCACGGCGTCGAACGCGAAGCCCGCCTGCTCCAGCAGCAGCCGGTACTCGGCCTGAGTGCGCTCCCGGCCGCTGAGCATGCCCAGCATGGTCAGGTCGATCATCTTGGCCATGTGCGGCTCGGCTCCGTCGGGTGCCACCAGCTCGAAGGCGAGCAGCTGCGCTCCGGCCGGCGCGGCCGCCCTGATGCTGGCCAGCAGGCGGGACGCCTCGGTGTCCGACCAGTCGTGCAGGATCATGGACAGCAGGTAGGTGTCCGCGTCCCCGGGGACGGCCGCGAAGAAGTCGCCCGCCGCCGCGGTCAGGCGGTCGCCGAGGCCGTACCGGGCCAGCCGGGGCTCGGCTTCGGCCACGACGTGGGGCAGGTCGAAGATCACGCCGGTGGTCTCGGGAGCGGCCGCGAGGATGTGCGCCAGCACGGCCCCGTCGGCCCCGCCTATGTCGACGATGCGTCCGGCGCCGGTGAAGTCGAACGAGCTGATCGCGCCCAGCTTGATGCCGTCGGTGAGGTTGGCCATGGCGCCGCTGAAACGCGCGATCTGCTCGGGCTGGTCACTCAGCCAGCTGAAGAACGGCTGGCCGTAGAACTCGGTCGCCGCGCAGCGGCCGGTGCGGACGGTGTCGAGCAGCCCGCCGAACGGGCCGTAATGCGTCTCCATCCACATGATGGCCAGGTCCCGCATGGACGCCGGGCTGTCCGTGGTGAGGGTCTCCCCCAGCGGGGTCAGCCCGAACCGCCCGTCCTCGGTCTCGGTGAAGACCCCGATGGAGGCCAGGGTCCGCAGCAGGCGGCGCAGCGATTGCGCTTCGGCGCCCACCGCCGCGGCCACGGAGGTGGCGTCCTTGAGCTCACCGCGCAACTGGTCGGCCACGCCCAGCTTGGCGGCGGCATAGAGCGCCTGCGACAGCTGGAAGCCAGCCAGCAGCTGGACCATCTGCACGGGAGGGGAAGCCGGGTGCGGCTCCGTCGCGGGCTCGGCCAGGCTCTGTGGTGCAGACATGATCCCCTCCTCGTCCCCGGGCGGCGGCAGCCGTGGCTGGCCCGTCGCCCCTCGTGACCCGGATACGGCACCGCGCGCCGTCCCGGATCACTGCGGGCGATTCAGCGAGGGCGGGGATCGTCGCGCCGGGCGCTCGACGCGGCCTGGCGGCGCCCCTGGATGGCCTGGCCGGCCCGGGAGCCAGGCCGGGTGGGCGGCGGGGATGCGGCCGCGGGCGACGGGGATGCGGCCGCCGGCGCAGCATACGTCTCCTCCGGCTCGCGGACGCGGCTGATGCGTGCCTTCAGGTCGGCCTCGGCCCGGATTTCGTGATGGTCGGGCGATATCGCGATCGCGGTGGTGAGCACGAACGAGGTGACGCTGATCCCCACAACCAGCGGGAGCAGGAAGGTGACCGCGGTCGCACCGGTGCCGCTCATGGCCATGCCGGTGCCGGCCGAGATGCGGTAGACGTGCATGGCCGCCATGCCGGTGTAGTGCATCCCGCTGACCGCCACGCCCATGATCAGGGCCGCGCCCAGGGTGGCCAGGACTCCGCCCAGCCGCAGCGCCGCCCACAACGCGGCGGTGGCCGCCACGATCGCGATCACGACCGACAGCACGAACAGCCCGGGGCTGAACGCCATCCGGGCCGGCATGCGCATCGCCAGCATGCCGGTGTAGTGCATCGCGGCCACGCCCAGCCCGGTGATGACCCCGGCCAGCACCAGGTTGCGCGCCCGCTGCTGGCCGAAGCCGACGAAGAGCAGGCCAGCGGAGACCACCGCCACGGCCAGCACCATGCTGCCGATCGTCTCGGGCACGTTGTAGGTGATGGTCATCCCCGGGATGGTGTACCCGAGCATCGCGATGAAGTGCATGACCCAGATCCCGGTCGTGCCCAGCGAGACCGCGGCCGCCACCAGCCACCGGGCCTTGACCGCGCCGGAATACTCGCGGGCCCGGCTCGTGCACCGCAGCGCCAGGAACGCGCCCAGGCATGACATCAGGAATCCCAGGATGGGCGTGAGCACGCCATAAGAAAAGTTCAGTTCGGACAGCATCCCGCGATCCCTCCCGTGCCAGATCCCCGTACCCCCCGCAGCACGCCAGCGCCAGGCGGAACCAATCCAGGATAAGCACTGACAGCTCGGTAGAAGTGTCGTTTTACGACACAAGTACGGCCGGCTGGTCGCGGACACCGCGCGCACGGCCTGGGGACAGGCAGCCTGACGGTGGCGGGCTGAGGGACAATGGGCGGATGCCGTGGTTTCCTGACTTTGCCAGCGCTGCCGAGCTGGCGCGCAAGCAGACCCGCGCCGCGGGTCAGGCCGATCCGGTCGGGCAGTACTTCAAGGCGCTGAACGAAGGCGACGCCCGCAGCCTGGAGACCGTGTGGCCAGGCCAGGTGGTGGTCTATGACCCCCGCGCCGGCGAGATCCGCGGCCACAGAGAGCTGCACCGGTTCGTCGGCCGGAACAGATCCTGGCTGGCCACGGTGCACGCCAGGACGGAGACCGTGGCCGCCACGGTGGCCGGCGGGCGAGCCGTGGTCGAACTGCTCGCCCACCTGGACCACAACGGGCGGGAGCTGGCCTGGCCGGTGGCGGTGGTCGCCGAGTCCCCCGACGACAGGTCGGTGGTGTTCCGCACCTACTGCAGCCAGTGGCCCGTCGACGAGCTGAACCACCTCAGGCCCCCCATTCTCAAGCCCGGGCCCGCCCACCCCGGCGACGTGGTGGGCCGCTACCAGGCGGCCCTGGACGCGGGTGACACCGACGCGATCGTCGGCACCTTCGCGCCTGACGGGTACTACTGGGAACCCAGCGGGCCGGCGTTCGCCCACCGCGGCCCCGCGGAGCTCCGCTCGTTCTTCACCAGGTGCTTCAGCGCGGGCGGCGGTGTCGGGCTCGAGTACTGCGCAATGACCGATGACGGCGTGCGCTGCGCCGTGGAGTACAACTGCGTCCGCTGGGGCCGCGATGAGCTGCCGCCCCAGGCGGGGATCGGCGTCTACGAGCGCGGCGGGGACGGGCTGCTCGCGGCGGTCCGCGTCTACGACGACGTCCAGCCGCCCTACGAGCGCTCCTGACGCCAGAACCGCCCGGCCCGGCACCGCGGCGTGCCTTCCTTGATCCCGAGATTGCATACTGTGATCTGCGGCGATACGGCGAATAGTGGGGCAGGGTGGCCAGGCCCCCCCGGGCGACTGGAGGCGACATGACCGAGACGGTGCGGGTTCCCGGCGGCGAGGGGCGGGCGGTGCGGCTGCGCGAGGGACAGTCCGTGCGGGCCGTCGACGTGGCCGGAGGCCAGGTCGGCGACCTGTTCGCCTACGCCGCCGCCGATCCCGGCGAGTACGCCAGCGCGTCGCACACCCGGGTGGGCATCGCCAAGCTGTTCCCCGGCCCGGGAGACCCGGTCCTCACCAACCGCCGCCGCCCGATCCTGCGCGTGATCGAGGACACGTCGCCCGGGCGGCACGACATGCTGTACGCCGCCTGCGACCCGGCCCGGTACGCCGGGCTCGGCGCGCCCCCCTCCCACCGCTCCTGCGCGGGGAACCTGGGCGAGGCCCTGGCCAGCCAGGGCCTCAGCCTGGGGACGGTGCCCCAGCCGCTGAACATCTTCATGGATGTCCGGCCCAATGCGGACGGCACGATCGTCTCCGCCCCGGCCTCCACCAGGGCCGGGGACTATATCGCGTTCCAGGCCGCCCAGGACTGCATCGTCGTGCTGTCCAGCTGCCCGATGGACATCATCCCGATCAGCACCGGCGGGATCACCCCCCTGGAGCTGCAGGTCTACGAATGACCGCGCCCGGGCTGAAGGACCTGTACCGGTCTATGGTGCTGATCCGGGAGGCCGAGGAGACCGTGCTCCGGCTCTTCTCGCAGAACCGGATGCCGGGCTTCATTCACTCCTACATCGGCGAGGAGGCCACGGCCGTCGGGGTCTGCGCCCCGCTGCGGCCGGACGACTACGTCACCTCGACGCACCGCGGCCACGGCCACATCGTGGCCAAGGGCGGCGACCTGAAGCTGTTCTTTGCCGAGCTGTACGGGAAGGCCGCGGGATACTGCAAGGGCAAGGGCGGCTCCATGCACGTCGCCGATCTGGATCTCGGCATTCTCGGGGCCAACGGCATCGTCGGCGGGGGCATCGCGATCGCCGCGGGGGCGGCGCTGGCGGCCCAGCTCCGCGGCACCGACCAGGTCGCGGTGTCGTTCATGGGCGACGGGGCTACCGACATCGGCGTGTTCCACGAGTCGCTCAACCTGGCCGCGCTCTGGGACCTGCCCGTGGTCTTCGTGGTGGAGAACAACGGCTACGCGGACTTCATCGCGCAGCGCGACCACCAGCGGATAGAGCAGGTCTCCGGCCGGGCCGCCGGCTACGGGATGGCCGGGGAGACCGTCGACGGAAACGACGTCGAGGCGGTCCGGCGGGCGGCCAGCGAGGCGGTGGACCGGGCCCGTGGCGGGCGCGGGCCGACGCTGCTCGAGTGCGTGACCTACCGCTGGCGCGGTCACTTCGAGGGCGACCCGCAGCCGTACCGGAGCCAGGACGAGGTCGAGGCCTGGAAGGAGCGGGACCCGCTGGTACTCGCCGAGCGGCGGCTGGCCGGCCGCGGGGAGCTCGACGAGGCCGAGCGGGACGAGATCAGGGACACGGTGCGGGCCAGGGTCGCGGAGGCCGTCGAGTTCGCCGAGGCCGCGCCGATGCCGGAGCCGCTCTCGGCCCTGGAAGACGTGTTCACCGACGGCGCCGAGGAGGGATGGTGAGCCGGCTCAGCTACGCGAAGGCGGTCGCGCTCGCGCTGCGGGAGGCGATGGCCGAGGACCCCGCCGTCTTCTGCCTGGGCGAGGACGTCGGGTTCGGCGGGGCCTACGGCGCGACCCAGGGCCTGCGGGACGAGTTCGGCGCGGCGCGGGTCCGGGACACGCCGATCTCGGAGAGCGCGATCGTGGGCTTCTCGATCGGGGCCGCCGTGGCCGGGTTCCGGCCGGTGGCCGAGATCATGCACATGGACTTCATCGCGTGCGCCATGGACCAGGTGGTCAACCAGGCGGCCAAGGCCCGCTACATGTTCGGCGGCAAGGCCCGGGTGCCGATGGTGATCCGGGCCGGGACCGGCGGCTGGCTGAACGCGGCCGCCCAGCACTCCCAGTCGCTGGAGGCCTGGTTCACCCATGTCCCTGGCCTGAAGGTGGCGACCGCGGCCACCGGCGCGGACATCAGGACGCTGCTGCGCGCGGCCATCTGGGATGACAACCCGGTGATCGTCCTGGAGCCGCTGAGCCTGTACGAGATCTCCGGCGAGGTGCCCGATGTGCCGGGCGAGCTCGTGCTCGGAAAGGCCAGCCGCAAGCGCAGTGGCTCCGACGTCACGGTGGTGACCTGGGGCGCCATGGTCCCGCGGGTGCTGCAGGCGGCCGAGACGCTCGCGGCCGGCGGGGTCTCGTGCGACGTGCTCGACCTGATCACGCTCAGCCCGTGGGACACCGACGCGGTGCTCGAGTCCGTGTCCCGCACCGGGCGGCTGCTCGTCGTGCATCAGGCCTCGCGGCGCAGCGGCTTCGGCGCCGAGGTCGCCGCCGTGATCGGCGAGCGCGGCTTCGACCTGCTGGACGCGCCCATCGGCCGGGTGGGCAGCCTGAACGTGCCGGTGCCGTTCTCCCCGCCCCTGGAGAGCTTCGTGCTGCCGGACGCCGACCGGGTCGTGGCGGCGGTGCGCCGCCTTGTCTGAGCTGGACGGCTGCGCCGCGGTGGTCACCGGGGCCGGGCGCGGCCTGGGCCGGGGCATCGCGCTCAGCCTGGCCGGTCGGGGCGCCCGCGTGGCCGCGCTCGACGTCGACGCCGGCGGCGCGGACGAGACGGCCCAGCTGATCCAGCGGGCGGGCGGCACCGCGTGGCCGGCCCGGGTGGATGTCACCGACGAGGCTGCGGTCGGGGCGGGCATCGCCGGGGCGGCCGCCCACCTCGGCGGTCTCGACCTGGTGGTCAACGGCGCCGGGGTGCTGTCGGTGGCGCACGTCGTGGATCTCGAGGCCCGGGAGTGGCGCCGGGTGCTCGAGGTGAACGTGACCGGGGCGTTTCTCGTCTCCCGGGCCGCGGCCAGGATCATGATCAAGGCGGCCCGGCCGGCCTCGATCATCTCGATCGCGTCGGTCGCCGGGAAGATCGGCGAGCCCGGCCTGGCGCACTACGCGGCGTCGAAGTTCGCTCTGGTGGGCTTCACCCAGGCGCTGGCCCGAGAGCTCGCGCCGCACCAGATCACGGTCAACGCGGTCTGCCCGGGCGTCGTGCTCACCCAGATGATCGAGGAGGTGGCCAGCAAGTGGCGGATGTCCATCGACGACCTGCTGGACATGCAGGCGATCCACCGCCCGCAGACTCCGGATGACATCGCGCTGGCGATCGCGTTCCTGCACGCCAGCCGCTCGGTGACCGGCCAGGCCATCAACGTCGACGGGGGCACGGTCTTCTCGTAGACCGCGGCCGCGACCACGAAGGGGAAGCCGATGGCAGAGATCCTGGTGATGCCCAAGCTCGGCCTCACGATGGAGGAGGGATTCCTGGAGAGCTGGCTCTGCGATACCGGCGCGGAGGTGGCTCTCGGCCAGCCGATCTGTGAGGTGGAGACCGAGAAGCTGACCGTGGCGGTGGAGTCCCCGTTCGCGGGCGTCCTGCTGCGCCGGATCGAGCCCGGAGGCACGGTACCGGTGGGCGCGCCGATCGCCGTCATCGGCCAGCCGGGAGAAGACACCGCCCCGTACCGCCTGTACCAGCCGGCCGGCCCGCAGCCGCCCAGCCCGGGGCCGCCGGCCGCGGCGCCCGCCGGCCAGCCGGCGCAGGCCGGGCCGGCCCAGACGGACCGCCAGCAAGCCGCGGCGGGCCGGACCGCCGCCTCGCCCCTGGCCCGGCGGGTCGCCGAGAGCCTGGGCGTCGACCTGGCCACCGTGACGGGGACGGGGCCGGACGGCCGGATCACCCGGGAAGACGTGGAGCGGGCCGCGCAGCAGCGGTGACGAAGCCCAGGTCCTTGTCCACGACGTTGGCCAGCGGCGCGCCGGCCAGGTAGCCGGCGAGCTGGCGGAGGAACAGCTCCACGAGTGCCTGTTCCCAGCCCACGAAGTCCGCCGACATGTGCGGGGACACGATCACGTTGGGCAGCGTCCAGAGCGGTGAGCCGGCGGGAAGCGGCTCATGGGTGAACACATCCAGTGCGGCGCCGCCGATCGCGCCGTCACGCAGGGCGCTGATCAGGGCCGGCTCGTCGACCAGCGCCCCGCGGCCCAGGTTGACCAGCCAGCTGCCCGGCCCCATCCGGGCCAGCTCGGCGGGCCCGATCAGCCCGGTGGTGGCCGCGGTGAGGGGCAGCGCGAGGATGACGAAGTCGGCCGCGGGCAGCAGCTGGCCCAGGTCGGCGACGGGGGCGATCCAGCCGAGGTCGGGGTCGGCCCGGCCGCTGCGGCCCACGCAGGTCACGCTGGCCCCGGCCCGGGACAGCAGGCCCGCGATCGCCCGGCCGATGCCGCCGACCCCGGCCACGATGACCCGGCTGCCGGCCAGGCGGGTGATCTCGCGGTGCACCCACCGCCTGGCTTGCTGCAGGCGCAGCGTGGTGTGCAGGTCGGCGCGCACGGCCGCGACCAGGGCCAGCGCGTACTCGGCCATGGCGTCATCGAACAGCCCGGCCGAGTTGGTGAGGATCACGTCGTTGCTGACCAGGTCGGGGAGCAGGAGCCAGTCGACGCCGACCGTGGACGTCGCGATCCAGCGCAGCCGCGGGGCCCAGCCCCACTGCCCGGGCAGCCAGTCGGCCCGCGGCGGCCAGATGTACGCCACCTCCGCGTCCGCCGCCGCGCTGAGCTGCCCGGCGGTCTCGGCGAAGCGGAGATCGCAGCCGGGGACGCCGTGGCCGAGGCCGGGCGGCGGGTCCGCGGCGGACGCGCCGAGTACCGCCACCACGCATGGATCACCGGCTGGCATCTGGCCTCCTTCGGCCCGCTGAGCTGCTGTCCGGCCGTCGCGGCCGGGCGGGGCAGGCATGATACTCTGCGGCATCCCGTCGGGTCATCATTCGATCTCCTGGCGTATGTTCCATGATGGCGGGGGCGCCTCGGGGCGCCATATCCACTGACCGTCGAGGGAGATCGCTATGAGCGGCGCTGGCGAGTCCGACGAGATCACCCGATCCGAGGCTGTGCTCGCCGAGGCCGACGAGCTGATGGGGATCGCGGCGCGGCGGTCGCTGACCATCAGGCTCGCCGGGTCGCTGGCCATCCGGGCCCGCTGCCCGGTCCGGGCCCCGCTGCTGCGGGAGATGGGCCGGCGCCCCTACCGCGATATCGACGTGATGGCCTACACCAAGCAGAAGCGGGACATCGCGGCGATGCTCGAGGAGCGCGGCTATGTTCTTGATCCCGATATCCGCATGGCCCAGGAATTCGGCATCAAGCGCTTCGTCTATGAGAATCACGAGAACGGCCTGAAGGTTGACGTCTTCTTCGACGAGCTGGTCATGGCGCACACCATCCAGTTCAGCGGCCGGCTCGGCCTGCACGATCAGACCGTCGACTTGACCGACCTGCTGCTGACCAAGCTGCAGATTCACGAATTCACCGACAACGATCTCATCGACTCCATCGTGCTGCTGGCCGAGCACGACGTGGGCCGGTCCGGCACGGACGGCATCAACGGGGATTACATCGCGGACATCATGCGGAAGGACTGGGGCTTCTGCTACACGACCCAGGCGAACCTGAGAAAGATCGCCGAGGGCGTGCAGCAGTACCCGGTCCTGCCCGGCGAGGTCGCCGAGCTCGTGCGGGCCCGGGCCACGGCGCTGAACGACATGATTGATCGCGCCCCGAAGACCCAGCGGTGGAAGATGCGCGCCCGGGTCGGCGAGCGGGTGCGCTGGTACGAGCAGGTGGAGGACGTGAACCGGTAGCGGCCGGCTGGCTCACGACCGGTCCCGCCGCCACACCGCGGCCAGGCAGACCATCTCGAAGGCGAGGTTCGCGCTGAGCGTGGCGGTGACCCCGCCCGGGTCGTAGGCCGGGATCACCTCGACCACGTCGAACCCGACGAAGTCGATGCCGTGCAGGCCGCGGATGAGCTCGAGCGCCTGGGCCGAGGAGATCCCGCCGGCCTCGGGCGTGCCGGTGCCGGGGGCGAACGCCGGGTCCACCACGTCGATGTCGAAGCTGATGAAGGCCTGGCGGTCGCCGACCCGCTCGCGGATCCGGGCGGTGACCTCGTCGATGCCAGCCCGCAGCAGGTCACGGCAGGGCACATAGTCCAGGCCAAGCTCGTCGGTGAGGACCGTCCAGTCGGCGCTGTCGTAGAGCTGGCCGCGCAGCCCGATCTCGATCGAATGCGCGGTGTCGACCAGCCCCTCCTCGATCGCGCGGCGCATCCAGGTGCCGTGGGTGTACTTCTCGCCGAAGTGGGTGTCCCAGGCGTCCGTGTGCGAGTCGAACATGATGACCGCCACCGGTCCCTTGGACCGGGTGGCGCGCAGGTGCGGCAGCGTGCACGCGTGATCCCCGCCGATGAGCAGCGGGATGACCCCCGCCTCGACCACCGGGGCCACCTCGCGCTCGATCGCCTCGTAGGACCGGGGGGTTGACCCGGGCACGATAGCGATGTCCCCGTAGTCGACGCAGGACAGGATCTCGAACGGGTTGATCTCCTGGGCCGGGTTGAACGGCCTGAGCATGACCGCGGCCGAGCGCACGGCGTTGGGGCCGAACCGGCCGCCGGTGCGGTAGGTCGTGGCCGTGTCGAACGGGACGCCGATGACCGCGAGGTCGACGTCCTCCAGCGTGCGCACGTATGGCAGCCTGGCGAACGTCGGGATGCCGGTAAAACGCGGCGACTGCAGCGAATCCTCGGGCAGGTAGTGTGGCACTCGCTTGCCTCCTCAGCTGAGAATCCGCACGTCAGCGGCCTGGTAGCCGATCTTGCCGACCCCGGGGACCGGTGATCGGCGATTATATTCTCGCCTGGGCGACGTGCGGCAAATGTGATCACCAGGCGGGCACACACGATCTGGAGGAGGCAGGGGATGGAATGGGAGGGCCGTACCGTCCTCATCACGGGCGGGTCGCGGGGCATCGGCCTGGCCACCGCGGGACGCTTCCTGGGCGCTGGCGCGTCGGTCATGATCGCAGGCCGCAGCGCGGAGGCCCTGGCCGCGGCGCAGGCCGAGCTGGCCTGCCCGGACCGGCTGCGGACGGTGGCCGCCGACGTGAGCACGGTGCCGGGCTGCCGGGCCGCGGCCGGGGCCGCGCGGGACGCGTTCGGGCGCCTGGACGTGCTGTTCACGAACGCGGGCAGCTACGAGGCGGCGCCGGTGGCCGAGGTCACTGAGGACATGTGGGACCGCACCATCGACACCCACCTCAAGGGCACGTTCTTCTGCGTTCAGGCGGCCGAGCCCGCGCTGCGCGACGCCCGCGGCTGCGTCGTGACCATGGCCTCGGACGCCGGCCTGCTCGGCTTCCGCGGCGGCTGGGCCGCCTACTGCGCGGCCATGGGCGGCGTGGTCAACCTGACCCGGCAGCTCGCGGCGGACCTGGCCCCCGAGGTCCGGGTCAACGCGCTGGCCCCCGGGCCGGTCGGCACCCAGCACCTGTACGACGATCTCGCGTCGGCCAGCTACGGGGGTTTCGAGGAGACCGGTGACGCGGTCGCGGCGGTGACGGACACGGTGCCGATGCGCCGGATCATCGAGCCCGACGAGATCGCCCGCGCGGTGCTGTTCCTGGCCGGCATGGAGTCGATGACCGGCTCGGTGCTGAGCGTGGACGGCGGCACCTCGATCGCGCTGCCCTGAGGGACGCGGCCCAGCTGGCCAGTGCCCAGCCGCCCCGCCGGTCACCGGCTCAGGCCCAGCACGAGCAGGCCGGCCAGGGTCATCGCGGTGCCCAGGATCTGCCGCCCGCGCAGCCGCTCGTGAAACACCACCACGCCGCCGGCGATGACGATCAGCGGGAAGCACGCGGACGCCGCCGCGGTCACCGCGACCGAGCCGGCGGCGGTGGCCCGCGTGTACGCGATGAACGCGACCACGTCGAGGAACCCGGCGATCCCGGGCAGCAGCAGCGTGGCCGGGCGCGGGCGGGCCGCGGGGCGGCGCAGGAACACCACGGCGGTGACCGAGAGGATGATCGCGAAGGTGACGACCCGGGACAGGGCGACGGGGAGGAACCAGCCCAGGCTCTCCGACGCCCGGCCCAGCAGGTAGATCGTCACCCCCCAGCTCAGCATCGCGACCAGCGCGTACGGCACGCCGTCGCGGCGGCCCCGGCCCCCGGGCTGAGGCTCAGCGCCGGCCGGGGCGACCGCGGACACCAGGACCACGCCGCCGATCGTCAGCGCCACCCCGGCCAGACCGGGCAGGGTCAGCCGCTCGCCGCCGAAGACCACGGCCAGGATCACCGCGACCACGGCGTAGGCCGAGAACATGGGGCTGACCAGGGAGACCGGCCCGAGCTGCAGGGCCCGGTAGAAGCCCGCGTACGAGATCACGCCCAGGACGCCGCTGGCCGCCAGCGTGACCAGGTCGCCAGGACCGGGCCGCGTCACAGGCACCGGGGCCAGCGTCAGCAGGGCCAGGGCCAGGCAGGCCACCGCCTGGCCGGTGCACATCGTGCCCAGCAAGCCCGCCCTGCGGGTGCCGACGGCGCCCAGGAAGTCGCCCGCGCCCCAGGCCACGGCGGCGCAGAGCGCATACAGCATCGCGGCTACCTGCCCTCCCCTTCGCGGGCTGACCTGGTGGTAGAGAACCTAGAACGAAATCTGTTAACAGTCGACAGTCAAAGTAGCCCGAACTAGCATCAGGGAGCGTGGACCGCCAGCCCATCGGACGTGTGCGCCTCATGAACGGCCAGCCGGTGAACCTCGACGGGTTCGCGTTCGAGAACCCCGAACTCGGCCTGGTCTCGCTCGCGAGCCCCGGTGACCCGGAGCCCTCCCTGCTGGTCCGGGACGGCCGGGTGGCCGAGCTCGACAGCCGGCCCGCGGATGAGTTCGACGTGATCGACGAGTTCATCGCCCGGCACGGCCTCGACCTCGGGGCCGCGGAAAAGGCGATGGCCCTGGACGACGTGGAGATCGCCCGGCTGATGGTCGACCCGAGCGTGCCGCGGGGATCGCTGGTGGAGCTGACCGGTGGGCTGACCCCGGCCAAGCTGGCCCGCGTGGTGGCCATGCTGCAGCCACACGAGCTGATGATGGCCGCGGCCAAGCTGCGGGCCAGGCGCACACCCGCCAACCAGGCGCACGTGACCAACCGCCTGGACGACCCGATGCTGCTCGCCGCCGACGCGGCCACGGCTGCGGCCTTCGGGTTCCGCGAGCTGGAGACCACGGTCCCGGTCCTCGCCGATGCGCCGAGCAACGCGGTCGCGGTGACGATCGGCGCGGCCGTCACCTCCGGCGGCGTGCTGGTCCAGTGCTCGGTCGAGGAGGCACTGGAACTCCAGCTCGGCATGCGGGGGCTGGCCTCGTACGCGGAGACCGTGAGCCTGTACGGCACCGAGGCCGTGTTCGTGGACGGCGACGACACGCCGTGGTCGAAGGCGCTGCTCGCGTCCGCCTACGCCAGCCGGGGCATGAAGATGCGGGTGTCGTCCGGGGCTGGGGCCGAGGTGCTGATGGGCGACGCCGAAGGCCGCGCCATGCTCTACCTCGAGTCCCGCTGCGTGTCGCTGGCCCGGGCCCTGGGCTCGCAGGGCGTCCAGAACGGCGGCATCGACGGGGCCAGCATCGTCTCCTCGGTGCCCCGCGGGGTGCGCGAGCTGATGTGCGAGAACGTGATGGTGATGGCCAGGGGCATGGAGTCGTGCTCGGGCAACGACTCGCTGATGTCCGAGTCCGACCTGCGCCGGGTGTCCCGGACCCTGCCCATCCTGCTGGCCGGCTCCGACTTCATCTGCAGCGGATTCGGCTCGATCCAGCGGTACGACAACATGTTCGGCCCGAGCCAGTGGAACGCCGAGGACATCGACGACTTCCTGGTCATCCAGCGCGACTGGGGGGTGGACGGCGGGCTGAACGGGGTCGGCGAGGACGTGCTCGCCGCGCTGCGCCGCCGCGCCGCTGAGGCGGTGCGCGCGGTCTACGGCTACCTCGGGCTCGCCGACTTCGGCGCCGGCCAGGTGGACCTGGTGGTCGACGCGGCCGGGTCGAAGGACCTCGGGCCCGGCGACCCGCTCGCGGTCCTGGGCGCCGCCCAGGTCATCCAGTCCGCCGGGATCACCGCCATCGACGTGGTCAACGCGCTGTACGAGACCGGGTTCGACGTCGAGGCCCAGCGCCTGCTGGACATGCTGCTGGCCCGCGTCAGCGGGGACTACCTGCAGACGGCCGCGATCTTCGACCGGGACATGCGGGTGCTGTCCGCGGTGACCGACCCCAACGACTACGCCGGCCCGGGCACCGGGTACCGCCCCACCGCGCAGCGGCAGGCCCAGATCGACGGGGTCCGCCAGCAGCGGGACCTGTCGCAGCTGCGGGCCGAGCAGCAGCGGTGGGCCGGCCAGTGGCTGGTGCCGCGCGGCCCCGCGACGCCGGGTACCGACCCGCGGGACGTGGTGATCGGCGTCTCGCCCGCCGTGGGCCGGGAGATCTGGCGGACACTGTCCGGGATCCCGGTCGCCGACGTGCTCGGCGAGCTGCTGGCCGGGCTCGAGGAGGAGGGCTGCCGCGGCCGGGTGGTCCGGGTGAACAGCTCCATCGACCTGGGCCAGATCGGGCTGACCGCGGCCCGGCTGGCCGGCAGCGGGATCGGCATCGGGCTGCAAGGCAAGGGCACCGCGCTTATCCACCGGCGTGACCTGTCCCCGCTGGCCAACCTGGAGCTGTACAGCATCGCGCCGGTCATCACGGCCGACCTGTACCGCATGATGGGCATCAACGCGGGACGGCACGCCAAGGGCGCGACCCCGGTCCCGGTGCGCAACCCGTACACCGACGAGGCCGTCGAGGCCAGGTATCACACCGCGGTGGTGGGCCTGGTCGCCATCGAGCGCGGCTGCCAGCGGCCGTCGGCCGGCCCGGAGGAAGTCGAGGTCCGGCGATGAAGGCGTACTCGGGCAAGCCGGCCGAAGAGCTGACGCTGGACGCGGTCCGCCGCGGCGAGGTCGGCCTGGACGATATCCGGATCGCCCCGGCCACGCTGGAACACCAGGCCCGGGTCGCGGCCGAGCACGGCAACCCGCAGCTCGCGGAGAACTTCCTGCGGGCCGCCGAGCTGGCCACGCTGCCGGACAGCGAGGTGCTGTCCATCTACGAGGCGCTGCGCCCGCACCGCTCCACCGCCGCGGAGCTGGCCGCCCGCGCGGACTCGCTCGCCGCCCGCGGCCTGACCCGCTGCGCCGCCCTGGTCGCGGAGGCCGCCGAGGTATACCAGCGCCGCGGCCTCACCAGGTGACGGTCGTCGCCGGGCTGGACATCGGCAACTCGACCACGGAGGCCGTGCTGGCCCGGGCCGGCCCGGCAGGCCGGCTGGCCGTGCTGGCCGCCGACCGGATGCCGGCCCGCGGGCCCAAGGGCTCGCCGGCCTCGCTGGACGGGGCGGCCGCGCTGCTGCGGCGCCTGGAGCGGTCCTGCGGCGAGCGGGCCACGCTCGCGGCCGCGGCCCCGCTGCGGCCGGTGATCACGAGTACCGCCCTGGCCGAGCCGCCCGCCGCGGCCGGGCGGGTGCGGATCGTCTGGGCCGACGCCGCGACCACGGCCGGTGACGGCGTCGCGGTCGGGCCGCCGGTCCCGCTGCCCGCGGCCGCCACGGCCTCCCCCGGCCGGCCGGTCATCGTCGTGGTGCCGTCCGGCACCGGGTTCGCCGCGGCCGCGGCCGCGCTCCGCCCGCTGGTGCAGGCCGGCCGGGTGGGTGCGGTGCTGCTGGAGCGCGACGAGGCGGTGCTGCTGGCCAACCGGCTCGGCGACCCGGCGCTGCCGGTGGTGGACGAGGTGCCGGTCAGCGAGCTGGACGGCGCGGCCCTGGTGGCCGTGGAATGCCGCCCCGCGGGCCGCCTGGTCCGGCGGCTCAGCGACCCGATCTTCCTGGCCAGCGCGCTCGCGCTGAGTGCAGACGACCAGGCCGACGCGGTCACCGTGGGCCGCAGGCTGCAGGACGCGCACGCGGCGGTGGTCGCGGCCATCCCGGCGGCGGCCCCGGTCCCGCCGTGGACCTCGGGCCAGGTCGAGACCGCGGCCGGCGGCCGGGTGCCGCTGGAGGACGCGGGTGACCTGCCGGTCGGCCAGGCCCGGGCCTACCTGCCCGGCGACGGGGCCAGGCACGCTGCCGACGACGTGTTCGCGGTGAGCCTGGAGCGGCTCGCGGGCGAGCTGGCCAGCCGGCCGCGGGCGCTGGGCTCGCAGGGCGTGGCGTTCGCCGCGCTGCAGGCGGGCGGCGCCGTCGACCCCCGGCCCGGCCTCGGCGAGCGGCTCGGCCTGGAGGTGCGGCTGGTCCCCAGCGAGGCCACGGCCGCGCGCTGCGGCGCCCTGGCCACCCCCGGGGCCCGGGCCGACGCGGCCGTGCTCGATCTCGGCGGCGGCACCGTCGACGTCATCGCCGGTCAGGGCGAGGTGGTAGCGGCGGGCGGCGGCGACCTGCTGACCGTGGTTGTGGCCGCGCTGCTGGGCGCCAGCCGGTCGGCCGCGGAGTGGGCCAAGCGCGGCCCGTGCGGCCGGCTGGAGGCGCCGCAGCTGCTGCTGACCGAGGACGGCGGCCGGGTCTTCCTGGACACGGCGGCCGGCCCCGATCTGGTCGGGACGCTGGTCGCGCCCGGCCCGGCCGGGCTGCTCCCGTTCGACCGGACGCATGCGCCGGCCGAGTGGCGGGCCCTGCGGCTGCGGGCGAAGGCCCTGGTGCTCGGGCAGAACGTGGCTCGCGCGCTGCGCACGTCCGGGGCCCGGCCGGCCCAGGCGGTGCTGGTCGGCGGCCCAGCCGGCGACGACGAGGCGCTCGCCGCGCTGACCGCCGTGCTGCCGGCGACGACCGCCGTGGGCCGGGGCGACGTGGCCGGGCTCGGGCACAGGTACGCGGTGGCGTACGGCCTCTGCCTGCACGCCCTCCGGGCGTGACCCGGCGCCGGCGGGGCCTCTCCCCTCTTGACGGTATGACCGGCCAAAACCTACTTTGTTAACCGTCGACCGTTAGGGTCGCGAGGAGGTCGGCATGTACCCCTACGAGCACCAGATGCTCGAACGGCTGTGGTTCCCCGTGGCGCGCGAGGCCGACGTGGACGGCGCCCCGTTCGCCACCAGCCTGCTCGGCCGCAGGCTGGTCCTGTTCCGCACGGAACGGGGCGTGGCGGCCGCCCGCGACCGCTGCCCGCACCGGGGCGTGGCGCTGTCGCTGGGCCAGATGCGCGACGGGAACCTGGAGTGCCCCTACCACGGCTGGCGGTTCAACCACGACGGGGTGTGCACGCTGGTCCCCTCGCAGCCCGGCGCCCATCCGCTGGCCGGCCTGGACACCGTGCCCGCGCAGACCGCCCACGGCCTGGTCTGGGCCTGCCTGGCCGAGCCGTACCTGCCGATGCCGTCGATCCCGGAGATGGCCGACGACCCGGACGACGGCTGGGAGAGCGGGTTCGGGTCGCCGTTCGAGGTGCGCTGCGGGCTCCGTTCGATCACCGAGAACTTCCGCGACTCGTCGCACTTCGCGTTCGTGCACAAGCGGGTGTTCGGCGACGTGACGCCGCTGATCCCCGCGTACGAGGTGCGCCGCGACGGCTGGAAGCTGGCCTGGGAGTTCGTGCTGCGCTACGCGCAGGAGTTCCAGGTCCAGGACGGGGCCGGGACCGGGGAGCGGTACCGCTTCGGCGGCGCCGACGTCGACCAGGCCGACCCCAGCGTGTCCGACGAGCAGCTGATCCACTACCGGTTCAGCGCGATCGCCCTGTCCTACGTGTACACCGAGCACCCGCACGGCGGCCGCCGCATCGTCTGCCAGGTGCCCGCGCCGACCGCCGCGGACGGCACCGAGTGCCGGGTGTTCTGGTTCGTCGCGGCCAACCGCCGGTTCCGTGAGCACTACGGCAGCGTGGCCGACCAGGTCGATATCGAGAAAATCATCTTCGCCGAGGACGTGCCGATCGTGGAGTCCCTCGACCCGGCCGACGCGCCGCTGGAACTGGACGCCCAGGCGCACGTGCGGGCCGACCGGTACTCGGTCGCCTACCGCAAGCTCTACCGGGAGCTGCTGGACGAGTTCGCGGCGGCTCAGCCCGCGGACGCCCAGCCCACAGCCACACAGCTGCAGCGGGCGTGAGGACCGGGCGATGAGTGAGCTCAGCGTCTACCTGGACTTCCGGGCCCGCCCGGGGGAACCGCCCACCGCCGCGGACTACGACGACGGGGTGCGGCTGGTGCAGACCGCCGAGCGGCTGGGCTTCGCCCACGTCTGGACCACCGAGCAGCACGGGGTGGACGACGGGTACCTGCCCGCCCAGCTGCCGATGCTGGCCGCCCTGGCCCGGGAGACCAGCACGATCCGGCTGGGCACCGCGGTGATCCTGCTGCCGCTCACCCATCCCCGCCGGGTCCTGGAAGAGGCGTGCGTCGTGGACGTGCTCTCCCACGGGCGGCTGACGCTCGGCCTGGGCGCGGGCAACTACCCCAACGAGTTCCGGATCTTCGGCGCCGACCCGGCTGGCCGCCGCCAGGCCATGGACGAGGGCGTGGCGTTCATCAAGGCCGGCCTGTCCGGCGGCGTGCTGCCCGACGGCTCGCCGGTCAACGTGCCGCCGGTACAGCGGCCGATCCCGCTGATCCTCGGCGGCCTGCTGCGCGGGCCCGCCGACCGCGCCGCCCGGCTGGGTGACGGCCACTTCGCCTACTCCTACCTCGATCCCGAGCAGGAGCTGGCCAGCTTCTACCGGGAGACGCTGCGGCCGTCCCTGGACCGGCACGGCCGGGGCCGGGACTTCCGGCTGATCTTCGCGTCGGTGATCTGGGCCAGCGAGCACGCGGAGCGGGAGTGGCGGGAGACCGTCGGCCCGGCCTTCATCTACCAGCAGCGCAAGTACGCCGAGTGGGAGGCGGGGATGCCGTCCGCGGGCGGCTACGCCTTCTCCGATGACGTCGATGACCTGCGCAAACGCCTGCTCATCGGCCGCCCGGCCGAGATCGCGGAGCGCCTGCTCGGGCTGCGCGAGGCGTACCCGTTCGCCGAGGTCGTGATCTGGGCCAGGCTGCCCGGGGTGCCCGCCGAGATGGCCCAGGCCCACCTGGAGACGCTGGCCGCGGAGGTGGCCCCCGCCCTGGCCAGGAGCGCGGCACCTTGACGTTCTACGGCCGAGGTGAGTACGTTTCGGTTAACAGTCGACAGGATCGGTAAACCGCTTCTGACGTGCAGGTTTTAGCGGCAGCGTCCGCCGGCGGGAGGTGTTACCGGTATGGACCCAACATCACCCGGCCGCCTGCAGGGCCGGGTGGCCGTGGTGACCGGCGGCAGCTCAGGGCTGGGCCGGGCCGGCGCGCTGCGGTTCGCGGCCGAGGGCGCGCGGGTCGCGATCGGGTCGGTGCAGCCGGACCAGGGCGCCGCGGTCGTGGCCGAGATCGAGGCGGCCGGCGGCGAGGCCACGTTCCTGGAGACCGACGTGCGGCGGCCGGACGACGTGGCCGCGCTGATCGCCGGCACCGAGCAGCGGTGGGGGCGCATCGACGTGCTGTACGCCAGCGCGGGCGTAATGACCACCGGCACCGCCGAGGAGACCTCGGAAGACACCTACCAGCTGGCCGTCGACGTCAACCTGGGCGGCTGCTTCCGGCTGGCCAAGTTCGGCATTCCCGCGCTGGCCCGGGCCGGCGGCGGGTCGGTGATCCTGACCGCGTCCGAGCTCGGCCTGGTGGGGGCCAGCAGCGCGGCCGCGTACTGCGCGGCCAAGGGCGGCGTGGTCAACCTGACCCGGGCGCTCGCGATCGACGCCGCGCCCCAGCAGGTACGGGTGAACTGCCTGTGCCCTGGCCCCATCGACACCCCGATGATGCAGGGCTGGTACGAGACCGGCGACCGGGCCGAGCTGGAGCGCATCCAGGTCACGCCGATCCTGCTCAAGCGCATCGGCCGCCCGCGGGAGATCGCCGATGCCGCGCTGTTCCTGGCGACCGACGAGTCGTCGTTCATGACCGGGGCGACGCTCCCGGTCGATGGCGGGGCCACCGCCTGGTACGGGCTCTAACGGACGGAAGGGTGACCACTGACGTGACCGCGCCGCAGCTGCTGAACATGACCTGGCTGGAGATCAAGGCCGAGATCGAGGCGGGCACGCCGATCGTGCTGCCGGTCGGTGCCATCGAGCAGCACGGCCCGCACCTGCCGCTGGGCACCGACACGTTCATCCCGCAGCACCTGGCCCTCCAGACCGCGGCCAGGCACCGCATGATCGTGGCCCCGCCGCTGATGTACGCGGCCTACTCCCGGCCGCGCAGCGGCGGCGGCCGTCACTTCCCTGGCTGCGTGGGGATTCCCGGCCGGGTCCTGGAGCAGGTGGTCAGGTACGTGGTGGAGGACTGGCTGCGGCAGGGTTTCCGGCGGGTGTTCGTGCTGAACGGCCACTTCGAGAACGCCTGGTCGGTGCTGGAGGGCATCGAGCAGGCCGTCGAGGACTACCGGGACAACTCCCGGGTGCTGCTGGTGAACTGGTGGGAGCAGGTCGGCCAGGACGACGTCACGCGCATCTTCGGCGACTCGTTCCCCGGCTGGGAGACCGAGCACGCCTCGATCACCGAGACCGCGATGCTGGAGGCGTTCGCGCCGGAGCAGGTGCGCACCGACCTGAAGGCGGACGGCGGCGCGGAACGCAAGGTGAGCTACGACATCTTCCCGGCCCCGCCGGACATCCTGTGGCCGAACGGCATCGGGTTCAGCGCCCTGCCCGCGAACCCGGAAGTGGGTAAGGCTCTCCTTGACATGCTGGTCGCCAAGCTGGCGGCGATCGCTGACCGTGAGTTCCCGGAAGGTGCAGCCTGATGCGGATCTACTTCTGCTCCGACGTCCACGCGTCGAGGAAGTGCTGGAAGAAATTCCTGGCCTCGGCGAAGTTCTACAACGCCGACATGATCATTGTCGGCGGCGACATCACCGGGAAGTTCATCGTCCCGATCGTGCAGCAGCCGGGCGGCAAGCACACCGCGAAGTTCCTCGGCGTCGAGCGGCGGATCGACACCGCCGAGGACATGCAGCAGCTCAAGATCAGGATCGCGGACACCGGCCAGTACTACTGCGAGATGTCCCCGGAGGAGCAGGCCTGGTACGCCGAGGACCAGACCCGGGTGGACGAGCTGTTCCACCGCCTGGTGCTGGACCGGGTGGAGGAGTGGCTGATCGAGGCGGACGAGAAGCTGCGCGGCACCGGCGTGCGCTGCTTCGTGAGCGGCGCCAACGACGACTTCTTCGAGGTCGACGACGCGCTGCGCAAGTCCGAGGTGATCGAGGACCCGAACGGCCGGGTCATCGACATCGGTGACGGCTACGAGCTGCTCGGCATGGGCTACGGCAACCCGACCCCCTGGCCGTGCCCGCGCGACATCCCCGAGGAGCAGCTCGCGGCCCGGATCGATGAGGCCGCCGCGGGGGTCAAGAACATGGACAAGACCATCTTCAGCCTGCACGTCCCGCCGCTGGGCACCGGCCTGGACCTGGCCCCCCGGCTGGACGACGAGCTGCGCATGGTCATGACCGCGGCGGGCCCGGAGATGATCGCGGTCGGCAGTACCGCGACGCGGGACGCCATTCTGAAGTACCGGCCGATGCTCGGCCTGCACGGTCACATCCACGAGTCCAAGGGAGTAAAGAGCCTCGACGGCATCAAGGTCGCCAACCCAGGCAGCGAGTACGCCGAGGGAGTCCTGGACGGCCTGATCGTCGAGATCCACCCGAAGAAGGGGCTTCGCGGGGTGCAACTAGTAACCGGCTAGACCAAGTACTAGACCAAGTAAGAGAGGCATTGTCCGTGGCACAGGAAATTAATAGAGCAATGCCCGCGCCCTCGGGCGTGTTTACGCGGGCAAGTTCGGGGCTCGTCCGGCAGATCCGTGCCGACGACGTCATGTACTACGGCTGGCAGCAGATCGCGCTCAGCTACATCGTCTTCATCGTCCTGGCCTGGAACTTCTATCCGGGCGCCTCCATGGAATGGGCGACGATCTTCGCCACCGTGGGCGGCGTGGCCCTGGCCGTGTGCTACGCGCTACTGGCCGCGGTCTACCCGCGCTCCGGCGGCGAGTACGTGTTCGTCTCCCGCGTGGTGCACCCGGGCCTGGGCTTCGCGGTGAGCTTCTCGTTTGCGTTCTGGCAGATCTTCTACTACGGGATCAACGGGGCGTTCCTGTCCCTCTATGCGCTGTCCCCGTTCTTCGCGGTCATGGGCGTGCAGACCGGGAACAGCGGGCTGCTGAGCGTCTCGGACTGGTTCTCGCACGGCGCGGGCGTGTTCGTGGCGGGCACCGTGATGATCCTGGTCATGGCGGCCCTGCAGTACACCGGCGCAGGCCGGTACTTCCGCTGGCAGCGCTGGGCCTC
>Ga0070714_100000379_pt1 | contig 33199 bp, 28 predicted proteins | sample LARL83metaG_FD_65450 | JGI IMG/M metagenome (GOLD analysis project Ga0070714, IMG submission 65450) | Corn, switchgrass and miscanthus rhizosphere microbial communities from Kellogg Biological Station, Michigan, USA - LAR L8-3 metaG | ecosystem: Host-associated > Plants > Roots > Rhizosphere ... | reverse complement strand
AGAGCAGTTGTGCCGTGAGTGCGGTGAACAGAACTGTGCTGCAGAAGCCAAGTCGCTCGATTCTCCGCGGGCGGCGGGCGAATTGGTGGCATCCTGCCTGCAGAAGTTCGGACGCCTCGACATCCTCGTGGCCAATCATGGTATCTGGCCGCCCGAGGATGCGCCCATCGATCGCATGACTGATGACCAGTGGAACCGGACCGTTGCCGTTAACCTCGATTCTGTTTTCGGTCTCATCAAGCACTCGGTTGCGGCTATGAAAAAGACAGCTACCTCGGTGTCTCCTGCGCATGTTGTGCTGATCAGTTCAACCGCGGGCCAGCGTGGCGAGGCCTTCCACTGCGACTATGCTGCGACTAAAGGCGCACTCATCAGCATGGTGAAGGGACTCTCAACCGAACTCGCGCGAGACCACATTTATGTGAATTGTGTGGCCCCGGGTTGGGTGGAAACCGATATGGCGCGTCCGGCAATGGAGGATCCGCCCACTGCTAAGAAGGTACTCAGTACAATACCCCTAGGCCGGATCGGCAAGCCCGAGGAGATCGCCGGTCCAGTGTTGTTCTTGTGTACACCGCTGGCCGGCTTTATTACAGGGGAGATTTTCAACGTGAATGGCGGCGCTGTGCTGGTGGGCTAGTTTGAAGCAGCCGCAAGAGGTTGCAATCGCGTCTAACCGTATGACGAGAATGAGATATGTGTTTACGTTGTTGTTGCTGACGGCACTTGCGGTGGCACAGAACACCGGCGACGCTCCTCCAAGCGCCCCTCCTTCGAACTCAACTGGTTCAACAACAAATGCCGGAGTTCCTTCCGATCAGGAAAATGCCGTTAAGGCAAAACAACTCGTCCAGCAGGCGATCCAGGCATTGGGCGGGCAGGCTTACCTTACATGGCGCACCCAGACCTCCCAAGGCCGTAGCTACAGTTTTCATCATGGCGAACCCAATAGCTTGGGGACCCAGATTTGGCGCTATCGGCAGTATCCCGATAAGGACCGCCTCGAACTCACAAAGAAGCGTGACATATTCGAGATCTTCAACGGCGACAAGGGATGGGAGGTCACTTTTCGCGGTGTGCGTAATCTCGAGGGAGACGAAATCCAGCCTTATTTACGGCGCCGGCATTACGCTCTGGACGGCGTTTTACGCGAGTGGATCAACCAACCCGGCGTAGCGTTTTTTTACGAAGGTCAGACGATTGCCGCGCAAAAGCAGACCGATCAGGTCACGATCATGAACGCCAAAAACGAGGCTGTGACTCTCAATTTTGATATCAACACGCATTTGCCCGTGCGGAAGAGCTTCACTTGGCGCGATCCCACCGACAAAGAGCGCAATGTCGAAGAGGAAATTTTCGACAACTACCGCAATATCCAGGGGATTCTCACGCCCTTCGACGTAACCCGGACCTACAACGGAGACATGGCAGCTCAGTCCTTCCTCACCGAAGCCAGCTACAACGAGGACCTGAGCTCCGACCTATTCGATCCCCAGACCACTTGGAAGAGCAAGCACAAGTAGCGGCCAAGATTGGCTGGAACCGGGTTACGATTTGTGTAACCCTTTCGGTGCTTAGGTGGCAAATGCGTCTGTAAATGATTGAAAATAAATTGATTGTTTTGCGAGGCCCCGTTTTTCATCGCCCGCTGTGGCGTTTTTGCCACAGGCGCCCGTTCAGCAGAACGGGTAATCTAAGCCGTTGGCTTGATTTGCGAGCAAACAATCCGGTCGAGTGCCGAGTGCAAGGGCGTTGGCCTGCATTCCGGCGCCCCCGTCCATCTGAAGATTCTCCCTGCCGCTTCGGGTACAGGAATCGTGTTTCGCCGAACCGACCTCGATGGCTTCGAGCTGGAAGCGGTGAGCCGCAACGTCGCCCGCGTCAGCTACGCCACCAGCCTGATGAAGAAAGGCGTGCTGATCTCCACCACGGAGCACCTGTTATCGGCGTTCGTGGGAATGGGAATCGACAACGCGATTGTCGAGCTGGATAACCTGGAGTTGCCCATCCTTGACGGCAGCGCCCAGCCGTTTGTCGACCTGATTCGGCGCGCCGGAGTTCGCAAGCAGCGCAGGGCACGGAGCTTTCTGAAAGTTCTGCGGCCGCTGGAACTGCGCGAAGGCAGCAAGTTCATCGGCGTTTACCCTTCAGACCGTTACACGGTTTCCTACACGATTGATTTCCCGCACCGGCTCATCGGTCGCGAAACCCGTACCCTGGAACTCACTAATGGCCATTATTTGGCAGAGATCGCTTCGGCACGGACATTTGGTTTTCTGCACGAAGCCGAGGTCATGCGGCAGCAAGGGCTGATTCGCGGAGCCTCGGAGGAAAATGCGATCGTGCTGACACGCGACGGGCTGGTGAACCCTCCCCTGCGCTACCCCGACGAATTCGTGCGGCACAAAATTCTGGATTTAATCGGCGATCTTGCGCTCGTGGGTCGCCGGATTCTCGGCAACGTTGTTGCAGACCGTGCCGGGCACGCCATGCACACCGCGCTGGTGTCACGTCTGCTGCGCGATCAGGCTTCGTGGGAAGAAGTCACGCTGACGCACGAAGAAGAATCTGCGCGTGTGCCGATCGAAATCCGCCACGCAGCAGCTTCACTCCAATAGCCCTGGAAAGGGTACCGTTAGCCACTTCCCCTCAAGCGTCAGTTCGGTCCGCTTCGGCCTTTTCCTTGCGCAGCTTCTTAATTTCCGCCCTGGTGAGCTTAGCCAGGAGCAGCGCGTGCGATTTAGCTGACTCCTGATGCTCGCGGCTCAGAGGTGCAACCCTTACGTCGAGCAGGGGAGCATCATCTTCAATCATCTGCAGAAGGCGCTGTGCTCTGGTGATTCGTTGGTCAATGGAGAGCTGGTTCATCCATCAAGGGTCGCCAAGTGGCAAAACAGGCGCAAGTTTCAAGCTGGGTTCCTGTATCCTACGAACCTTATTTCTAAACATCCAATCTAAAGCAGAATCGCGGAAAATCAGACAAGTGCACAAGATTGCTTATCTCTCGCTGGGATCAAACTTGGAGGACCGGGCCGCCAATCTTCGTACTGCAATCAGCAAACTGGCCGGTTTGGGTGCGGTCAAGGCGGTGTCCGCGTTTTACGAGACGGAACCCGTAGGCTTGACGTCCCAACCCTGGTTTCTGAATTGCGCTGCCAAGCTGGACACCGAAAAGATGCCGCGGCAATTGATCTCCGCAATCCTGAACCTCGAACAGGAGATGGGGCGCCAGCGAAAACAGAAGAATGGCCCAAGGATCATCGACATCGACATCCTCCTGTTCGGGACGTCCGTGATTGAAACTGTCGGCCTGACCGTCCCGCATCCCCGTATGCATGAGCGAAGGTTCGTTCTGGAGCCGCTTGCCGAGATCGCGCCGGATCTTCGACACCCAGTCTTCAAGCGCACAATACGCGAACTGCGCGACGCGCTTTCTCCCGGGCAGACCGTGCGGCGCGTGCTGGAAGGTACCTGAGGCGGATTTCAGCAGCGGTGAACCGAAAATGCAAATCGTCAAAATAGTCCCGCCTCACCCGGTTCAGTCATTACAAGAAATAACCATCTGCTGACAACACCCTGACAAATGGTTCTTCTCCAGAACCTACGATCCAGAACTGGACCAGGCGAAGGCCTGCGTCAAGCCGTGGGATTCATCCCAGCCAATTACTGAAAAGGAGAATCAAACATGCAGGGCCGTACCCTTCCAGGTCTCGCCATGCTCGGGCTGTTTGTCGCTTTCGTCTGCAATATCGCCCAGGCGCAATATCAACTCACCACTCTCGATTCGAACCAGATTGGAAAGGGAACTCAACCCGCTGATCCCCAGAGCGTCAATGCGTGGGGACTTGCACGCGCCCCATCAAGCCCTTGGTGGGTCAACAATGAGGGATCCGGTTGGGCCACTCTTTACAACGGAGCGGGCGTAAAACAGGGGCTGGAAGTTGAGATCCCGGCCGCGCCGAAAGCTGGAGCGATCGGAACCCCAACTGGAATGGTCTGGAACACGTCCCAGACAAATGAATTTCAAGTCCAAGGGTGGTCGACGTTCTTCCTTTTCGATTCACTGGATGGGACCATCACCGCCTGGGCTCCCGGCCTGTCGTTCTTCCACGCGCAGATTGCGGTAGACAATTCTGCAAACAAGGCTTCGTACACTGGGCTTGCCATTACCAACAGGAAATCTGAGAATTTCCTTTTCACTGCCGACATTGCGAACAACCGGGTTGATATCTATGACGGCACGTTTACCTGGAAGGGCAGCTTTGCCGCCGACTCCGCGGTTCCGGCCGGATTCACCGTTTTCGGCATTCGCGACATCAACGGGATGGTCTTCGTTTCTTTTGCTGATCCCGCCGGCGGCCCTGGAGGGTACATCGATATCTATAGTGAGAGCGGAGCGCTGGTGAAATCTGGGTTCATCAAAGGCGCGCCTCTGAACCAGCCTTGGGGATTTGCCATGGCGCCCGCGAACTTCGGGCCGCTCAGCAATACTCTACTGGTTTCCAACAACACCAATGAAGGCACCATCAATGCCTTTAATCGGGAAACTGGTGTGTTCGTGGGGACCGTGAAAGACATGTCTGGTAAACCGATCCACATCGACCAACTGTGGGCCATTGACTTCGGCGGCGACACGCCGGCGAACGGTCCGGGCAATACGCTGTTCTTTACTGCTGGCCCCAGCAATAATCTGGCGGGTCAGTTCGGGACCATCGTATTCAAATAGTCGCAGTCCTCCTTTACCCCCACCTCTCGCGCATCGAGGGGTGGGGTACCACTAAGACGGGCGCTCTCAATTAGTCAACTCCTGACCATCGAACAGCTTGACTGCCAGGTCAAAATAAGAGACGCTGTCGCAAGACCGGTTTCCGTCCTATCGGTCAACTCCAACAGCAAAATTCATCCGGAGCCAGCAAAGACCCGCCGGAACGAAGGGAACACAACTGCCTTAAATGGAAGCCGCTGCCGTCAGGATCCTCATTGGGTTGCTGGTCGGTACCCTGATCGGCCTCACTGGTCTTGGAGGTGGCGTTCTGCTGCTTCCCATCCTGATTTTTCGTTTGGGTGTGCCGCCCATTATGGCGGTCGGATCCGACGCGCTTTTCAACTTCATCACCAAAATTCCCTCCAGCATCGTTCACTTAAGCCGAGGAACCGTTCGCCGCAAAGTCGTCCTTGCGCTCTCCGCCGGAAGTGTTTTGGGTTCCGTACTGGGAATTCGCTTACTTGTGCATCTCCGCCACGTGTACGGACTTGGAGTCAACGATTTTATTAAGTCGGCGGTCGGAATCCTGCTGGTGGTGGTTTCGACTTTACTGTTGCTTCAACGGCAACTGGAAGAGGGCATGGCGAATCATCCCCCCACGGCGAAGTCGTTCGCCGGAATCGCCGTGATCGGCCTGGTCGCAGGCTTCCTCGTTGGAATGACCTCGGTTGGCTCAGGCAGCATCATCATGATGCTGCTCCTTCTCTTTTACAGTTATCCCCCCAAGGTGATGGTTGGGACCGACATTGTCCACGCTGTGGTGTTGACTGGCGTGACCAGCCTGCTGCATTTCCGTCTGGGAAACGTCGATCCATCTCTGGTCGCCTACCTGCTTGTTGGTTCGATCCCGGGCGGCCTGATCGGTTCCTATCTCAGCACGCGAGTTCCGGTGCTTTGGTTGCGGCGCATTCTCTGCGCCATTCTGTTGACCACTGGAGTGCGGATGCTGATTGCCCCACCTCCCCATTAACGCGGCGGTGTTTATCGGAAGCAGACTGTCACATTAGCGTCATGGAACGATAATGCTCGACTGGGCAGGAGCAGCCACACTGGCCGTCGACGCAGGGAATTGACGGAATAGAAATTCTACGAAAGCCTTGGACTTTGGGCGACCTGAAGTGCGCGTGCTGCCCATCCTCAGCAGAAAGACCAATGCGCGCAGGACGTCTCCGTCGCGAAGGCGCGTATAACCGAGGTGCTTTTGCTCAGCCTCGTGATACTCCTTTAGCATCTGCTGTATCTCCGCGGCAATCGCCTGTTGCGAGAGGCTAGTCACAGGCGACTCGTAATGGAGTCCGGAGCTGGCTAAGGTTTCGTAGCTTTTCGCCAATGAAGTCAGAGAGCCGATGAGATCGGAATCCATGATCGCCCGGTCTGCTCGGGCGCTCTTGGCGAGCGCGTAGCTGAGCCCAAGCAGTAAATGTTCTTGTTCGTAAAGAAATCGATCGCCAATTTCGACTTTCGGGAACAGGGTCGCAGGGTCGAAATCCTGGATGGAGCGCGGTTTTTCGTGCTCATGCGCTTGCTGCAGATAAACGCATTCGGTGGGGCAGTCCAGCGTGACTTCGCGCTGCTCACCACAACACTGCGGGCAAATGCGTCCGTGAACGGCGAGGCAGAAACGCTTTTCTTTCCGTTTTTCGCAAAGGGCGCAGGGCAAGAGAGCTCCTGAAATGATTATGGCACGCGACACATCGTCGGTCGTCAGTCGTCGGCAAAACCGGGAAATACCCATTCCCCTTGGGGAAGCAGCCCTTTTGCCTAATGACTGCGAATCACCTCAAATCGGGCGCCCTTGCACCCATCGATGAGGAAGGAAAGCACAGGGCCAAAATCCGACGACCGACGACTCGTGAGTGCGACGGTCCTGAGGACTGGAGCCTGATGCCTGAAGCCGATTTTGGCACTCCACGCGTCCCACCCGCGTCTTTTGTGGCTCTTTTTGGTACATCGTGCGAAAAACCCGCATAAATATTGGCTTATGCGCTTCTTTTCCACAGGCTGCAAGGATTAAGATAGCTCCCGCGATCTCGCAGAACATCTTTACCTTAAAAGGAGAGGATTCATGGCAGCTGGCATGACCAAGACCCAACTCGTTCGTCACCTGGCAGAAAAGGCGGCGATCAACAACAAGACCGCAGCAGCATTTCTCGAGAACCTGGCCGACACAGCCATCAAAGAGACCAAGAAGAACGGCGTGTTTGTCGTTCCCGGCATTGGCCGCCTGGTGAAGGCGCACCGCAAGGCGCGCATCGGACGCAATCCGCAAACCGGCGAGCAGATTCAGATCAAGGCAAAGACCGTCGTGAAGTTCCGCGTGGCCAAGGCCGCCAAGGACGCGATCGCGCCCAAGAAGTAGTTCGGTCTTTCCGAAGTGCAGAAGAGGCCGGCGAATGCCGGCCTTTTTCATTGTGTTGCCCACCTAGTCTTGACCCAGTTGCGCATCTCTTCCATTTGACTCGGCAACTCTCGTGTCCTAACATTGCGCAACAGCTTGGCGCCACCCGCAAACGTCCTTCTATCCCATGATCGGCACAACCATTTCGCATTACCGCATCCTCGAAAAACTGGGCGGAGGCGGCATGGGCGTGGTTTACAAGGCGGAGGACACCAAGCTGGGTCGTGCCGTCGCGCTCAAATTTTTGCCCGACGAACTGGCACGCGACCGCCAGGCGCTGGATCGCCTGCAACGTGAAGCTCGCGCGGCTTCCGCCTTGAACCACCCCAACATCTGCACGATCTATGACGTCGATGAAGTCGATGGGCGCGCCTTCATTGCTATGGAATTCCTTGAAGGCGTCACTCTCAAGCATCGCATTGACGTACGACCCCTGCGCACAGAAGAACTGCTTGAACTCTCGATCCATATTGCCGACGCGCTTGACGCTGCGCATTGCAAAGGCGTCATCCATCGCGACATCAAACCCGCGAACATTTTCGTCACGAGTCGCGGTCAAGCAAAGGTTCTCGATTTCGGGCTAGCCAAGCGAGCCGCCGAGCCAATCAGGATTGGCGAAACCGTCGCGGCTGCCGCGACGGTCGCAACGGCAAATGAGCTTTTAACCACGCCCGGCACCGCGCTTGGAACCATCGCCTATATGTCTCCCGAGCAGGCCCGCGGAGAGGAACTTGATCCTCGCACTGACATCTTCTCGTTCGGTGTGGTGATGTATGAGATGTCGACTTCGCGGCAGGCGTTCCCGGGTGGAACTTCTGCGGTGGTGTTCGACGCAATCCTTCACAAAGCTCCGGTTTCTCCGGTTCGCTTGAATCCCGACCTTCCGTTGGAGTTCGAGCGCATCGTGAACCGCGCGTTGGAGAAGGATCGCGATCTGCGGTATCAATCTGCCGCCGACCTACGCAGCGATCTCAAACGCCTGAAGCGGGATACCGATTCCGGTCGCCTCGCCGCCACTTCGTCGACAGGCATTGCCACAGCGACCGCCAGCGCGGAATCGGCCTCCCGCATGGTCGCTGCCGCGCAAGCACCGCCTGCAACATCTGCAGCCAAGACTTACGCGTTAATTGTGATCGCTGCCGTTGTCCTAATCGGCGCCGGACTCGCAGCCTACTTCTTGCACTCCTCCTCCAGCGGTCCCGCCACGGTGAAGCAGATCAGCCACTGGAACAAGCCGATGAATGACGCGGTTCTGTCGCCCGACGGCCGCACCGTCGCTTTCACGTCACCAGTCGCCGACGTGGACCAGGTGTTCGTAATGCTGGCTTCTGGTGGCGATCCACTCCAACTCACCAACGACTCCGTCAATAAGAACGTGGACAGCTTCTCGCCCGATGGTACCCAGATTTACTACGAAAACACCCGAGTGGGAGAGGAGATTCACGGCGTTCCAACCCTTGGAGGCACGCCTGCAGTGGTAGCCAATGGTCAAAACCTCGCACCGTCCCCAGATGGAGAATGGCTGTACTTCATCAAGGGATTAAAGGACAACGCCGTTTTTCGAAGATCGAGGACGGGCGTGTCCGAGGAGCTTATCTTCAGGGCAGATGCAGGGCTCGTCCCACTGCGAATCCTGCCATCTCCAGATGGGCAGGAACTGATCGTGGTAGTTGGCAACGACCCGATTAGTGGTTCCGCGGCGGTGACCCTGTACCGGGTTAACCTAGCTACCAGAGCCGCTACCAAAATCGGAGAATTGAACGGAAGCCCTACGGGATTGACGTGGGCGGACGGTGGTAAGGCACTTGCGTGCAGCCGGACGGTGGGCGGGGTCACGAATATCTGGACATACCAGCTTTCCGACGGAAGTCTGACCCAGAAGACTTTCGGCGCCGGCCCTGATTTGTCTCCGATGCCCGAACCAGGCGGCAAAGGAATGTACTTCGTGAACGGCAGGCGCTCAGGTACGCTGACTGCGTATCATCCGAAAACCCGCCAGTCGCTTGACCTAGTCAACGAGCTCGCGACACAACCAACTTTCTCCTGGGATGGCCGTCGCGTTGCCTACATCGTCCTAACCGGGAACGCCGGGCAGGGAGACATCTGGATTAGCGACATCGATGGTGGCAACCGCGTCAAACTTGCCTCCGGAACTCAGTTGATAACGATGTCCTTTTCTTCAGATAGTTCCGAATTCTTGTTCTCAGAAACCGAAGGCGGGGTGCCCAAAGTGTACGTGGCCAAGGTCAATGGCACCGGGCTTCGCCAGGTAGCGTGGACGGGGACAATGGTGGGCTATGCCGCGCCCATGCCAGGTAACAAGGGCTTTTACATGGGCGGGAGCGAGAAGGAACTAACGAGGATTACAACCTGGAAAGTCAGCGCCGATGGCTCGACAGTTGAGAAGCTGACCACGGAAGACTGCGGGGCGGTCTGGGACGCTTCGCCCGACGGCAAATACCTACTTTCATCCCTGAACGCGGGAGCTCAAACCGAAGTTGGCGTAAGCGAGTATTCGATCTCCGATCAGAAATGCACGTCGCTGGTGCCGGGACTGAATACACTGGTCGTGCATTTTGCCGCTGATGGTAAGGCTATTCTTTACCTGGTCCCTTCCCGTGGGGAGACCACCATCTATCGCCAGCCGTGGCATGACGGCAAACTCGCGGGACCTGCTCAACCCGCGGTTAAGCTAGCCTTCGCATTTCGTCAGGGCCTTTCCGGCAACGCCTACGATTTCTCCAAAGATCTTTCCACCATCGTCTACGCCCGTCCCAGCGGTCAGGCGGATTTGTACTATTTAAGCGCGCACTGAAAGCTGTTGGCTCTCGGCTCTAAGCTCTAGGCTGTCGGGTGGTGGAACAAAGATGGCGGATATTGATCCCGTGAAGCCGTTCTCGCCGCCTGACAGGATTGATTAACTCACTTTCGGAAGTTGTGGCTGCGTAGAGCCTAGAGCCTACAGCCGAGAGCGGGTTTCTAGCTTCCCGCCGCAAACCCACCGACATGCGCGTAGGTCACGCGCAGATACTTGTGCGGGTTCACTGGGACATCGTTGATGCGCACTTCGTAGTGGAGGTGGGGTCCGGTGGAGCGTCCGCTGTCGCCAACGTAGCCGATCGTATCGCCGCGGTGCACGTGCTGTCCGGGATAAACCGCAAAACTCTTCATGTGGCCGTAGCGAGTCGTAATGCCATGTCCGTGGTCAAGGATGACCGCGCGTCCGTATCCGCCCATGAAGTCGGCGAATTCAACGATCGCATCCGCCGGGGCCATGATCGGCTGTCCATAGATCGCGCCGATGTCCACGCCTGAGTGGAACGCGCCTTCCCCGTTGAACGGATCGATGCGCTCGCCAAACGATCCTGTGACTGGACCTTCGACTGGCCACAGATTCGGGGCCGAATTCGCGCGGATCCAATCCGCCGTGGTCACGTTCTTGGTCATGCCCATCGAAAGTCCCGCAGTGGTCGCTCCAGTTAAGGCGGCGGTTTTCAAGTTATAAAGGCGATCCAGCGAAGAACTCAATTGCGTCGCTTCAACTTTGTCGGATGATGCAGCCTTGATCAACTCCGGCTCGGGCTTCAATCCATATAAAGAGGAAACTTCGCTCGCCAGTGATCCCAGCGACGCCACCTGAATGTCGCGCTCTTTGGAAGCTTGTTCCAGGTGGTCGTAGCGGTTTTTCAGATCCTCGCGCTCAGCCCGTAGTTGGTTGTAGCTGGAAACCTTCATCAGCATGCGGACGTACGTGCTGGCCATGCCGGTCAAGCCCAAAATGCCGATCAGGGCGCCCACGATTACCACGTAGAGGTAGTGGTGCGGAATGGGAATCTTGCGCAGCTGCCCGTCTTCGCCGCGGGCCACAAAAAGGATGTAGAAGCGCTTAGACAATATCCATTCCTCTGTTGTTATTTCCAGGAATCCCCGGGTCAAACCCCGAGCGCTCGTCGCAAGAGCACCTGGCATTTGATCCTGGTTCCCCGGCCACCCGCCGCAAAACCCGTGCTGGTAGCCAACTTCAGCGTTTCCCTTGCGGGACAAGGCCGAAACGCTTATTGCCTCAACTGGAACCAGAAAGCCTTACATCTCAATCAGCCGTAATCCAAAGCGGATTCGGCACTTAGCTCATCAGACGTGTCGTGAGATCGATACTGAACGGTAACAAAGCTGGTTCCCCGTGTCAATGTGAGAAGAACCTCATTTTCGTTACCAAGGATGCGTAATCGCTGTGGCACCTCCGGTCAGATTACTGTGCCTGGCCTGTTGGGCAAGGCCCAAAAACCAGGAACGAAGGGCGTTTTCGGGTGATTTCTAGATGAACAAGGATTGGCCTCGGTTGCCAGTCCGGCTTGTGTGGGGTCAGACATTCTTGTCCCGACCCGTGTGGGTCGGACATTCTTGTCCGACAAGGTGCGCCGCCCCTACTCCTTATGGAGAATCCCAGTCGTGAACGTCGAGCCCCACTGTCCAGAGAGCACCGCAATACTTTGCAAGTGGCATTTTATGACGCTTTGCTGGAGGAAGTGTCTGGGGCATTCTGATTTTGCTCATCAGTAAGACAGCAGTGAGCTGGAGCTGGCCTGTTTAGTGCAGCAAGACCGGCACTGGACAGGCCGGACTCGTTGCGAGGTCCTATGGACAACGCTGTCGGTTCCACCGCACACCCCGCACCCTTTGATTGGCGCGACCTGTACCTCCAAGCCCTTTTCGAAGCCGATCGCAGCCGCATGTATTCGCGCATAGTCGAAGCCGAACGCGCGCTCTTTCGCCGCGAACATGAGCTGTTTGCTGACTCGAATGGCCGGGCGGAACGTGAGGCAGTTGTCAATGCGCTGAATGCCCTCAATGCCCTGCGTAGCTGCTTGGGCTTGGACTGTACTGTCGCCGCTGCTTGAATCCCGTTACCTCCTCCCAATCATGTCAACCCTGGCGGCCGTGAAAGCGGCCGCTGTTCTTTTGGAGTTCAGAATTCGACGCGATGACGCTTTTTGGCGCTTCCGCGTCTCACGACATGGTTGATGATGAGAGCACCACGTACGGGGCGCTGTCTCAAAAGCCGACACCCTGATCGTCGCCTCGGGACAGCGCCCGACTAAAACGCCTCGCCCGATTCCAGCAGCACTCGCCTGAGCTCCTTTATACAGTTGCGTCCCTCGCACAACTCTTTCCGCATCCAAGCTCCAACGATGAACCATGGCGCACAGAGACGTTGTTGTCATCGGCGGATCGGCGGGTGGCCTACCTGCAAAAGCAAATTTTGACCCGGTTGCACTATGCGCTTGAGCCAGGGGGTATCCTGTTCCTCGGCAAATCTGAGTCCCAGCTGACCAATTCGCCGCAGTTCCAGTGCATGAATACCCGCTGGAGAATCTTTCAGCGCATCACCGATAGTTCGCTATTTCTTTCCACGAATTCAGGATGGTTGGGGCGGTACTTTGATCTTGGCGCGTAATGGCGCACCTCAGTAAGACGCGAGTAGGTTAGATTCTTCTCTGAGCCCCAAGCAAGTATAGCTCAGAACCCTCTCCCCGCTGGGGGAAGCTTTCTGTATTCGGGATTTCAGGTTATGTCTCTTTCCAAACACATCGAACAGCTTTGCCAGGCGGTCAGCCAGGAAGCTGAGGGTGAAAGGCTTCTTTCTCTAGTAGACGAGCTGAATAGAGAGCTGGAACACATGTCGGAGACTCGGCCGAAGGATGGAGCTCTGCAACCCTCTGAAGCCAGCAAAGATACCGCCCTACAACCCTCCCAATCGCAGGAAAGGGGAGGGAAGTCCAACGCGGCATAGACGCCAGAGCGCGATTCTCCTGTTTTGAGCGCAACCCTAGAGGCGGCAGTCCCCTCCAATAGTCGGTGAGCGGGGATGAGTGGCGAGACATTAGCTCACTGCTTCTGCCAATTGCCTGCCCCGTTCACCAGTATTGATACCTTTTCCACCTTCCCTGAACAAAGGAGTGAAACCCCTGGCCTGTTGCAGGTTCGCAATCTCTTGTTCAAGATGTGCTTGGCAGGAACACCGATGAACCAGCCCCTTCAGGGCGGAACAAACTTAGCCCCAGGACGAAAGTCCTGGGTCAGCTGAGCCACCCGACCGAGTCCCCCAGGGGACGGCACACATTCATCCCCTTGCGCGCCACGCATTTTCAATCCGGGAATCACCGGGAACCCCGAAACCCTCACACATCCAGCGTCCCATGCTGGTCCACGCCAACATTCGCGGGCGCCTTCTTTGAAACCGCCCACTCCACGTCGGGATCGGGGACGTCGAGCCGGTGCACTCCGCCAGGAAACCTCACCAGCAACCGGTCATACTCGGCCTGCTGTTCTTTCGTCTTGAGCGCGTCCTCTTTCACGTGCGGATTCCATTCGTGCAGGTAGTAAACCGCCTGCACCTGCGCCTGCAGCATTTCTTTGGCGCAGCCGAAACAGGGACGCATCGTGGTGTAAACGGTACTGCCTGCCACCGAAATCCCAAACCGCGCCGCCGCCAAAACCGCATTTTGCTCGGCATGCACGCAGATGCACAGATCGTAAGCCTCACCCGACTTGTACGTCTTGTCGCGATTGGCGCAGCGCAGGCACCCTCCATCAAGGCAGTTAGGCATTTTCTCTGGAGTGCCGTTGTATCCGGTGGAGACGATCCGATTATTCAGCACGATGATTGCGCCGACTCGATTGCCTCGGCAGTTCGCACGCAACCGCACCGCCATGGCGATATTCATGAAGTACTTGTTCCGGTCCTGCCGCGCATCGCGCGCCGCCTGCGGTTCGTTCGGGATTGCGGCTGGATTGCCGTTCTTCATGGGCTAGCTCGGAGGAGTGTAGGTTATTATGCCCTTCTCGTAGTCGTGTAGAGCTTGAGAGAATCTTAATCCGCGTTGATCCGCGTGAATCCGTTGGAGATGAAGTTTTGCTATCTTCTGGCCCGTACCGCCGCCGCGAGTTCGCCGAGCAATTCTTCCGTCCTTTCCCAATCAATGCACGCGTCGGTGATGCTCTGGCCGTAGGTCAAGGCTTTGCCTTTGGAGAGCTTCTGCGCGCCTTCCACAAGATTACTCTCTAGCATCACTCCAAAAATCTCGCGGCTCCCACCGGCAACCTGCTTGGCAATATCCCGGCACACATCCGGTTGGCGTTTGTGGTCTTTGTTGCTATTCGCATGGCTGCAGTCCACCATCACACGACGGGGCAATCCGCCCTTTTCCAGAATCAAGCAAGCTTGCTCGATGGAAGCGGCGTCATAATTCGTGGTCTTGCGTCCGCCGCGCAAGATGACGTGGCAGTGCGGATTACCGGTCGTGAAGAAGATTGCCGATTGTCCATTCTTCGTGTGCCCCAGGAACGTATGCGCATGACCCGCCGCCTGCACCGCTTCGACCGCAATCTGCACGTTGCCGGAGGTCCCATTCTTGAATCCCACCGGGCAAGAAAGGCCCGAAACCAGCTCGCGGTGCACCTGGCTTTCCGTGGTACGCGCGCCAATCGCGCCCCAACTCACTAGTCCAACCATGTATTGCGGGATGATCATGTCGAGAAATTCCGTGCCTGCAGGGACACCGAGTTCTGCCAGATCCAGGAGTAAGCGCCGGGCGATTCGCAGGCCGTCGTTGATCTGGAACGAGCCGTCGAGATGCGGGTCGTTGATCAACCCCTTCCACCCGACCGTAGTCCGAGGCTTCTCGAAATACACCCGCATGATGATGCACAGATCGCGGGAGTACTTCTCGCTGGCCTGCCGCAGCAGTTTGGCGTATTCGATCGCTGCCTCGGTGTCATGGATCGAGCACGGCCCAGTAATCACGACCAGGCGGTGGTCTTTTCCTTCCAGGATGCGGGTAACTTCGGCGCGGGCTCGGTAAACGGTCTCCGCCGCCGTTTCGCTCGTGGGCAGCTCTTCCTCCAAAAACACAGGAGGCAAAACTACTTTGGTTCGCTGAATTCTTAGGTCTTCAGTGCGATGGGACATGAGTTAGATGGATGACATACATCTTACCGTGTCCCGGAGGAAAACCGGCAAACCACGCCAGGCGCGGCCTGCAATCCCGACCCGGTAGAGAGGTGCCTAGTGCACGGTAGCGGAAGCCTGTTTCTTCAACTGCTCGATGTTGGGCACCGTCCACTCGGTTGGATGAGAAGGACGCTTGATGTTGAGGAGTTCCGGCAGCCCCACACTTAACGAAGGCAAGATGGTCTGGATCGCCCATACGCAACGCAGCACCTGTTCGTCAACGATCTGCTCACGCGCGCTGGGATCGAGGTGCCTCCGGTTCATGACAACGTTCAGGCTGTTGTTCAGGTGATGAGACATGGCGCGAATCACTCGTCGTTCCGCCTCCTCGCGAACCTCGTTCACTTGCCAGAACAAGGCGCCCACAACACCGATCAAGACGACCATGAGGTAGCGCATCCACTCGATGTTCAGGCTCGCGGCCAGGCCGGCGATGATTCCAGTCGAAAGCGCCATGATGATGATTCTGCGATGGGGAGGCATGATGCTGGAATGCTAGGTCTGGAAGCGGAGTCAGTCAAGAGTAATAGGGACATACTTACACGAATTTACAGAAATAACGTTGAGGCCCTAAGTCGAAAATATTAGAAAGGCCCTGCTATAGAGCAGAGCCTTGATTTCTAAACTGATTTGTGTGGCGTACGACCTACGACCGACGACCTACGACGATGCTGTTACGCGTTCTCTCTTTTCCAGTTCAACATCTCGCCGATGGTCGAACCGGTGCTCGAAGCCGGGTGCTTGTAAGACTCGACCTCGTGGCGCGAGGCTTCCTCGCCCGCGGCCCGGATGCTGAGTCCCACCTTCTTCTCTTCCGGACTCATCTTGATGATTTTGAAGTCGTGCTCAGTGCCCGGTTCAAGATGGACCGGCTGTCCATTGCCGTCGACCGCTTCGGAGTTGTGGCACAGGCCTTCGACTCCTTCCGCGATCTCGACGAACGACCCAAACGCCGCCACCCGCAGCACTTTTCCGTGGAGGACGTCGCCGATGCGATGCTGCTGGAAGAACGACTCCCAGACATCCGGTTGTAATTGCTTCACGCCGAGCGATAGGCGCCGCTTCTCAGAGTCGATTGCCAGAACGATAGCCTTCACGCGGTCGCCCTTCTTCAGCACTTCCGACGGATGCTTCACGCGCTTGGTCCAGCTCAGGTTGCTGACGTGTACCAATCCATCGATTCCTTCTTCGATCTCGATGAATGCGCCGAAATCTGTCAGGTTGCGCACCCGGCCTTCGACCGTCGCGCCCACCGGGTACTTCTCGATGAGCGAATCCCACGGGTTCGTCGCCAACTGCCGCATGCCGAGCGAAATGCGACGCTCCGTCGGATTTACGCTGAGCACCACGCAATCCACCTCGTCGTGCACATTCACGAGCTTGGAGGGGTGCTTCATCCGCTTTGACCAGGTCATCTCGCTCACGTGCACCAGGCCTTCAATGCCTTGCTCCAACTCAACGAAAGCTCCGTAATCGGTCACGCTGATCACGCGCCCCTTGACGTGCGCGCCCACCGGATAGCGGTGCTCGGCATCGAGCCACGGATCAGGTGTGAGCTGCTTGAAGCCAAGGGATACGCGCTGCTTGTCGCCGTCGAACTTCAGAACCTTGACCTGAATCTGATCGCCTACATTCACCAGGTCGCGCGGGTGCGTCAAGCGGCCCCACGACATGTCGGTGATGTGCAGCAAACCGTCGATTCCGCCGAGATCCACGAAAGCCCCGTAGTCGGTCAGGTTCTTCACCACTCCGGTGAGCACCGAGCCTTCCTGCAGATGCTCCATGAGCTTCGATTTCTTCTCGTTCTGCTCGGCTTCGAGAAGCTGCTTGCGCGAAACTACGATGTTGCCGCGCTTCTTGTTCAGCTTCACGATGGCGACGTCGAAGCTCTGTCCCTTGTAGGCGTCAAGGTTCCGAACCGGCCGCAAGTCCAGCTGCGAGCCCGGCATGAAGGCGCGCGCGCCCATGATGTCGACGGTTACGCCGCCCTTCGTCCGCTCGACCACGGTTGCCTTGATCGGCTGGTTCTCGCTGTAAGCCTTTTCGATGTCATCCCACGCGCGCAGACGCTGGGCTTTCTGGAACGAGAGATTGAGGTATCCCTCTTCCGTCATGCCCTTCTCGCGCATCACGTCAATCGCGTCGCCTGCCTGGAACTTCGGCTTCCCCTCGTGGTCTAGAACTTCTGCGATGGGCAGCGCGCCTTCCGACTTGGCGCCAATATCGACGAACACATACGATCCCGACACCTTCAGCACGGTGCCGTGGATCACATGGTCTTCGCCGGCGGCCTCTTCCGCTTCAGTCGTGAAGCTCTCAAGCGCTGAGGCGAAGTCTTCAACAGGCTTTTGCTCTTCAGCTTGAGTCTCCGGGGCTTGGGCCTCCGGAGCTTGGGCCTCAGCAGCGGGCGCGGCCTGCTCGGTTGGCGTTTCGGTTGTGGTCGGCTGTTCAGTTAGGGTTGCGGTGGAAGAATCGTGGGTGTTGTCGTCGAACAAGGTTATGGCCTCTCAGATATCTCAGAGGACGCGGGCTGGTTTAGCGAACTGCTGGTGTGACCCTAAAGTTAGTTAGTGTTGAGCCTACCCTGGCGGATAGACTTTCCAGCGGCCGAAAGAGCGAACCCGAATCCCAAGGGAACATTTCGACTATAGCAACCGCTCGGAAAGGGTGTCAAACGGTGAAAATCCCTTTTGACCGTATGTTCACAGCCGCTTTCAACCGCGACTGATTCGTCGAAGCAATAACCCGCGGTTCAGTCGTTTTTTCGCCCCATTTCCCACGCCTTGGCGTACTTCCAGGAGACGTAGCCGGCGTGATACATGTGCAGCAGCAGGCCTTCACGGCCGTCCAGAAATCCGAGCCGGATGAAATAGTTGTAGATAAAGGTGGCTAGCGGGCGCAGCACGATGGCGTTGATGCTGAATGGCCGCGGCTTCGCGCCGGGAACGCGATTCCACACGCTGGAATAGCGGTTCATGTGCTCCAGATAAAGAATGAGCGTCGGATAGGTGTGGTGAATCATGGCGCCCTTGAGCTGCTCTGTGCGCTCGCCACTGATCATGTCGAACCGGTCGTGCGGATCGCGGCCGGTCGAATAGGCCATGCCGCGGCGAAAAAGACGCAGTTTCGGATCAGGATAGAAGCCACCATGCTTCATCCAGCGGCCGAGAAAAAGATTCTTGCGTGGGATCGCATATCCATCGAGCGGCCCGGAGTTGGCCAACACCTGTTTGATCTCGGCCGCTAGTTCCGGGCTGACTTCTTCGTCAGCATCCAGGGAGAGAATCCAATCCTTGGTGCACAGTTCCAGCGCGTAATTCTTCTGTCCGGTATATCCGCGCCACGGCTCGTGGATTAAGCGTGCCCCATATTCGCGCGCAATGTCGCAGGTGCGATCGGTGGAGCCGGAGTCGACGACGACGATTTCATCCGCCCAACGCACGCTTTCGAGCACACGCCCGAGATTCGCTTCCTCGTTAAGCGCAACAATAGCTATGGAAAGTGTGTCAGCCATCGCGAAGGATGTAGCGACAGCCGCCCCGGCTGTCCAGCCGAGCGCAGCTCGACAGACGGTATTCTCGCACAGACATGCCCGGCGATAAGAAAGGTCCCGGTTTGACGCCAGGGGAGCGCGTCAGTGTACCTGCGCAGTCGCGGTGCGAGCTGTTACCTTCGCCAGTTCCTTGCCAAGTTGATCGGCGTTGAAGCCGAATGGGCCAGGCTTGCTCTTATAGAGCACGCGTCCGCCGGCCTGCAGAAGATAAATGCGGTCGGGCCATCCCGTGTATGCCTGCTCGGTGGAGTTGCCGAACTCGTCGAGTAGCGCAGGATACTTGATCCCGAGCTTGCGCACGCATGCGCCGGCTACAAAGGCGCGCTCCTCTTCAGTTTTTGGACTGGCGAATACGACCTTATCCTTTACGTTGCTCTGCATCTGCCAGACGTCGCTCGGATGCGCCTCGGTGATGTAGACGACCAGAAACGAAACCTTACCCTGGTATTGATCGTAGAGCTTGTTGAGGGCGGGAACCTCCCGCCGGAACGGCGGTCAAGTGTAGCTGCCGAACACTAGCACCACCGGCTGGCTTGCATTGAGCTCCGCGAGGTGCACAGTCCCTGATTTGTCGAGCTTCGTCAGAGTGAAATCCGGCGCCGAGTCACCAACGTGCACAGTACCCGCGCGCGCCCGCGTCCACATGGTTTCGAACGGGCAGATCAGAAATACTTCCCATGGCAAGTGCATCATCACGCGTCCGAACTGCTCAGGTGTGCGGTGCATGATGCGCCACATGAAAAACACGAACCCGGCCCACAGCACAAAGACCACGATTAGAACTCTTGCCGTGACCTTGAGCCAGCGGCGTTTCGGTTTCGGAGCAACGAGAACTGGGGTTGCGGGCGTGCTCATGGGAGATCTCCGATGCTACTCGATCTTGCTGATCACAATTGCCTTTGATCCGCCGCGATCGTACACCTTCCCGCTCACCGTGACTTCCTTACCAGCGTAGGGGAGCAGTTTATCGTTTTGGCTGTTCGCGGGCGCGGTATCGGCGATAGGCCAATAGATCGTGCCCGTAGGAGCGAGGATTACCAGGGGCGATCCCGCCTTCGCGCACGCAACCGCGCACTCGGCGCTAACCGGTTTCTTTAAGCCTTTGGTGAAGGCGCAGGCGGAATCGAGCACGTAGCCTTTTACCGTAACGGATTTGGCCGATTGCTCGGCAGCGAAAACTGCGAGCACCAACACCAGGGGAACGGCGACTTTGATTACATTAAGCAGCTTCATATCGGTTCCTTTCGTTTTCAGTCCTACTCACGAGCGAACTCAACTAGAACGACAGCCGTGCGCTTAACTGAATCTGGCGTCCCGGCGTGGTTGCTTGTGTAATCGTCCCAAACTGCGGCGTGTTCACGAAGCGGTCCGGTGTGCCCAGGTTCGTGTGGTTGAGCGCATTGAAAAACTCTCCACGGAACTGGAATTTGGTGCGCTCAGTAATCGTAAAATCGCGAGCCAAGGCCAAGTCCAGAGTCTGCAGCCCGGGTCCGTACACCGAATTGCGGCCCACGTCCCCGAAGGTGAACGCGGGGGGAGCTACGAACGATGGGTTTGTCGGAGAGTTGTTGAACCAATGTTCGGCCGTCCGGGTGCCAGCCCCAAAGATCGGCACACCGGTCAAATTGGCTCGATCGGGATTCTCTCCCAACGCCGTTCCAGTGTTCGCGGTGTCCCCGAAAACCGAAATGGTGAACGGGAAGCCGGTCTGAACCTGGTAAACGGTAGACAGTTGCCAGTGATTCGTAACCGCGCTTGCCCACTTACGGTTGTTGATCCCCGGAAGGTCGTAAACCGCGCTGAGAGCGAAGCGGTGACGCACGTCGCAAGATGGCCCTTTCTCGGCGGCCAGGTTTTTGTTGTTTTGCGGGATCGCTGATTCAAACATCGGTGAGCGGAAATCTGGAGCATCGCTCAGGTTCTTCGACCAGGTGTAGTTTGCCAGCAGCGTGAATCCGTGCTGGTAGCGCCGTCGGACATTCACATATCCCGCGTCATACCAGCTTTGTGCGGTGTTCTCCAGCAGGTTGACGGTGCTCACCGGAAAGCACATCTGTCCCGACGGGCATCCGGCGGCCGGAGCCACATAGGTGATCCCCGAGGGCAAGGTTGTGTTTGGAACAAACGAGATGATCGGGAAGGGACGGCGAGGTCCGATCGCACCCGGTCCAGGAGGCGCGTTGTTGATCAGGTGCGCGCGCTGCAAGTGAACGCCGTGCGCTCCCAAATAGCCAACCTCCAGCGTCGTCGCCTTGCCCAGGCTCTTCTCGAGCGATGTGCTCCACTGCTCGATGTACTGCGCCTTCGCGTGTGGATCCATGCCGGTGAAGCTGACGGTGGTCTGACCCAGGACCGGTTGCCCGAAGTTCAACTGCGTTGTGTACAGAGACGGCGTCGGGGTGAAATTGTTGGACTGCTGAGTTTCGGGGAAGACATAAGGCACGTTGTGGCGCTGGTTGCACCAGGTGTTCATGTCGACCGGCGTATAGAAGATGCCGAATGCCGAGTGGTACACGATTCCATGGCCCAGCGACTGCGACAGGCCAAAACGCGGCGCGAGGTTGTGGGTATTCGGATACCGCAGTCCCCGCGGGAAACCGTTCTGTCCGCCAACAAACGCCTGGGGCGCAGCGTTGAGGCCATTGGGGAATGTCAGGTTCGTATTGGTGTAGCTGATATCCACCAGCGGATCCATGAATTCGTAGCGTAATCCCATCTCGATCGTCGTGGAGCGTGTCACGCGGAAACTGTCCTGCGCAAAGCCTGATGCATACCACTGGCGGAGTTGCATCTGGGGAATGCCTGCCTGGCGCTGCTTTACTGCGGGTAGGCCAAGAAGAAATGACGCGAGCGCTGAGCCAGTGCCGTCATTGGTGCCGTTGTCAGTCGTGAAGCCGTTGGTGAACTGGTAATAGCCGCGGTTCTGGAAGAATCCCCACATCGGCCAAATGTATTTGGTATAGCTCGCCCCAAACTTCAGGCTGTGCCGGCCGCGCTGCCAGCTGAAGGTGTCCCGGCCTTCAATGACGGTATCCCAAGCCTTCATAGGTGTCGCCGAGTAGTTGTCTCCCATCGGCGAATAGCCCTGCACGTTGAAGAACGGCGCGCCGTCCGCGCCGGCGCCGCCGAAGCCGATCCCTTGAATTCCGAGTTGCGAAACGATGTTATTTTTGTTCGCATTCTCTTCAGAACGATTCATAACGAGCCGGGAAATCGTGATCGCAGCCGTGTTCACTCGCGTGGGGCCCAGCACCTTGTTCCAGGAAATGTTGCCTTGCTGCGAAAAGTTGTTATTGAACGATCCGAAGCCTGGAAGCAGGGAACCAACTCCTCCCGGTGGCATTTCTCCCGGCATGAAGCCGGTCTCTGAACTCAGGGAGTAGCGCGCGGCGATGCTGTCACCATTCGCGAGTAACTGATCGACACGAACGGTGCCTTGATTGTTGACGGCAAGTTCGTTACGTGCGTCGATGTAGTTGTTGCAGTCGGCCCCTGCGCCCGGCATGGGAGTGCCCATCATGGCTGCGCCGCATGGCATGGTGCCCATCATCATGCTGGCCGGAGTCGGTCGCGGGACGTACTGAAGCATGAAGTTCTTGGCAGCCTGATTAATACGGCTGGGATCGATCACGTCCATCTGACTGTTGAATTGAAATTCGGTCCGTCCGTTTGCGGGATCGAAGATGTGAACGGGCGAGCCATTCGGGAAGGCCGGAGTCGCGGGACCCGCATGGCTGAAGTCGCCCTGAATTTCGGCGAGCGTTGGCACCGTGTCGATCATGGTGTCGGCCATCGCGTGCCGGAAACCTTCGTAATTCAGAAAAAAGAAGGTCTTGTTCTTGATAATCGGGCCGCCGAACGAGCCGCCGAAATTGTTCTGCACCATGTGGTTGTTGCCCATCGAATTGAACGAAGTTGCATCCATGAACCCGTTGCGCAGAAATTCGTAAACGGTGGCGTGATACTGGTTCGTCCCACTGCGGGTGACAATGTTGATCTGTCCGCCGCCCGCCCCGCCCATTTCAGCCGAGTAGCTGCCGGTATCCACCTTGAATTCGCGCACCGCGTCTGGCGAGGGGCTCAGGTTCTGGGTGTTGAATGTGGGATCAGTGTTCGTCGTTCCATCCAGCAGGAAGTAGTTGCCATTCGGACGGCTTCCGCCCACGCTTACCGCCGAGCGCTGGCCCGGCCGCCAATAAAGAGGATTCATGCTCCCGGTTTGAGCGCCGTGGCTCACGTGTGCGCCTGGCACCGTCAGAACGAGGTCAATGAGCATGCGCCCATTCAGGGGCAGATTCTCAATTGACTTCGGCTCGACAACTTCGCCAACGGCTGCATCATTGGTGTGGATGACCTCGGGCGTGTCGGTGATTTCTACGACTTCTTTGCGGGATTCGACATTGAGGCGAAGGTCGATGGCCGCACGCTGCGCAACTTCAAGCCGGACATTCTGGCGCTGCGAGGCGAAACCCGTGGCGCTGACCGTCAACTCATAGTCGCCGGGTTGCAGCCCGGGAACTTCATAAATACCGACCGCATTAGTCAAGACCTTGCGAATGGCGCCTGTAGCCGTTGAGGCCAAGACCACGGTCGCGCCGGCAACCGCGTGAGATTGAGGATCAGTGACCGTCCCGCTGAGAACCGCGTAATTGCTTTGCGCAGTTGCAGAAACCGCGAACAGGCTGGCCAGAAAAAGAACCGACAGCGTTCGTTTCACAACGCCTCCACACCAGGGAATAGTCAGGGATTGAAGTGATCGCACAGATCGAGCAAGGAAAGCAGAGTTCAACCCCGAGTATCTAGGAATGTAGGGCCAGAGCAGGCCAGCAGCAATAATGCAAAAACATTACAAAATGCAAAATGTATGTCACGGAAGGGACTTTCTGAGACCAACCCCGAGGATGCCGTTGCCATCTGAGCATACCTGTTGCAGAGCTTAGCCGCGGTTGCGGCCGTCTCGCCCGCCTACTCGTCGTCTAAAGGAGCCCCCAAAAATGAATATCCGCAACTTGATGATTTCCGTCTCTATTTTGTGTCTGAGCGTTGCGCTGGCAGTTGCTGCTGGCGCGCAGGGCACGACCGCTTCACCGTCCAGCTCAGACACGCACGCGCAGTCGGCTCCCGGGACTCAGCCGCCGACCTCGCCCGGTCCTTCAACAAACAGTCAGAACAGCACTGGATCGCAGGGCGCCGCCCCCAGCCAGGGCGCAGCTGGCAACAGTTCCGCGAACTCAGGCCAGAGTGGCTCGAATACTGTTGAGGACGAGTTGAACCTCACCCAGGACCAGAAGCAGAAGATCGCGCAAGTTGTGGACGACGAGAACAAGCAGATCAGCACCGTCCGCAACGATACCTCCATGAGCATGGAGCAGAAGCAGCAGAAGGTAATGCAGATCCGTCAGGAAGGTGCACCGCGCATCAAGGCGATTCTTACGCCGGACCAACTACAGAAGTTGGCTGCCATTCAGCAGAGAATGAGAGACCAACAGCAGGGCGCGGGCGCGAACGCACCGCAGAACGCGGCTCCGCCCAGCAACGCGCCGCAAGGCGGATCTCCGCAGCGGTAAGGCACTTCTTTAGAACAAGGCGCGGCGATCGCTGCGCCTTTTCCTTTTTCAGAGACTTTCCTGCGAAACAACCTGAGCACGTTATTCTGCCTCTAGATGTCACATGCGAATTAAAGCAGCTGGCTCACAAAAGGGGCGATTCTTCGCGCTGGCATGTTCGGCGTTATTGCTATTTTGCGCGGCGGCTTTCGCGCAAGTCACCATCGCGCAAATCAGCGACACGCATATCGGAGAAAAGCGTGCGCCGCACGCAGCCGACAACCTGAAGCTTGCGGTCCAAATGATCAACGAGCGCCATCCTGACGCGGTGATCCTGTCGGGCGATATCGGCGAGAATCCCGAGGCTTGGGAAAAGGCCCGCGGAATTTTGAAACACCTCAAATCGCCGCTCTACTACGCTCCGGGCAATCATGACGTGCACAGCAGTGACGTGGATCGTTATCGCGGCGTCTTTGGCAAGGACTACTACACGTTTCGCGTGAAGGATGTCGAGTTCGTTGTCATCGACTCGCAACTATTGGGGAACTTCGATTCCTACGACGCCAAAAGGCCGCAGCCCCTTCCACCTCAGGCCGAGGAGGAATCGGAACGCATGCTGGACTGGCTTGCGCATCTTCGTGACGAGGACGACAAGCGGGGGGCGCACACGATCATCGGCATCCAGCACATTCCAGTGTTCCACGACCGCGGATTCCCAGATCCCAAGCCGTATTGGGTCATCAACGATCCTTTTCGTTCGCAGGAGATGAAGTTGCTTCATCAATTGGGTATCAAGCACATGCTCGTTGGCCATTGGCACAACGGACGGGTCTTCGACCGCGAAGGGATTACGTGGCATGTTGCTCCGTCTACCAGTTGGCTGCCCTGGGGTGGAGAACTGGGGTTCGCGATGCAGAGCATCTCGCCCGACGGAAATGTGCAAACCGAATTCGTAGCGTTACCGGGCGCGACGCCGTGATCACCCTTAACTGGCGTACGCGGCTCGGCGTCGTGGCACCGGAACGGCGTTTGGCAGCGGACGCCGCATGATTCGCAGACAGCCGAGCAGCAATCCTCCGCGACGATCCAGAGGAATGAAGTCGTACTCTGCAGCCCGGGCCGAGTGACTCTCGGACGCGCACACCACTACTTCGCCTTGCCCAGTGAGCCGCAGAGACATGGTTTCCGCACAATGGTCGCACAGCCAGAAATACTCAGGATTGCTGATTTCCGACGAACTGCCCTTGCCTTCCTTCTGCAAGCGAAACAATTTTCCGTCCCGCAGGTAACGGAATGACTCGGAGCAGTTAGGATTCGCGCAGGTATTTAGCAAGTCACAACTCCTAAACCTTGAGTGATAGGATGGGTATATCGCAGGGAGCTCGTTTTGATCTGTGATCGGAGCCACAATTGTTGATCACAGTACCTGTGGAAAGATTAAAACGGGAACAAATCTACTTTAGGAATTCCTCATTTGTGAATGAGTTTAGCGACCTGTTTCATCGTCTCAACGGTCCGCTGCGGTAACCTGCCGCTCGTATCCGGAGACAGATTTAACAGCAGATTGGATTTGCGCTGCACGCAGTCGCGATACCAGCCGGCAATCGTTTCAGCACTTTGCGTGACGAATCCCTCGCGCCAAAACCAACTGTGCATGGGCGGCATCGGTTCGTAGGGTGGGCCGATCGGCATCCAAGTTTCCATTGGCAGGTAGTAGCCCTTACCGTCAACCGTAATATGCGGATCATGACCTTCGGGTGCAGGCAGTGTGTCCTCGCCGTTGATCACGTCGGTGGGCCAGCTTTTCGGTTCGCAGATGCGGCCTAAATTTCGTTTGCTCTGATAGTAAGCCTGGTTCATCACCACGATGCAGTTCGGGCTGTACTTCTTGACTAGCCGATAAAGCTCCCACCGTTGCTCTTGCGACAATTTCCAGGTGATGTCGAGCAATTGATAGAACGTATTTGGATACCGGCTGTGCAGTTCGGTCAGTTGACGTTTGATGAGCTGGAAGTAGTTGTCCTGAACGGCTGCATCCCAATCGAACTTGCCTTCGTTGTGTGGATCGAGAATGCAGTAGTAGAAACCAGGTTTCAAGCCAAAGTGGTCGCATGCATCGACGAACGCCGCAACGACATCCGTTTTGTTCCGGCTTGCTGCGACGTCATAGTCGTAATCCTTTGCGTCCCACAAGCAAAAGCCCGACATGTGTTTCGCGGTGAGCACGGCATAACGTGCGCCCAATTCATGTGCAACCTGGATCCACTGTTGAACGTCAAGATGCGTAGGATTGTATGTGGTCGCGATAACCGAACCGGTTTCGTAGTCGTTCCCGGTAAAAGTATTCATGCTGAAGTGATAGGAGACGCCAAATTGCAGGCGTTCGAATTCGGCGAGAGCTGGGGTGCGGCTGGTCGCAGGAGAAACCTCAAGATTCGAAGAGGCGCGAACGAGGGGAGAGTTGAAAGCCGCCAGGGTTGCCGATTTCCAGAGTAGCTCGCGACGCGTAATCACCGCTGGATTATAGACCGTAAACGAATCTGCTCTGGACCGCCGCCGCGCGTTGCTTTATGCAACCCCTTCAGCTCTGGCTGCTGCCGCTCGAAATCAGGAAGCCGCCAGCAGGTGATTGGTGTTCCTGTCTGCGCGGAACCGCAACAGCGCTGCAATGTTTCCCACCTTGTCGAGGGTTTCATCGCGCGGGAGCAGCACAAGGCCCAGATTGTTGCGCACAGCGATCGGGACCAGCATCTCGCAAACGTCCTCTAATTCACGGGTAGCGTGTCCACACACAGGACAATACGCCACGACGTGAGAATCCAAGTGCCGGCAGTTCGTGCACTCCACCGCGCGTGCGGAGTAATCCTGCGACATGAGCAACGTGTCGATTTCTCCTAACTCGAGGGCCCGTAGTACGCGTCGCAAACCGGTCACTCCTCGTCCATTGGCACGCGCGCCATCCAGCGTCTCACCGAGCAGCGCGTAGTGATGCTTGCGCAAGCTTTCTTGAGCAATGCGCAGGGCTTCAGTAACAATTCTCTCGTCTGCCATGGCTGCAATCTCACCGGAAAAATGGCCCAGAGTCCCTTTTGCCACATCGGGATGCAGTTGCGACTGCAGATCCGGCCAGTTCACATCATTACAGCCGAACACGATGGCATCGAACTGACGGCGGGAAACGCCGTTTTTCAAGAATTCCGCGAGTTCCCGGTAGTGGCGCCGTACTTCATCTTTTTTGTGCCTTTGCGCATGACCGGCATCGTAGCCGCCAAATCCATCGCTGCGCCCGTGCCGCGGCATCGGATTGGAGAATGAGATCAGTTGCCGCGTCTTGCCGAATTCCACTTCCAGAACGCGGGCATTCTGCCGGTCCGCTAATGCCACCCAAAGTTTCGGATACTCCGAAAACAGCGCGGCCAGCGGTTTCAGATGGAATCGCCGGTTGACAAATAAACGGGTGGAGAACGACGAGGGGGGCACATTGAACTCACGCCAGACGTTGCGGTCCGAGCAACTGAACACAACCTTCCCGAAACCTTCATTGCCATGCAGACCTTCGGCGATCCGCAGAATGCGTTCCAGGTCCTGGATGGCCTTCGAGCTGCGCCCGCTTGCTTGCAGTTCCTGAATCGTTTTCCGTACCAGTTCCTTGGCCTGAATTCCTTCCTCGCGGTGCGACTTGTCTTTGGGAGCACCCGGTTGAAAGTAGAAGCTGATGGCGAACTCATTCGCACGGCATTCAAAGTCGGCAAGCTGGCGCAGGTCTTCACGAGTCATCATGAGCACCTCGTTATCGTGTAGCAGTAGCTTGTACTAGTTTTCTTTGAAACGGGTTGTTGGCAGCGAAGCCTTTGCGCAGCTTCTCGCGGGCGCGGCCAATGGATTGCTCAATTTCGTCGCGGCTGCGGTCTGTGATGGCGGCGATTTCCTCGACGGTGAAACCTTCAAGTGCGTGGAGCACAAAAGTCTCACGGTCCTGCGGTGCTGCGCCGTTCAGTGCAATCTGCACGAGCGCGACCATCTCGTCGGTGTAGGCGACCTCTTCCGGTGAAGGCGCGCCACGGTCCGGAATGCCGCTTTCGTTGGTCATGGCTTCATCGGGCTGGTGAAACTGCAGACGTGGTTCGTCGCTCGCACGTTCTCTACGACGCTGGCGTACACCCCGCAGCTCGACTTCGGTGTCGGCTTCTGCGCGCCTGGAAATGGTGTCTTCAACCGCGCGAATAGCCAGCCGATATAACCACGGCTCGATTCCAATGCGATCAGGCTTATCGACTTTGTCGTCGAGCGCATCGGCTACGGCTTGATCCACGATCTCTTCGGCGCTGATGGAATCCTGCTCGATGTCGCCGGAACTCTCGCGAAAATACAATTCACGCTCTACGTACAATTGCAGCCGGCGGAAATTCGCGTTGACGTACGTGCGCACATCATCCGGAGTAGCCGTGAGTGGCGGCACCGCAGCGACCGTTTCCTCGAACGGCACCTGCGGAATGGGACGGCCCTCCTGTGCTCTGCGCCGTCTCCAATGGTGCGAGTTCCGCAGCAGATCCTTGTGCTTTCCAATCTGACTCAGCAGACTCTCAAAAGCGGACTTGATTGCCGTAGAAGCAGTAGAGGCCGACTCCTGGGAAGCCATTTGCCCTGACGGAAGGCGCAAGTTCATTGAGACTACAACTCCCTCGCGCGAGGAGTTCTGCTCCACAAGTCCTTTCAGGTGTACCAACTCAGGCCGGAACACCTGCAGCCTTTTCCTTACCTTCTCTGTTCCGTGCTGGATTTCGCGGTCGATGTCGGGGGTTCGGGAAAGCTTGTAGCTAAAATGCACATTCATGCTTGCCTCGGATCGGGAGAAGGTCCCGTGAAGCCTTTGCTACAACGCGATTCTACACCCGCTCATAAACACAGAAACAAAATTCGCATTCAGCCCGGACGCATTCAGGAAATTCCTACCCAAAATACCGGTCGATTCCGAACTGAAACAGGCGCAGGGTGAGCAACTTGCGGCTGCAAAGACCTCTCTAAGTCCCGATGAACAAGGGTTGCCCAAAGCCAAACGTCATTTTGCGCCTGTCATTTGTGGCAGCCGCTGCTCTGGTCCTCAACACAGCCTGTGGTGGCGGTGGTCACAGCAGCGTTCGGGCGGGGAACGGTAAGATTCCCGCGGTCGCCCATGTTTTTGTTTTGGTCGAGGAAAACCATTCGTACGAGAGCGTGATCGGGAACTCGGCGATGCCGTACACCAACGGCCTGGCGCAGAAGTATGCACTGGCCACGCAGTACTATGCCAACCGCCACAACTCCCTGCCAAACTACTTCATGCTGACAGTAGGAGATCTGGTGACAACCAATGATCTTTATACCGGCACGGTCACCGAAGACAACGTCGTGCGGGCCCTCACGTCTGCAGGCAAGACTTGGAAGATCTATGCCGAGTCGTTGCCGCAGCCCGGTTTTACCGCTGCCACCAATGCACCCTACGCGCGGGACCACAATCCGTTCACGTACTTTTCCGACGTGCTGAATAGTTCATCCCAAACCGCCAACATCGTTCCATTCACGCAGCTCGTGACGGATCTACAGAATGGAACGCTGCCCGATTACTCCATGATTGTGCCCAACCTCGCTAATGACGGCCACGACTGCCCTGCCGAAGCAGCGAACTGTAGTGACGATCAGAAGCTCTCGACCGTAGACGCTTGGGTGCAAACCAATATGGGCCCACTGATTAACAGCACAGCCTTCCAGAACTCAGCGCTGATCTACACCTGGGATGAAGGTGACGTAAACGATATGGCCAACCAAGGCGGCCATGTGGCGACGATCCTCGTCAGCCCCAAAGTTCGGGCAGGATTTCAGTCCACAACCATGTATCAGCACCAGAGCACGCTGAAGCTCACCATGCAGTTGTTGGGCGTGAGTGATTTTCCGGGCGCAGCAGCAAGCGCGCCCGATATGGCTGAATTTTTCTGAGGTTTGGTGTGGCGCGGGCGCCTCGCCCGCGTGGCTTAGAAATCTTAGACGGCTACCGTGACCGACGTTTCCGTTCGGAGCACCGGTCTGTACATCGTGTCTCGCTCGACAGGTTCGCGGCCGGCTTCGCGAATCAACCGCATCAACTCTTGACGACGCATGCCTTGCGGGGTGGTTGCGCCGGCATCGTGATAAATCTTCTCTTCAATGACCGTTCCGTCCAGATCGTCGGCGCCAAAACGCAGCGCAATCTGCGCGATCTTCGGCGTGAGCATCTGCCAGTAGGCTTTGATGTGTGGGAAGTTATCGAGAACCAGTCGGCTCACAGCAATCTGCTTGATGTCGAGCATCCCGGTCGTCCGCGGCAGGTGTTCGAGCGGCGTGTTGTCAGGATGAAAAGCCAGCGGGATAAAAGTCTGGAATCCGCCAGTCTCATCCTGTAAAGCCCGAAGTTTTAGCAGGTGATCCACGCGGTCTTCATCATTCTCGACATGACCGTAAAGCATTGTTGCATTCGACTTGAGCCCAATCTGGTGTGCCAGCCGCGCCGTATCCAGCCATTGATCGCCGTCAATCTTGTGATCGCAAATGATGTGCCGCACGCGGTCGGCAAAAATCTCCGCGCCCCCGCCGGGAAGGGAATCGACCCCTGCGGCCTTCAGTTGCTTCAGCGTCTCTGCAATGGAGAGCTTGGCCCGCTTCGCGAGATATGCGACTTCCACCATCGTGAAGGCTTTCAAGTGCACCTGCGGAAAGCGCGCTTTCAAACCCGAGACGAGATCGAGAAAGTACTGGAATGGCAGGTCGGGATGGAGTCCGCCGACGATATGAAACTCTGTGACCGCTTCGCTGTAGCCCGAAGCAGCCGTCTGGAACGCCTCTTCGAGAGCCATGGTGTAAGCGCCGGGCGTGTCTTTCTTACGACCGAATGCGCAGAGCCGGCATGCAGCGATACAAACGTTGGTCGGATTGATGTGCCGGTTGACGTTGAAATAGGTCTTGTCGCCATGCAAGCGCTCGCGGACGTAGTTGGCCATCCACCCCACGGCCAGAATGTCGCCGGTTCGGTAGAGCAGCAGCCCGTCTTCAGCACTCAGGCGCGTGCCCGAGAGGACCTTCTCGTGAATAGACGTCAGGCGCGGATCGTCGGTCTGGAAGGAGTGTCCCACTGCATTGATGATACAAGTGCCCAGTGGTCAATGGCTAGTCGCTGGGCGAGAGATGCTAAACGGTGCTTTGATCCCTCTGTGGCGTTCCTCCGAGCACCACTATGTTCTCTGGGGAGAGTTCTCAAGAACCTTGAACCACAGAGGACACCCCAGTTTCACGGAGGAAATCCACAGAGAAAGGCCAAGAGAGTATGCCGCGGGCTTGATCACCGGAATAGCAGCGGTGCCAAATTCGTCAGGTTTCGCCGCCAGACCATCCAGTCGTGCATCCCGGGAGTCTCGATGCTGGTGGACTGTATTCCTCTATCCTTCAACCAGGACTTGAACTGGCGATTCACATCGATGAGCCGGTCTTCGGTCCCGCAGGCAATCCAGAGCAGTTTTAGGTTCTTGTTTGTGTTCGCGTCAGCGCCGGGGAACTCGGTGGCGAAATCGCGATTGTCGATGCCGCCAGAACTGAAGGCGCCAACCCACGCGAATTTGTCCTGATGGTTCAATCCCGTGAACAGCGATTCGGCACCACCCATCGAGAGCCCGGCAATCGCGCGCGACTCCCGGTCTTTCTTCACGCGATACGACTGCTCCACCTGCGGCATCACCTCACCCAGCAGAATGTCGGTGTAGCGGGTGAAATTGCGCCAGGTCAGTTCTTTGTCCTGCCAGGAGGTCCATCCCCGATGGATCACTTCCATGTCGCCATAGCCCAACGGCATCACAACGATCATCGGCTTGGCTTTGCCTTGATTGATGAGGTTGTCGAGAATCACATTGGCGCGTCCGACCGCTGTCCATCCACTCGCGTCGTCACTGTAGCCGTGTAGCAGGTACAGAACCGGATAATCCTGCTTGCTGCGCGCGTCGTAGTTCGGCGGTGTGTAGACATAGAAATCGCGATTGTCGTCGGCGATCTTCGAATGGAAGAATTGATGGTGAATGACTCCGTGCGGAATGTCATTCACTTCCCACGATGTCGTCGTGGGCGGCCCCGGAATATGCACCGCACTCTGCGTGAACAGCAGGTTCGGTTTCATCAGTTGGTTTGAAGGATCAATCAGCGGCTGGCCATCCTGAATGATGGAATACCCGTAGATATCGGGCTCGTACGGTCCCACTGTGACGCTCCAAATTCCTTTTTCATCTTTCTGCATGTCCACCGGCTTCGTCTGCCCTTCAATGCTCACCTGGACTTTGGCGGCGTTAGGCGAATTGAACCGGAACGTGACGTGCCCGTCGCTTGAAACTTCGGGCGAGACGATCTGCGGCGGAAATTGCGCCAGTACCGTCAAAACAGAAAGGAAAACAAACGAGACCAGCACTACGAGGGACTTTCTCATTATGCCTCCAGCAAGGCTAGATTGTGTGTTTGTGCAGAAGATCAAGCGCCACGAAAACGAAAAAGACGACAGAAATCACGCCATTCATCGTAAAGAATGCTGCATTGAGTTTACTCAAATCATCCTTCGAAACCAGGGAATGTTCATATCCGATCAAGAGAAGTACGACTGCAATCCCGGTGATGGCCATGCTTCCGAGACCGAATGCCCACACCAGCACCACGAGCAAAGTCAGCATCAAGATGTGAAACAGGCGCGCCACCCAGAGCGACTTGGCGATGCCCACATAACGCGGGATTGAATGCAGTCCTGCGCCTCGATCGAAGTCCAGATCCTGGCACGCATACAGGACATCGAAACCTGCAACCCAGAATGTGACCGCGGCCGTCAGCAAAAGAATCCTGGGATCTAACGAGCCGCGGACCGCAATCCATGCGGCTGCGGGTGCAA
>Ga0070714_100000377_pt1 | contig 33238 bp, 31 predicted proteins | sample LARL83metaG_FD_65450 | JGI IMG/M metagenome (GOLD analysis project Ga0070714, IMG submission 65450) | Corn, switchgrass and miscanthus rhizosphere microbial communities from Kellogg Biological Station, Michigan, USA - LAR L8-3 metaG | ecosystem: Host-associated > Plants > Roots > Rhizosphere ... | reverse complement strand
CGCGGCCGCTGGGGGCCGGAAGGGCGCATACTGGCATTGATGAAACCAGCCCGCGCCGCGTCCCGGCGCTTCCTGCCCGGAAGTCCTTTCAACTCGCTGCACCAGGACCCGCCCGTTGAAGTGTTCGCCGTTCGCGATCAAGTCAACCACGACAAGTACGGCCTCGGCCGGGTCATCCTGGTCGAGGACGACGATGCGGTAGTCGTCGACTTCGGCTCCTGCACAGTGCGGATCTGCTCGCCTTTCGCCCGGCTGGCCAAGCTCTGACCCGCCTACGTCACGGTCTGTTCCGTGCCGGCCAGCATGGCCAGCAGTTCGCCGACGGTACGGTCCCTGGCGGTAGGCTCTGGCAGCGGGAGGTGCTCCTGGATGCGGTAGCGGTTACGGCGGCCGTCCTTCTCCTTGACCACGTATCCGGCCTCGGTCAGGTCCGTGATGATGGCGTAGGCGGTCCGCTCGGTGATGCCGAGACTGGCCGCCATGTCCCGCAGGCGTACTCCTGGGTCACGGGCGACGCATAGCAGAACCCTGGCGTGCGCGGTGAGGAAAGTCCAGCTGGCCACGATATGTAAGTTACCGGATTCCGGAAAAAACTTGCTAGTTTCCAGTCACAAGTATATGTTTAAGTTTAGGTGCCGGACGTAGACGCCAGACGGCGCCAGCTTCCGGGGCTACTGGAGGAGCGCATCGGTGGCGTGCGATCACGATGATTTTCCCGCTCACGTAAGGCCCGCGGCGGCGCGTCAAGGCCCGCCATCCCTGTACCTGCTCCAAGCTGCCGGGCCAAGATCCTGACCCCGCCGCGCGAGAACGACATGACGGCGCTGGTGCGGCCAGCGAAGGCACATGCCTGATTTTGTCGCGCGTCCCGGCCGGCTGCTGACCAGCGGCCGCCGAGGGCGCCGCGTCGGCCTGACCCGCCCCCACCTGATCGGGAATACCATGCTTTGCTCAGCAACCCGCGACCCCGGCGTGCCTGCCGCATCCCGCGCCGAACGCGCGGGCTGCATGATCGCTGTCCTCACGGGAGACCTTGACATCGTCTCGGCCCCTGCCCTGCGCGAGGAATTCCTGGGCTTGCTACGGCCAGGGGCGAGCCGGCTGATCATCGACCTGTCGGCGGCCGGATTCGCGGACGCCAGCGGCGCCGCAGTCCTGGTGGGCACCGGCCGCCGCGCCGGACTACTCGGCGGATGGCTGCGCCTGGTCTCGCCAGCGCCCGGGCTAGTCAGGGTTCTGTCAGTCACCGGGCTGGACCGGCGCCTGGCCACCTTCGCCACGGTCGACGAAGCGATCACCGGCGTCCCCGCAGGCAGGCCACGGATCCGGCCCGTGCCCGCGGCCATCATCCACGCACAGCCTGCCGCGGGTGAACTCCGCGCGGCGGTTGGCGCCCTTCTCGCGCACGCGGATACCTGGCGCGACGCCGACCCGCGCCGCAGGCTCATCCCTGTGCTCCATGTGCTGGCGGCCGCCCACGATGACGCTAGCAATGCCAGACTCATCAAGGCCGCGCACTCTCTGCTATCGGTCCTTGGCCAAGAGCCCGTCACCCCCTCTGCGGAAGCGGCCGCGACCGTCAGACGTCTTCGCCGTCTGCTCTATCCGGACAGCCGGCCGGCCGCTTGCTGAGTCAGGCCGGCGCCCCGGCCGCCAGCGGTGCTACTGCCGACATGGTCAAGGACTACCTCAAGCAGATCGGCAAGGTGCCGCTGCTCAGCGCCGAGCAGGAGGTCCAGCTCGCCAAGCGGATCGAAGCAGGCCTGTTCGCCAGCCAGAAGCTCGTCGGCGGTGACCGGGACCTTTCCGCCGAGGTGAGGTCTGACCTTAAGTGGGCCGCCGAAGACGGCAGGATCGCCAAGAACCACCTCGTGGAGGCCAACCTGCGCCTGGTCGTGTCGCTGGCCAGGCGATACACCGGGCACGGGATGCTGCTCCTGGACCTGATCCAGGAAGGGAACCTCGGCCTGATCCGCGGCGTGGAGAAGTTCGACTACACCAGGGGCTACAAGTTCTCCACCTACGCCACCTGGTGGATCCGGCAGGCGATCACCCGGGCGATGGCCGATCAGTCCCGCACGATCCGCCTTCCGACCCACATGGCCGAAGCCGTCAGCAGGATGGCCCGGGCACAGCGCCGGCTACTCCAGGAGCTGGGCCGCGAGGCCACCCCGGAAGAACTCGCCGTCGAGCTGGACATGACCCCGGACAAGGTCATCGAGATGCAGCGGCACGCCCGCGAGCCGATCTCCCTGAACACCCCGCTCGGCGAGGACGGCGACAGCGAGGTCGGCGACCTGATCGAGGACTCCGCGGCTATCGAGCCCGCTGATGCGGTCAGCTTCACACTGCTGCAGGAGCAGGTGCACGCGGTGCTCAGCACGCTGTCCGAACGCGAGGCGGGCGTAGTGTCCATGCGGTTCGGGCTCGCCGACGGGCAGCCCAAGACCCTTGAGCAGATCGGCCGGAAGTACGGGGTTACCCGGGAACGGATCCGGCAGATCGAAGCCAACACCATGGCCAAGCTGCGCCATCCGTCCCGGTCCAAGCTCCTGCGGGACTACCTCGACTGATTCCGGCTGACGACCGCCGGCCCGCCGCGCTGCTGACCTGGGAAGTTGCCCGAGCCGACTTGCGTCCTAGCCGCCCCGCCGCGGCTTGCGCGTTGCCCTTCTGCCTCGCGGCGACCCCCAGCCTCCGCCTCCAGATACGCTCCACGTTCCGTAACAGAGGCATCCTCCGTACCTGTCACATCCTGGAAGGCCGACTCGTCGCCATCCTCGTAACCGGCCATGGTCCATTATCGGCCCACCACATCAGTCCGTGGGTGAATCGTCAGGCCGCTTTTCATAGACCTGCTACCGACGCTGACTACTGGGACCCAGCCGGAACCCCAGCCATTCTCAGACGTTAAGCCAAGACACCACGGTGATATCCGTGCCGACCGGCCGTGGCAAGCTCGACAAGTCGGCTCCGCACTCGTATCGGGTGATAGACGCGCCTCTCACGCTGCCTCAGTTCGTCCCGCACCTGAACTCCTGGGACTGTCAGGAGGGGACGGCAGCTTGTCCCGGCCAGCCTCGCTCATTCGGGCTTCCTCCCCGCCGCTCTTCCTACCCACCGTAGCCAGAGTCGCCGCCATTCATCCAGGAACGCTCTTTATCGCAGAACGTCCGGTGTATCACGGTCTGGGATCGGTGCGGAGCATCGCGCATGTCGCGGTTTTACCAGGGGCTGAGTAGTCCTTGATCCAGGATAGTTCCGGCGGCGGAATGCGCCTCGGCGGCAATCTTGACCGCATCATCGACATCTTCGGCGGCAGCGCCAGGAGTGCTGCTGCTCGGGTATTCGAAGCTATTTCGTGCCCGGCGGATTCTGCCAAAGGACCGGAAGACGCGCACGACAGTTCCGAACTGGGCGGTAACGGACTCCTGGACAGCGAGGTGGCCGCCCCTGCTCGTGGCCCGCAGCCCCTGAGCTTCGAGCAGGCTAGCGGCGCTTTTCCGGAAGGCGTCATAGGCCAGCTGGTACGCACCGGACATGTCTCCTGCCGCTTTCGCCGCCGCCGCAGTCGAAAGATGGCGGCCCGCATCCGCCAGCAGCCGGCGAGCGACCGCGATATCCGGCGTGACCTGTTCTACCTCGCCGTCATCGATGAGCTGTTGCACACGTTCGCGGCCAGGCTCCCATGTCATGACGCGTTCATCTCCCCGTAGACAGGCACCAGCGGCCGCCGGTTTATCTCGGAATGGAAACCGTCGCCTCCGCTACACCACCACTGCGCCGAGCGGATCGTCACATTGACCTCGCGGGCAAGGCGTTCGCTGGCGTGCTGGGCGGCTTCATCAAGGGCATCGCGGTCAGGATCGCCGATGACCAGGACGTCCAGATCCGCTGGCGGACGTCCCGGCTGGCCAGCGTACCGCGCCGCCCACGAGCCGAAGATATACGCGTCGTCGATCCCTTCGACGACCGCGAGTTCCTCGGCGAGGACCTGGCGAGGGCCGAACGAGCGCAACAGCAGTTCCGTTAGCGGCCCCGTCAGGGGCGACCGCGCCGCGGCAACCAGCCGGGTATTCCCCAGCCGCCGGGAAGTGATGACTCCGGTCTGTTCGGCGCGAACCACCTCACGCTGAACCGACGACACCGTAGCCTGGATACGCGACGCGAGCTCGCTGAGCGTCCACTCTTCCCCCGGGTTGAGCAGGATAAGCGTCAGCATGTCAGCCTGCAGCCGTGATCGCAGCAGCGGCAAGAGCGGCGGCGGCTGACCTCTTTGCATAACCCGCAAACTACTTCGCACGATATGCAAAGTCAATGTTGGCCCTGGCCGCGGCTGCGAGAGTCAGGACAGCGCTCCGTCTTCAGGCGCCGGCAATGCAGGGAGGCGCCCATCCGGTCTGGGCGGTGCAGGCGTCGCCAAGCAGCCACAATTGCCCGTCACGCATGGCGCGAACATCGGGATCGTTTTACCGGGCCGAGGGCGCTGAACGCTTCGTACATGCGACCCGCTGGTCCGGCGCCTCCCTGCCGGGTTTGGGGCCGCCCAGCTTCGCCTGAACCTGCCTGCTCCACTCCGCGAGCGCGCGTCGAGGATGTCTGCCATGTCCTTCGCGGACGTGCTTGTTAGCGGGGCGGTGAGTGGGTCGAGCGGACGAGCAGTTCGCCGTGGCCGGGGATGATGTCGCCGGAGGTGGCGAGCGCTTCGCAGATAAGGGCGCAGGCCTCCTTGCCGGCCCTTGACCGCCCTGGCGTAGTGCTCGCCAAGCGCCCAGGCGCTGCTGCAACTGGCGTGGTCTTTGAAATCACCGCACTGCGAAGCGGCGATGCCCCAATGCCAGCCAGATGGCAAGAACTGCCGAAAGTATTCGATACTTGCGGAAGCAACATGCTGCCCTTTTTCGGGGTTGAAATGGCTTTTGAGCATTTCTTAAGTCAAAAATCTGAGGGCATTCAAATGTGCCCGGGCGGGTTCAGCGGTAGCCGGCCGCTATGCAAGCGGTCCTGCTGGCCCCGCGCTCTCCCGCAACCCTTTGACCAGCCGGTATTAAGCTCCCGCTGATAATCTGGCGTGACTCTAAAGAAGATTTCGGACCCGAGCAGGCAGTCATTACTAAGTTAATTGATATCGAGGCCTCTGATATATTAGAAATATAAGACTCCTACCTACCGCCCGCTCCGCGGGCCCGGGAGCCTGAGGAAATCCCATGATCAGGAAAAGATATATCACCGGAAGCATGCTGCGGGGCGTAATCCGGATCAGGACCCCCGGCGCGGGCACCCATCCGGCTCACGCTCATAAGCCAGCTAATACGAGCGCCGTCCCGCCAAGGACCCCGGCCGCTGCCATCACCCAGCCGTCATTCAGGGAAGAGCTTACCGCCCGGCACGATGACGCGGGCTGGAGTGATTACAAAGCGGCCGAGCCTGACCTGAAGCAGGTCGGCAGCGAGCTGAAATCCGGCACCTACCCAGCCCCGGACACCGATCGCCTAACCCTGCCAGCCGACACCGGCATCGCGCTGGCCCACCCGACGCCACCGGCTGGCGACGCCGCCTACAGCGACTGGCTGTCAGGGCCGGGTCCCGGCGGCGCCGATGTGGCGCTGAGCGACTGCGTTAACGCCGCAGCCAGCCTCGATACCGCTGACAGCCGTTTCATCAGCCGGCTTGCCGCCACGCAAGCTGCGGCGTCATGAGAAACCTGCTCCGTGCCGCGGGACTCGCCGCTGCCATCGCGCTGCTCGCCGGGTGCGGCGCAGCCGCCGCCGGCACCCCGGCCGCTCCGAAGCCAGCCGTCACCACGACCGAGGCCATGAAGCCGACCGCCACGCCCAAGCCGGCCGCCGCGCCCAAACCAGCCGCCGCGCCCTCCACCGCAATGCCCGCCGTTACCCCGCCCGCGGCGGCTCCGGTGACGCAGCTGGTCAACGCCGAGGCCGTGGTCACGCAGTACTACCAGGACATCACCGACCAGAACTACGCAGCCGCGTGGGCGCTCGGCGGCCGCTATCTCAACGGTGGCACGGGCTACGCGTCCTGGGCGGCCGGGTACGCCACGACGGTCTCCATCAGCCTGGGCACATTCTCGTACTTCGGGTCAGATCAGGTAGCGGTCAGCCTGGCCGCCTTGCAGAACGATGGCAGCATCTATACCTACCAGGGCACCTATACCGTCGACAACGGCCTGATCGTCTCCGCGAATATCGTGCAGACCGACTGATCCCGGAAGGAACCAGCGAGCGTCCTGGCTCCCGCCGGGCCCTGAGCAGGAGGCAGTTCTGTCCGCTCATCGGCATTATGGGAGGATCGGCGACCGTACCGGGGCCCACCGATCACCTCGTTATGCTCGCCCACACCAGGCCTGGCACCATCTCACCCAGCGGATACCGGTCGGCGGTTAGCGTACAGCGGTGAGCGGACGGCTTGCGTGCAGAGCGTGACTGCGTTCCCGCACCACGCACCGCACTGGCGCTGTGTGCTGGCTCTGCCAGGGTCAAGCCTGTACCGCCGCCTCCCGGAACCGGACTACCCGTCCAACTGCTGAACAAGGTCACCAGCAGCATTAGCCCGGTCAACGCGGCGGCGGTCAGCCATGCCCCGCTCACGGCACCCAGGGCCACCATTGAGTCGCGGCCCGCGCTGGCGCGAGGAGCCGGCCCAGCCGACAGGGACAATGCCCGGCTGAGCTGCAGCACCTGTCCGAGGAGCAGTTTCCATCGCCGTTTTGTGCAACGCTGAGGAGGTGAACTCGCGGACACGGCGGTGTGCCCGCCTTCTCGCACCGCGATCATTGCCCTAGCCAGAAACGACTTCTACGATCAGCTATCGTGCGCCTTATTATCGATTGCGACGCAGTTTCTGTGCGGAGCTGTATCGGCTGCGTCTGCCGATGGGAAAGACAATAGCTTTACCGGCAGAGGCCCGCCAGACGCCAGCCTGCCGCCACCCGATGGGGGAGATCCGGTGAACCTCTAGCATGTATCGAGCCAGCACGAATCCAAGTCATTCTATCGCCGTGCAGAGCGCATTGACGCCGCCATCCCAGTCAGCGGTGAGATCGGCGTACTTGATGTCGGCCAGGATCGCCGGCGGTGACCCTCCTGTCAGCCTTACGGGAAGCACAATGACCCCAGCGCCGCCGAGCTGGCGAGCGAGCGCCGACATCCACTCACGGCTCATCCATGGACTCGTCGAGCCCGCGTCCGAGTAACAGAGCACGACATAGGAGCAATCTCTCAGACCCTCGTTCATTTTTTCGACGATGGAATCCCCGAGACGGATCTCCCAGAAATCGAGCCATACGCGGTGCCCGCGAGCGCGCAATTCCTCGGCGAGCCGCTCGGCGGCATTCGCGTCTGCTATACGATGACTCACAAAAATACTGGCCATTAGGCCTCCGGTCCCCAAGGCTGTCCAGTAACTGACCCTGCGTGACAGCGGCTATCGTCTCTCATGAGGGTGAGTCTGTCATCATTTGATCCGCAAAATACTCAGCTAGAGGTGTTGCCGTGAAGCTGTGGATCGTACACGCTCACGGAGAGGAAGACAGGGCCGAGTGGCTGGCCGCTTCTCTCCGCGCGGTGGGGTACGACGTTGGCCACGACGGCACGACCTTGGTCGGGGAATCGCTCATGGGTGCGGCGGCCGCTGCCATCGCCCGCGGCGGTCCGATCGTGGTCTGCGGTACCGTCCGGGCGGCCGGCAGCATGTGGTGCGAGCACGTGATCAACGCCGCGCGCACGGAAGGCGCCCCGCCGCGTGTCTTCGTTGTCCGGATAGACACTGATGCCAACCTGCGCCACCTCGCCTTCGACGGCAAGATCGCGGATCTCACCCGGGACCGGGACGCCGGTCTTCGTGAACTGATCGCGTCACTGCGGGAGCACTTCCCCCCGGTGCACCCGGTCGGAATCGACAGATCTCCGGTCTTCGCCATTCCCGCACTGACCGGTTCGGAAGTACCCCGCCCTGAGTTGCTTGAACCGCTCGTCGAGCTTCTGTGCCTTCCCGCGGCGCGGAGCCCTCAGGAAGGCCAAAGCGAAGAGGTGAGCCTCGGACTCAGCCAGTCTGCTGTTGAAACGGTGGGCATCGCGGGCCTTGAGGGAGCCGGCGGCTTTGGCAAGACGACACTTGCGGCGATGGCCTGCCGGGACCGGCGCGTGCGGCAGCGCTTTCCCGACGGCATCGTCTGGGTGACCGTGGGACAGGGCGTTCGCGGCCCGGCGCTGGCCAACCGGATCAACGAGGTTTCGGAACTGCTTTCTGGCCGACGGCCTACCTTCACCGGCCCCGAGGCAGCCGGCCAGCACCTAGGAATGCTCTTCGCCACTAGAGACTCGCTTCTCGTCATTGACGACGTCTGGTACGACGATCAACTGGCTCCGTTCTTGCTCGGTGGGCAGGGCTGCGTCCGGCTGGTCACCACTCGAAGCCGCAACATCTTGCCGCAAGCCGGCGCCGCAGTCATGGTGGACGCGATGCCGAACGACCAGGCGCTGCGACTGCTCATCGATGGGTTCGGCGAACACGCGGGCAGTGCAGACTTGTCTGGCTTGATTCACCTCACCGGTGGCTGGCCAGTGCTGATCGCGCTGGTAAACCGGGCCCTCCAACGCCGTCTCCGCTACGGCGCCGACCTGCCCGAAGCCGTCCACGCCCTTGAACGTGAGATCACGTCTGACGGCCCGGCTGTTCTGGACATCACCAGCTCCTCGCGTCGGCAGGACGCGGTCGCGGCGACGGTGCGCGCCAGCGAGAGCCTTCTCGCCGAGACAGATCCCGCGTGGGTTGAGCGTTACCACGAACTCGCCGTATTCCCCGACGACACCGACGTCCCGGTGACAACAGCCGCAGCACTCTGGTCAGGAACCGGCGGCGCGCACCAGGCGGATGCGGAGCAACTGTGCCTGGAGTTGGCTGACCTGTGTATGATCCAGCTCCAGCTCACAGGCCCTCAACCGTCGTTCCGCATCCATGATGTCGTGCACGCCTACCTGCGGCATACGGCCGGTGATCGGATGGCCGACTTCCACACGGCCCTCGTCGAGGTTCACCGGAGGAACCTCGCGACCGAGCAGGAGCGGACCTGCTGGTGGCTGATGCCAGCCACCGAGCCATACCTCTGGGATCATCTGACACGGCACCTCGCCGGGGGTGACGCCACTGGCGAGCTGACTGAGCTCATCCACGACCTGCGTTGGTCCGCAGCGAGGATTCATGCGTCCGGCGCTGCCAGCGTCGAGGCGGACCTTACGCTCCTGCCTACGGACCCCTCGGCTCGGGCGCTCGCTTCCCTGCTCCAGCAGACGAGCCACCTCTATCGGCCCCAGGACTCTTTGCCTACCGCCCAAGCGACGCTTGCCGCCTACGGCGCCGGGGTCCCTGGCCTGGCAAGTGCCGCGCACACGCTGCAGCGGCAGATCGCCGATGCATATTTGGCCCCGGCCCGGCAGATGCCCGACCAGCCGCACCCCGCCTTGTTCCGGAGCATCTCCGGGCATAAGGGCAACTTGTCGGCGATGGCGGTGACGCGCGATGCCCCCTGGCTGGCCACCGGCGACAACGAGGGAACGGTCCGGGTTTGGGATCCACGTGGCGGCCTGCCGCGGGCTGTACTGACTGGGCACGCCGATCGCGTCACCGCGATCGCTTTGACCTCAGGCGACTCGTGGCTGGCCAGCGGAGCTAGGGACCGCACCGTCAGGCTATGGGATCTGCGCACCGGCGACTGCGTCGCCGTACTTGAAGGACATACGGATCAGATCGACGCGCTTGTGATCGCGCCGGATGCCTCGTGGCTGGCGAGCGCCAGTCCAGACGGCACGGTATACATCTGGGACCCGGAGAACGCGCGCTGCCGGTTCCTGCTCACGGCGGGAGGGCTCGGCGGGAGCATGCTCGCGGTGGCGCCAGACGGGTCATGGCTGGCGAGCGCCAGCAGATATCGCAAGGCCATCCGGATCTGGGATCCGGCAACGGGCTCTGCAGTGGCGACTCTAACCGGACATTCCGGCAGTGTCAGTCAGCTGGCGGTAGGGTCGGCCCACCGGCTCGCCAGCGCGAGTAAGGACGGCTCGATACGGATCTGGAATCCACCGGGCGAGGAACCCGAATTGGTGATTGACGCGCACGAGGCGGGTGCCACGGCGGTCGCTTTCACCGACGACGGCCGGTCCCTGGTCAGCGCCGGCGGGGACGGGGCGATCAAGGTCTGGGACCTTCCATCCGGACGCAACAAGTCCATCCTGCCGCAGCGAGTCCTCGGAGTCTCAAGCCTGGAAGTGGCACCGGACCGCTCATGGCTCGCCAGCGGCGGTTCCGATGGCACTGTGCGGGTCTGGGAACTGCCGTCAGGAGACGTCTGTGGGGTATTTGGCGCGCACCCGCTGGGTGTCGATCATCTGGCCATCGGGCAAGGCGGCACCTGGCTAGCCAGTGGCAGCGCCGCCGAGACCGTAGTGCGGGTCTGGAAGCCCATTGTCACCGGAGCCGACTTGACATCGGCTGAGACTGGGTTGGCGGTCCAAGTCATGGCAGTGACCCGGGATGGCACCCGCTTCGCGACCGGCGACCGAGGCGGTCAGCTTCGCATCTGGAACCGCGGCGCGATAATGCCTGCCCATGTAGTACTGGCGCACTTGTCCGACATCCAGGCTCTCGCCTTCGCGCCAGGTGGATCGTGGCTGGCCACCGCTGACCGGGAGGGGCAGCTGCGCATCTGGGACGCCGGGACCGGGCACCTCATGGCCACGGTAAGGGCGCCCGGCTCATCCGGCCGGACCGTCAACCCTGCAGGTTCGCTGGTGCTGACCGTCGCGCCCGATGATTCCTGGCTGGCCAGCGGTGACGCTGACGGAGCGATCCGGATCTGGGATCCGGCGACGGGTGCTCCACGGCACACACTGAATGCTGCCGGGTCCGCATCCAAGCGCACCAGGCAGCAAGGCAACAAAGGCGTAAGAGGATTTCTGGTGGCACCCGACGGCTCATGGCTGGCGTGCGCTGCCGGTGACAGTTCAGTCCAGATCTGGGACATGACGCTGAGGAAGCTGTCACGCGTTCTGCCGAGCTCCCAGCGACCTCGGTCAGGCCCTGGCAGCCAGGGCGCTCTGCTCGGCATCCGGCGGCGGCCGATGGCCGTAGCTCCTGACAGTTCCTGGCTGGCGACCGGTGGAGCGGACGAGGGCGTCAGGATCTGGGAGCCGCTGAGCGGCGAGCTGCGCCTGGAGTTGGACGCCGGGAACAGCGAGGTAAGCGCGCTCACCGCCGGCCCCTCGGGTACATGGGTAGCCGCCGGCGGCCGAGATGGCAGCGTACTGATCTGGGATACTTCCACGGGCGAGCGGCTCGCGAAGTACGCGGTTCACGACGGGCGGGTCCAAGCCCTCGCGACCTCCGCTGACGGTACCCGGCTGGCCAGCGTCGACGACGATGGAACCATGCACGTTTGGGACGTCAGGAGGAATAAATCGGTTGCCATGCTTAGAACAGATTCCCAACTCCGCTTCGCCGCCTGGGTCGACGGCGACGACCAGCTAATCGTCGCGGGCAACCGCGGGCTCTACCAGACCCGCCTCATCGAACCGGAGGACGACGGCCAGTGAGCGGCATCAAGGGCCTCCGCTCGCCGATCGTAATCGCCGCCTTCGAAGGGTGGAGCGACGCCGGCGAAGCGGCAACCGGAGTCACCCACCACCTAGGTTTGACGCTCGACACGCAGCCTGTCGCCGCTATCAATCCCGATGACTACTACGACTTCCAGGTCACTCGCCCGGTCACGGAAGGTGATTACTTGACCGACCTGCACATTATCTGGCCGACGACCCGGCTTTCAGCCGGGACAATTCCCGGAACGGACATCGACCTCATGCTGGTCCACGGGATAGAGCCCAATATGCGCTGGCAAGCGTTCACGGAGGAACTCATGAAGCTAGTGCGACCAGTTAGTCCGCGCGCCGTTATAACCCTTGCTGCCCTGCTGGCCGACAACCCACACACCAGGCCTGTACCAGTCACGGCGACCGTGAACAACCCGAGAAGCGCAGCCCGTTATGACATCGAACACTCTTCGGCGCCTGGGACGGGAGGAGCCGCGGGTATTACAACGGTTTTCGCGAAGGCCGTCGCGGAATCCGGCCTGGAATGCATTCTGCTGTGGGGCTCCGTTCCGCACTATGCCGCCGAGCCCCCAAGTCCCAAGGTGACCTTGGCGCTACTTCGCGAAATACAGAACCTTCTAGCACTGGCGATACCGCTGGGTGATCTCCCAGAAGCCGCCAGGAACTGGGAACGGTCAGTCGATGAGCTCGCAGCTCAAGATGTCGAGATCATGGAATACGTGAGATCGTTGGAGTCGGCACTATGAAAGCGCGAGATTAGGGTCTACCAGACCTGATAGTTAGCTGGTCACTCGCGCAAGCGCTGGACCAGTGCGCTGGCATGCTTCTACTGGACAGCAACGGGTCGTCCTCAACTGCAAGAGTGCTGAGTCTGCCAATTACACGCGCAGGGCTCCGATCATACCGGCGGTTCGGGTGCTGCTTGAGCTTGGCGGTTCGTGCTCGCCTGCCGGACAATTCTCTGCTCAGCCGCCAGTACCTGGCGTCTGCGCCGCGTAGCCGGCCGGCCAGATGGTCGTGCTGTCGGCTATGACGCCAGTGAGGTCCGCATCGTCGAGATGGGCGTCGGCCAGGTTGGCTCCGCGCAAGTCGGCCTCCCGCAGGACTGCGCTTCGCAGATCGGCACCCTGCAGGTGAGCAGAGCGCAGATCTGCGTGTTCTAGGTGGGCATCCTGGAGATTGGCCTGCCGCAAGTCGCAGTCGACCAGTTCACTGTTGTCCAGCCGGGCACCAGGAATCCAGGCGCGCGAGGTTCGCGTGCCGCATGATGGCGCGGTCCAGCCTGGGCTGGTGCAGGTACAGGCCGCGCAGATCAGTGCGGGAGAGCAGAAGCCTCGGCTCATCTGGATACTGCGGCCGTCGCGCGAGTGCGAACATGGCGGTCTGGATGTCCATCGCTCGGTTGGTGAGCCAGGGCAGGCTCTGATCAACGGCTGGGGTCGGATGTTCGGGGCCGTCAGTGGATCCGGCAAGCCACGGAGCGTGCCCGCGTACGAATGCGCCCAGGATGCTGGTGATGCTCGTGCGGTCAGCGGGCGAGTTCACCGCGATGCGTTCCAGCGCGTAAATGCCGCCGAGCCTGACGTCGAGCGTGTCGCTGCCGAGGTGGTCGATGGCCCGGGTGAAGCGATCGGTGATCTGGCCCTCGCGCGCGATACGGATCTGCTGCCAGGTAGCCGCCGCCCCGGTAATGACGATCAGCCCAGCGAGGACCTGGATCAACTGCCCCCGGAAGTCGTTCTGGAGCGCGTAGCGGGCGTTCTGCAGCTCGATGCGGGTGCTCGCGCTGGCAACACCTCGCAAACCTGGGCAGGTCAGTGCTGGGTAGATGACTGCCGGGAGGTAGACGACGGCGGCTGCGAGCAGCACGGCAATCGCCGACCCGGTCGCCACGATCTACCACGACACCAGCCATCGCATCGGAAAGTGCCTGCCGCGATCCATCTGATGTCTCCCAGGGCTCATCCCCGACGATACGGACGCCTGGCCACGGCGCGGGCATCGCTCACGCGCCGCCGACGGCCGGAATGTCACATCTTGTGCGCGTGCTGGGCCGATTGCAATGCGACCCTGAGCGCAGTGCCGAACCTCGCGGCTACTTCCCCGCCCCAACCGCAGTCTGGGTTCACCATCCTGCAGGGCGCGTGGCCAACACCCCCAGACGCCCGTCAGCCACGTACCTGATGTTGTACCGCGCGACCTGCTGGACGATCAACTGGCCGCCACCTATCGCAACGACGTCTACGGCCAGTGGGCAAGCTCTGCGACGACAGGGCGAACTTGAAGCGGACGCCCGTTTCCTCGGCAAAGCCGCGCGGGCGTGCGGCCACCACTTGGGCTAGCGTCCGAATGGGAAACTGCCCGCCAAGCGGACCGGAGAGTCAGCCCACCGGGGCGCTCGGCACAGCCAGGGCACCCGGGAGAACGCGACCTCCCAAATTCCTCTCAATACAGCGACAGTTCCCATCCGCAGCGTAGGGTAAGGGCTGTCCAGTGAGCTTCTGACCTGGGCTTTCGCCAAGAGCCCCGTTACGGAATCGAACCGTAGACCTTCTCCTTACCATGGAGACGCTCTGCCGACTGAGCTAACGGGGCCTGTCTTCAGTTGTCCAACGCACGAAGAGCTTAGCGTACTTCTGCTGTGGTCGCGCCGCCGCCTCGCCGCGACCGCACGACCCCGCAACCATCCAGCCCGGCAAACCCGGCAAAGCCTGGCAAACCCGGCAAGCCCGGCCCGCCCCGGTCCGGAGCCCGGGCCGAAAGGACCCAGGCCCCGGAACCGAGGCAGAACTAAAGAGCTAACAGCCGCACCGAGCGACCACTACGAACCCAGGACCTAGAACGTGGCCCATATCTGGTTGTTCCCGCCGTTGTTCGTGTAGATCTCCTGCTGCGTGCCACTGCCGCCGAACGCGGTGTCATCCAGCACCTCGTTCGCCGCGCTGGGGTTGGCGTAGCGGATGCGGAAGCCCTTGGATGCGTCCCACTTCTGGTTAGCGCCACCAGTGCAGGCCCAGAGCTGGACCTTCGTCCCGCTCTTGGTGCCGAAGCCCTTCGCGTCCAGGCACAGCCCGTTGTGCTCGATGGTGCCGTTGTTCTCGACCTGCCATACCTGGGTGGGCTGGCCGTTGCAGCGCCAGACCTGCACGACCGCGCCGTTCGCCTTGCTATTCAGGCGGTCATCGAGGCAAAGCCCCATCCGGACGAGGTGGATTGGACCGGTATAAATCGCCGAAGGACCGCTGGAGTTGATGGTCCACTTGAAGCTAGCCGAGCCCGAAGATCCCGCCGCGTCGGTCGCCGTGACCTTAACCGTGGATACCCCGGCGGTGGTGGGCGTACCCGTAATTGTCCCCTTAGTCGCGTCGATCGAGAGGCCCGCCGGCAGGCCGGTCGCCGCGAAGTTGGTGATTGCGGAGCCGGTGTTGGACGACGCCTTGATGGTCAGCGTGGTGATGGCGGTCCCGACCGTGTTGGTCTGGTCGCTCGGGGCGGTCACGGTCACGACGTCCGCCAGCGTCATGCCAGCGTAGTTGATGTTAGTGATCGTGTCCGTGGTACCAGAGGCCTGGCCACCGTCGGCGATGATGCCAGCCGCGGTTACATTCCCGGCACAACCACTGGGAATAGACGCCAGCGCCGCTGTATAGGTCACGAAGGACGAGGCGACGTGGCAGTCGCCCGTGGCAGGGCTGGTTACCTGCCAGTTGTCAGCACCGAGGCCGGCATTTGACGGGTAGCCCCTAAGACCGTCGCCACCCGAGAAATTAATAAACCAGCGCGGCGAGCCCGAACTGTAATTGTCGGTCGCAAAAGTCGGCGCCGTGGTGGGTGCCGCGGTAGGCACGCTGGCGACTGTCGCTTCGGCGAAGGTCGAACTGCCCGATCCGACCTTGAGGAGGAGGTCCCCGGCAGCGTTGATGCTGGCGCTTGCGTCCGGGCTCGAACTGAGCGTCAAAGTTAGCGTCGAAGCAGCGTTGGCCGGTCCGGCGAGCGTAATGGCTCCACCCGTCACCGCCAGCGCAGCGCCGCCCGCTGCCAGCGCCTTCTTGATTCTGTGCATTAAGTTACCTTCCGGTTTGCGGTGCGCCCCCAAAACTAAATAGCCCGGTCCCTTCCCCATTGGGACGACGCTTAAGTGGCCCAAAAGGTTGACAACCCTACGTAGTATTTAAACTACTATAAGTAGTAACAATTGCCACCCACTCATAGCCCCAGACCGCGCACCCTGCCGCGGCGACCATGTCACGAACAGACCACAGGTATAACTGACGTTGTAGGGGATAAGACTTAGGGGTACCGAATCCAGCGGCTTCTGGTCGTCCCGGCATCAGAGTACGCGCGGTTGACCTGACAAGCAGGACAGACAGGACAATCTTTCATGTGGTTCGTGCACACACGAGCAATGGCGGCAGGCGTGGTGAGCGGGGGCGTCCTGCTCGCGCTGGGAACCCAGGGCATCGCTAACGCTGCGCCAATGACCCGCGCGGCGCGCCCGGCCACCAGCAGCAATTGCGTACCGGTCGCGGCCTCCTCACCAGGCACGCCGACCCAGACCCCCACGACCCCCGCGCCCCCAACCACGCCCGCGTCATCGGTGTCGGCCAGCCACGCGCCGCCCTCCGGCGCCACGGCGCAATCCCGCGCCACGGCGCAATCCGCCACGGCGCAATCTCCCGCCACGGCGCAATCCGCCACGCCGAGAACCTCGGCCACGCCCGACTCACACTCCGCCAGCTCCGGCTCCGCGAAGGCCAGCCCCAGCACCGCCCAGCCCAGCACTGCCCAGCCCAGCAATGCCCAGCCCAGCTCCGTACAGCCCACCTCGGCACAGCCGAGCACTACGAATCCCGCCCGATCCCCCTCGTCCACCACCACGGCCACGCTCAGCGCGTTCTTCGTGACATCAGCGGCGAGCTCGTCCCCGAGTCCGGCCTCGTCCAGCCCCGCCCCCGCGCCAGAACTCTGCATCAGCGTCACCCAGCCAGCGAACGGCATCCAGCGCGGCCAGACCGGGACGTTCACCGTGCAGCTGTCGAGCAAGAACTGGACGCCCGGCGACAGCGACACCCTGACCGTCGAACTCGGAACAAATTCCGCCAGCATCACCCCGGCGCTCACCAGCCAGGACGGCGCGGTCTGTACGCCCGCGGCCAAGTCTCCGCCGGTCGAGTGCACAATGCCGGTGCCCGCCAAGCAGCCCGTGGCCCTCCAGGTCCAGGTCCCCGTCGCCTCCTCGGCAACATCCGTCAGCCAGGTAACGCTGACGGCAACCGCCGTCCCTGCCACGGCCAAGCTGGCCGACTCCCTGTCGGCGTCCGAAACAGCTCAGGTGACCGCGGCGCCGTCCGCGAAACATTCCTCCTCCGCCACCGCGTCCACCCCGCCGACCCGGCACGATCACAGCACGGCCCCGCTAGGCCCGGTTGGCTCCGGCCCGTTCGACCTCGCCCAGGCCCCCGGCCTGAACGTCCCCGGCCTGAACGGCGTGGGCAGCTCGGTGCTCGGGGTCGGCAACGCGGCAAACCTGTTCCCCCGGATCAGCCCCTCGGCATCGCCGAGCCCGCCGGCCGGCGCGAACGGCCCGAAGACGGCGAACGCGGCTCCGCCGGCGAAGCTTGCGCTGCTCCCGCTCGGCATGCCGGTGATGACCGCACAGGTCATCGGCCTGCTCGCGCTGGGCCTGGCCTTCCTGCTCGCGCTTACCCGGTTGTCCCTGCGCCGCTCCGCCAAAAAGCCGCGCAGTTAGGCATAACGACCTCGGCTCGACCTCCGGACCCGTGTCTCGGTGTAGCCGCGTCGCCGGCATCATCGCATGACGCGCCCTTGGCGGCGGTAGGGTCGGTTTCGTGAAGGCACTGGTCAAGGCCCAGGCGGAGCCTGGGCTCGTGATGACGGACATGACGGTCCCGGCGATCGGGCGGGACGACGTGCTGATCCGGGTGCTGCGGACCGGGGTATGCGGGACCGACCTGCACATCTATTCCTGGGACGGGTGGGCGCAGGCCAACGTGCCCGTGCCGCAGATCATCGGCCACGAGTTCGTCGGCGAGGTCGTCGAGGCCGGGTCCGACGTCCACGAGCTGAGCGTCGGCGACATCGTCAGCGGCGAGGGCCACCTGGTGTGCGGCCGGTGCCGTAACTGCATGGCGGGCCGCCGGGTCCAGTGCGCGCGCACAAAGGGAGTGGGCGTCAACCACCCAGGCGCGTTCGCCGAGTACATCGCGCTGCCGGCGACGAACGTCTGGCGGCACCCGCCGGACATCGACCTCGACGTGGCCGCCATCTTCGACCCGTTCGGCAACGCCGTGCACACCGCGCTGACGTTCCCGATCCTCGGCGAGGATGTGCTCGTCACCGGGGCCGGGCCGATCGGGCTGATGGCCGCCATCGTGGCGCGGCACGCCGGGGCGCGGTACGTGGTCGTCACCGACGTCTCGCCCTACCGGCTGGACCTGGCCAAGCGGATCGGCGTCACGCTCGCCGCCGACGTGTCCCGCACCACGGTCGCCGCAGCCATGCGCGAACTCGGCATGCGCGAGGGCTTCGACGTCGGGCTCGAGATGTCCGGCAAGCCGGCCGCGCTGCGGGAGATGCTCGGCTCGATGACCCACGGCGGCAAGGTGGCCCTGCTGGGGCTGCCGGCCGAGGAGTTCGGCATCGACTGGGCGCACCTGGTTACGAACATGATCACGATCAAGGGCATCTACGGCCGGCAGATGTTCGAGACCTGGTACGAGATGTCGGTGCTGACCCAGTCCGGCCTGGACATCTCGCCGGTCATCACGCACCGGTTCGCCGCCGAGGAGTTCGAGCAGGCATTCGCCACGGTACGCAGTGGCGAATGCGGCAAGGTAGTTCTCACCTGGGGCTAGGAGGTTCTAGCGTGTTCGCGGACGCGAAGCAGGAAATCCGGGGCGAGATCGACAAGATCCGCGCCGACGGGTTGTACAAGGCCGAGCGGATCATCGACAGCCCGCAAGGTTCCCGCATCGAGGTGGGCGACGGCGCCGAGGTGCTCAACTTCTGCGCCAACAACTACCTCGGCCTCGCGGACGACCCGCGGATCGTCGCCGCCGCCAAGGACGCGCTGGACCGGTGGGGCTACGGGCTGGCCAGTGTGCGCTTCATCTGCGGAACCCAGGACGCGCACAAGGAGCTGGAGCAGCGGATCTCGGCGTTCCTCGGCACCGCGGACACGATCCTGTACTCCTCGTGCTTCGACGCCAACGGCGGCCTGTTCGAGACACTGCTCGGCGAGCAGGACGCGGTGATCAGCGACGAGCTCAACCACGCGTCGATCATCGACGGGATCCGGCTGTGCAAGGCGCGGCGGCTGCGGTACCGGAACCGGGACATGGGCGACCTGGAGGCGCAGCTCCAGTCCTGCCGCGATGCCCGCCGGCGGCTGATCGCCACCGACGGCGTCTTCTCCATGGACGGGTACGTCGCGCCGCTGGACGCCATCTGCGAGCTGGCCGGCCGGTACGACGCGATGGTCATGGTGGACGACTCGCACGCGGTGGGCTTCACCGGCCCGACCGGCCGGGGCACGCCTGAGCTGTTCGGCGTGACGGACCGGGTGGACGTGGTGACCGGGACGCTCGGCAAGGCACTGGGCGGGGCCAGCGGCGGATATACCAGCGGCCGCGCGGAGATCGTCGAGCTGCTCCGGCAGCGCTCCCGCCCGTACCTGTTCTCCAACACGGTGGCGCCCGCGGTGGTGGGCGGTTCGCTGGCCGTGCTCGACCTGCTCAGCTCCGCGGCCGAGGGCGCCGGACTGCGCGCCCGGCTGCGGGAGAACACCACCTGGTTCCGTGAGCGGATGACGTCGCTCGGCTTCGACATCCTGCCGGGCGACCACCCGATCGTGCCGGTCATGATCGGCGACGCCGCGCTGGCGAGCCGGATGGCCGACGTGCTGCTCGGCAAGGGCGTGTACGTGATCGGCTTCAGCTATCCGGTGGTCCCGGTCGGCAAGGCCAGGATCCGCACGCAGCTGTCGGCCGCGCATACCCGCGCCGACCTGGAGGTCGCCACGGACGCGTTCGCCGCGGCGCGCGAAGAGCTCCTCGGCTGAGAGGCACTCGCCGCGCGCCGCGGCGTCAACGTGTGCTTGCGGCACGAGACGGTCAGCAGCCGTCGTACGGAGCCCAGTTGCTCTGACCGCCAGCGGCGATCGCGTTGCCGAACACCCGGTTCTGCTCCGCGGCCGACGCGTGCCCGAAGTCGGCGCCACTGCCGCCGTAGGCAACCCAGGTCGAGTAGCTGAACTGGTAAAGGCCGTAGTGCCCGCTCGAGTTCATGACCTGCGAATTGCCACCAGACTCACGCGCGATCACGCACTGCTGGAACGAGCTGCTGCCCGAGTAGCTGCTGACATGCGTGGACTGCGCCGGCGCGGCGACCGGCGTGCTCGCCTGCGCCGCCACGGGCTCGGCCACCGTCGTGGTGACGGGCGCCGGCTGCGCGGGGGCCGCGGGGATGCGGGCCGGCTTCGGCGGGATGCGCAGTCGCTGGCCTGGCCGGATCACGTCCGCCGACGAGAGCTGGCTCTTGTTCGCCCAGTAGATCGCCGTCCACGCTGCCGAGTTGTGGTAGAAACGGCCGGCGATGCCGGACAGGGTGTCGCCCGGCTTGACGGTGTACCACACCGTCGGATCGGTCTTGTGCTTCGGCGCCGCCTTGACGACCGGCGCCGATTTCACGTCGAGCTGCGCGGTGGGCCACGCCACCGTCGCGAGCTCTGCGTACGGGGCGCCCGTCTGATACGAGCCAACCCCTGGCACGCTGGGCGCCGAGGTGCTCGCGAACGCCTGCGGCGACAGGCAGACTGCCGCCGCGATGCCGGCCGCTGCGGGCGCGGCGATCGCAACCCGGCGACTCGTGCGCCGGATGCGTGATGGTTTCCGATGGCAGCCCAAGGGCTTCCTTCCCAAGCAGGTCGCGCTCACCGGGAAGGCTCGCCGTAAGCGGGGCTAGATGACTAACCCGCCTGCGACGAGCCTTCGGAGCGCCTGACTCGGGGGAGCTTAATAGACATTTCGGGACAGGTGGTACAAGTTTCAAGAATTTGGGATAAACGCTGAGCAAGCGGCTATACTGCCTGATTTCGGCTCTTCTCGGTACAGGGATGCTCACAGATTGACACGGTCTAGTGGGCTCAACTGCGCGATTGACACGGTGGGGCGGGGCGCGGGACGCGGACTCTGGGCGCGGGCGAACGCGGATGGGCACGGCGGGGCGGCACGGGATTTGTCCGGTCTTGAGCTGGGCAGATGCGGCAGAGTGACGGGACGGTTACCAGGGCTGGGAGCGGCTGGTGAAGTGGGTGAGCGTGTCGATGTCATCGGCCTGGTAGACGTGCCGGGGCGGGGTCGCGAACGTGGCGTACGGTGTGACGCGAATCACGACCCGGTTCTCGTCGCGAACCATCTGCTCGATCTCGGCGTGCTTGGTGGCGGACACCTCCGAACCGGCCATCAGATCGATGACGCGGCGCAGCACGTCGACGGCCTGGCCGAAGTCCTCTTCGACCCGGGCATCGCCGTACACCTGGACGTAGGTGAGCGGCCACTGCTCGTCGAGGACGCAGATGCTGACCTTCGGATTGCGCTGGACGGCGCGCGCCTTCGAGCGGGCCAGCATCGTGGAGATCAGCAGGTCGTCGCCGTCCATGACGTAGTACACGACCGTCATCGCCGGTCCGTCGTCCTTGCGGTTGTATCCGAAGACGCACGTCCGGTGCGTGCGGACGAACTCCCGGCGTTCGGCTCGGTTCATGGCCGCAAGAATAACGGGCACAAGCACCAATGTCGTTATGAGATAAATCGTTTAAGACCGGTACGGGTGGCCAGCACGATCAGCCGGTCACCTCGGGCCAGCAGGTAGCCGTGGTGCGGCTGCCAGTCCAGTCCGGCGGCGCCGCTGATCTGGAGCGCGAGCACGCGTGCCTGGCCGTCCTCCTCGGTGGCGGAGATGAAGCTGCCCGGGAGCCCGGCCTGGTCGCCGACCAGCACGTCGGCGATCAGCAGCACGTGCCGGCCGACCGCGATCGTGCGCAGCACCTGGTGCTCCAGCATGGCGGCCGCGAACGCCGGGGCGGCCAGGTACGGCACGCTGCGCGAGACCGTGTTGCCGATCGTCTTCTGCAGCCGCTCGGCGAGGTCGTCGTTGGCCAGCCGGAGCACGATCCGCACGTCCTCGCGCAGCGCCCGCGCGTTCAGCGCGGTCTCCAGGTTCACGATGTCCGAGCTGGTCACCGACACCAGCGCCACGCACGCCTCGAGGTTCGCCTTGCGCAGCGTCTCCTCCCGGAACGCGTCGCCGACCACCACCGGCAGGCCGAGCTGACGGGCCAGCGCGATGCCGGCCGCGTCCGGGTTGTTGTCGATGCACACCACGTCGAAGCCAAGGTCGTGCAGCTGGCCGATCACGCTGGTGCCGACGTTGCCGAGACCGACCACGATGATGTGGTCCCCGGGCGGCCGCGGCGCGCGGCGCACCGAGCCGGTCAGCCGGGCACCCACCACGAGGGCGGTTATCACCGGAATGAACGCCATTCCGTCGAGCGTCAGCAGGACCTGCGACGTCTTCTCCGCGCCACTGTCCTTCGGGCTGGTCAGCGCGGAGCCGGTCAGGTCCATCAGCGTGAGGTACCACGCGTTGCTTGCCGAGTACTTCTGGTACAGCAGCGCGAAACCGGCGACGATCACCAGCAGCAACGCGGTGAAGACCATGCCGAACTTGTGCCAGATCAGGCGCCGGAGCATGGTCCCGGTGGCGCGCAGCGGATCACGGCGGCGGGTCAGCGGATTGCGCGGCGTACCGTCGGCCACCGCGAGTACCAGGTCCCCGGATTCGGTGCCTGGCGGGAGCAGCCGGGGCGCTGCCGGGTCGTCGGCAGGCCCGGCCAGGCCGCACAGCACGTGACTGCGGTCCACGGCGTCGCGGCGCGCCACGTACAGCGTGCGCCGCTGGACCCGGACGTGACTGGGGGCCGGCTCACCGAGCGCGGCGGCGACGAACGACGGCGCGGACATCGCGGTGCCGGACAGCACCGTGCAGTCGGGGAACAGCTGCCGGATGTGGTCGCCGAGCCGCCTGTTGTAGATGGCGAGGACCAGCCGCAGGGCCGGATTCAGCTCGGTGGCGCGCAGGCCGGCGTGGAAATTGCCGACGTCGTCCTGCCACACCACGGCCAGCGCGCGGGCCCGCTGCACGCCCGCCTCGGTGAACGCCTCGATGTTCAGCTCCGGGTGCTCCAGCACGTGGACCCGCGGCAGCGCGCTGATCTGCGGGCCGTGATTGCGCTGGCGGGACGGGAGGATGACGGTCACCCGCTCCCCGTACCTGGAGGTCAGCTCCTCGGTGATGCGGAACGGCAAGGGCCCGTCGCCGCAGACGATGAAATGGTCACCTCGGCGTTCCGGGGGCATGCCGCGATCTTATGGTGCCCGCACCCGAAGAGAAGCAACGTTTTATGGCCGAACGGCGTATATGACGTAGAGCATGTTCTGCTTCTTTCAACGGGTGGAAGGGTTTTGTATGCACAAGCTGGTAAGTACCGTGCGCCGCCGCACGGCCGGCGTAGCGGCCGCGGCAATGATGGGCGGGGGCTTGGCGGGGACCGTCTTGCTCACTCCGGGCACTGCCTTCGCCGATACCGGCGCGCAGGTGAACACCGCGACGAGCATCACGGCCAGCACGCAATGGAACTATCCGACGGACGTTTCGACGGTGAAGATCACGGTGTCGGTGACCGCGCAAAGCGGGTCTTCGGCACCCACGGGTGACGTCATTGTGTCGACGGGACCGGCAGCCAGCCGATGGTGCGACGCCAAACTTGACCAGACCCCAGGCCTGGTGAGCACCGGATCCTGTGAGATCAGGTTCCTGCGCGACGGCTCGTACGACCTGACGGCCAGCTACGCCGGCCAGAACGGGCTCGCGTCGTCGGTCAGCGCCAAGTACCGGATCGCGGTCGGCGGTGCGCCAGTCTGGAAGGCCGACAGCCCGTCGCTGTCCGCGGTGCCGGGCAGTTTCTACAAGTACTCCTTCAATGCCGTGGGCACGCCGGCGCCGCAATATGCGCTGGCGCCCGGCGCACCGAGCTGGCTGCACATCCTGAGCTGGAACGGGGAGGTGTACGGCCAGATCCCGTGGTGGATTCATTCGTTCACGTACTCGGTGGTCGCGGCCAACTCGGCTGGTTCGGCGACCGCCGGGCCGTTCGCGGTTTCCGTGTCGCCGGCGCACCAGCAGGCGCAAGTCACCACGCAGCTGTACTGCCCGCGGTACCTGCGGTCCGGCCAGTCAGGCAGCTGCACCCTGGTGGTGCGAGACGACAGCCCGGTCGCGGCGGTCAACACCGTGGCGCAGCTCAGCCTGCCCGCACAGCTGCGCGCGCGGTGGTGCGGCTGGAGCTGGGTCCACGGCTGCTTCGTCAACGGGGGCACGGTCACCTGGCATCTCGGCACGGTCGCCGCGTGGCAGGCCAAGTCGGTGACCGTAGTCGTGACGGCGCGGTTCTCTGCCCAGCCGTGGTGGCGGCATTCGGTCCGGGTGACCGTGAACGGCGCTGCGTTCTGGGGTCAGCAGTGGTGGTGGCAGCGGCCGCACGCCAGCTACACCGACGCGCATGTGACGATCTTCCGCCGGTAGCCGGTTCTGTACCGGGGGCGCGGGTGGCTGCGGGCCGCCCGCGCTCCTTTTTTGTGTGGCCTGCTCAGCGCGAGGGACCTCGACGGTCAGACCTCAGCTGAGCCGCATGTCCTCGTCGCCGAACGAGACGTCCAGCCCCGGGATCACCAGGGAGCGCGGGCCCGCCTCGACATGGCCGGCGACGAGCGCCTGATGGCCCGTGTCCTGAGCGACCCGGACCGTCTCCGCCGCGCTTCCCGGCGGAACAACCACCACGTAGCCGGCCCCCATGTTGAGCGTGCTGTACGCCTCGGCGGGCGACATACCGCGGTCGGCCACGATAAATGTCAGCACCTCAGGGACCGGCGGCAGGCTGGTGATCACATAGCGAGCCGCCAGCGGCGTGCGCATGATCTTCAGGAACCCGTGCCCGGTGATCGCGTTCATGAACTTCGGCACCACCGAGGTGCCGAGCAGCGCCCGGACGAATGCCGCGTACAGCGGCGCCGGGTCGAGCAGCGCGTCGCCGAAGTCGCGGCCGCTGGGCAGGTGTGCCGTCAGGCCGTCGGGTTGCGCGGCGGCGACGAGCCGGGCCAGCGACGCGCCGTTCGCATGCAGGCCGGTGCCGTGCAGCAGGACGATAGCGTCACCGTCGGCGACGTCGCCGCCCAGCACCGGCTCGCGCCCGGGCGGTACCAGGCCGAGCGCGCTGCCAGCCAGCTCGATGGCCTCCGGCGCGAGCAGGCCGGGCAGCGCCGGGGACTCTCCGCCGCCCCATACCGCGCCCGCCGCCTCGCACGCCTCCCGCCAGCCGCGCAGCAGCTCGAGAGACTTGCGCTCGTCCCCGTACCAGGCCGCGTCCCCGGTCGCGAAGTAGGCGGTGACGCTGACCGGGACCGCGCCGACCGAGATCACGTCGTTGACAATGGCCGCGACCGCGTCCTGCGCGATATCGGCATACCGGCTCACGCCGGTGAGCTGGAGATACTGGTCCGCGATGATCGACTTGGTGCCGAGTCCCTCGACAACCGTGGCCAGCGTAAGGTCACCGATCCGCACGACGTGTGCCGAACTGCCGCGCGAGCCGGGGAACTCCGTGGCGCCGGACAGCGCGGCCAGCGGAGCGGTGGCCGACGCCAGCGAAATGGCCTCCCGCTTGACCCGGTCCAGGACCTCGTAGTCGACGCCGGAGCGCTGGTACTCTCGCTGCGTTGCCATCAGCCCGGACAATAGCATGAGGACGCTCAGCCGAACCGCAGGCAAGATCCTCCGAAGGAGTCGGAGGCGGTGATGCAGACCCTCGTCAGCCCGGGGAAAGCCTCGCGCACTCGGAACAGTGACAGGTACCAGCCGCGGTTGAGGGTGAACGTCCCGCTGGCGACCACCTGCCCGTCCGGGTGCTGCGACCAGAAGGCGGTCACCCGCCAGGTCTTCGTCGCCGTGGCGGTGTACTGGACGAACTCCACCACCGTGCCGATGCAGATGCTGCCGTTCGCCTGGCGGTGCCACCAGGTGTGACCGCCCTGGGTACGTCCGGGGTCGGTGATGAACCCGGACGCCGGGAACGTCACCGGACGCACTCCCCGGCACGAGGCCAGAGCGGGCCCGTTCTGGCTGGCGGTGGCGTAGCTGATGCCCGGTGCGAGCACCGCGGCCGCCGCGGTGATCAGTGCGATGACGAGCCAGCGGCGGGATATCCGCCGGGCGGGCGCTTCGGGCTTGGCGTGCTGCGGTTCTGACCTCACGGCTGGGCCTCCTCGTAATCTGGCATGCTGAAGGCTGCCGCCTGGCACGGCGAGTTACTCACCACTGACTACGAGTACGGCTCTTTGCGGGTTCAGCCCGAGAGCCGGACGTAAGAACTGCGTAACGGTCCGGCGCGCCATTGGCGAAGACCACCGTCTACCGGCGCTAAGGCCTGGTGCTCGACCTGATGAGGGACCTGAGCAGCACCAGGATCCCGCTGCCCGACACCGGCGACGTCGCCGCGGACCTGCGCGGCCTCGCGCACGGCATCCTCAGGCTCTACCGCGGCGAGCCCATCGACGAGGGCGTGGCCGACCGCGCGGCCGCGTCCGCGATCACCGCGGCGCGCGCCGGATTGCTCGTTACCGAATTATGCATAACGACATCGGTGCTTCCGCCGCGGATCCTCTCCGCGCGCCGAGCGAACGCCCAACGGGGCGGCACCCGCGGTCGGCCTTCACCTGGATGAGGGCGTGCGAGCCCGCCGTCCGCCACGACGGGCTCGTCTCGTCTAGTTCGGCGACCTTCGCGGGGCTGATGCCCACGGCCACATCGGACTTGAGCGTCCGCAGCGCGGCCAGCGGACCAGGAAAATACGACACGACATCGCCGAACGGCGTGACCGGCGGCCAGGCGCGGTCGCCGGTCAGCCGTCGGTAGTTGAGGTCACCTTTCATGATCGTCAGCGAAGCCCGGGCGTACTCCTCGGCCAGTTCTGGCGGCATCGCGTCGAACGGCAACGGCGCGGCGTAGAACTCGTGCGTGTGCAGGCCGAACCGGCCGGCCGCGGCAGCTGCCTTGAGCCGGCTCGCCACCGCCACGGTCGCCTCGGTACGCCCGAGTCGGTCGACGCAGGCGGCCACGTCGGCCGCGGTCGCGTCGGACACGAAGTAGGGGTACGGCTTCACGTGCAGCTGGACGCGGTCCGCGCCGCCCGCCGCCAGGAGGTGGTCGGCGAAGATGAGATCGGCCAGCAGTTCCTGCCCGGCGTTGTCCGTGACCACGATCACGTCGCCGGGCGGGTCGAGCGCCGCCCACAGCTCGGCGCTCTGGTCGGCAACGAGGCCGGCCCGCGCCTCGTTCACCGCGGTCCCGGCCTGGCCGATGCGGAAGCCAAGGTCGGCGCGGTTCCCCCAGAGCGCGGCGAGCAGCTTCAGCTGGCCCTGCTCGGCCGCCCGCCTGTCCCCGAGCTCGCCATGGGCCGCGAGCATGGCCTCGGCGGCGGCGGTGCGCAGCTCTGCGTCCTTGAGGTAGGCGAACGGGTCGGCGAAATACCACGGGCCGCGCGTGAAGAAGTCAACGGCCTGCAGCAGCCGCCGGTAGAAGTACGACTCCGACCACAGGTAGGGGGCGTCCGCCCAGAGCTTCCCGAAGTTCCCCTCCCCCCATGAAGCCCACTTGACCGCGTCGTGCGCCTCGGGAGGGAGCGGTTCGACGTGCCCGGCCGACACCTCATGCCACAGCGCGTCGAGGGCCGCGCGCTGTTCCGGCCCGTACACGTGAGCCTCGCGGACCTGGACGAGCAGCCGAGGCGTGCGATCGTGCCAGACACCCCAGGCGAACCCGTGGGGATCGTTGTTGAGCAGCTTCGGCGGTACGTCCATCCTGGTTCCTCCGGTCACCTTTACCGACCCCTTGCCCGCACCCAGTATCTAGGCTTGACGATCATGACTACGGGCATGGAGTTCTTCTGCTACCACCGCGACCGGCCAGGCTCTGTGGCGTTGCGCGGCGAGCTGCTGGAAGCGCACTGGTCCTACATGGACCGGTTCGCGGCGGAGATGATCGCCCGCGGCCCGACCCTGGCCGACGATGGTGACACACCCACCGGCAGCGTGCATATCCTCGGCCTGCCCGATCCCGCCGCGGCCCGCGCGTTCGCCTTCGACGAGCCGAACTACCAGGCCGGCGTGTACCGGGATGTGCTGCTACGCCGGTGGCGCAACCTGCTGGGCCGCACCATGTGGGACTTCGGCGGCGGCCGGTACGGCGGCAACCGGTATCTGGTGCTCGGCCTCGGCACGGACCCAGCCGCCGACCTTGCCGTGCCGGCCGGCCAGGACGAGCTGATCGCGTACGGTCCGCTCCTGTCGGACGACGGCGCCGCCTGGCTGGGTACGGCGGCGCTGCTCCGGGCGCCGGACCAAGCCACGGCGCGCGCCATCCTGACCTCAGACCGCTATGCCGGCATCGAGGTGCACAGCTGGCAGTTCGGCGGGCGCGGCTGATCCCTGACGGGACACGACGAAGCGCCCCGCCGTGGCGGCGGGGCGCTTCGTGTGTGCGGGTCAGGCGGCGTAGGCGCGGCGTCCGCTGGCCGGGACGGCGCGCGACCGGGCCGCGGCGCGGACGGCCAGGGAGCCGGTGCGGCCGACCAGCATGGCGATCGAGAAGAAGATCAGCGCGTCGGTCAGGGCACCGACGGTGATCTGGCTGGTCATGCCCCAGTGGACGAGCTGCGTGGTGAACAGGTGCTTGCTGCCGTAGTCGAAGAACAGCCGGCCGCCAACCACCGCTACCCAGATCGCCGCGTACCCGGCGCCGGCGTGCGACACGGCCTTGCCGGTCTCACGGTCGACCGTGACCCGCATGGCCGCGGCGGCCAGCAGACCCAGCGCCAGTCCGGCGGCCGCGGCACCGACCTCAAGCAGCAGGCCATTTCCGGAGGTGGCCGCGCCCTTGAAGTACATCGGAACGACAACGGCGGCGGCGATGGCGGGGCGGATCAGCCGCAGCGACCCGATCTTGCGGGTACCAAGGTCGGAGATCAGGATCAGGGCGAGGATAACGAGGTTGAGGATCAGGACGCTGGTGTCCACTTCGAGCTCCCTATGCGAGGTGCGGTTACATCACCAACGCTAGGATCCGGGCCCCCGCCAGCGCGCCGGCCGACGGCTTGACCTCGGGTGGAGATGCCCGGCTCCACCCATCTCCACCCATAGACTCCCGGCATGGGCCCTAGGGACGCGACGCTGATGTTCCTGAACGAGCCGCCCGCCCACCCGGCCGTGGCTACGCACCTTGACGAACTTATCGGCCGCGGCCAGCGGGAGGAGCGTGCTCCGGGACATGCGACGGAAGTACAGACCCCCTGCAGGCGCCGGTCCCGCCGCGACGCCAGCCCGCTCCGGAGGAAGATCCGCTCACCGCGGCGACCTGGCCGCCAGCGCGCCGTCTGTGCCTGGAGTGCCGTAAGCGGCTGCCGGGATACGGCCGCACCGGCACGCCCGTCAACGACGTGGAAGATTACCGCCTCGTGGTGGATTGACCCTCGTACACAACGGGCCGGCTACCACGAAGCGGGAAACTGCCACGTTATCGCGAGCCCAGCGAGCCGATCGAGCCCGGACGACGGCCGCTGACCTGCCGGGGCGGCCAGCGATCCGGGCCAGCCCCCGGAATAAACCAGCAGGGTCCGCATCGGGAGGGTAAATACCCACAACAATTTCGGATTGCCGATCGGATCAGCGCGAGCCGCGGGAGGGCACGGCCATACCGGGGCAAAAGGGCGTACTGCGGAAGCCTGCACAGCGGAAGCCTGCACAGGGGAAGCCTGCGCAGGGGTGGGCGTCGGCACAGGGGAAGCCTGCACAGCGGAAGCCCGCACAGGGGAAGCCTGCACAGGGGGTGGGTGCCGGCACAGCGGGCGCCGGCGCGCTGGACTCGGGGGGCGGCGCGCTAGATGACGCCGCCGGCCATGATGGCGCCCACCATGATCAGCGCCGCGCCCGCGGCCAGTTCACTCCGCGGGCCAAGCGCCGCGCCCAGCCGAGCGCCGAGCTCGAGCCCCGCCAGCGACATCCCCACGCTGGCCAACCCGAACAGCAACGCCGCCACGCCTAGCGAGACGTGGTACGCACCCAGGGCAAACCCCGCCGCAAGGTTGTCCACGCTCAGCGCGAAGCCGCTGACCAGAACGCGCCCCAGCCGCCACTCCCGCTTCGCGCCGGCCGGCGCCATGCCGCCAGCCACGCCGGCCGGCGCCATGCCGCCAGCCACGCCGCCCGCCGCCACGCCGGCCGCCGCCGCGCCGGCCGCCGCGCCGCCCGCAACGCCAGTCGCCGGGGCCGCCCCCGCCCCGTCTCTCGCCGCTTCGGCTGACCGCCAGGCCTGCCCCGCGGTGTAGCCGCCGACGAGGATCAGTATCGCCCCGCCGAGCCACCGCGCGGCATGCCCGAGGCTTTCGGCCACCCCGTTCCCGAGGGCCAGCCCCAGCACCGGCATCCCGGCCTCGAACAGGCCGAACACCAGCGCGACCCGCACCCGCAAGCCACCGCGCACCCCACCGATGCCCATGCCGATGGACGCGGCGAAGTTGGACAGGCCGAGCGCGAGGGCGACCAGCAGAAGAGCGAGCACATCTCACCATAGGCCGGCGGAGCCCTCGATCTTCAGCAGGGCCAGCTTGCGGTCCAGGCCGCCGCCGTATCCGGTCAGCCCGCCGTCCGCGCCGATGACCCGATGGCAGGGCACGATGATCGGGATCGGGTTGCGGCCGTTGGCCGCGCCCACCGCCCGCGACGCCACCGGCGACTTGCCGAGCGCACGCGCTATCGAGCCGTAACTAGTCGTCGCGCCGTACGGGACGCGGGTCAGTTCGTCCCACACCGCGAGCTGGAAGGGGCTGCCACTCGGCGCCAGCCGCAGGTCGAACTCCGTCAGGTCACCGCGGAAGTAGGCTTCGAGCTGCTCCCTGACCGCGGTGAACGCGGCCGGGTCGCGGGTCAGGCCGCCCGGCCCCCGATAGCGCCCGTCCAGGAAGTAGACGCCGCTGAGGGCGTCGCCGGTCCCGGTGAGCAGCAGTTCGCCGACCGGCGAATCGATGAGGTCCGACACGACCGGCGCACCGGCCTCCGGCACGACGAACGGGCTGATCATTGGTCACTGCCCTTCTGTTCGAAAATTGTCTCTTCGAGGAATGCCAGCAGGTGGTGCACGGCATACGACCGCCACGGGCGCCAGCCCTCCGCCAACTCCGCGGCGGCCTTCGCGGCCGCTACCTTCGCGGCCGCGGGCTTCGCGGCCCGATCCGTGCGCACGGCCCCGAGCCGCGCCAGCGCGTCCAGCACGCCGACGTCGGCCGGCAGGAACGCGTCCGGGTCCGACAGCGCCCGCATGCGGATGTATGAAGCGGTCCACGGCCCGATCCCCGGCAGCTCCAGCAGCCGCGCTCCGGCCCGCTCCCGGTCAGCCCCGGGGTCGAGCGTCAGGTCGCCGGACGCCAGCGCCGCCGCGAGCCCGGTGAGCGCGGTGGCCCGCGACCGTGGCATCGGCAGCGCCGCCGGGTCGGCCGCCGCGAGCGCGTCCGCGGTCGGGAAGCAGTGCGTCAGCGTACCGTCCGGCTGCTCCAGCGGCTTGCCGTACGCGACGGTGAGCCGCGCGCCCAGCCGCCGCGCCGCCGCGACCGAGACCTGCTGGCCGAGCACCGCCCGGAGCGCCAGCTCGTCGCCGTCCACGTGACCAGGCACCCGCCGTCCCGGGCTAACAGCCACCAAGGCCCCGAGCAGCGGATCGGCGCCCAGCGACGCGGCGATCGGCGACGGGTCGGCGTCCAGGTCGAGCAGCCGCCGGCAGCGCTGCACGGCCGCGGTCAGGTCTCGCAGGTCGGCCAGCGCAAGCTCGCACTCGACGTAGCCGCCGGCGGCGCTAGCGAGGCCGGCTGGGCCGGCGGGCCGCAGCGCGATGACCCCGGCGCCGTGCGGCAGCGACACGGTCCGCCGGTACGTACCGTCCGACACCGATTCCACGCCGGGGATCGCACGCGCCGCGAAGAACGAGAACATCCGGTCCAGGTCGATCGGCGGCCGGTACGCGAGCCGGACCCGCAGCGCCCCAGCCCCGCCGGAATGGCCCCGACGACGTGCCTTCTCCCGCAGCTCCGAAGGCGTCGAGGCGAACACCTCCCGGATCGTCGAGTTGAACTGCCTGATGCTCGCGAACCCAGCCGCGAACGCGATTTCCGACAGCGGCAGCGCGCTCGTCTCGACGAGCACGCGCGCCGTCTGCGCCCGCTGCGCCCGGGCGATGGCCAGCGGTCCGGCGCCCAGTTCGGCGGTGACCAGCCGCCGCACCTGCCGTTGCTCGTAACCGAGCTTCTCCGCCAAACCGGAAACCCCGGCCCGGTCCACGACGCCGTCGGCGATCAGCCGCATCGCCCGGCCGACCACGTCGGCCCGGATGTTCCACTCCGGCGACCCGGGCGAGGCGTCCGGCCGGCACCGCTTGCACGCCCGGAATCCGGATTCCTGCGCGGCCGCCGCGGAGCGGTAAAACCTCATGTGGGCCCGCTTCGGCGTGATCGCCGGGCACGAGGGCCGGCAGTAGATGCCGGTCGAGGTCACCCCGATGAAGAACACCCCGTCGAACCGGGCATCCTTGCTGACCGCCGCCTCATAGCACTGCTCGTCGTCCATCACGCTCTTAACAATGCCAGCTCCCCAGGACCACGACTGGCGGGAATCGGACATCACCGGTTTACGTATGACCCGCGTGGTGGCGGTCGCCGGCCCCGGCCAAGTCACGGAGAGTGCACCGCAGTCGGCCGAAGCAGGCGCCATAGGCGGCCTCATCGGTAACATCATGCGCGGACAGTAGTAATTCTCGGAACGACTTAGGCGCCACTTACCCGGATCGATTACCGCCCGCAAGGTCGTCGCTCACCGCCTGTGACCTGCACTTATATCGCGCCGCCCGGCTGGTTGAGGGACCCTATCGCAGGCGATATCTAAGTATTACCCCGCAACTCATTGCAATGACTACCGTACACACAGTTACACTACTAAAGGTAGCGAAAGAACTTCGCTCCGTTAGGAACAGAAGCGGCCTCGCGGCGTCACAAGCGACGTGATCAGCCGTCGGCTCAGCGAAGAGTTTGAGGTGTAACCGTGGCGATGAACCACCCCGACGACGGCGGCGACTACGCCCCCCTTCCTTCCCTCCCATCACGTAGGCGCGGGGGTATCGGCCAGTCGGTTCGTCTCGAGGCGCGGCCCGAGCTCCGGGACCGCGCGACGTACTACGACGCGCTACGGTTCGCAGCCCACCGTCAGAGTCGTACGGCGCCCGGAACATGGGCGCCACACGCACCGGACACGTGGACGTTCTGACCCCATCCGACCGGCGCCCGGCCTTTCCTCCCGCAAGACCGGGCCTTCCCTCTCGCAAAACCCGCAAGAACGTGGATCGCAGCCTCCACCTGCGATCCACGTTCTTTGCTTTGCCCCGCCCCC
>Ga0070714_100000375_pt1 | contig 33405 bp, 48 predicted proteins | sample LARL83metaG_FD_65450 | JGI IMG/M metagenome (GOLD analysis project Ga0070714, IMG submission 65450) | Corn, switchgrass and miscanthus rhizosphere microbial communities from Kellogg Biological Station, Michigan, USA - LAR L8-3 metaG | ecosystem: Host-associated > Plants > Roots > Rhizosphere ... | reverse complement strand
CAGGGCGGAGGGGCTGGCAGGCTGGCCGAACAGCGTCTGGGCGGGCACCAGGCTCTCCCCTTCCGGTAGCTAGTTACGTCCGGCCACCGGCCTCTAGCTTTCCGTGATGGCTGCCGAGAAGACCCACGATGCCCCGGAGGACTTCGTCCCCAGGCTGGCCACCTTATGGTTGAGCATGACGACGCCTGTGGCGACGGCACTCAGGTGAGTACCCGGAGTGATGCCGCCCGATCCGGTGGCCAGGCACCACTCGTTCCACGTGTAGTTCCCGTTGCCGCTGGCGAACGTGGCCTGGCAGGTGATGACGCCGCCGGACTGCTGCGGGTAGCTGGCGTCGGCCTGCTGGTAGTAGGCGTTCGCGGTGTTGTCGGCACCCAGCGCGGTGTCCGCGACCGTCGCCGCGGTGCTGCTGTTCCCGGTGCCCACGATGGCGTCCGCGTGGGCGAACGGGGTACCCGCACCGCCTTCCAGCAGCGAGGTGAGCAGGTTCAGGCCCGCGGTCACCATCAGGTTGCCGGCCTCTTCAGCGACCCCGTCCTCAGGGTCCCGGAACAGCAGTGACAGCCGGCTGCCGTCCGGCTCGTAGCCCATCTTCTGCGTCGCCCACCGGACCTGGTCCGGCGAGTACTTCCGGACTACGGCGTAGGCGTTCCAGTTGTCGTTCTCGATCCAGCCCATGTGCGCGGGGTCCTTCCCGGTGGCGAGTTTCCTGGTGCTCGCCCGTTCCGGGCCGGTCCTCGTGCTGCCGTTGCGGCTGCTGGTCTAACGGTAGTACGTCTGCGGTCAGGCGGTCACGAGCGGCAGCAGCTCGGAGAAGCTGAGCTGCTGCGCCGCGGGTGAGCAGTTCGTCAATGTGAGGTTTCCCGACGTATCGAGGGTGAGGGTCACCGTGTTGTAGTTGATGCTCGTCGCCGGCACGAATGACCCGCCGACGTTGGTGTGGACGTGGCCGGGGCCGCTCACCTCGTAGCTGCCCGGACCGTGCGTGTGGGCACCGGACCCGGAAGCGCTCGCGGAGTTCCCGGTGGTGAACGCGTTGCTGAGGCCGTTGGTGTCGGTCTGGCCGGAGATCGCGCCCTGCACGGACACCGCCGAGGCGCCCGCCAGCACGTTCGCGGTGAACGAATGCGCGTGCACCGCGTTGAAGAACCCCGCGGTCAGGGTGCCGATCACCGTGCCGTCCGTCGTAGTGCCGCCCTCGATGTGGCCGACTAGCTGCGACATCCCGTTCTGCAGGATCCGCACCTGAGCCGGGATGTAGCCGGGAACGTTCGACCAGCCGTGCTGGAGCGTGACCAGTTCCCACGACCCCGGGGTGAGCGCGGTCACCTGGGAGACCACCGTGTTCAGCCGCTGGTGGGCGTTCTGCACCAGTTTCCTGGTCTGGGCGATCGTCGCCGCGGCCCGGTTCTGCAGCTGGTTCGGGAACGTGCTCACAATGTGCTCCCTTCGAACGGGACGGCGCCCAGCTGGATCTCTGCCCGTTCTGCCTGCTGATCCGATGGCGGGTAGGCCGTCCACGACACGATCCGCCCGGTCCCGGTCCAGCCGGGACTGCCGTCGGCCTGGGCGGGATGCTGGGCGCTGGTGAAGGCCGCCGCGGCGTACGACCCGAGCTGGGTCACGTTCAGGAACGGGTACTGGCCGTTGCCCAGGATCAGCAGCGGCGCTACCTGAGTCGCGGTGACACTCGGCAAGTGACCCGAAGCGTAGGCGTCACACTGGGCGTCGCTGGTGAGGTTGACCCCGGTCGCGGAGACGGCTTCCTCGAACAGCGGGTACCCGTTCCCGATATCGGTGCTGTCGACCGCGGAGCCGGTGAGCGCGGTCCCGGTTCCTGCCGGATCCTGGGCGGTCGCGATCACCCGGTTCGCTCCCGTGCTGCCTGTCGCGGTGAACCGGTAGTCGAGCAGGTTGCCCGGGAAGTTGTACTGCAAGCCGCTGGCCGGGTACGGCTGGCCGAGCGCCGGATAGCCGAGGTCGAACGAGGTCAGCAGGCTGCCGTTCGCGTCCATGTACGGGCGGAACGCGAACTCGATCCCGAACGTCGTCACCAGCGTGCCGAGAGCCGCCAGGGCGTCCTGGTTCTGGCTGCCGTCGAACGTCACCGTGCCGGTCAGCCCGGACTGGCCGGCGCTGTAGGTGATCCCCGCTACCTGGCCGTTCGGCGATTTGCTGAACGCGAACCGGGTGATCGCGCGTGCCATGTCGAACGGGTCCATGGCGGTGAACACCAGGTCCGTGTCGATGATCCGCTTGGACAGTACGAATTCCAGGGTGCTGGCCTGAACGGGCAGCTGCTGGCCTAGTACCGAGTTCGGCACCCAGTCGGGCAGGATCCCGTTCCATACCGGGGTGCCGTTCTGCAGCACCCACAGGACCGCCTTGCGCGGGGTGATCGCGGCCAGGTTCGCGGCGTTCTGATCGCGGTCCGGGATCAAGTCGAGCGCGCCGCTGAACGTCCCGGCGGCGTTGATCACCCTGCTGAAAGACTGCGGCGCCACCGGCAGCCAGTCGCCCATCAGCTTGCCGGTAAGGATGTTCGTCGTCAGGTACCGGTACTGGCTAGGGTTCGCCTTCGCGAACGGGCCGCCCGAGGCGTAGAACGCCTGCAACTCGGCAGGGGTCATATCGTGCTCGCGGCGATGGCGGCGACCCGCAGCGAGCAGTTCTCCGCGGTCAGCGCCGAGATGAACCCGGCGGCCACGCTGCCGAACGGGTTCCCCGCGGCAGCCACCGACGCGAGGTCGCCGATGTGCGCCCCGCTGAACGACCCGGAGGCCGTCGACAGGGTCTCCACGGCCAGCGTCGCCACATGGGTCCCGGCAGCCGGGGTGGATCCGAGGATGGCCGACGTGTAGTAGGCGTACGACCCGCCCTGCCCCGGTTTCGTCACCCCGCCGGAAGCGGCGCAGTTCAGGTAGACGGTGTCCACAGTCACGCCGTCGACCGCCAGGATGATCCGGCACTGGCCGTGCGGGATACTCGGCGACGCCGAGTCCACAGCGGCCTCCGGGACGGCAAGGCCCCATTTCGCGGAGATCTGGTAGTCCGTCGTCCCGTCCGCCGTGAACTGCTCCGAGATCTGCGAGACCACCTGGCCGTCAGTGCTGGAGAACGGGAAGAAGATCGTCGCCGACCCGTACCCGATACCCCACCCGGACGCCGACCCGCTGCCCGGATTCAGCCCAGTCCCGCCGGCCGAGGTGTTGATGTCAGTGAGGTCCGCGGCGCCGCCGGGAAGCTGAAGGCGGCCCGCCGTGGTGTTGTAGACCAGCTGGCCCGGCTCGAGCGGGGGCGCGGCACCGGTGGCGGCCGGCAGGATCCCTCCCGGTGCGACCGTCTTGGTCCGCTTGTCGGTGATGTTCGCTGTCGTGATCGATGATGCCCCGTTCGCGACGGCGACCGCGGCGAGGAGCAGGCACGCGGACGGTGTCGCGGGCTGCCCGGCGCCGGGTGTCCCTGCGATGATCTCCACGTCGCAGCTGCTCGAGGAGTTGCCGAGGTCGCTGACCCGCGCGACGACGATGTCGACCCGGGCGGACCCGGAGCTGTTCGCCGTGACCGTCAGCGTGCCCTGGGCCAGGAGGCCAAACAGGTAGGTTCCGTGGCCCTGAGTGGGGTGCGGGACGGCGCAGTAGCCGGCGTTGACCAGCACCGACATGTTAGGTGACGCCTGCTGGGTGACGAGCAGCGGCGAGCCGGGGCCGGGGAAGACGCCGCCGAGAGGGTGCACTGCCGTAGCGGAGGCGTTGGTGTCCCACACGGCGGCGCCGCCGTCGAGCTGCCGGGACAGCAGCGAGGTCCACTGCTGGCCGTCGCACCACAGCGGGTACCCGAGGCTGACCGAGCTGGCCATGTCAGGATCCCGCCGGTGCGACCCGCAGGCAGCCGAGAGCGGTCGCCGTGCAGGCTAGCGTGGTCGTGATGCTGGACGACGCCGACTGGAACGCGAAGCTGACGGTGTGGGTCCCTGCCGCCGGCGTGTTGCCCTGCCCCGCCGACGTCCAGTACCTGGCCGACCCGCCGTTGCCGGGTGTGCCGGATGAGGAGGACTGGACGTACACCGGCGTCTGGTCCAGGGTGGTCCCGTCGATCGCGACCGACATCGCCACCAGCAGCGGGGCGGTACCGACGTACAGGCCGGGCCACTTGTAGTAGATCTCCAGGTCGGTAGCGCCGTCGACCGTCACCGACACGGACAGGATCGAGGTGAGCGCCCCTTTCGCCGCCGAGTCGTTCACCGCTGTCGTCTTGTAGGCAACGGCGGGCGCGAACGCGCCGGTGGCCACCAGCGCCACCGAACCCGCCGTCCCGGTGCCCTGCACGATCAGGCCCCGCGACAGGTCGAACATCAGCTGGGAGGACGGGGCGGCGGGCGCGGCGGCAGCGTTGGCGATCGGGAGGACCCCGCCGGGCGCGACCACGTAGGACCGCTCATCGGTGATCGCCCCCGACCCGAGCGCGACCGCCCCGGCGGGGACCAGCACCTGGGCCAGGACGATCGACGCTGACGGCGTCGCGGGTGCCGTGGCCGGCGTGGCGGGGGTGCCGGTGACCACCTCGACATCGCAAGAACTTGCTGATGTCCCCAGGTCGAACACCCGGGCCACGATCAGGTCGATCCGCGGGTTGACCGGGTCCGCCGCGGCGAGCGTGAGCGTAGCGGCGGTGAGCGTGCCGAAAATGTAGCCGCCCTGATTGCTGCTCGCCGCGGGTACGCAGCAGTAGCCAGCCGCGACCTGCACCGACAGGCCGGAGGCGGCGGACACCGCCATCGCGCCGGGACCGGGGAACACTCCGCCGGGGACCTGGACCGCCGACGAGGTGCCCGCGTTGTGGACGCGGCAGCCGACGTCGAACTGGCGGAACGGGTTACTCGCGTCGAGTGGCGGGCCGTCAACCCAGGCCGGGACACCGCACGAGATGCTGCTAGCCACCGGCCGCCTCCTCGAAAGCGTCCGCAGCGGCGCGCAGGAACTCCGGGATATGCAGGTCCACCGATGCCCGCACGCCGCCGGCTCGCCCTGCGGCATCGCCTAGCCGGACCTCGGGTGTGATCGAGCCGATCTCGCGCTCGACATCGCCGATGCGCAAGACCACGGGCAGCGGCTTCAGCTCTGCCATGCGGTACTCCCTTCCTATGCCCACGCCGAACTCCACGCCACGGTGATCGTGGCGCCGCCGGCGAAATTCACTCCGTCGAGGTAGACCTGCGTCGGGCCCGGTTCGAGGACCCACCAGGCGGAGCTGAGATCCGCGGGGTAGAACGACCCGTTGAGGAACGACTGCCGCGCGTCGGTGTAGATGACGAGCTGGTCTCCGGCCGCCATGTCGAGGCCGGTGTAGCTGATGACCTGACCGGTGGCGGCGTTGACGACCTGCGGGCTCGTGATGGGCCCGCCTACCGTGATCACCGGCCTGGTCTCGAAGGTGCCGGAGTTGACGCAGGTGATCGCGCTGGCCAGCGGCGGCGTGGAGCCGGGGAACCCGATCGGCAGCGTCACCGGCAGGGTGAGCGGGTTGATGACCGGGACCGGCAGGGTGGCCGTGGCAAGCAGCGGCACCGTCGAGTACTTGCGCGGGTCAGGGGCCACCATCGGGATGGAGAACTCGACGTCGCACAGCGTCGGATAGGTCATGCCGATCTTGCCGCTGCCGTTCTGCCGGACGTAGGCCAGTTTCGGTACTGGCTCGTCGTAAGTGAACGTGGCGAGGTCGGACACCGGCACGGCCTGGACCAGCCGGGTCTTGGCGACGTCCCTCGCAGCCTGGCTGGGTGCGGAGGCCAGCAGGGTGAGGGTAAGCAGCCTGGGGCCGTAGAACTGTGCGGCGGGCCAGCCGCCGTGATCGGCGCTGCGCTGGATCACCTGCCCGACAGTAGGCGGCCCGTCCCACCCTTCGAGTTTCTTGATCATCCACGCGACCCCGTCGGCATCAACCGAGCCGAGCGGTATCACGAACGGGGCAGGCGCCCACGACGGCTGGCAGGAGATTGATCCTGTCCAGTACCCGGTGTCGCCGCCAGGCACCTGGACGAACGGGCCGCCCCCGGTGATCGCGAAGTTCTCGAATGCCTCGAACGTGTCCGAGCCGTAGATGCTGGTCCACGTGGCCAGGTAGGTGCCCGGCAGCAGGCCGGACACGGGGACATCCCACCGGAACGTGTAGGTGCCTGTCCCGGTCCGCCAGATCGTGTCCGGCGCTTCCGCGCTTGCGCCGCCGTAAGTGAACGGGCCCGCGGCATCGGTGACGCCGCCGCCTGGCACCGGGCCGTAAGTGAGGTCCAGCGTGAGGGAGGCGGGATCGGCGGGGCTGCCCGACTCGAAATTCGTGAAGACGAAATCCAGGTAGTACGGCTGGCCGGGCTGGGCCGGGCTCGGTGGCGACAGGGGCATCAGGACACCCCCACGAGGGCGCCGAGCTGCATCATCATCGCCTGGTTCTGCTCAGGCGTCGGGTACTGGGTGCCGTAGTACTGGACGGTGATGTTCGGCCGGCCGGCCGCCGCACCGGATCCGGCCGGCGCCTGTCCTGCCATCGCCGCCGCGGCGGCAGGCGCGGAGCCGCCGCCGTGACCTGACCCGAACGCCTTGTTGATCGCGTCTATCCCGGCCGCCCCGCCGAGCGCCTGCACAGCCTGCGGTATCAGGACCCCTTCGCCTGGGCTGAGCATCGTCGGCACCGAATCATGGCCGGGTGCGTAGCCGGGGATCACGCCGCCCTCGGCGAGGCCGAGCGCGCTGCCGATGCTGCCGAGCACCTTGCCGGGCAGGTTCGCCACCGAGGCGATGTCGTGCTCGATCTGCCGGATGAACCCCTCGATGTCGGAGACGATGCCTTCCCAGATCGAGGCGATGTCGTGCCGCACGTTGTCGAACGCGCTGGCGACGTCGTGGCGGATGTGGTCCCACTCGTTCCGCAGCCAGCCTTCCAGCTTCGACACGACGCCGGTGACAGCGGTGTAGATGGCGTTCCAGGCAGTGGCGATCGCGGCACCGATGGCCTTGACCGTGTCACCGAGGTTGTGCAGGTTGCCGATCCACCCGATGACCGCGGCGACGATCTTCGCGATCCACCCGATGACCACGGCTATCGCGCTCGCCAGGTCCGCGAGCCACCGGACCAGGTTCGTCACGATGGGTATCAGCGGGGTGATCGCGTCCAGGGCCAGGCGCACGACCAGGGTGATGAGCTGGGCCAGCGGCGGGAGCAGCGGGGTCAGGGCGACGAGGATTTTAATGAGCGCCTCGAGGAGCTGGCCGACCGCGGGCAGCAGAGGGGTCAGGGCCTGCTGGAGGAACTGCACCAGCATGGTGACTAGCTGCCCGACGTAGGGCAGCAGGGGGAGGATCGCCTGCTCGGCCAGCTTGGCGATCATCGTGACAAGCTGGGTGATCACCGGCAGGATCGGGACGATCGCGGTGGTCAGCAGCTTCAGCAGGGCCTGGATGATCTGGGTCAGCGGCGGTAGCAGCGCGGTCACCGCCTTGACCAGCAGCCCTTGCAAGACCGTGGCGACCTGGCCGAGGAACGAGATCAGCGGCGGCAGGACCGGCACCAGCCCGGACACCAGCGCCGAGATGAACTTACTGAGCGGCGGGACGAGCTGCTCGAGCGCGTCCTCGATGTCGTTGAAGACGCCCCGGTTCTCCATGACGGTGAACGCCTGGCTGAACGCGTCCGCGAGTTTGCTGACCGAGGGGGCGATGGTCTTGATCAGGCCCGCGACGGCCTGGAGGGCGCCGCTGAGGCTGGTCAGTATCGCCCCGGCGAACGAGGCGACCACCTTCCCGATCACCTGGAACGCGGGCTCCAGCGCCTTCAGCGCCCCGGCGAGCGACACGAGTACCGGGGCGAGTGCCTGCGCGAATGCCCCGGCCAGCTTCCCGATCACCGGCAGCAGGGAGCCGATGACCCCCATCAGCGCGCTGAGCACCTTCATCGACGCCGAGACGGCGGGGGCCATCGCGGACAGCATCCCGCCTAGTGACGACCCGAGCTTGCCCATGATGTTGCTGAACTGGCCCATCTCCGGGACGGTCGCCTTGATGATCGCCTGCAGCCCCGGCAGGACGCCTTTGACCAGGCCGAGGATCGCGTTGATGAACGGGCCGACCGCGGGCGCGGCAGCCTGCAGCACCCCGAGGAACCCCTTCACGACCCCGGCCAGGTGCTCGAAAATGGGACCGATCTGCGGGGCGAGGGTCTTGAAAATGCTGGTCAGCTGCGGGATGAACGACTTGACGACACCCTGGACCTGCTTGAGCACGGCGAGGATAGCGGGGACCATCGGCGCGAACGCCTGCTGCAGCATCGTCTGGATAGACCCGGTGACGGCTTTGCCCTTGGCGTTCTTGCCGCCGAACAGGGCGGTGAACGCGGCCGATATCTGCGAGTTGCCCTTGGCCAGGCTCTCGGTGAGCTTGCCGATCAGCGCGGTCCCGATCCCTACCCCGGCGATCCCGCCCAGTGCCGGGAGAGTGGCCAGCAAGGCGGACACGCCGGTGGTGATGACGGTGCCCTTCCCGCCCACCAGGTTCTTCACGAACGAGTTCCCGAAGATCCCCCCCGACTGGCCGCCGGCGCTGGCCGCGTCGTTCCTCAGCCCGTCGAAGACGCTCCCGCCGCCGTCGTTGACGTCCACCTTCACTTCGGCGGTCAGGTCTTCCCCGGCCAGCAGGGCCTTCAGCTTGTCCCGGAACCCTGTGGTATCCGGTTCGGCGGTGACGTCGGTGCTCGACCCGCCGCCGGCCGACAGATCCTCGTCGAGCTTGCCCGCGAACCCGGCCGTGTCCGGTTCGGCGGAGACATCTACTGACGGCTGTCCGTCCGCTTCGATGGCGGACGCGAGCTTCTCCGCGAAGTCCCGCGTGTCCGGCTCAGCGGTCACGTCGACCGTGTCGCCGCCCTGCGCGGCCAGGCCGTCGTCGAGCTTGCCGAGGAACCCTTCGGTGTCGGGTTCGGCGGTGACCGTGACCGTGTCCTGCCCGTCCGCGGCCAGGGCGGCACCGAGCTTCTCCCGGAACCCGGTCGTATCCGGCTCGGCCGTCACCGGGACCGACGCGCCGCCGCCTTGCGCCAGGCTATCGCCCAGCTTCTCCTGGAAGCCGCCCGTGTCCGGCTCGGCCGTCACATCGACCGTGGCGCCGCCGTCCGCCAGCTCCGAATCGAGCTCGGACTTGACACCGGAAGCATCAGCGTCGACCGGGATTGTTATCCGTCCGCCGCTGCGTTCCAGCGCACTGCGGACCTGCTCCTCCAGGTCTCCGGTTTCAGCATCGACGGAGACCCAGGCACTCGCGATCCGGAAGCCCTCAGGCACCTTGCGCCTCCGGGGTAACTTTTGTGACCCGGAACCAGTTCCCGCCCATCTGCATGTTCAGCGCGGCAGCCGCACCCGAGGTCAGCGGAGGTGCCGAGTCGGCAGTCGATGCCCGGTTCTCGTGACCTGAGCCCCGCTCGTACGTCACCGGACGCTGCCGCCCGCCGGAGGACCGGTTCCCGCGCTTCTCGGCGGCGATCCGGGCCGCAAGCACGCCGGAGTAGGCGGGGAGGCGGGCGGCCAGCCTGAAGAACACGCCGGCCTCCATTCGTCCCGCGTCGTCGATCCGGTGGAACGCGGACAGGTCACTGGCGATGTCGTCGAGGTAGCCGAGGACCCACCCGTGCCGCCTCAGCGCTTCGGCTGCCTGTCTTTTGGGCCCCTCACCGAGCCGGTCATGACCTTCCGGCAGGCCTTGATTACGTCCATCAGGTTCTGCTCGGTGAGGCCCCGGAATGCCCGCAGCGCCGCGTATCCTTCTTCGCCGAGCAGCAGCCCGAGCATGAAGTCGATCTGCGCCTCCTGGCCCTGCGTGCGGCCGATGTGGAGATATTCGAGGGCGTCGTTGACCTCGACCTTGACCGGGATCGAGTACTCGGTGTCATCGATCTCGAACAGGGGGACGCGCTTGATCTCCCGGTCAGGGTCGGACCTGAGGCTGATGAGCTGCGGCAGGCCGGTGTCCGGCTCGTCGTGGTCGTCAGGCTCCGGCTCGGCGCTCTTGGGCTTGCGGGGGGCGTTGGTGGCCGTCACGGCGCAGGTTCCTTTTCCTCGGGTGTGCGTGATCTGCTGCTCACCCGTTGCGGGTCCGGTAGTGCGCCGTTGCGGCGCCCTGCTGACGTGCTGGCGGTCTACTGCGCGACCGCGGTCCTGCAACTCACTCCGCGCACGATCTCGCTGACCGTAGCCTCAACCATCAGGCCGTTTGATCAAAGATGTCGTACGGGGGTACGCTCGACGACACCCAATACCCAGCCCAAGTAGTGTTGAAGACGTTCGGCTTGGTCTTCTCGTACTCGAAATCGAGCTTCGAGCTGCTGAGACACTTGCGGAGGATGATCCGCCGCCGCGCCGAGGACTCGGTGAGGCCGGTGGTGGGCGCCCACCCGTCGATGATCAAGGCGGTATAGGTGGGCTGGGTCGCGGAACTCGCGGTGATCGGGGACAGCTGCGAGTACCCGGAATTGACGCTGATCGTCGCGAGCTGGTTCTGGGCGAGCTGGATGTTCTGGAGGGTCGCTTCGCCGAGCGCCATCGTCAGCTGCGTGACGCGCTTGGTGAGGCGCGCGCCGACAGCGTCGACGAGCTGCTCGACGCCCTGCTCGGTGTAGGTCAGGTCCACTTCCAGCAGGACGGACGTGCCGTCCGCGATGCCGCCCACGTCGGTCCAGATGGCGGAGTTCGGCGGGCTGGTGATCGCGGTCGGGGAAGGCTCCGTCGAGCCGTAGACGCCCCAGTAGACCTCGGCCGGCCCCTGGCAGATGTTGAAGGGTTGAATCATTGATGCTCCCGAAATGGGTGGGGCTTGACTGTTCACCCGTTGCGGGATGGGTCAGTGCGCCGTTGCGGCGCAGGTAGTGCTCAGATCGGCCCGGAGGGCCTAGAAAACGCCGGGGAACTGGAGGAGCGCGACCGTGATCGAGGTGATAGTGGAGAGGACGACCTGGACCTGATTAGTGCCGTTCTGGTCCAGCACCGAATGGAACGGGCCGAACGGGTACAGGTCGCCGTTGGTCAGGGAGACGGCAGAGAAGTTGCTGACGGCCTGGCCGTCGACGAGCGCGCCGACGTCGACGGTGACGGTCTCCGAGATCGCCCCGGCGGAGACGAACAGGATCTCGCGGCCCGTGTTGCTGAACAGCAGCGTGGTCGCGGTGGGGGCGGTGAGCAGGGCAGTGAGGTTCAGCCCGGCCCCGTCGACGGCGAACTGGGTCGGGGTGAGGGTCTGGGTGGTCACGGGGTCGTCTTCTCCTTAGCGCCAGCGGGCGCAGTGGCGGCGGCCGGGACGGCTACCGGAGCCGCAGCGGACTGCGGCGCTGACTGGTCCTGCGAATCGTCCGGGCCGCTGGCGTGACGGACGAACAGGCCGTGGGCCTTCAGTTCGGCGATCTCCGCCTCGGTGCGTTCGACGGCGTGATGGAACATCCTGATGATGATCCACCGCTTAGGCTCTGCCGGCCTCTCAGCCACAGGGCACCTCCTCTTGTCCGTGCCAGGTCAGTGACCAGGCGTCGATGATGCGGGCGTCAAGGTCCCGCAGAGGGATCTCGGCGCCCCAGGCGATCACGTTCATGCCGGCGAACGCCGCGGCGTGCAGGCCCTGGCCGGGGAACTCGAGCAGCAGGAAGTCGGCGTCGTCCAGCCCCGACCGGTGGACGTCTCTCAGCCGGCACCCGGCCAGCCCGGTGCGCCTCGCCGTGGCGAACGCGGACACCACCGCGACGCCGGAATCCCCGCAGCCGCCGGCGGCCAGGTAGAACCGCTCGACCGCGCCGTGGGATGCCTGGACGCCTGTGGCGCCGAGGAGGGCGTTGGCGACCGCCACGGGTACGCACAGGGGCCGGTCCTCGTTCGGGCCGCAGATCCACGCCGAGCCGAGCGCGGCCGACGCCAGCTTGGCGGGCTGTTTCGCCTTCGCTGCCGCCTTCGACTTCGCCGGCGCGGCCTTCTTCGGCTTGCTCGCCTTCTTCGGCCCGGTGATGGTCGTCCTCGTCGCGGTGGTGGTGTTCTGGCCCTGCTTGGTGACGGTCTTGGTGACGGTCTTCCGGCCGCCGCCCTTAGTGGGCGTCGAAACCGTCGTCTTGGTGACCTTCTTCGGCGCGCTGGCCATAACTGGATCTCCTCGCCGGCCGCGACCCAGTGCAGTAGCAGGTCGGCCCGGTAGCCGCCGTAGTCTCCCGCGTCGGACCAGATCCGGCCGGGCTCCGTCATCAACTTGGCGGCCAGCACGCGGGCGGTCGGGTACTGGACGCCGTTCGCGGTGACCTGGAGCGGCCGGTTAAACGACATCCGGTCAAGAGTCCCTATCCGGATCTGCTCCATCAGCTGCGAGGCGATGCCCCACGGGATCTTGTCCGACCCCGGATTGGTCGCCCACGTCTCGACCTGGCAGACGGGCCGGCGTACTGGCATGTACTCGTGCGGGGTGCCGCCTACCTGCGTCGGGCACACGATGAACCCGTTCTGCGCCCACTTCGATTCGTCGCTGGGGAGCTGGGTGGCTACGCCGTCAGCGGACAGGCCCGGGATCGTGCGGATGAATGCCACGGCAACGAGGTCGGTCGTGGCGTGGAGCTGGACGGCGGGCGCGGTCAATTGAGCTTCACCTGCCGGAAGACGCGCGGAACGTCAGCGGGGAGCCCCTGCGGCAGGCCGTCCGCGCTCTCCTGCATCCGGTAAGCCTTCCGCAGGCCCTCGATGCTGCGTTTCACCCCGGCCCGGACGGCGGTCTCAGGCGGGATGTTCGCCTGGAGCTTGGAAGTGGACCCGATGGCGTCCTGGCCGAGCAGCGGGGACCGGAGCGTCACCAGGATGACCCACAGGATCGCGTCGCCCTGCGGGGTCTGCATGGCGCCCATCGTGACGTGGCGGCCGAACTCTTCCCCGCTGATCTTGCTGGCCGTGTCCAGCTCGTCATCCACCCAGGCGGTGATGCGGTCCTCGATGCTGAAAACGGTCATCAGGCGGCTCTTTCCTGGTAGAGGGCGGGGCGTAGGTAAGGCGAAGGGGCCTTGACGCGTCCTGTTTGGTGACCGTAAGCGACGATCCTATGACCCAGTTCGACAAATGCGGCGTACTCACGCTCATGGGAACCGGTCGCGGACACGATGAGGGTCAGGCCCTCCAGGTGCCGCTCGATCGATTCGGCGAGCGCGCCTGTCCGCTTGGGACAGAACCGCTTGGCGTCATCGCGGATGGCCGGGCCGAGCGTATCCATGAAGAACCGGTCGACGGCGGCAGCGATGTGCTCCTGCGCGTCAGGTTCGAAGACGATACGCATGCTGGCCCGCCTGCCCTCTCCGGGAAGCCGAGTGACCTGGGTTCCCGTTCCGGGCGGCGATTCGCCGGGCCTGGCCGTTGCGGCGGGCGCGGCGGGCGCTGGGTGTCTTCCACCTCGCGCGTCACGGCGATCGTATCAACGAGGGTGCTCCGGGCGCATCAGGCACGCGGCTACGATGCCAGGCATGGCGAACACTGAGGCAGCAGCGCCACCATGCGCGGGCAAGGACTTCGAGCATCACGACACGATCGAGCAGCAGGACTACCCGGCTAGCACCAGGTGGCGCTGCACCTTGTGCGGCACGACCGGTGACGGGATGGAGGTGAATAAGCGCCTATTCCCGCTCGGCGAGCGCGCGCACATGATCAGGCAGGCGACTGCGCTTGCCCCGGTGATCCTGTTGCCGTCCGGCTCGCCTCCGAAGTTCATGGGCCACTTCATGGGCTACGAGATCTACCGGGTCCAGGGCATCGAGCAGCCTATGGTCGCTATATCGGGAGCGTGAGCGGATGAGCAGCACCCTGTACTTTCGGGCAGTCCCGAAGGATCTCCCGCCCGCGTCGTCAGCGAGCAGCTTGAAACACCTGCTCGGCCCGAAACTGTGGGGCGGCAACTGGAGCAGCGCGTACGGCCTGGAGAACACTGCCACGGCGACCGCCGATCTCATCCCTTACTTGGAGGGAATCCGGGACGCGGGCAACGAGGAGATGAGGGAAGATGCCGACGACCTCATCGCCGCGCTGAAAGAGCATGGCGAGGTTGACCTGTGGATCGGCGGGTGAGCGGCTGCGGCTGCCCGGGTTTCGTACATCGCCCCGGCTGCGAGAAGCGTCCCGAGCGCGTCCCGGTGCTCGACCGGCCTGCCGCGACCCTGACCCGCGAGACCGTGATCCTGGGTATCTACGAGCTGGAACTGGAGGATCCGTGGAAACCGTGAGCGACATCATCTCGCCTCCCCGGCTCGACCTCATCCGGATGCCCGGAGGCCTGCTGATAGAGGTAGCGGCCGACGAGACGATCGACGCCGCGTTCTGGCGCCACGCCGTGCTCTCCATCAGTGAAGGCATGTGCCCGCTGCATCAGGTGCCGCTCCAGCCGGTACCCAGCAACGACGGCGGTATCGGCGGCCGGTGCGCGAAGTGCCTGCGCTACTGGCACACGCTGCCGGACGGGGGAGCTGAGTGGGACACCGACCACGACCCGTTCACCGGCCGGCCGGAGGGTGGCGCGCGGGTGAGCCGCGAATGGGCAGTGCGCGCGGGGTTCGACCGCATGGACTGGGAGACGCCCGGTTTCACTGACTGGCTGCGCGACCGGCTGCGCAGCAAGCTGCTCGCCGACCTCGAAGCTAACAGCCTGACCCTCGTCGGCGAGCCTGCCGAGCACCTGCGGTTCCTGGCCGGTGCCGAGCCGTTCCAGTGGGAGACAGAAGCGTGGGACCCCCGCTGGAGCCGGGTCGACATCGCCCTGTCTGCCCGCTACCGGACCGCCGAGGAGCAGCGGGAGCACTGGCGTCAGCAGATGATCGACGGGTGGCTGTTCGGTGCCCGCGTGGCGGCGATGCAGCCGCCGAGGTACAGCTCGATCGTGCTGCACCCGTCCCTCTAGCCGCCCCCGTTTCATTTCATCCCGAATCCCGTCACTTCCGGCTATTCCTGCGTAACCATTAGCTCCGTATCACCTAGCCGGAAGCAGGGGAGTAATCATGGGAATGGTCCGGAAGATCGCCAGTATCTCGACACTCGGCATGATCAAGTACACCAGCAGGCGCGAGGCGCAGACCAAGGCCGCCCTCGCGCAGGCCCGCCTCGCCGATGCCGAAGCCGCACGCCACAGAGCAGCAGCACGACAGGAAGCCCGTCAGCCGCAGCAGGACCAGCGCTAGCGCGCTTTTCCCGCCCTCTCGCGGCCCCGCAGCCTCGTCACTCCGGTGGTCCGCACGTGAGCCTCCAGCCCGGCCCGGGCGTGCGCCAGGTGCGCCCTGGCCTGGCTTCTGGCCTGCGGTGTCACGGCCGCCGAGACCCGCATCGAGGCCCGCCGTACGTTCCGCTCATGCGCCCGCAGCTTCTGCTCGTTCTCGTACTGCTGCGGGGTCCCGACCGGCAGCGGCTCGCTGGCGGGCTGCCCGTTCACGACGTAGCCGCGTTCCTGGCCGCCCGCTGTGGCCACCGCACCCGCGCCGTCCGCCCAGGGCGCGAGGCTACAGCGGCAGTTCGGGTGGAAGAGACCATGCGCTACCGCGTCCGCGAGTGAGCCGGCGACTTCCTCGGTCCGCTGCACGCCGCTGGCGTCGGTGATCGTGCTCGGGCCCGCGGTCATGCCGGACAGTGACACCACATGGCCGACGTGCGGCCTGCACATAGGGCACGGGGCTGTCATCGAAGGATCGTCCACGATCACCAGGTCGTTCCCCGCCTGCGCCATCATGGCGAGCTGGGTGCTCAAGTGCAGCCTCGACGCTGCTGTCCTGGTGGCCATCTCCGCGTAGGCGTCCAGCGGCCAGCGCCGCCCGGCCGAGTCGGTGAACCCGGTCAGGCCCTTCGCCGCGAGGTCGTCCATGACCTTCTGCGCGGCCTGGAGCCTGGACAGGGACTCGGCTGCCCGTTCGGCGCCGGTGAGGTCTTTGACGTCCGCCCCGATACCGGTCAGCTTCCGCATCGCCTTGTCCACGACGTCCCGGTAAGGGTTCGACGCGGGCAGCGGGGAGCCTTTCCCGCCCAGAGCGGCATGCATCGCAGCGTCGAACGCTTCCCCCGCGTCCCGCTGGGCATTCAGCACCGCCTGCTCGATCTGCCTCGGAGCATCAGGCAGCGAGGAGACCGGCCCGTGCTGTCTGCCGGTGCCGCCATGGTGCGGGGAGTGCGCCTGCCCGCCGCGGGATGCGCCCGGCTGGCCGCCCCGGGCAATGCCGCGCGCTCCGGGCTGGCCGGCCGCTGCACCTTCCCTGGTCGCTCGCCGGGCCGCCTGCGAGTGAACCGTCCTGAGCCTTGCGGTGGCATGGCCGAGAGCCACGGCGATGGCACGGCGGATTCTCCGCTTCGCCATCTGCACGCTGAGGGAACCGGCTACGACAGCGCCGATCGCGGCCGCCATCGCGGCGAGGACGGATGCCGTGGCAGCGGCCATCACGGCGGCGGCCTCGGTGCCAGCCACTGCGGCCGAGTCCTCCCGCTGATCCCCGTCCGAGGGCGGCCGGGGCGGCGGTTCCGCGGCAGGCGCGGTCATGCGGAATTCGCTGTGACGCGCTTGAGCTGGAGGACAGTATCCACCGGTGCGCCTATCGTCGTCGGCGGCGTGGTCACGGCGATGATCATGTACACGTCGCCGGTCGACTCGTCCATGATCCGGTCATCGTTCGTGATCCCGGCGAACCGGGGTACCGAGCAGTAAATCTGCCGGATCGTCCGCGGGGTCGGCGTGGACGGGTCCTGGACGTTCTTGCCGGTCTCGACAAGGGTCACGGGCAAGCCGGTGATGAACGGGGTGTTGTTGTCGACCGTATCGCCGGCCCAGTTCGTGGTAGTGCCGCGGAAAATTGTGCAAAGAGTATTAGCCGTTTCGGCGCCCATTGCCCGCCCCTCTCACGCTACGTGCTTCCAGGTACGCCGCTCTATGGCGTTACGCAGGGCGACGGCGGAGACGCCGCACTCGCGGCTCATGGCTCTGGCGGATTCGCCAGCCGCAAACCGCCGACGCGCTTCAGCTACTGCGCGTTCCGTCAGCTTCGCAATGGGAAGAGCCGACCCGCGCGGCCTCTGGGGGGCGTCGTATGCACCGTGACATGCCGGGCACATCGGTGCGAAATCCCAGATGTCGTTGTAATCACCAGTCAGGTTGGCCCACTGGTAAACAACGCCGTCATCTGACCGACCGCACCGGGAGCAGTGGTCGGCACTGCCGCGTATCGCCTTAATGCGCTCATGCTTGGCGTGGTATCCGCCGTCCTCGGCCGCCCATCGCGGATGATTCTCGCCAGTAAAGTACAGCGCACGGCAGGTCCTGGAGCAGAAGGTGGCGCCGATACGCGCAAGTGCCCGCCCGCCGCATTGCTTGCAGGTGATCCACTCGTGTGGGCTCTTAGAGCCGGGTGGATAGATTCCGCGATTCGCCTTACGATCGCCCATGCTGGACCTCTCACCAGGTCTGGCGCCCCGGCGGTGGTAGCACACTGCCGGGGCACTTCTGTCTATCGAACATCCTAGCGAGGGATGCCCGCTTCGACCAGTCGTGTTGGCGGTCTCCGCACCCATGCGCGCCTACTTGCAACCCAGGTCGGTGCCGAGCTCGTCCAGGGTGGCGTGCAGGGCCTGCTCGAACGCCCTGGACGGGTTCGCCGCTGCCGATCCAGGCGGAGGCTTCAGGGCGGCGAGCTTCCCGAACGTCAGGCACAGCTTCTCGCCGAGGAGAACGCCCGCCCGCCGCTGTTCAGCCTGCTCCCGGGCCTGCCCGGATTGGATCGCCGACCGGGAGGAATCGACGTCATGCTCCGTCCAGAACAGGTTGAAGCCTCCGAGAACCATGCTCAGCGCGAACAGGAACACCAGCGCCCGCCGCACCGGGCGGCTGAGCCCGGCCGTCCCCTGCTCGCCCCGGTTCCCCTGGTTGCCCTGCCGCCCCTGGGGGCCGCGCGGCCCCTGGACCGCCATCCGCTCGTCCTGCTCGCCGGCGTCACCCGGCACCTGGCCGCTCACCGGTACCCTCCGAGCCAGACGATGATGGCGGCGGTATCTCCGCATACGATCGCGGCGAGGACTCCCCATCGCCAGATGAGGGCAGCAGCGCTCTGACGTGGTCGGCTACTGACGGCACGGTCAGCGCAAGGCCGGTCCCCAGCAGAAGCCCGTCCGGGTGCCGGGAGAAGATCTGCGAGACGATGAGCGTCAGGCCGGTGCCGGTCAGCAGGATGTCCTTCGCTAGCTGCCATGCGGTAGCCCACTTCACTTCCCCTCGCTTTCTCTGTGCGGCGCGCACGGGTGCGCGTGGCCGGCGTGATGCTCGAACAGGTCGGCGGCGATCCGGTGCGCCGCCGCCGCGGCGTCCCGGATCTCGGCCAGCTCCGCTCTCACCCCGAAGTGCTTGTGCCACCAGCGGGCCAGGGGCTTGCGGCACCCGATCGCGAAGCCGGCCGCGAGCAGGCCGCAGGCGGGCATGGCCCCGATGTTGGAGCCCGCCCAGTCCCAGTACCAGCTCAGCCAGCGGACGGTCATGTGATCCGCGCTAGCTGACCTGGTCCCAGTAACCTGCGACCGCCTCGAACGAACTCCCGGACACGGCAGATCCCATGACGGCGTTCAGGGTCAGCGACGCGCCGGCGGTGATGGTCACCGGGGTGGCGGAGTTGTTCCCTGCCAGGTACAGGGCTGCCGCCGCGGTGGACGTGCTGGAGGAGATCGCCGCCTTCACCAGGGCCTGCGCGGTCGTGGCGGAGTAGAAGTTCACCCACATCTCGACATCGAACAGGGCGGACGACAGGGACGCGGTCGGCGTGAACGCGGTCATCGTCGCCAGCGCGGTACCGCCGGAGCCGCCCGAGTAGCCGTTGAACGCCAGCGTGGCCCCGGCCGACGCCGGGGCTGACACGATGCCGTAAGCGCGCAGGTAGAAGACCGACCCGGCGACGGCGCCGGCGAGAACGTTCGCGGCCGGCACGGTGACCAGGGCCGTGTTCGTGGTGGCATCGCTGACTGCGGTACCGTGCGCGGTCAGGCCGGTGGCCGGGAACAGGGCGGCCTGCTCCTGCGCCTGGGATTCCATGAGCGCGGTGAGCCACTCGAAGGTTACCGGCGACGACGGGGCGACGTTCGAGGGCAGGGTGAAGGTCATTGCTGCTCCTGACTAACCAGTTGATGAGGGGTGCGCTGGGCAGCACGCCGGCGACGCGGAGGATCGAGAGAGCACGCGGCGCGAGCCGCGGCAGCGCCCCGCCCTGCTGGGATGCCGCGCGGGTCGCCGACACACCGCCAACCGATGTCGACGAGTACTCGCGCTTGATGCCGGAGTCGTCGTTCTGGGCGAGCAGGTACTGGACCTGGGCGCTTGCCGCGCGCACCAGGACATTGGCGAGCTGGGCGTCGAGCGGCATCCCGTCCGCGTCGGTGCGGTACACCGCGGCGACCAGGGCCACGTCGATGTCCTCGGTGGCCCGCTGCAGCTTCACCTGGATTATCTGCGCCGGGGTGTACTGGTCACCGGACCAGGCCCGGTACTGGGCAACCGACGCGTACAGGCCGGGAAGCGGCACCGATTCCGGGTTCGCGGCGACGTTGACAGCCTGGGTATAGGCCGTTGACTGGCCGTCCGAGGCGCGGATTCCAGTCCAGGTCACCAGGTAGGAACCCGGCGCGGTCGACTCGGGGACCGTCCAGTCGTACTCGTACAGGCCCATCCCGAGCTGCTGCACGCCGGCCGATGTGGTGGCTACCGGTGTGCCCATGCCCGAATCGGGCGCACCGGACTGGGTGATGCCGATGGTGACCCCGCTGGCCGCGCACGCGTGGCCCGAGTTCACCGTCGTCTCGAACTGGACACGGAGGCTCGTCACGCCGCCAGCGAAGACGTCGCTGGCGGCGTTGCTCTGGGTCGCGAGGGTCGCCATCAGGCAGCCTCCTCCCACCGCTGCCAGGTGACCCGGCCGTCATCGGTGAAGGTGAACCGGAGTCCGCTCACCCGCTGGATCGAGTCCTTCACGTCCTGGCTGATCCTCGGGTCAGCCAGGTGGGCGGTGTAGAACTTGGCGTGCAGCGTGCTGCGAGGCTCGAATAGGTACCAGCCGTCCGGTTCCTCGCCGTCCCGCAGCATCCCGTCCGCCCGGATGATCTCCCTCTGCTCCGGGGTCAAGGCAGCCGCGGCGACATAGCGGCCATCGCCGGGGTCACGGTTAGTGGTGCTCAGAACGTGCAGCAAGGAGGGGTCGCGCGGCTCGAGGCCCTCGACATACAGCTTGTGTGGCCACCCGTACTTCTGGTCCGCCCACGAGGCATACCAGCCGCCCGGGTCGTACTGGTGCTCGTCGGCCATGGCGAGCACCCGGGTGCGTTCCTCGTCGCCGATGTCCAGCTTCCCGGCCTGGACGGCTTCCTTGATGCCGGCGTGCGACTGGCCTTCGAAGCAGGCAGACCAGCCATGCTTCCCGCACACGCGGCAGTTGCCGTCACCGGCCGTCTCCGCCGCCAGGTCCTCGGGGTGGATGCAGCCGCAGAACGAGCAGGTGCGGAAGAAGTCGCCGTACCGTGGCTCGCGCCACACCCAGCCGCCCCACCGCGCGGCACTGTTCCAGCCGCTGCCGTGGACCGGATCCGTGGCCGGGTCGTAGGCGGCCATCAGTTAGCCGAGCATCTCGTACTTGCCGTCACCCTCGACGTCCTCTGGCGCGGCGTCGGGATCGAACGCCGGGGCGGTGAACCGTGCCCGGATCTGGTCCCTGGTCAGTCCTGCCGCTTCCTCCCGGGCCATGCCCTGGGTGACGGCGAAGCTCAGCCACTGCTCGTGGCTGGCGTTGCCCTTCGGCATCAGCGCCTCGGTGGTCTGCGATGCCGAGATGCTCTCCCGGGCCGCGAACTCGCCAGCGACCTGGAGCCGTCCGGCGTCGAGCTGCTTCTGCACGCCGGGGGGCAATGACAGCCACACCTTGTCGCCGGGGAACCGGGCGAAGCCTCTCTTCACGTCGGCCAGGGACGCCTTGCCGGGGCGGAGCCAGCGCCCGCAGTAGTCGAACGTCACCCCCGTTGCCGGGTTGACCAACCTGATCACGGGCAGGTCTGCTGTTACAGCGGCCATTGCGGCCTCCTTCGCGTAGGAACCTCTTCCGGCTGCCGGCGGTCCCGGCCGCCGGAAGGAAACCGGGACCGCCGAGCAGGTCTTACGGCATGTAGGCCTTCTGGAACACCCAGCAGGTCATTGACGTGCTGGCCGCCCAGTCGAGCCACAGGCTGCCGTCAGCCTGGGAGAACCGGTCGGTGTCGAGCTGCTCGATCAGCGTGTAACCGCCGCCGGTGTGCAGGCAGGAGACGGTCAGGTCCCCGATGCTCGCCTCGGCGAACGGCTGGTACTGGCCGGTGACGTAGCCCGAGTTCGCCGCGCCGGTGGGGACACCCGAGTACCCGCCTGCGCGGATGATCAGGTTGTGGTTGGACGAGTCCGCGTTGAGGATGAGAATCCCGAGGTGGAACGCGCCGACCGGGCCCGCGACGATGTTGCCGTTGGTGGCGTCCGGGGTCGCGCCCGAACCGAGGCTGGTACCCGTGTTGCGGGTAAGCGCCACCGGGGTGAGAGCAGTGCGTGCAGTCATGTCCTGTACCTCCTCTCAGATTCCGGCCGGGCGGATGACGCCCGCGACGGCGATGTGGTCGGGGCGGACGAGACGGCCGCCGTAGACGTGCAGTCCCCGGACAGCGTCCGCGAACGTGGTCTGGAGGCGCAGGGCCTCGGTCTGCACGATCTGCTCGGCGAACGTGATGGCCATCGGGTGGCCCGCCTGGACGATCCAGCCGTTGTTGGTCTGGTCGAACTGGATCGAGTTGTTCGACGTGTACACGTCGAATCCGGAGACGCGCCCGATAAGACCCTCGGTGAACACTTCCTGCTGCGCCGGGGTGGCCACGGAGACAAACGCCTGCGTCTGCTCCAGCAGTGCCTCAGCCCACGGCGGGACGATCAGGTAACGGCCCTTCTTCGGCACGTAGCTTTCGTCCAGCTTGACCTTCAGCGGCAGGACCACCTGAAGGTAGAAGTCCGCCGGGTGGGACGTGGAACCGCCGTAAACAGCCGGGGTCAGCTCATCGCCGACAGTCAGCGACGAATTGGAGCCGTTCATCAGGATGTTGGACTGGGCGCAGTTGACATACAGGCCCGCGATGAACTGGTCGGCCGTGTCAGCCAGCTTGTAGGCTGCCCGGTCTTCCAGGTAGGATTGCATGTCGCCAGCGGCCTGGCGCTTGTCCACGTCGTCGATCGTGAACGCGAAATACTTCCGCTGGTCAATCAGCAGTTCCTGGCCCGCGTCGTCCAGTTCCTGATAGGTAATGGACTCGTTCGGCGCGTAGTCGGAAACCTCCGGGTCACCGAACTGCGTGATGTGAACGGTGGTGCCGGGGCCGCTGATCTCGCCCTCGTAGTCGTCATTGACGATTCCGGGGCCGCCGAAAACAAGGGCCTTCTTTTCTGCCGCTAGAATTACACGGCTCCAAAGCTCGGGTTTAAACGCGAGCACGGACAATTGCTTTTCACCCTTTCTGGATTCTTGTCAGAACCCGTTTCGGGTGAATTCGTTAAGCCGTTCCGGCGAAGCCGAACAATGGTTATGCATCCGCATTACGCGGTGTTTGCTTAGTGCCGCCGGGTGCGCCGGCATGCGGGTAGCTCAGGTGGTGAAGGAGGTTCGCTACCCGTTGCGGGCGGACTGCTCGCCGTTCCGGCGGCTCATCGGCTCCCCGCCGCCAGGCTCTTGCGGCCTGTACGCGGATACGGGGTGCGTCGTGCTGATCATAACGCCACGGGCAGGGCGTTTCCTACTAGGCGGTCTCCCGCGTGGCCAGGACGGACGACAGAGGGCCGCTGATGACCTCTCCGCCCTCGCCGAAGGTGAACTGGCCAGCAGTCCCCTCTCCGGCCGTGGTACGCGACCAGGACCGGTATGTCCCCGGCTCGATGTCATGCCACCGGCCGTCGGGGAGGAGGACGGCTGTTACCTGGCCGGGGGCGCTCACTCGGTCAGTTCCCGTCCCTCTCGCCAGGATCGATCAGCAGCGGGGTGATCGACCCGTTCGGCCCTCCGGCTGCGATCCAGTCCGAGGACCGCAGCCAGACCTGGCCGCGCTGGTCAAGCCAGCCGATCCGGCGCAGCCGGGCAACGGGTACGGGGGCACCCGAGACTAGCGCGGTCCTGGTCGTGATCCGGTTGCCGTCGTTGTCGAGCCGCGTGTCGGCCGGGACGTTCCAGTCCTCGGCGTTCTGCGCGAGGCTCAGGCCGGTGCATACCGGCTGGCCGGTCTCCGCAAGCTCGCGGGCGCACGCGTGGCACATCGCGGGGCCTCCGCAGCGGGCCTTGCTGCCGTCAGCGTTGGGAGTGACGTGTCCGTGGCCGCTCACCGGCGCGTGGGCCTGCGCGGCTTGCCGACACCGAGGTTGACGAGTAGCCCATCCTGGATCGCCCTGGCCATGATCTTCCCGTCACGGTCCTGTGCCTTGCCGGGACCGGTGGCCCAGTAGTCGTAATCCGCCTGGGTCCACAGCCGGTTCCCGCCTGGTGCACCGGAGAAGTCGGCACCGCTGGACGCGGCAGGAGGGACCGCAGCTGGCGGCTGGGGTGCCGGTGCCGCCTGCTGGCCGGGCTGCTGCGCGGCCGGGGCGGGCGCCGGCGGGGCGGCCTGGGGCGGCGGCGCGGTGCGGTACCTGGGGTCCTCGGAGACGGCGCGGACCAGCTCGGCGACCTGGGACGGGAAATCGGCGGCCTCGGGGTCGAGCAGCGCCGTCCGGGACATGAACTCCCGGCTGTCGAGCAGGGCTGCCGCGTTCGCCCCGCTGCCCGCCGCCGTGGTGTAGACGGCCAGTTCGACGGTGCGCTGGCGGGCGACCTGCTGGGCTTCGGTCAGCCGCTGGGTGAGCACTTCGGGGTCCGGCTTGTCGTCGAACTCGATGCCGACTTTCTCCGCGATCTGCCGCAGGACCGCGTCCCGGTTCTTCAGCTCGGCGTGGTTGGCTTTGGACCGGGCTTCCTGCTGCCGGGACTGGGCTTTCCACCGGTCGGCTTCGGCCTTGAGCCGGGCCGCCTCGGCTTTGGCTGCTTCAGCCTGAGCCTTCCAGTCGGGCTCGGCTGGCGGTGCCGGGACGGCGGGGGCGGCCGGCTGCGCGGGGGCGGCGGCTGGTGCCTGCTGCTGCGGTGCGGCGGGCGCTGCCGGAGGCGCGGCAGGTGCGGGCGGCGGGGCTGCCGGCGCGGCGGCCGGGTCCGCTGGCGGGGCTGCAGGCGCTTCGGTGGCCTGGACGGTCATGGTGTGCTCCTGTTGCAGGGGTTCCGGCCGTTGCGGCTAGGGAGATCGTATAGACGGGCTAATGTAAATGCCAGCGATGACATGTCATTGCTGGCATGTCGTTACGGCGTCCCGCCGCCCCGGAGCGCCTCGGACGCCGCCGAGCCGGGCACGGTGGTCTGCGGCTCCTGCGGTGCGGTCGAGCCGCTGTCGTAGTCCCCGTCGCGCATGTCGGCGGTACGGTCAGCACCGGACGAGGCCGGCGCCGCGTAGTGGGCGCCGACCTTTCCGGTCGCGTCCTGCGTGCAGCCCGGCATGGCTGACGAGGGGACGTGCTTGCCTGCCATGGCCTAGCTGGCGCTCTGCGTGGTGCCGGAGTCGCCGGACGCCGGGGCAGCCGGAGCGGCCGGAGCGGGCGACGGGGCCGGGGCCGGGGCGGCCGGGGTCTCCAGCGCGTCCACCGCCGCCTGCGCGGCCTGGAGCGGCGCGATCGCGGCGTTCAGCGCCGTCGTGTCCACCTGAGGCTGGCCCGCCGCGGCCAGCTGCGAGTTCAGGCTCGCGACCTCGGCCGAGATGGCCGACGCGGCGGAGGTGAGGTCCGCGGTGACGGCCTGGATGGCGGTGACCGCGGCGTTGATGTCGTCCTGGGCAGCCATGATCTTCTCCTGTTGTCCGATGATGTGATCGAGGATGTGGCGGGTTGATTCGGCGGTCACGGCCTCGCCGGGGCAGTGGCGGGGGCAGCCGCGGACCATCCTGGTCGCGGTGCAGATGCAGATCTCCGCGAAGGACTCTGCCTTGCGGACCAGGTCCGCTGAGGGGTGCATCATGCGGTCACCGGCCAGTGCCAGGTCCCGCCCGCGAATTCCAGGTCGGCGCAGGTGATGGGGGGCACGGGCTCTCCGGGGGTGAACAGGCGCTCGGCGGAGCGGTGGCCTCCGAGGCCATAGAGCACGCGCCGTTTGAAGAACATGCCCTCCGGGTTCAGCACACACAATCCGGCCTCGCTGGCGCGTCCCTCTTCGGCGCTGCCCGGCTCGAAGTGACCAACCTCGGTCACGATCGCCGCACGGCACTCGCGGCCGTACTCACCGCCCGGCGTGCCGTAGCTGACGTAGTGGACGGCATCGCCGATATGCGGCACGCGGAACGTGATGTCCTCGATCAGGCGGGGCGGCCAGATCCAGCAGCCCGGCTGAGGCCACTGCTCGGCGGCCAGCATCCGCGACGTCGCCCAGTACGTGTCGTTGCCGTCGAGCAGCACCTGGAGGTTGGACGTGCCAGGGATCTCGTTCCAGGCGCGGACGATGACAGCCGGGTACACGTCGCCCTCGCTGGCCCCGTTGCCGTAGTGCGCGATGAACCCGGTGCTGCCCGGATGCCCGGCCTCGGCCGGGGGGTGCAGCCTGCGGTAGGCGTCCGCGTCCCGGCGGCGGCGGTTGATCTGCTCGGCGTCGCCGCTGCTGAGCGTGTACAGGACCTGGCTGCCGACCTGCGGCTTCATTGCTCGCTCCTCGTGAAATGGCCGCCGACACCAGCCGTGTTGTCAGACGGGCCGCCCCTGGTGACTTCGAGGACGCGGTAGCCATTGAGACCGCGCTCGGCCAGCAGCTTGGCTATCGCCGCAGCCAGATCCACGGACGTTATCTTCCCGGCATCCGCCTCGGACAGGATGACCTGCATCGTGATGGAACCCGGCGCGTCCGGGACAGGCGGGTGCGCGAAGTTGGCACGCACCGCGTCGGAAAAGTCGCGCGGGCCTGTGCTGCCCGAAGACGGGACTGCCTTGCCTGGCATCACTTGCCTCCCTCTCCCGGCGCATGGCCAGGGCGGAATCCCGTGGCACGCACATGAAGGTTGCTGCAATAGCCGGCGGCCTTACCGCCTAGATGAGGCGCTGTCTCGGCCACGCAGCGGTCGAAATCCCCGGGCGTGCCCCAGTCGATGTCCGACCTCTTGCCGCGGTTCGAGCCTTCCCCGGACCAGTAACGCTCGCCTTGCTCGGCGATGAAGTGCGAGGACGGCGTAGATGTGCCCTTCGTCGCTGGCTTGTCCGGCGTGGTGGCGGCCTTCATGAGGACTTCCCGGCACGCCGGTTCACTTTGCGGGTATGCGCCGCGGCGGCAGACTTCCCCTTGCCCTGGCTCGACGGCAGGTCCGGGTACGCCTTGCGCACGGCCGCGCGCACCTGGCGCTTCTCGGCGGGGGTACCGTTCGCCTCGACCCGCGCAAGCGCAGACACGGCGCGTCCCTTGGTGTCGACGGGGTAGGCGTCCGCTCCGCCGGGGCCACCGCCGGGCAGCGCATACGATCCTGCCGGCGCCTGCGTGCTGGGTGCGGGCTTCTTCTTCGGTGCTGCTGCCATCACGTACCGCCTTCCTCGTCGCTGCTTTCGCCTGCGCCCTCGTCCGCACCCTGGTCGTCGGTGACCGGCGCCATCGTCTCCAGCTGGGTCTCAACGTCCTGGATCGTCGTCCCCGGAGGCTGGGCAAGCGCGATCTTCGCGTGCGCCGCCAGCTCGGTCCCGATCTCGGCGCGGATCTGCTCCACCTCGGCGTCGACTTCCTCTTTCGTCCACTCCGGGTGGGCCATCGCCACCAGGGTGGCCTTCGACGCTGCTTCTGCACCGGCGAGGGTGGCGACGGTCTGGGCCAGGGCCTGCTCGTCAGGGAGCGCGACCTGGGTCCACACGATCTCCGGCCGTTCCGGCTCGATCGCCGCGGCACCGAAGTACGCCTTGGCGACGCACATCAGCGAGTAGATGATGTCGGCCAGAGCCGGCCGCCAGTACCGGATCTTCTTCTGCCGGGTCAGCAGCGACGTGCGTTCCCTGGCCTCGATCTCCGTCGCGGTCGGCGCGTTGCCCTGGTAGTCGCCGAAGCTCTGGGGGCTGTACCCGGCTTCCTGCACGATCCGGTTCACCAGGTCCTGGCAGGTCTCGCTGTATTCCTTCCAGCGGATGGCGAACTGGTTCGCGGTGATGCCGGACTTCCCGTCCGCGTTGTCATGCAGGTAGTTCAGCGGGGTGAACACTTCCCGCTCGGTGTCGGCGACGGCACCCTTGCCGCGGCCGATGTTGTCGAGGAACTCGGGCGGGACGATGAGCCGCATCTTGGCGAGCCGCACGTCCCGCATCCACGCGCTGTATGTCTCATCGAGCGCGTCCATCAGCGGCTCGATGCCGCAGTAGTCCGACCGGCCGAGCGGCCACGCCTGCGGGCCGAGGTCGCGCCACACCTTGTTTGGCCGCAGATTGGGGACGTAGACCACGCTGGACGCGTCGAACGGCAGGTCGGGCAGCACGAGGGTGGCCTGGTCCAGGTCGCCGAGCTGGCGGGCTTCCGCCGGCCAGTCCGTGTTCGGAACGATCTCGCCCAAGTCGCTCTGATCGCCCTGGTAGACACCGTGGATGATCTGGTTCTGCTGCGGGACGTGCAGTTCGAGGTGCCGGACGACATCGGAGCCGTTGTCGCTGAGGACCCGCCAGAAGGTCGCGGCCTTCAGCTTGTCGTAAGAGAACTGGGGGACCGCCATGTCTGCCGGCACCGCCTGGATCCACGGCTTGTCGCTGACCGACGTGTCCCACACGATGCGGAGGAACACGCCGCCGAGCGCCGAGCACATCTCGGCGCCTTCGAGCAGCCGCGTGTGGAACGCGTCCTCGATCAGCTCGTCGAGCCACGCCTGGTTCGCCTTGCCCTGCGCGCTGTCGAGTGTCGTCTTGAGCTCGGGTGCCTTGGCGAACAGCAGCGACGCGGAAGTCTGGGCGATGTCGCTGGCGACCGGGACGTGCAGCCGGGTCCGCTTCTCGCCTGGGGGGACGGGCTGCCCCCAGAACGAGTACTCGATCGAGCCGAGCAGGCCGCCGCGGAACTGGCCAGGACGCGGCACCGGCATGCCGGACTCGCCGGTCGTGGCGAAGAACGCGCGGCCGTAAGGGGAGTTGGCGCCGAGGTTGTAGTAGACCCGCTAAAACCCATGCCAGTTTCTGGCGGTCACCGGTGTGCCACGCGTCCCAGATGCGGTGAAGGTAGGCGACCGGCGTGTACTGCGGCGGCGGCCACGGCGAGGCTTCGACTGGGAGCATGGACATCTGGCGATCGTCGATCGGCTGAGTGGACGAGAGGCCGATCGGCGCACCGACCGTGTAGCCGCCCGTAGCCGACGGCTGGACAAATGGCATGGACAATTAGCTCATCACCTCCCCCCGCGCGAGGTGGCGCAGCGCGCCTGTGCGGGTGAGGTGGCCAAGCGGACGCCAGCTACCGCACGCGTTACGCGTGATGGCTGCTGGCTCCGGCACGGGTGCTCCTGATGGATCGCACCCGTTGCGGGACTCTTCTGATGCGCTGTTGCAGCGCCAGGAAACAGGACGGTTAAGCGGGGTGTCCTGGGAGAAGCGTAGCTTACGAGGTCCGTGGTTCCGCTACAGGCGCGAGGCAGGCCAGGACGCGCCGCTCGTCAAGCATGCTGACGCCGCCAATCTCGCGGCATTCATCGCACAGCAGATCCTCCTGGGTAGCTGGCCGGGGGCAGCCGCAGCAGCCCGGCTGATCCGCGCAAGGCTCGTAGGTGCGTTCGCTGGCCCACTTGATGTCCTGCCATGCGTGACGGAGGATCTTCCACGGCTTGGGCGGGCAGCCCGCGCACGTGCAGTTCATGCGCCCCAGAGCCAGTCTTCAGCGAGTGCGAGATTGTACGCCGCCCGGACCTTCGGGACGGTGTCCAGTTCGGTCCGCTGGCCGTCGAGGCACTCCGCGTAGCCGGGACCTGCATCGAGGACGAGCGCCATCCGGTGGCCGGCTTTCATCAGGTCCGCGAGGTTGCCGCCGCAGGACGGGCAGCAGATGGAGGCCGAGCGGACTTCCTGCTCCGGGGTCACGCCGGCGATCCTTCCAGCCATGCCAGGTCGGAGTCGTCCAGCCTGCTGATCCGCTCGGCGATCTCGTCGTGGAGCTTCGCGATCTCTGCTTCCAGCCCGGCCGCCTCCGACTGCAGTTCCTCCGCATGCGCGGCCCACATCGGCGCGGATCCGGACGCGCCGTCGTGCCGGAGCTTGCGGCGCATCACCCCGATGTCCCGGTGGTCCTTGTCCAGGAGCGTCTCCTTCCGCGCGACCGCCCGGCGCAGCGAGATGACCCGCTGGAGTTCGGCTTCGATGCGCGCGTCGGGGTGAGGCTGACGCGGCGGTACCCGCCCGCGCCTGCGGAACGGCCTCACTGGCTCGCCCCTCTCGCCGCCTTCTTCTGCCTGTACAGCCACCTTCCGCCGGCGACGAGCGCGAAGCCGAGCACCACGTACAGCAGCACCATGGCCACGGCGAGCCAGAACGCGGCCTCGATCGCCCACGCTCCGAGTAGCCAGTACCACCATGTCTGGAATCGGCTGCGGCGGAAATACGCGGCATGGCAGCGGCGGGCCCGGCCGATCCGGTGAGACCAGTGCACCGGGCCGAGGGGGACGGAGACGTAAAAAGGCACGGTCATCGCTCGCTTTCCGGCACCGGGTCGCCGAAGCGGACCACGGCGGCCTTCAGGGACTTGACGCCCCCGCCGATGCGGACCTGTCCCTCGATCCTCGTCGACTCCGCCGCCCCGGCCTGGTCCAGCTCGCCGATGAACGCGCGCAGCTCCCCCAGTGTCACGGTTCCGACCTGGGCCTTCACCGTGACATCCCTGCCAATGCTCACTGGCTCTCCCTCGCTCGCTGCCGGCGCTTGCGTACCCTGGCCGAGCACCGCGTGGAGCAGCATTCAGTGTCGGCCCGGCCAGCTTCAGTGCGGTAGAACTCCTTGCCGCATCCGGGGCACGTCTTGAGCGGCGGAACCGGGCCGTGACAGGTCGGGCACCGCTCCATAACGCCATCCTAGCCTGATGTCACGCCTCAGCGTGCGACTAAGACAGGACATCGGCTCACATCGGTATCCCGAACCCATCCTCGTAGTTCCGGGGCGTCTCGGCCGGGAGGATCAGGCCGCGGCGAGCGCTACGGTCTTCAGCAAGAACCAGGTGCCGCAGTAGGCGTGCTTGCGCCTATTGCACGGGCCGCACGAGCGGACCAGATTCCACCAGTGGTCAGTACCGCCCTTGGCGAGCGGGAAGAAGTGCTCATCGTGCATGTCGCCTGGTATCCGGCAACCGCAGTAGAAGCAGGGATCGTCGCGGATGGCCATGCGGTATGCGACCGATAGCGCCTTATCCGTCTTGTCCATCCGGACCTTTAGGCGCTGCTTGCGGCGCGCGTTTGCCGCGCGGTACTGCTCCGGGCGCTCCGATGCGACCCGCCTGTACTTCGCCCGCTGGCGCACGAGGATCACCTCGCGGTTCCGCTGCCAGTACGCGGCCTTGCTGGCTCTCTTACGGGACGGATTCCGCGCGTACTTGGCGCGCTCCCGCTCGTTGATCTCGTCCGCGCGCTCGCGTCGGCGCTGGCTCTGCTCGGCATTCAGGCACTCTTTGCAGCGCGATGCTCGTGTCCGCTTTCTCCTGTCGCCGTACGGCTTCGCGTGGAACGCCTCCACGGGCTTGATCTCGCTGCAACTGTTGCAGCGCTTGAACCCGTCAGGTGCAGTCTTCGGTCGCACATAGAGAGGGTCGCCATGCACCCGCCACATTGCGTAGTGCTTCGTGCACCAGTCGCGGCGAGACGCGCTCGTGTCGCATCCGTTAATTGAACACGGCGCAGCCTGGGACTTGCGCCACCGGTCGTAGTGCAGGCCGCACAGGCCGCGCGCCACGACGGGATCGCCGCACTCGCTGCATCCGTCCTTGGCCGCTGCTAGCGCGTCCCGGTAGTGCCGCTGGCACTGGGCTTTCCTGAACGGCGGCTCATCGCAGTCGTCGACGGAGCATTCCCGCGGTGGCGGCTTACGGGGAGCCTGCCCGAGCGGGTCGCCATACCTCTGCCAGCGCAGGTAGTGCCTATTGCACCAGCCGCGCACTATGCGGCCTTCTTCGCCGCAGGCAGCACACGTACCATAAGCCATGTCGCACCGGTCCTGTCGGTGTTGACGCCCGGACGGTGGTAGCACACCGTCCGGGCCTTTATGTGAATATTCTAGCGAATATCGCTTCCGGTCATCCCCGGGATGACGAACGTCTCCTCGTGATTGACCGGCGGCGCAGCCGGAAGTATCAGGCTCCTCCATCTGCTGCGCGTAGTGAATACCCCATAGCGCAATGCGTCTACGGCGTGGTCATCCCGCTTCACCGGCTTGTCCTCGCCCTTCGCCGTGGCTTTCTCATCCCATGAATACGACTGCATCTGCGCGATCAGGTTCGCGCACGACTTGTGGATGAGCAGCCGGCCGCTGGCCACAAGCGACGAGACCAGGCGGATGCCGTCCATCACCGCATTGTCGGCGCTCATCACCCGCACGCCCTCGGTGTGAAGCTGCTGGATAAACGACTTGGCCGACGGGTCAACCGTTACCACTTCCGGCGTGATGCCGTACATCTGGCTGCCGGGGAACTTCACCGACCCGAAGAACTCGCGCAGCTTCACCGAGTACTGGAGATCGGTAAGCCTCTGGTGGCGCAGCGACGAGTCCCAGTACCATTCCGCGACGGCGTACAGCCGCCTGTCGATCCCGAGGCCGATCACGATAGCTGCGAACGGCGCCGACGTCGCATAGTCGATACCGCAGGTCAGCCAGCGCTTGATCACCGGGCAGACATCCACGACGTGCCGGTCCGCGTCGAACACCTCGTACACGCTGCCCTCGGCGTTGCACCACTCGCCCATCACGAAACGGCGGAAGTACATGCCCGTATTAGTGGCGCGGATACCGGCCTTGACCTCATCGCTCAGCGACGGATTGTCATCCAGCTTGAAGTGGAACTGCCTCAGGTCCATCCCCGGCTCATCGGCCCGGAGCAGGAAGTCCTTCCTTAGCCAGTGGGCGGACGGCCCCGGATTGGTGCTCCCGAAGAACTTGCTGCCAGGGATGCTGATCCTGTTGAAGCTCTGGAGTACGAACTCGCGCGGCAGGAGGGTCAGCTCATCCCCGTAGATCCCCGCGAAGGTGCCACCGCGGATCTTCGCCTCGGCCTGCACGTCGTTGGCGCCGAAAATATGAATCCGGCGTCCCAGGATCGTCGCCAGGGGCGAGCCGAAGGTGTATTGCACGTTCCTGGCCACGTCGCCGAACAGGGCCGGGTCCTGCATCTGGAGGATCGCGTTGCGGCCGACCGTCTCGCGGGTGCGCCCGACCATCGCCAGCTCGCCCGGCGGTGCGTCCTTCGCGATGTAGGTCAGCCATCGCAGCAGCGACGAGAAGGTCTTCCCCCCTCGGGTGCTCCCCTCCCAGATGTTGATCCGGCCCCTGCTGTGAGCGATCGACCGCTCCTGTGCCAGGGAGAGGCTATGACCCGTCGCCATGCTTCGCGATCAGGTTGTCCAGGACGGCCGACAGGACCGACTTCGCCGCGCCGGTCTGGCTGTCGTCGCCGTCGTGCTTTTCCATAGCCAGGGTCTTGTCGACGCACGTGCCGATCGCGTTGTAGAAGGCTCGCACGTCCTGCGCCGGCGGCAGGTCGAGCTGGACCGTCTCAAGTCCCTCGCCGGTGCCCGCGACCACCGTGTACGGCGACCAGGCGCGCACCCGCAGCTTTTTCACGTCATCCAGCAGCAGCGAGTGCAGTTCCGCCCGCCGCGCGCGGTTATCAGCCGCTTTCGCCTCCGTGGCCTGCTCCGTCGCCGAGCGGTCGAACGAGAGGCCCAGCGCCTTGCACTGCCGGGTGATCGTGGCCTTGTTGCGGCCGAGCTCGGCCGCGATCTGGCCGCACGACATGCCGCGCGCGTGCAGGACCCGGATCCGCTCGCGCTCGGCATCGGTGACCGGCGGGGCGCTCACCGCCCGGATCCCTCGCGCGCGTGCGCGCGTACGAGGCAACGTTGCGCGGTTGCGGTTGCGGCGTCCCGTCCACCGGGAGCCATTGATCTAGCCAATGGGTTCTCCCGTTGCGGGCCTGGTGCTGGCGCTGTTGCGGCGCTGGTCAGGTGGTGCTGGTGGTTATGGTACGGCGGGGTCAGGCTGTTGCGGCAGGCGGAGCGGCCAGGATCTTCTTCGCGGTGACGGCGAGCTTGGGGATGCGCTCGATCAGGCCGACGTTGTT
>Ga0070714_100000373_pt1 | contig 33431 bp, 20 predicted proteins | sample LARL83metaG_FD_65450 | JGI IMG/M metagenome (GOLD analysis project Ga0070714, IMG submission 65450) | Corn, switchgrass and miscanthus rhizosphere microbial communities from Kellogg Biological Station, Michigan, USA - LAR L8-3 metaG | ecosystem: Host-associated > Plants > Roots > Rhizosphere ... | reverse complement strand
GCGGATTCCGATTGTGAGCGCAATCGCAATCGATCCCACCAACAGTTCACAGATCTACACAGGCACCCAATTCAATCCTGCGGATGCGTTCGTGATGAAGGTCGCACAATAGATAATTAGGCAGTCGCAGGTGCGCTCCTGTACGGCAATGCGTAGCACGGCGGCAGCAGCAGTGCCAGCGTGCGGCGGAGCGAATCTCGTGGCCGCAAGACATCACCCTCGGTCTCGGCTATGGCGCAACGAAGGGGCCAACCTTTTGAGTTCGAATCTCGCCTGCATCTTCAGGAAGTGAGCAGTATTGGTGATGGTTCCCATGGTTCTCAGTTCTGCAGGAACACTGTTTGGGTCGGAGTAAACTACAACGCCTCCGTTCGCAGACGGGTACGTCGACTACTATTCATAGAGCGACGCCCGGTTGTTTCTCCTGCGCGTTACGAGAGCGTTAGGCCCCCGATAACATCAAAGATTCTCGAGATGCGGTCAGATCAACTTCTCAGAAACCTCGAGAAATCGCTTCAACTCCGCGGCGTTGTTAAAGAACGCCGGTGCGACACGGATTCGCGTCATAGACGTGTCGTTCTCGTTGGCCTCGTTGCCTTGTAGGCTCACCTTGATGCGCTCGGCGTCGAGCATCTTTTGAATTTCTCGCGGCTCTTTCTTGCTGTAGAAACTCACAATTGAGGAATGATTGCCTTCGGGTGTAAAGACGCTGAACCCACGCTCGGCGAAACCCTTCCGAAGCTGTTGCGTCAGGCTCCGTGACTGCGCCTCGATCTTATCCAAACCGATGCGCTTCAAGTAGGCGAGCGCTGCGGCAAGCTCGTACAACTGACCGAACGCGGGACTCGAGAACTCGAACTTCTTCGCAGTACGATAGTGTTGATACTGGAATTTCGGCAGGCTCTTCTCGACCATCCAGCCCACGTTCTCGGGTTGAATCCGATCGAGCAGTTCACGCCGGACATAGAAGGGCGCCACACCGAATCCCGCCATCAGCCATTTGTACGTCCCGGTCGTAAAGAAATCCACTCCGACCGCCCGAACGTCCACCGGAGCCGTCCCGATGAACTGTACTGCGTCGGCATAAAGATACGCGCCATGAGCATGTGCCAGGTCGGCAAGCCCCTTCATGTCGTGCCGATGGCCGCTTGTGTTCGATACCCAAGCTACCGAAATCATCCGCGTTCGTTTGTCGACCAGCCTCGCGAAATCCTCCACGGTACCGGCTCCATTTCGGTTCTTCACTATTCGCATCTGGACGCCGTGAGTCTTTTCCAGCCGGCGGTAGATCACCGGCGTCGACGGATAAGCGATATCGTCGAAGACGACGTTGTCACCCGGTTTGAAGTCCAACGAATTCACGACGACATTCTCGCCTTCCGAGGTCGAGTAAAGAAAACCGATTTCCTCCGACGCGGCGCCAACCATTTCAGCGAACAGCTTACGAGCTTCGTCTGTTTTCGCCAGCATCTGCCCGACGGTATAGGGCCGATGCATGCGCGCCTCAGTCCAGTCATGAGCGGCGTTGGCGACCGCTTGTGAGATCAAACCAATGTAGGCCGTATTGAGGTAAGTGCACTCCCGCGTGGCGGGAAAGTCTTTTCGCACGCCCAGCGGGTCATCGTCATCGGCGGCACGCGCTGGAGGAGCAACCGCCGCTATGGACGAAAGCGCTGCTATGCCCGAACCGCTGACGAATCCTCTACGGCTAATTTCCGTTTTCATAAGATTCACTGTACCTTTTCACACTCGCCAACGGCGAAGCCGGATTCAAACACCTTGGAAGCCCCAGTCACAGCGTTTTATGGTACTTTTTAACTGATTTGAGCGGCCGCGTACTCGCGGGCCAAGAGGATGGGCATGAAATACAAGAATGTAGTGGTGCTAATGCTTGCCGTATTCACAGCATCATCAGCCGACACCTTCAACGGGGTTAGCGCCGCTGCACTGAAGGCGCTTGAGAACGACGGGAAGGAACTCGCGATCCTTGATCCGAGGGAAGAAGGCGCTTACGGCCTAGGTCATCTTCTGCACGCGGTCAATATCCCGCTGAGCAAGCTGGAGCTCAATGTGGACGCGCTAGTGCCCCGTCGCTCGACGCGGATCGTTCTGACCGATGGCGGCGAGGGAACATCTGAACGTGCGGCCGTGAGGTTAAAGGAACTCGGCTACACGAACCTCGCGGTATTAGAGGGCGGATATCCCGAATGGAAGCGGGCCGGCTACGAAATCTTCACCGGCATGAGCGTGCCAGGTAAAGCCTTTGGTGAATGGATCGCGCTGCACTATGAAACACCCGAGATCACAGCCGAGGAGCTGCACCGCAAAATCGCGAACGGCGAAGACGTTCTGATCCTCGACAGCCGCCCGGCCAACGAATATGCCGACATGAATATTCCGGGCTCGATCAATGTGCCCGGGTCCGAGCTAATCTATCGTTTTCAAGAACTCGGAGTGAAGCCGAAAACTCTGGTAGTGGTGAATTGCGCTGGGCGCACCCGCAGCATCGTCGGAGCGCAAAGCCTAATCAATGCTGGGGTGAAGAATAAAGTAGTGGCGCTAAATGGCGGAACCATGGCCTGGCTAACCAGCGGCTTTGAACTGGAGCATGGGGCGAAACGGCATGCGCCGGAACCGTCGGGACAACATCTCCAGCAGGCGCTCGAAACCGCGCAGAAAGTCGCGGATCGATACGGAGTGAAGACCATCGACGCGCAAACGCTGGCGAAGTTCAAAGCAGAGAAAGATCGCACCGTCTACGTCATCGATCTGCGTACGCCGGAAGAATACCGCGCGGGACATCGACCCGATTCTTCTTATGGCTGGGGCGTGCAATTGGTGCAGGGCATGGACAAGTACGCTGCCACGCGGCGCGGTCGTATTGTGCTGGTTGACAACTACCTGGTACGAGCGCTTATGACGGCCTCCTGGCTGGTACAGGCGGATTGGCCGGAGACCTACGTCCTCGCCGATCCGTTTCGAGGTGTGAAGTTGTCGGCCGGAGACTACAAACCCGCGATCCTCGGCCTGGGCAAGCAGACTCCTCCTGCTATCGATGCTGCGAAACTCAGCGAAATGCTGAAGACGAACAGCGCCACAGTTGTTGATGTGGCCAGCAGCTCCAGTTACATCAAAGCGCACATTCCGGGAGCCTGGTTCGTGACCCGCGCACGTTTAGGGGAAAGCATCAAGAAGATTCCACCTTCGTCGAGCCTCGTCGTGACTGGGAATGAATCCGCTCTGGCCACCCTCACTGCCGAGGAGCTAGCCAAACTCACCGGAAAGCGGGTCAACGTTCTGGAAGGAGGCAACGCTGCTTGGCGGAACGCCGGTCTTCCGTTGAAATCCGGAATGGAGAAGCCCGGGAATCCGGTGGATGATATTTTCGTACAGCCCTTTCTTTGGGGACAGCTAGACCCGGCGAGCGCCGAGTTCCGCCAGGCCGCTAATGACTACCTCGCTTGGGAACTCCAGCTCCCCGAGCAACTCAACAGAGCTCAGGAAACGAACTTCAAACTGGCCGGCAAGTAGCGAGGGCAGTTGCGGCACACTAGCAGTGCTGCAGCGCTGAGGCCGCGGTACAAGCACAGCGTTGGATTGACAACAGCTCCAGTTGCAGAGGGCCTGCAGCCGTTGCAGGGATCGGCGCCGCCATCGAGCATGTGGGTGGGGCAGGCATGTCCTCGGGCTCTTCGAAGCCGATGCCTAGCGGCAGTTCGAGCTCGTCGGCCGTCAGTGCGCACAAGCCGAAGTTGTTCGAGTCTCGGCCATGGCCCTTTTCAAAACCCTGTGGTTTTCGAAGGGAGCGAAGCCTGAAGCCAACCCGAGTAGAATTGACCTGCATGGCCGGATTTATGAGGAGGCTTTTTGGAAGGGCTCCGGCGCGGATTTTGTCCGATGGGAGCTTCAGCCGCCGGCGAGCGTTTTGGCGATGACGGTGAAGACGGCGGCGAATCGTGCTATCACGCTCGGATCGACCGCATCGGGACCCCGATCGGCCGGATTGTGGAAGAGTGCGTTGCGACCGATGATAGACATGTAGCGGCCTCCACCGCGGTGTACCACGCCGGCTTCCCCGCCCGGGATGGTGCCACGCGGGACCCGCCGGTCGATCGTGAGTCCGACTGCAGCGAGCGGTTCGGCTAGCACGCGTTCCATTTCATCATCGGAAGCTTGGATGATGTTGCCAGGGTCCTGGGCGGCGCCGATGTTGGCACCGAAGTGAATCCACGCGCGGCTGCGTTTGATCAGGTCTGGGCGGCGCTCGGCGTAGATTTCGATACCAAGCTGACCTAGTTCGTGTCCGCTGGAGGCGACGAACAAGATATCACGGGCTGGTTTCAGGCCGCGCATGGCGCGCATCAACTCGAGCCAGCAAACGATGCCACCGCCGCGCTCGCTCGCACAGGTCCACCAGCCGCTGCGCGGGGTCATGATCACCAGTGGGGGCAGGGCTCGATCTGTGCCTGGGATGCTTGCGGTGACGTTGAACGCTTCCGTGGGCGTTCGTTTCGCGTAAGCGATAAGGGTCACTTCCGAACCATGATGTGTGAGGTCGGCAAGCGAACCAGCTTCTTCGCTGGAAACTTGCAGAACTGGTGGACCGAAAGGATTCAGGAAGCTCTCGGCATTGCTAAGGCACAGACCTGGTCGCCCACCACGGGTAACCACGACGATCGCACGATGGCGGTTTTGACGGCGCGCTTCGGCGAGCAGACCAATTCCTGCGGTGTTGGGTGCGATTTCAGTGAGTCCGATAGAGGCATCGCTCTGCAGCGGGCCTATCCGACCGCTAACACCGTCGGCATCTGTGAAGCCGCCGTCAAACAGCATAACGCCTTCGATCCGGCGCCCACCGGCCGAGAGCGAAGCCGTGATCGGATCGACGCGAGTAATAGGGAAGCTTTCACGCTTGGGCGTCAGGCCCGACTGGCGGACCTCGGTCGCGAGCCAATCGCCGGAGATTCGATCGGCTTTGGTGCCCGTGCGGTGGATGCCCTGCTCCTCATAAGCGCGGATGATTTGTGCGATGCGCCGCTGAGGATCGGCGTGCGGGTTGTCTTGAGCTAGAAGAGCGGTTTGCCCACCCAGGGTTAACCAGTCCCGACGAGTCATTGGCGCCCTCGAGATGCAAGACTTCTCTTCAATGCACTCTCCCTGGGACCGCCACTCCCTCTGCATCCCCGGGAATGTTCCAGAGTTTCTGGAGTACGCCGTATTGTGACCAAACAACGGGTGGAAGATCGGTGGCGCGAACCCGACCTTCACGCTTCGATGTGATGGGCGAATGAACGCTGAGGTAAGCTTTCAAGACGCTGTGAATTGTGCCCGGAATGTAGTCGGGATTCTCGACACCCTGCAAGCGACAGATAATGTGCATCGGTTCGCCCTCCCGCTCGCATCCACCTATGGTGTAGGTGCGAGTCGGGTCAAGCTCAGCCGTACCGATTCTTACGTCTTTGATTCGTTGCGGAGGCGGCACACCAGCAGTGAAGACAATCGTCATTCCAGAAGGCCGCGGTCCCCACCCCCCTGACAGACCAAAAGGATCTCTTGAGAATACCAGTTCCATCTCATGTTCAAGATACGCTCGGATTTGCCGGCCGGAGGCTTTGCCGGATTTGAGGCGCGCATCGAAAGGCAACATGTTCCAAAGATCGGCTTCGGTTATGGGACCCGCGGCAACTGGCGGTGAAAATCGAAATCCATTCGTTAAGCCTATGTCCGCATGACCAGCCTCCTTCACCGCATCCGCAATCACATTGTCCATGGAACTCTCGAGCACGTCGTAGCGAAGCAAGGGTGCCGTTGTCTGGCCGACCACTTCCCGGAGGCGCTCAGAAAAAGGAGCCTCCGCCTTTTGGATCATCGCCTGGACGTCCGGATTCTCCGGGTAAGTGGCAGCGTCTATGCCCACCAATCGATATTGGTAGCTGTCGATATTTCCATTCTTCAGCGTGAGATCAAGCTGACCGAAGAAAGAACCCATGGATCCAGGCTCAACGACGATTGTTTTTCCTATCAGAATTGGTTTGTAAACGCGTTCGTGCGTGTGGCCGCTGAGAACAATGTCGAACTCGGGAATGTTGTGGGCCAGCTTAACGGAAGGAGCCAGGCCGGTATGATCGATGAGTACTGTCAGGTCGGGCTTTTCTCGTTTCTTCAAATCTCGCACGTACTCGCGAAGGCCATCGATTCTGGTCGAATCCAATCCCGCAACCTCTGCCGGCGCCTGACGAGTCGTTGTCGTCGGATCAGTAAGGCCGACGAACGCAATCCTGATACCCCGCCTTTCGAGGATTACCGACGGAGCAAAGAGCCGCTTGCCAGTGGCCTTCTCGTGAAAGTTGTAGCAGATCACTTTTTCCGACAGTTCGCCCATCAACTTTCGGAAAGTGTCTGGGCCGTAGACGGGCTCCCAGTTCCCGGGTGTGCCGACGTCCGTATGCAGCGCGTTGAATGGGGCGATAACGGCTTCGCCTTTTGTCCAGGCCCCAATGGCAGAACCCTGAACCGTATCCCCACCGTCCACCGTGAACACAGCACCCGCAGCTTGTGCACGACTCTCGTCCAATGCCGTACGGATTCGAGCAAAGCCCCCCATCTGATGGAGATGAGATGGGTCTTCAGGCAAATACTCCCAATGCGTATCGAGCTGGGCGTGGGTGTCGGCTATATGAAGGATGCGGACTTGCTTCGCATTCCCGGCCGGGAATAGCACGGATAATGACGCTGCCGCCAGGGCCACGGCCATGAACGCTACCCGGAAGAGCAGATGTTTGGAAGGACGAAAAAGTCCAGGCACGAAAACTCTTTCTGGTTAACGGTATCAAACTATGCTCCACGATGATTAGCCCAAGCCGGGGCTGGCAACTGCTTCGTCGTCGACCAAACGCAAAAACAATTTCCTCAATTGTTACACGCTCCTCCCATAATGCGCCTGATTCTGATAAGCCTCACTCTGACCGCTGCAGTCCTCGGCCAACCTGGCACCGCCAATGGCGAATGGACATCGTACGCAGGCGATCTGCGCAATTTAGCGGGTTAGTCATGCTATCCTACGCTTTCAGTTTGGGATCGTCCCGCTTTGCGGCAGCGTTCTCTTTACACTCATTCATTCACACTAAGACCAATACATGAAGCTCACTTGGACCAAGACCGACGAGGCTCCCGCACTCGCGTCGTACGCGCTGCTGCCCATCCTACGAGCGTACTTCAAGGGGACCGGGGTGGAGATCGAAACGGCTGACATCTCGCTCGGTGGACGTATTATCGCCAATTTTCCTGAGTGTCTTCGGAACGACCAGAAGATTCCCGACGAGTTGACCCGCCTGGGGAAGCTGGCGCAGACACCGGAGGCCAACATCATTAAACTCCCCAACATCAGCGCCTCCATTCCGCAACTCCGGGAGGCGATTGCCGAACTACGCGGAAAGGGCTACAACATACCCGACTATCTCGAGCAGCCGTCTACCGAAGAGGAGCGTGCGCTGCAGGCCCGCTTTGCCGTGGTCTTGGGCTCGGCGGTGAACCCCGTATTGCGCGAAGGCAATTCGGACCGTCGTGCTTCGAGGGCGGTGAAAGCATTCGCGCGGAAGCGTCCACAGAAGATGATGAAAAGCTGGCCGAAGTCCGGGTCCATGACGCGTGTCGCCCACATGCGTGACAAGGACTTCTACGGCAGCGAGAAATCCACCACGGTCGGCGCCGCAACCAACGTGCGCATCGAATTCGTGGACTCAGCCGGCGCGGTGAAGGTACTGAAGCCAAACCTCCCGCTGCTCGAGGGCGAAGTCATCGACTGCGCGGTGATGAACGTGGCGGCGCTGCGGAAGTTCTATGCGGAGCAAATGGCCGCCGCTAAAGCTGACAATGCTCTGTTGTCGCTGCATCTGAAGTGCACGATGATGAAGGTCTCCGATCCGATCATGTTCGGGCACTGTGTGGCCGTGTATTTCGCCAATGCTCTGGAGAAGCACGCCGGCGCGATCCTGGAAATTGGCGCCAACGTCAACAACGGACTAGCCGACGTCCTCGACAAACTCGGTAGCCTTCCGGCCCGGAAGAAGGCCGAGATCGAGGCCGATATCGCAGCCTGCTACGACCAGGGCCCCGGTCTGGCGATGGTCGATTCGCGGGTAGGCAAGACCAACCTGCACGTTCCCAACGACGTGATCGTCGACGCATCCATGCCGGTCGTGATCCGAGACGGCGGCAAGATGTGGAACAAAGAGGACACGCTCGAAGACACTGTGGCCATGATCCCGGACCGCTGCTACGCCACCATATATCAGGTCGTGATCGAGGACTGCAAGAAGCACGGACAGTTCGACCCGGCGACCATGGGCAGCGTGTCCAACGTCGGGCTCATGGCGCAGCAGGCCGAAGAGTACGGTTCGCACGACAAGACGTTTGCCGCGCCCGGCAACGGCACCATTCGCATCGTCGATGCCGGCTGCAGAACGCTGCTCGAACAGGGCGTACAGCGCGGCGATATCTTCCGCGCCTGCCAGGCCAAAGACGAGGCCATCCGCGATTGGGTAAAGCTGGGTGTGACACGCGCGCGGGCAACCGGCACACCGGCGGTGTTCTGGCTCGACCCGGAGCGTGGCCACGATGTGCAAATCATTCAGAAGGTGAAAGCCTACTTAGGGGAACAAGACCTCTCGGGGCTGGAAATCAAGATCATGAAGCCGGTCGACGCAATGAAATTCTCGCTAGAGCGAATTCGCCGCGGCGAGGACACCATCTCCGTCACGGGGAACGTGCTTCGTGACTATCTCACCGACCTGTTCCCGATTCTCGAGTTGGGGACAAGCGCCCGAATGCTCTCGATCGTGCCGCTGCTCAGAGGCGGCGCATTGTTCGAAACCGGGGCCGGCGGTTCGGCGCCCAAGCACGTGCAGCAGTTTGTGAAAGAAGGTCATCTGCGCTGGGACTCGCTCGGTGAATACTGTGCGCTTGTACCCTCGCTGGAACTGATGGCGGCAAAAACCGGCAACCCCCGCGCGGCGCTGCTTTCGAAGACGCTGGACGAGGCCGTCGGCCAGTACCTCGAAGACGCCCGGTACCCCTCGCGCAAGGTGAACGAGATCGACAACCGCGGCGCGACCTACTATCTCGCGTTGGCGTGGGCAAAGGCACTCGCCGCCCAGGACGAGGACGGGGAGTTGAAGCAACGCTTCGCTTCGGTAGCCGCCGCGCTGGCGGCGAACGCGAACAAGATTACTCAGGAGTTGTTGGGGGCGCAGGGCAAGCCGGTGGACATCGGAGGGTATTATTTCCCAGACGACGCTAAGTGCGCCGCAGCCATGCGGCCCAGCGTTACGCTGAACGCGATCATAGATGGAATGTAGTGGCTTGCGACAGCGACCAGCGTGGTTCCCGATGACACCGGCGTGGACCGACAACTCCCGCGAAAACGGCGCGGCTGCGGGCATCACACAAGTTCTGTTTCAAACATGGAGGTGTTTTTTTGATCTTGAACTGTAGTGGTTGTACGGGCCCCAACTCGTCTCAGATACAGGCGATCACGTCGATTTCCACCAATGAATTGCCCGGTATGCCGCCGGGCGCTGCGATAGTCGTCCGTACCGGAGGCTCCGGCCCGAACTTGCCTTGGAAGACCTCGTTCATCCCGGCGTAGTCCTTGAGATCATTCAGGTAGACGTTGCACTTCAGGACTTTTTCCATCGACGACCCGGCGTTCTCAAGCTGTTGCTTGATTTGTTCTAACACGTGTTCGGTGTGAACTTTGATATCGCCTTCCTGGTGATAGCCCACGCCGGCGACGAAGATCAGGTTGCCCCACGCCACCGTTCCATTGAATAGCGGAGGTTTTTCCGGCTTTCGCCCATTGCGGTAAATGACGCGTTTCACGGGTTTGTCCTGCGCTTTGGCAGGGGTTGCGGCGAGGCTGGCAGCCGCTGCGGCAGCGGGGGCGCCGCCAAAGAATTTTCTTCGAGTGGTGTCTTTCATAGATAGTCTCCTTCGCTTCAAATTTGGTACAGCAATGAACTCGTTGTCACATCACCGCCTCACGGCCGGATTGATTGCATCCCAGCGTTTGTCGCCAGTCTGCCGGTAGTCGCGTGGAAGCGTTTGCCAGTCCGGGCGTGTGATGCCGTTCAGATCGTAAACTACTTTTCCGCCCCGCAGCGTCAATTCGCAAGCGAGTTTCCGATCGCCGCGCAAGCGCGCGCCATACATGTCGGTAAACCCGAACTGTCCCTGCTCGAGGCGGAGTACTGCAACATCCGCCGGCGCGCCAACCGAGAGATTCCCGAATTCTTCGCGATGAATTTCGCGCGCGGGATTCCAGGTCGAACGTGCCACTACTTCATCGATAGAGAGACCCATCGCCAGGAACTTGCTCATCAGGTTGAGCATGTCTTTCATTCCGCTGTTCATGCTGCCGACGTGCAGGTCCGTCGAAATGGAATCTGGCAGGAACTTCTCTTTAGCGGCCGGTACGGCGATGCGCCAGGCAAAGCTGCCGCCACCGTGACCTATATCGAAAATAACGCCCCGCTTTCTTGCCTCCCATAGCGCCGAATTCACGTGCCCAGACGGATCTTGTTCGTTCCGGAGCCCCGAGTACATGTGCGTGTAAATATCACCCGGCCGAAGTTTCTTGGTGACCAGTTCGCTCATCGGGCGCTCCGGACGGTTCGCGCCAAAATCGACCATCACGGGGATATTGGCGAGCTTCCCAGCCTCCACCGCATGCTCCACCGGTGTCCACTCTGGCCCCGAGTAGTGCGCCGTCTTGATACCCACGATGATCCCCTTGTATCGCGAAGCAATATCAGCCGCGGGTTTCGGTTCCATGTCCGAGAGATCATTCTCATATTTAGGTCCGCGCATGCCATGGCCGACAATATTTAAGAATGCAAGCACGCGGGTACTCGATCGATCGATAATCCGCTGCTTGAAATCTTCAAAATTACGATATCCGGAGGAACCCGCGTCAGCCACCGTCGTCACGCCTGCGCGAAGCATAAAACCATCTGGATACAAGCTGTTGTCCCCGGCATAGGAACCAGGCTCACCGGTGCCGGCGTAGACATGCACATGGATATCCACCAGCCCCGGTGTGACGTAGAGCCCTCGAACAATCACAACCTTGAACGCTTGCGTCGGTTCGATGTGATCGGCCACGGCAGCAATCTTTCCATCACGGATAGCGACGTCTCTGGCCCCGCTGATATTGTTCTTGGCGTCGATGACGTGTCCGCCTTGCAGCAGCAAATCGTAGCGGGGTTGTGCGCCGAGTATGCTCGCCAGAGCGATCAGGATAAGTATTCTCGTCATGGCAGGTACCAGACCAGCTTAGCGCCTCGCAATGTCAGCGTCCTTGCGCGCTAGAATTGTACGCACGCGTTTTATGAAGCGGATTCTGCTGCTTGCAATTTGCGCCGGTATTGCTTTGGTGAACGCACGCGCCCAGACGGGCGACGTTGCCGCCGGCGAGAGATTGTTCGCCGGCAAAGGAAACTGCACGAATTGCCACATGGTGCGCGGGCGCGGGGGCATCTTGGGCCCTGATCTTTCTGATATCGGGCGTGAGCGGACTTCGGCCCAGATTGAGCAAGCCCTTCGCGCCCCCGGCAGTGCGTCTTCCTACCCGGCCGTTACCGTCCACCTGCGCACGGGACAAACCATTCATGGGATCGCCAAAAACGAAAGCGCTTTTGAGTTGCAAGTGCTGGATATGGATGGTCAGCTGCACCTGCTCTCGAAGGAACAGGTGGCTGATATTGTTCGCGAGAAATCGCTCATGCCAAAGCTTGCGTGGACTTCGAATGAGATGCGCGATCTGGTCTCCTACCTGAGCCGTCTCACAATTGACCAACACGCCAAGGCTCGGCTTGCAATCACCGCGGATGTGGGACCGGGAATCCCGTTCGACGAGGTGGCGCACCCGAAGAGCGGAAGTTGGCCGACCTATCATGGGAATCTGAGCGGCAATCGATTTAGCTCGCTCACCCAGATCAATACCAGCAATATAGAACACCTCGCGCCGAAATGGATGTTCTCCATCCCAGCGGCGCCCCGTGCTCTCCAGGTCACACCCGTGGTTGCGGATGGCATGATGTATGTAACTTCGGTCAACGAAGCTTACGCACTCAATGCGCGTAGCGGCCAGGAAATCTGGCACTACCGGCGCCCGCGCACGCCAGGACTTGCCGGCGACGCAGCGACTGGTATTAATCGCGGTGTGGCAGTGGTTGGTGACCGCGTGTTCATGGTTACCGACAACGCACACTTAATAGCTTTGCATCGCCTCACCGGACAGCTTTTGTGGGACGTCGAGATGGCAGACTCACGGCAAAACTACGGCGCCACTAGCGCGCCACTTGTAGTCAATGATTTGGTGATTTCCGGAGTCTCGGGTGGAGACGAGGGGATTCGCGGGTTCGTCGATGCGTATAAGGCTTCGACTGGCGAACACGCCTGGCGCTTCTGGACGGTTCCCGAGGCTGGCGAGCCTGGATCCGAAACATGGAGCGGCCGGGCGATCGAGCATGGATGCGCCGCCCCTTGGCTCACAGGCACTTTCGATCCCGAAGCCAGGTTACTGTACTGGCCGACGGGCAATCCTTGCCCTGATTACAATGGCGACGAGCGCAAGGGCGATAACCTCTACTCGTCGTCCATATTGGCGCTTGACCCTGACACAGGAAAACTCAAATGGCACTACCAGTTCACCCCACATGACTTGCACGATTGGGACGCTACCGAAACACCACTGCTGGTAGACGCTCAGTTCCGCGGACAGCCACGCAAACTGATGCTACAAGGCAATCGCAACGGTTTTTTCTACGTTCTTGACCGGCTCACGGGCAAAGTCCTACTCGCCGAGCCCTTCGTCAAGAACCTGACGTGGGCAAGCGGAATCGGTCCCGATGGCCGACCTAAACTGTTGCCAGGCAATGACCCGACAGTGGAAGGCCAACGGGTCTGCCCAGCAGTAGCCGGTGCTGCCAATTGGCCCTCGACCGCGTTTGATCCCATAACCGGGCTGTTCTATATGTTCGCCGAGGAATCTTGCACCGTCTATATGAAGAATGACCAGTGGTGGGAAGAGGGCAAATCCTTCTACGGGGGTGGAACGCTCCGCACTCCCGGTGAAAACGCTGGACAGAAGTTCCTGAAGGCGCTGGATATTCAGACCGGAAAAATCGTTTGGGAAATACCGGATGAGGGAGGCGGGATATTGGGAAGTGGCGTGATGGCTACTGCCGGAGGGTTGGTGTTCTATGGAGACAGCAAGGGTGCTTTCGTTGCGGCGGACGCAAAGACCGGGAAACTACTGTGGCATTTTAATACCGGCCAAAGCTGGAAAGCCGGCCCTATGACATACATGGTGGACGGCAACCAGTACGTTGGCGTCGCAGCGGGGTCGACAATCCTGGCGTTTAGCCTGCGGTGATCTCGTGGTGCTTAAGCTCCCGCGCCCCTTCCGCTCAGCCGAAGGCATGCCTCTTCGCAGTCCACTTGGCGCCGAGATACTCTCCCATGTCCAGCGTGCCGGACATGGAGTCACCATTCAGCTTCCCCGTGAAACGGTACGACAGAGCGGCTCCGTGTACCTCGCCAACGCTGCTTGAAATGTGCACGTCGTTTGCGGAAATCGCACCGGTAAAGTCTCGCGGCGTGAAATCGCCCTGATGTGTGCCAACCAGCTGATTACCCTGTTGCTTCACGAACAGAACGTGCTCTGCGCTTCCAGCGGCGAATTGGATCTGTACATCCCAGCGCCCGGTAATGTCGCTGGTGGGAGTCATGGGGATTTCCGGCTGCCACTGCGGGCGTTGGGCTGAAAGGATCTCAAAAATTCTATCGGCGGCAATCGTTACGTCTTCCGGCCTCATCATGTACGCTGTGATCGAAATTCCAGTCTGGCGGGTAGCGTCACGGATGCCGCCCGTCCCGCCACCGCCCAGCGCTACGCGCGGCTCAGTGGTCCACAGGATATTCGTCACCTGCTCACCGGTGATCCCCAGCTTGGCAGGATCCCAATTGATAGAAAGCCCAGGGCTATGGTTGTTGAGCCCCCTAGGTTCGCGGACCGTGGCCGCGACGCCATCGATTTTCGTGACGCGCGACGCTATCGTCTGCATCCACTGCGTCCATATCGCGTCTTCTTTCTTGTGGTCGCGCTGTGCCCACATCTCGACGGCCGCAAGCAGGCCCAGCATTTCTTCCTTGCCGATCTTCATTGTTCGTCCGTGGCCATGATGTGGTGCGCTACATACCCAAGCCGCCTGTAACAGGTCTTTGCGGCCTAACACCAAGCCGGAACACTGCGGTCCACGCAGGCACTTTCCACCGCTGTAGCCCACGAACGTGGAGCCTCGCTGAAGATAAATATTTGGGATGGTTAGCATCTCCGCCGCGGCATCTGTGAAGACGGGAATATGTTTTTCTTTGGCGAGGCCGTAGACAATGTCGTAGGTAAGTGGACCATTCTCCATGCGGTCGCCGGTCATGATGTACACCATGGCAACTTTTGGACCGAGCGCAGCTTCGTATTCTCTCGCGTCGGCCACTTCAATTATCCGAACGCCCACGGAACGAATGGCTTGATCGTATTGATTGCGAGAACCTTTGGGAATCACCACTTCGTCCTTGGTGAAGCTGGTGAGATCTGGAATACGCACCAGCAGGTCGGGATTGCCACCGGTGACGCAAGCGGCGGTGACGTGTGCCATTCCGGCCGCACAACCTGACGAGACCAACGCCCACTCGGCCCCCGTGATCTCCGCCAATCGCCGGGCCACCCTGTCCATCAGCTCATCCAGGACGACGTGATGTTGCCCGGCGGAGTCTACCGCTGCCCTCACCTCCTCCAGTTCCAATGACCCGCTGAGGACCGTAAAAGTTCCACGGCAGTTGATGATCGGCCGGATACCAAGAGACTTGTAAATATCAGTGGCGCCGAGCCGCAGTTTACCTGCACTCACCGCTGGCGGTGCTGCCGACGCCGATCTTCCGAGAAATGCCGACCCAGTTGCCAATGCCGATCCTCGACGGAAGAGCTCGCGGCGGCTGAGTCTGCCAAAATAGCGTCCTAAGGTTCCTATCATTGAACGATTCACAAGTACCTCCCGCTGTCGAATCACTGCCGGTCTGTCGCCCGCACCAAAAGAGTCGTACAGGATCGCGACTATGGATCCGGTATACAGCCTATCAAATGCAGGGTTGATCTCCACCGGCAATGCAAGTTTTATCTCCTGCGACCTCAGCCATTTTTTCGGATACACAAAAAGAAGACTAGCCGCGCCAATTGATATGCGCGAGGATCTCATTAGGACTCAGGCGGGTTCCAGAAGCCACCTGCATGTAATTCGGTGACATCAGGCTCCTGGAACCGGATCGTCTGCGGCACACACTCGCTCGGACCGTGGATGTTGGGATTGGCGATGGCGCGCATCAGCTTCGGACGGATATTCCGGTGCGTAACAAAACGGGCTCAGTGTGGGGCGCCCGGTTCCGCCATTCCGCTGGTGGAGAGCTTGAACAGATTCAGTTTTTGCTCGGACATATAAGTGAAGCAAGCCACTGAGCGGTATCTGGCTTGGTAAACAGCGGTTGCGCGGAACTGTTAATGATCGCATCGGATTTAAACCACCAGCTTGAGGTCGCCGGATGAGGCCGGATTCCCGACGAGAACACGACTTCCCGAGCGGAATGCCGTGAACTCACTAAACCGATTGGCCACATGACGAAATCCCGACTTTATCAGGTGGAATGAAACGCCGGATAGTTCTGGTCGTGCACGATGCTAGTGGCCGGGGTGCCGTTTCGATTCATTGTCTCGCGTCAGTTGCACCTGCAGGCCGACGTATCCGATAAAAGTAGGCTGGCCGCTCCCTGGACCGCCGCCTATTATGCGGCGGCCAGCCATGAAATTGATGAGCAGGCCTTTGTGAAACTCATACCGGCCTCCGACATCGAGGGTGGTAGAACGCGCTGTCCCTGCCTGGACTACATCATCGTAGATTTCCGATAAACCTTCGAACCTCTTTGAGAACTGGTGTCCGATGGCAAGCCCGAGAATCCTCTCGTTCAAGCCATTTTTGGTCAACCGGTATCCGCCTTCGAAGTTCACCTCTACTGGGCCCAATACCTTGGTGATTTCCACCGGCAACAGAAATCGCGGGCCGCAAGGGACCAATCCCCGCGCCTTCGAGTTAGATGGATTGTTCACTTCAAGCTGAGGGTAGATCGATATATTCCAGCCTTTCTCGTCACTTTGCTGATAGACGCGCCATTTCACACCGATCAGGGAGTTTCCCACGCCCCCGCGGTAACCGGCGGCTTCATCGCTGTCGAAAAGATAGGGCACCTCATACTTCAATTGAATCCGATCGCCCAAGCCGTAGTTGATGTCGAGAAGGGGAGCCTCAATTTCATTTTCTCCAGGACTGAAGAATTGCGTTGAAGCGATGTTGATTTCCCAGTTTTTATTGCCCGGGGTGCCCGGGTCGTCGGTAAGCAGTGGGGGGCCGCCCTGAGCAAAAACCTGCGCCGCGCTGCCGAGAAACAGCCAGATCCATGCGAGACGCCTCGGCACACTGGTCATTGGCATAGTAGATGGTGTCGGGCATCAGACGGCTTAGTTTTTGCGTTTCTCTAGCAGGCGTTCAGGCCAACGCAACAGTCGGGACGGACCTTCGTTCTGGCTGGATGATTGCTAAATTACGGCGCAGCGGGACATGATCGAATTGCGGAGGGTGCCCGACTCGTATTGCCACGTTGGCGGGAACCCGACTTTTCGGCGGCTGAGCGACCTTCTGGGTGTTATCCGGGTTGGCCAATTCAGCCGAGCGAAGCTGTTCTAGGCTGGGGAGCGCGGATGCGTCCCAGCCACCGCCGAGCGCCTTTACCAGATCAACTGCCGCCAGCATACGCCGCTCCAGAATCGTGACTGCCGGCTGTTTGTCGGCGAGCTCAATGGCCTGCGTCGTGATGACGTTGAGATATGAATCGGTTCCCGCCAGATAACGAGCCATTTCGAGCGTCAACGACTGTTCGGCGGCCACGACGGCCTATTGCTGCTGCCCCGCCTCCTCGGCCAAATAACGTAGGGACGAAAGATCATCCTCTACTTCTTGGAAGGCTGACAGCACGGTCTGGCGATAAGTTACGACGGTTGCATCGTAGGAGGCTTGGACGCCCTGAAGCTGGGCGTTGCGGCACCCGAAATCGAACAAGGTCTGGGAGAGCCCCGGACGTCGCGAAAAGGGTCAACGTCGGATAGTAAGCGGTCTGCGCTATCGAGATGTTCGCATTCGCCATGCCCACCAGGCATTCGTTGGCCGCGATATCGGGTCGGCGCTCGAGAAGTGTCGATGGCCGCGCCACTGGCATCGGTGGTGGTGGGCCCTTGACTGCCGATTGGAACCTCGAGGCTCGCTGGAGCCTGTCCAGTGAGAACTGCGGTGGCGTGTTCTTCTTGAGCCCGCGCGATTCGAAGATTCGTGCTCTGCGCCTGCGCGTTGGCCAGCGAGGTCTGCGCCAACGTTATGTCGCTCCTGGAGGCAATGCCGCCGTTGAACCGGTTGATCGTCAACTGGAGGTTCCGCGTAGCGAATCGCAAGGGCTAGCTTCTCAGACTGGAGTGGGGCGTTCGAGGCGCAGCGTGTGTCTCACTCCGTCTTCCGAGCCAGCAGTCTCTTGATGAGATCTCCAGTCACGTCGATCGTACGGCGATCGCAAATGGCTAGTGGCGTGACACCGCGCGCGTCCTTAACATCCAGCTTGGCGCCATGGTCGGCTAGGAATTGAACCACCTCGTCAATTCCTGTCGTAGTTGGACCAATATGACTCACCGCGGCGTGTACCGCAGTCTGTCCCAGATGATTGGCGGCGTTGATATCACCGCCCAGTTCGAAAGCCACGCCCACGGCGTCCACATTGGCGCTGCTCGCCGCAGCAATCAACACGTTTGTGCCGTCCTCAGTTTCCAGTGATGTGTCCGCGTGAGCGGCGATGAGGGCGCGCATCACCTGTGCATGTCCCGCTCGGGCAGCCAACAGGAACGGAGTGGCAGAAATATTGTTCTGGCGGAACGGCCCGCCTGCACCTGGGTTCGGCGGCATCTTTTCCAAACGCGCATTCAGATCGGCGCCGCGCGCCAGCAGCTCCTCCACCAGCGCGAGCTGGCCGGCCTGCGCCGCCATATGCAACGGCGTCATGCCGAAACGATCCTTCACGTTCGGCTGAGCACCGTGCGCCAGAAGAAACTTCCCCAGCTCTTCGTGTCCACTGGCCGCAGTCACGATCAACGCGGTGGACCCATTCGGCATCTTGGAGTTGACATCGACGCCGGCCGTCAGCAGCGCCGCGGCGGATCCAAGATCGCCCTGCTGAGCCGCGAACAGCAACGGCGTGAAGCCGGACTTCGACGCCGCCCTTGGATCCGCGCCATGCTCGATCAAAACCTGCACGATATCCGCGTGCTTGCCCGCCGCAGCCCACATCAGCGCTGTTTGCCCGCGTTCCGACTCTTTGGCATTCGCGCCGGCGCCGGCCGCGAGCAACAACTTAACCGATTCTAGGCTGCCGATCCGCGTCGCTACCATAATCGGCGTCTCGCCATCCCAACGTGTCGCATTGACATTCGCGCCGGCTTTGAGCAGCGTGCCAACAAGCTTCGCATTGCCGTTAGCGCAGGCCAAAGACAACGGAGTCTCCCCATATTCGTTCGGCCGGTTCACATCGGCGCCGGCGCGAATCAACAGTTCGGCGGTCGGAACATCGTCTCGATGCGCTGCCAGGGCTAGGGCTGTCGCTCCATCCGGCTGAGCCGCGTTCACATCCACATGCTGATCGAGCAACGACTGAATCGCTTTAACGTCGCCGTCTCGCACTGCATCGACCAGCCGTAGGTCGGCGCCCTGGAGAATGATCGACGCCCAGAAAATAGCCGTCACCAAGAATGTCTTGGACCCAGTAAACATTACTAGATCCCATGATACAATCCGTGCTAGATGTGGTGTTTTTCGTTTCGCCGGCAACGTATTTCTATCGCCGGGCTCATCCCAATTACATGTGTTTCTCTGGCGCTGGCTCAGCCCGCTGCATCTGAGAAAACATTCCTGGCCAAGTATTGTGTCGGTTGCCATGGTGAGCAAACCAAAACCGCTGGCATCGTTCTCGAAAACTTGAATTTGGATAAACCGGACGAGAACGCCAAGCTCCTGGAAAAAGTCCTGCGCAAGGTGCAGACTGGCGAAATGCCTCCGCGAGGTTTGCCGCGCCCGGAGCCCGCTGCTGCGCAGGTGTTCACTGCATCGCTCGAAGCCGCTCTCGACCGGACTGCCGCCGCGAATCCCAACCCTGGGCGCCCCGCCATCCATCGTCTGAATCGCGTCGAGTACAGTAATGCCATTCGGGATCTTCTCGCGCTCGACATAAATCCCGGATCAAGCCTCCCACCCGACGATTCCGGCTACGGCTTTGACAATATCGGCGACGTTCTGTCCGTTTCGCCGATTCTGTTGGAACGATATATCTCGCTGGCGCGCAAGATTAGCCGATTAGCGGTCGGCGATCCCACAATTCTCCCCAGCGTCGAAGAATACTCCGTGCCGATAGCCTTGTCGCAGGCGGATAGCGTCAGCGATGAACTGCCCTTCGGCTCGCGCGGTGGAATCGCGATTCACCATGACTTCCCGCTCGATGCTGAGTACACATTCCGGGTAAAGATTCGTGGATTCAACAATCGCGCTCGCGATTTGGTCCATCAACTCGACCTGCGCCTGGATGACGTCCGGCTCAAAGAGTTTGAGATCCGCGGCAAGTCTGCCGAAGGCGACGAGGAGTCGCCCACATTCGAGGTCCGGGTGCCGGTGAAGGCTGGCGTGCGCATGGTCGGCGTGAATTTCCTGAGCGAGTATGCGTTGCAAGAAGGTGCGCTTCCACCACCGCTGCCCGGCAAAGCAGCTCCGCCTGCGCGAAACCTTCCAGGGCGTATCGGTGTCGACAGCGTGCTCATCGGCGGACCCTTTCAGCCAACTGGTTCCGGAGACACGCTCGCGCGTCAGCGTATATTCGTGTGCCAGCCGTCCGATAGCAAGGACGAGGCTGCCTGTGCGAAGAAAATATTCACCACGTTGGCCCGCCTTGCTTACCGAAAACCGATAACAGACGTTGACTTGAAGCCTTTGCTGAGTTTTTACGAAAACGGCCGACGGAATGGAACATTTGAATCCGGCATCGAGATGGGACTCCGGCGGATGCTCGTTGCGCCCGATTTTCTCTTCCGCGTCGAGCGCGATCCGGCCGGCGTTCCTCCCGGCGGCATTTACCGCTTGAGCGATTTTGAGCTGGCATCGCGCCTCTCATTCTTTTTGTGGAGCAGCATTCCCGACGATCAACTCTTGGACCTTGCGGATCGCGGAAGGCTCAGAGACCCGAACGTTTTCGAACAGCAAGTACGCCGGATGCTGGCCGATCATCGCTCGCGGGCATTGGTTTCGAATTTCGCCGGCCAATGGCTGTACTTGCGCAATCTGTCACGGGCGCAGCCCGATCCCGATGTTTTCCCGGAATTTGACGAAAACCTTCGCCAAGCCTTCCAGCGTGAAACAGAACTGCTGATCGAGGCCATCGTGCGGGAGGATCGCAGCCTGGTCGATCTCCTCGACGCCAACTTCACCTATCTCAACGAGCGGCTGGCGCGCCATTATCAGATCGCGGATGTACACGGAGCAAACTTCCGGCGCGTGAATCTAACCGACAGCGACCGTTTTGGACTGCTGGGCCAAGGCAGTATCCTTACGGTGACCTCGTATCCGACGCGCACCTCGCCGGTGCTGCGTGGCAAATGGATTCTTGAGAATCTCCTCGGTACGCCCCCTCCGCCTCCGCCCGCTAATGTCCCCGACCTGAAAGATCACGCCGAGGACGGAAGGGCGCTCTCACTACGGGAGCAAATGGAAAAGCATCGCGCCGACGCTACCTGCGCGTCCTGTCACGCGCGCATGGACCCGCTTGGTTTTGCGCTCGAGACTTATGACGGCGTCGGCAAGCGGCGAACGAAGGACGCAAACGGGGTCATCGATACTTCCGGTTCTCTACCCGACGGAACCAAGTTTCACGGTCCCGATGGATTGCGCAACCTGCTCTTGAGCCGCCGTGATCAGTTTGTCGAAACTGTCGCCGAGAAGCTGCTAACGTATGCGCTGGGCCGCGGCCTCGAATATTACGACCAGCCGGCCATTCGTGCCATAACGCGCGATGCGGCCAAAGACGATTACAAGGTCTCCAGCGTTATAATTGCAATTACGAAGAGCGCGCCGTTTCAAATGCGGAGGTCCCAGGAGCCATGATAATTACCAAGAAGGCTTTGCCGCGCCGTACGTTCCTGCGCGGGATCGGCACCACACTGGCGCTGCCTTTACTGGATGCGATGGTTCCAGCCCTGGCGGCCACGCGCAACACTCCGGCCCGCGGCGCCAATCGCCTTAGCTTTGTGTATGTGCCGAACGGCGTAATTATGGACCACTGGACGCCGGCCACCGAAGGTGCAGCTTTTGAGTTCACACCGACCCTCAAGGCGCTAGAGCCGGTTCGTGATCGGGTCCTTGTTTTGTCGGGCTTGGCGCAGGTCAACGGCCGGCCGCTCGGCGATGGGCCCGGCGACCATGCACGTGCGGGCGCCACGTTCCTGACGGGCGTTCATCCCAAGAAGACCGAGGGCGTGGACATTCGCTCCGGAGTTTCGGTCGATCAGATCGCCGCACGCGAATTCGGGAAAAAGACGCAGTTGGCTTCACTCGAATTAACGTTGGAAGCGCCTGGCCTGATCGGCAACTGCGATTCGGGTTATAGCTGCGCATATACGAATACCATCTCCTGGCGCACGCCCACGATGCCGATGCCGATGGAAGCCAATCCGCGGGCCATCTTCGAGCGCTTGTTCGGCGATGGCGACAGCACCGATCCCTCCGTACGCCTGGCACGCATGCGGGAAGATCGCAGCATTCTGGACTCCGTCACCAGTGAAATCGCGAGCATGCAACCAGGACTCGGACCGCGCGACCGGAGCAAGCTCAACGATTACCTGGAAGCCGTCCGCGATATCGAGCGTCGCATCCGACTCGCTGAGGCGCAGAGCGCGACTCTCAAACTTCCAGTGCTGGGGCGCCCGATCGGAATTCCGGATGCGTTCGAGGATCACGCCAAACTGATGTTTGACCTGCAGGTCATCGCCTTCCAAGCCGATTTGACCCGTGTCACATCCATCATGTTGGGCCGCGAAGGCAGCAATCGAACCTACCGGTCTATCGGCGTGCCTGATCCTCACCACGGCATCTCGCATCATCAGGGCGATAAGGTAAAGATCGAAAAGCTTGCCAGGATCAATGCGCATCACGTCGAGATGTTCGCATATTTTCTCGACAAGCTCCGCTCGACCGCGGACGGCGATGCCAATTTGCTCGACCGATCGGTAATCGTGTACGGAAGCAGCTTGAGCGACGGCAACATGCACACCCATGAGGATCTGCCGATCCTGTTGGCCGGGGGCGCATCTGGCCAGATCAAGGGTGGACGCCATCTCCGATATCCCCGGGAGACTCCCATGACGAACCTGCTTTTGACCGTCCTGGACAGAGTAGGCGTGCCGGAAGAGCGGATCGGTGATAGCAATGGAAAGCTGGAACACCTTACCGGCGTATAGTTGCGCCGATTTATCCGAATAATGCCGTTGTAAAATTTGGTTTCACGGGTGTATACTACCTTCACGTTGGGGTGTCAACGCAGAAAATTCCACGATTGAACCGGAGGAGCTGTCACCATGAAGATGACTTGGTTTCTTTGCTGTTTGGCCGTTGTACTCGCATTCCAGGCATTTGCACAAAACATCAGTGGCTCCATCAGCGGCCACGTAATTGACCAGCAGGGCGCCGCGGTCGCGAATACCAACGTAACCGCTGCCGATCCCGCTAGGAGGGTGACGGTTACCACCAGGACAAACGATCAGGGCGATTTTGTGTTCCCCGCGCTACAGCCGGGTAATTACACGCTTACCATCGAAGCCCCCGGGTTCAAAAAACTGGAGAGACCGAATGTTCCGCTGGATGCCAACGATAAGCTGGCGCTCGGCAACCTGACGCTGCAAGTGGGCGCGCTGACCGAAGCGGTTGAGGTTAGCGCTCAAGCGGCCCTACTGCAGACCGAGAGCGTGGATCGCTCCGCGACGCTGATTGGCAAACAAATGGAGAATATCGAAGTCAACGGCCGCAACCCACTCGATATGGCCAAGCTGATTCCAGGCGTCGTGGATACTGGTAACTTTTCGGTGGGCGGCGTCGGTGGTTTGAGCGGTCTCCAGGTCAACGGTAGCCGTGGCACCGAGAACCAGCTCATGATTAATGGCATCGGTGACATCGATACCGGCGCCAACGGCAGCCAGAACGTGACTGTCAGCCTGGATTCGATGGCGGAATTTAAAATCCTGACGGGAACGTATCAGGCTGAGTACGGCCGGAACGCCGGCGCACAGATTTCTCTGGTGACCAAGAGCGGTACCGACCAGTTCCATGGGAGCGGCTACTACTACCACCGGCACGACGATCTGAACGCCAATACCTTTCTGAATAACGTCCGAGGTCTGCCCCGAAACTTGTTCAGGTTCAACGACCCCGGCTACACCATCGGCGGGCCGGTGTATATCCCAAAGCTGCTGCATGCGACCAAAGACAAGTTGTTCTTCTTTTTCAGTCAGGAATATCAACGGCAATTGCAGCCTAATACGGCGAAGAACATAACCGTGCCGACCGCGTTGGAACGCAAGGGCGACTTCTCGCAGAGCGTCGACAATAATGGCAAGCCTCTGATCATCAAAGACCCCCTGAACGGCCAGCCATTCACCGGAAATCTCATACCGTCGGACCGCTTCTATGGCCCCGGCCAAGCATTGCTCAATCTTTATCCTCTGCCCAACACCAGCGGTGTCGGCTACAACTACACGTCTCAGTTTTCGGGCCAGCTCCCGCGGCGTGAGGACTTGTTGCGTCTCGATTACAACATGAATCAGAAGCTCCGATTTTTCGGGCACTATATCGGCAACGTCTTTCCACAAGTGCTTCCGTACGGTTCGTTCGTGCTCGGTCCGAATCTGCCTCTGACCAACATCACCGACACTCGGCCCGGCCATAGCCTGGCGGCCGGCGTGACCTGGGTGGTCAGCCCGACCATGACAAACGAATTCAACTGGGGCTTCACCAAAAACAAAATCGACATTTTTGAAGTAGGCAATGTTCTGCGCCGCAAGACCTCCGGCGTCACCCTGCCGCTGCTATATCCCAACGCGGTGCAGGACGACTACATTCCCGAGCCGAGATTCGCTGGTACACACCTGGCCAACGGGCCGCAATTTGTTGCCAATGACGCACCCTTCCACAATTACAACACCAGTATCGATTTCAGCGACAACCTGACCAAAATCTGGGGCGCTCATACGCTGAAGGCCGGGGGCTATCTGCAGCGCAGCCGTAAGGATCAGACGTCCTTTGGAGATAACAACGGATCCTACAATTTCGGCGATACACCGAACAACCCGTTCGATACGGGCTACGGATACTCGAACGCGCTTCTGGGTGTCTACCAGACCTTCGATCAGGCCAGCGCCTACATTAACGGCATGTACCGATATTGGAACATCGAGGGATTCATTCAGGATACCTGGAAGGTCACGCCGCGCATCACATTCGACTACGGCATGCGCATCTCCCTGTACCAACCTCAGTATGATGCGTCTCAGCAGGCCTCTACCTTCGTCCTCAGCAAGTGGGACGCGACCAAGGCGCCTCGCCTGTACCAACCCGCCATCGTCGGTGGCGTGCGGTCGGCCTTCGATCCGGTGACCAACAGCGTTCTGCCGGCGGCGAATATCGGTCTGGAAGTGCCCGGCAGCGGCGATCCTTTCAATGGCATTTTCCAGGCGGGCAAAGGCGTCAACAAGTATTTGCAGGAATACCGGGCTCCTCAGTGGGGTCCGCGTTTTGGAGTTGCCTGGGACGTCACTGGCAAGCAGAACATCGTGATCCGTACTGGCGGCGGCGTCTTTTATGACCGCTTCCAGGGCAATCGAGTGTTCGATTTTGTGCGCAACCCTCCCGAGGCGGTCCAGCCAACCCTCTTTTACGGATTTGCCCAGAACATCGACCCGAAAAACGTGTTGTTAGGCCCGCCCAATCTATATGCGGCCGATCCGACTGCGAAGGTTCCCACCACTTACGACTATCAATTCTCTATCCAGACCCGGCTTCCCTGGAGTCTGGCGCTGGATACGGCTTATGTCGGTTCACTGGCGCGTCATTTGCAGGACAACCGTAACATCAATCCCATACCGTACGGCGCCGCCTTCCTCCCGCAGAACCAGGACCCGACCAAGGTGACGACATCCACCACCTTGCCGGGCGCCAACGCTTTGCCGGACGTATTCCTCCGCCAGTTACGCGGGTACGGGCAGATCCTTTTATATGAAAGCGCTGCGACCTCGAACTACAACGCGTTGCAGCTCAATCTCAACCGGCGCTTCGGGCAAGGCTTGTTCTTCGGCGTGGCCTACACCTGGAGCAAGGTGATGACGACGGCTACCTCGGACACGACTTTCGTTCGAGCCGACAATCTGACACGGCAGTTGGACTACGCTCCTGCCAATTTCGACCGCACGCAAGTCTTCGCGCTGAACTATGTTTACAACTTCCCGACAATCAAGGCGGGCAACGCCGTCACGCATGCGATCACCAATGGTTGGCAGCTTTCCGGCGTAACTCAAGCGTTGACCGGTATACCGTTTACTCCGACATTCAACATTGCCGGAGCAAGCACTCTAAACGTAACGGGCAACATCCTGGGAGGCAGTCCCGGGTTCGGCGGCTCGAATTCGAATAACCCGTTCAACAACTTCACCAGCAACTACCCGTATGAAGGCGCGAGAATTGGATACGTGAAGGGGTGCGATCCATATACACACTCCAGCGATCCCTTCAACCGCCTCAATGCGGCTTGCTTCTTTGCGCCGTCGCCAGGCAGTATCGGTGCGGAGTCGGGCCTGAACTGGCTGCGCCAACCGGGGTTGATCAACTTCGACATGTCGCTCCAGAAGGAATTCTCGGTGAAGGAGCGGGTGCGCTTCCAGCTCCGAGTGGACGCGTTCAACGTTTTCAATCACGCGAATTTCACCGGGCTCAATGGCACGTTGAACTTCACCGCCTACCCCAACCCAGTGATAGCCAACAACGCTACGCCCTATAATGCGGCCGGACAACTGGTGAACGTGACCGGTTTCGGCGCGGCTACCGTCCCGCAGCTCGGCGGAGCCGGCTCGGCGCGCACGCTTCAGACCCTGATCCGCATTCAGTTCTGATCCAAACGAGCGTCAAAAGGGCTAGTTTCAGTATCATATTGGTGAGCTTTTATGCAGTTTCGAGCCCTTTTTGTCGCGCTCGCCGTCGCCGCTATCCCTTGCGGGGCCGCACCGGGGCTAGACCGGCAGTTCCAACAGACCGTCCGGCCTTTCGTCGAAAAGTATTGCGTTGGATGCCACAGCGGCCCAACTCCCGCCGCACAGTTCGATCTTAAGTCATACACCACATTGGAGTTGGTGATTCGAGATTATCCGCGTTGGGCGCTGGTGCTCGAAAAACTGACCGCGCAACAGATGCCGCCCAAGCCGGTTCCACCACCCCCGGCCGAAGCCCGCCACCAAGTAATCGATTGGATTCAGGCGGTCCGCGCCGAAGAGCTCCGCAAAAATGCGGGCGATCCGGGTCTGGTGTTGCCGCGACGTTTGAGCAACGCCGAATACAACAACACCATCCGCGACCTCACCGGCCAGGATATGCAACCTGCACGGGAATTTCCGGTGGATCCGGCCAACCCCGCGGGCTTCGACAACTCCGGCGAATCGCTAACCATGTCGCCCGCGCTCCTGAATAAATACCTGCAGGCCGCACGCGGCGTCGCCGATCACATAGTCCTGACGCCGGATGGAATCGACTTTGCACCTTACCCGATGCTGGTCGAGACGGATCGCGACAAGTATTCGATCCAGCGCATCGTGAACTTCTACCATCGGCAGCCCACCGACTTTGCGGATTATTTTCAAGCCGCCTGGCGCTACAAGTACCGCGCCGTCCTCGGGAAGCCAGCCGCGACCCTGGCCTCTATCGCAGCGGATTCGAAAGTGAGCGCCGTGTACCTGCCGATGGTCTGGCGAATTCTGCACGAGAAAGACGCCGTTGGTCCCATCGCAAAGCTGCAGAAGATGTGGCGTGATCTTCCGGCGCCGGGCGCGGACCAGCCGGATGTGCTGCCAACGAAATGCGCCGACCTGCGCGATTTCGTGGTCAAAATCCGCAGTCACACGGCCATGCAGTTCGCCGCGCCGGTGGTGAAAGGGTTGCCCCCTGGATCACAGGCCCTGCTCGACTGGAAGCTGCGCGAGTTCGCTTCGCACCGCCGAAATAGCGATCCCGCGGATCTACGGACTGATACCGATCCTCCGCCGGTTGTACCCGAAATCCCGCCGTATCCCGGATTGCACCGCGAAGCCGCGCCACGCTGGGCCGCTCTCTCGGCGAAGGCCCGCGCTGATGACATGGATCTTATCGTTCCGGCCGCCGAGCGCAGCCGCTACGAAGCTGCCTTCGCGCGCTTTGCGTCCGTCTTCCCCGACACGTTTTATGTCCAGGAGCGCGGCCGCTATTTCCCGGACGATTCCGAGGACAAAGGGCGCCTCCTGAGCGCGAGCTATCACAACACCATGGGTTACTTCCGCGACGACACGCCGCTGATGGAGTTGATACTCGACGAAAACGGCCGGAAGGAGCTCAATCGCCTCTGGAATGAATTCGACTTCATCGCCCACTACACAGAGCGCACCTGGGTTCAGTATTTCTTCAATCAGAGCGGCGAGGTTCAAGGGAAAGGCGCCGAATCCGGCTCTCCGCGCCCGCTCGATCATGAGATCACCGACCACGCAGTCATCCTGGGCCTCCGCGACGCCTATCTGGATAAAGCTCTGGCCGACCCGCGCAATGACCCCGTCGCTCTGGACGCAATCAATGTCCACTTCGAGGGCGTCAATGCTACGCTGCGGGCTTTGGAAAAAGAGCACATTGATGCCGAGCCGAAACACCTCGAGGCCCTGCTGCGCTTCGCGGCGCATGCGTACCGGCGGCCACTTACCCAACCCGAGCGTAAGGATTTGGTGGCGTATTACCACCGGCTTCGAGACAAGAACGGCCTGTCGCATGAAGACGCCATCCGGGAATCGATTGCCAGCGTGCTGGTGTCACCCGATTTCCTCTACCGGATCGACCTGGTCGATGCAGGTCTGGCCTCCAAGAGCTCCGCGGTTAGAGAAGTCCAGCCGTTATCTCCTTATGCTCTGGCGAACAAGTTGAGCTACTTTCTGTGGGCCAGCGTGCCGGACGACGAGCTGTTGCGGCACGCGGCGGCGGGTAATCTCGAAAAACGGGAAGTACTGCTGGCCGAGACTCGCCGGATGTTGCATGACCAACGAGTCCGCGGAATGGCCACCGAATTCACCGGCAACTGGCTCGATTTCCGCCATTTCGAAACCAACAACACCGTCGATCGCGAGCGCTTCCCCGATTTCAATAATGATCTACGCGAGGCGATGTTTCAAGAGCCCGTCCGGTTTGTTGAAGGCGTAATCCGCAATGATCGCTCCGTGCTCGACATGCTGTATGGCCGCTACACGTTTGTGAATCCCGCCCTGGCCAAGCATTACGGCATGCCGGAAGCCAAAGGCGATCCCGACACCTGGGTCCGCGTCGATGATGCGGACAAGTACGGCCGAGGCGGTCTGCTGCCCATGGCGGTCTTCCTCACTCAAAACTCGCCCGGCCTTCGAACTAGCCCGGTAAAGCGGGGTTATTGGGTCGTTCATCGCGTACTCGGCGAAATCATCCCTCCACCGCCGCCCGTTGTTCCAGAGTTGCCGGCAGATGAAGCGAAGTCGGACTTGCCGCTCCGGGACATGCTGGCACAACATCGGTCGAACGCGGTGTGTGCCTCCTGTCATGCGCGGTTCGATGGGTTCGGTCTGGCATTTGAAGGCTACGGACCGGTGGGCGAGGCGCGGACCAAGGACCTGGCCGGACGCCCTGTGGATACCAACGTGGCTTTTCCCGGCGGGGACCAGGCCTCTGGCGTGGAGGGCGTCGAGACCTATATTCGCGAGCATCGCCAGGCTGACTTCGTGGATAACCTCAGCCGTAAATTGCTGGCCTACGCTCTCAATCGGTCGCTCCAACTCTCGGACGAAGCCGTGATCGAACGCATGAAAAGCAGGCTCCTGGCGAAAGAATATCGCTTTGATTCGCTGATAGAGACCATCGTCACGAGCCCCCAGTTTCTGAATACCCGCATCCCTGACTCAAGGCCGGCGGTCCAGCTACAATCAAAAAGGTGACGAAGATGCCCCTGTCCAAGAACGCCGCACCTCCCATTTCCCGCCGCACCGTGCTGCGTGGGGCGGGGTGCGCCATGGCATTGCCCTGGCTTGAGTCTCTGGACGCTTTCGCCGATACGTCGACCCCCGCCGCATTCCCCAAACGGTTCGGTGTTGTTTTCCTGGGGTGCGGCGTCAATGAGGATCATTGGAGCGCCGAAGGCACTGGCGCCGCGATGAAGCTGAGCAAGACTCTTGAGCCGCTCGAGCCGTTGAAGCAGAAGATCAATGTGATCGATGGTCTCTACGTCCAGGCCCTGACTGGGCAGGGTATTCATCCCGCACAAACCGGAAGCCTGCTCTCTGGAGCGCACATCTCCAAGGGAGCGATCATCCACTCCGGTATCAGCGTGGATCAGATGATCGCCAATCGCGTTGGGGAAGACACTCCGCAGTCCAGCATCGTTCTGGCATGCGACCAGCCGATGACGGGCTACCATGAGACGAACTTCTCATTGGCATACAGTTCGCACATCTCCTGGCAGACCCCGGACTCGCCAGTCCCAGTGGAAGTTTACCCCTCGCTGGCATGGGACAACCTGTTTGATAACCGCGGCAGCTTACTGAATGTGAGCCTGCTCGACCGCGTGAAAGACCGTGCCGAACAGCTCACTCGCAAGGTCAGCGCGGCTGATAAGAACAAGCTGGACGAATATCTGACCAGCGTCCGTGAAGTGGAGAAGCGCGTCGACGGAATGCGCAAGAGCAAAGATAGTGCGGACGGCGCGGCCAAAGCCAAGAACACCGTCGCCGCCACCATGGGCCGCCCGGCGAATGGATTGCCCGAAGACCTGCGCGATCACGCGCGCCTGATGTGCGACATCATTGCCATCGCCTTTCAGACCAACCGGACACGCGTCGCATCACTGATCATTTCTCGCGACCTGTCGGCCATGTATTATCCGTTCCTCGACGTCAAGGACGGGCATCATGCTGCATCTCACAACAACAACTCGGATGCATACGAACGCATCGCCCGGTTCCATGTCAGTCAGTATGCCTACCTGGCGTCTAAGCTCGACAGCATGAAGGAAGGCGATGGCACGGTGCTCGATAATACCTGCCTGATGTTCCTTTCCAACCTCTGGATCGGCCGCAAGCACGACAATTTCAGATTGCCGCTGGTGCTCGCCGGCGGGCTGGGCGGCACGCTCGAAACCGGCCGCACACTGAATTATCTGAATGCGGGCGAAGACAATCGCAAGATGTGCAGTCTCTACCTGTCGCTTATGGATCGTTTTGGTGTAAAGCTGGACCAGTTCGGCGACGCCCGCGAGCGCCTGGCCGGCCTGTAGGGCGGACGCGAGTCTCCTGTGGGGCGGACGCCCTCGTCCGCGCCGGACCCCATGGTCCGGCTACTTCCGCGCCTCAAACCGAACTTCCACGTCGCTATTTACTCTGACCGGCTTGCCACCCTTGACCGTAGGCTTATAGCGGAATTGCGACCACGGAACGGTCTCGCACAGCTGCGCGCCGCTGTTGAGTTCCGCAATCTTGCCTTCCTCGTCGATGACCACTTTGCAACGAGCCGTTCCGCCTCCGGGTTCCCAAAGGGGCGCCGGCAGGACGCTGGGACCCTCCGTCAAGAGAGCGCGCAGTTTGTCCGCCGGCACGGAGACTTCCGGCGCTTCCTTGTCCCCTGCCCCGCTATCCTTCTTTTGTTTGGCGGAATCGGCCGCGCTGGCAGCGGGCTGGATGCTGGTCACCAGGAATACGGCCCTGGCAGGATAGCGTTTGATCTTCGCGCGCAGAGTTGTGACGTGCGAATCCGTCACATCGAAGGCCAGCCCGGGCCAGGCCCTCCTCACGACGTTGTCGCAGCTTGATTGCAGCGGATACCCATTTTTGCCATTGTCGGGATCGCCCATTGCGTCGATCGCCTTTTGCGCATAAACGCCCTCGGCCATGTAGTCCTTCCCGGCCTCCACCGGAAAGGCCTTGTTGAAGAAGAGGCGGTAGCGAGTCAAGCCATCCACCAGGTAAACAGACGGTCCACCTGCGTTCATAGCGGCGTCTGCCGCGGTCGATTCGTCCAGAATCAGAGCCTTTCCCTGGATTTTGTCAGGGGGCGTAGCCTGCTTGGTTGCCTTTGCGGCCGGCTCGCTGGAACAGCCGGCCAATCCAACCAGAGCAAGTACGGGGAACCAAAAAGCGTACGTATTGCGGATCATCATCGCGTTATGAATCGACGTTAGCACGGGGCGGCGGCGATGACAACGTGAGATACTGCAGCGTATGAAAGGATCCATCCTTGTGCTGAGCATTTTCGTAGCGTGCCTCGCTGCTCAGATCTTTACGCCCCTGAATCCCGCTGCGCTTGCCGCCCGGCAATGGCGTGAGCAGCACGAACGCGTCATTGTCGACGAGTTTGTCACGCTGCTTGCAATACCCAACATTGCCGCCGACCACGCGAATATCCAGCGCAACGCTGAGACGATCGCGGGCATGCTGCAGAAGCGCGGCATCACTTCCAAGCTGGTGTCTGTCCCAGGAGGGAATCCCGTGGTTTTCGGCGAGATAAAGACACCCGGTGCGACTCGCACCATCGTTTTCTACGCTCATTACGACGGCCAGCCTCTCGATCCCAAGGAATGGGCGACACCGCCGTTTACACCCACACTACGTGAGAAGCAATTCGAGCGAGATGGCCAGGTAATCTCGCTGCCGGAGCCTGGTGGAAAGTTCAACCCGGAGTGGCGTCTGTACGCTCGCGGCGCGGCCGACGATAAGGCGCCCATCATCGCGATGCTCACGGCCGTGGATGCGATACGCGCCGCGGGATTTAAGACGAAATCGAACATCAAGTTTGCATTCGAGGGAGAAGAGGAAGCCGGGTCGCCAAATCTCGAGAAAACGCTGGCCGCCAACAAGGAATTGTTTGCCGGTGATGTCTGGCTCATGTGCGATGGACCGGTGCACCAGACGCGGCGTCAACTCATCGCCTTTGGTGCGCGCGGAGGCGTTCGAGTAGACGTGACAGTTTTTGGAGCGCGAGGCGAACTGCATAGCGGGCATTATGGAAACTGGGCTCCCAATCCCGCGTTGCTGCTTGCGAAGCTGCTAGCTTCCATGAAGGACGACAACGGCCGCGTGCTGGTGGAACATTTCTATGACGAGGTAGAGCCACTCAGCGCGACCGAGAAGCAGGCTCTGGCCGAGGCTCCCGATATCGACTCTGATCTAATGCGCGAGTTCTGGCTCGGAGCGACGGAAGGCGGTGGAAAGAAGTTGACCGAGCTGATTACGCTCCCCTCGCTCAATATCCGGGGAATGGCGAGTTCGCGTACCGGCAGTCAGGCCTCTAACGTGATTCCGGCATCCGCCACCGCAACCATGGATGTGCGGCTGGTGAAAGGTATGGACCCACAGAGGACGGCAGAACGGGTGATCGATCACATCCGCAAACAGGGATTTTTCGTAGTGGGGCAAGACCCCGGCGCGGATGTGCGCATGGCCCATCCGAAGGTCGCGAAGGTCATATCCAGCGGCGGTGAAGCGGCCACTCGCACTGCGATGGACCTCGCCATCTCGCAAGAAGTAATTCGAGTGGTGGAAAGCGCGCGCGGCCCGGCCGTGAAGCTGCCCAACATGGGCGGTGGGCTGCCGCTGGTCAGTGTCGAGCGTCCGCTCGGAACCCGCACCATCGTGATCCCTATCGGGAATCACGACAACAACCAGCACAGCTACAACGAGAACTTGCGGCTGCAGAACTTGTGGGATGGCATTGAACTCATGGCGGCTCTTCTTACGATGTAGGGTTCACTGACTTTCAAATCCCGGCGATCGGCCGCGCTGTCGAGTTAATATCGATAAAAAGGAATGCCCAGTGTCCCGACTCCTCAGCATCGCTCTCTCAATCAACCTGATCATTAGCCTCGGACCGGCGATCGCGCAAACTCCAGCTGCGCCTCGCCGAGTCCGCCCC
>Ga0070714_100000372_pt1 | contig 33436 bp, 32 predicted proteins | sample LARL83metaG_FD_65450 | JGI IMG/M metagenome (GOLD analysis project Ga0070714, IMG submission 65450) | Corn, switchgrass and miscanthus rhizosphere microbial communities from Kellogg Biological Station, Michigan, USA - LAR L8-3 metaG | ecosystem: Host-associated > Plants > Roots > Rhizosphere ... | reverse complement strand
GGCGTAGATGGCCGTGGGCCGCGTGTACCAGAAGCCGATCAGCAGGTAGGAGACCAGGCCCACCGCCTCCCAGCCGAAGAACAGCTGCAGGAAGTTGTTGGCGGTCACCAGCATCAGCATCGAGAAGGTGAACAGCGAGATGTAGGCGAAGAAGCGCTTGTAGCCCGGGTCTTCCGCCATGTAGCCCACGGTGTAGACGTGCACCATCAGCGAGACGAAGGTCACCACCGCCATCATCAGCGCCGTCAGGTGGTCCACCAGGAATCCCACCTGGAAGTTCACGCCGTCGGAGACGCCCCAGCTGTACAGGGTGAGGTTGGCGTCCTGCAGGCTGCCCTGCATCATCCCGACCAGCACCCAGACAGAGAGCAGGAACGACACCGCCACGCCGGCGATGGTCAGCCAGTGCGCGGCGGCGCGCGGCACGAAGCGCATGCCGAGGCCGGTGACCGCTGCCGCAAGCAGCGGTGCCAATACGATGATGAGGAGGACGCTCTGCAGATCCATGTCAGCCCTTCATGCGGTCCAGGTCTTCGACGTTGATGCTTCGCCGGTTGCGGAACAACACCACCAGGATGGCCAGCCCGATGGCCGCCTCCGCCGCCGCCACCGTCAGGATGAAGAACACGAACACCTGCCCGGCCGGGTCGTTGAGGTAGCGCGAGAAGGCGATGAAGTTGAAGTTCACCGCCAGCAGCATCAGCTCGATGCACATCAGCAGCAGGATCACGTTCTTGCGGTTGATGAAGATACCCGCGGCGCTGATGGCGAACAGCGCGCCGGAGAGGGCCAGGAAGTGGAACAGCGTGATCATGTCACTTCCCCTGCCGCTTGGCGGTCTCGGCCGGCATGTTTACCAGGCGCACCCGGCCCAGCGGCGTGGCCTGCACCTGCTTGGCCGGGTCCTGGCTGCGGGTGTTCTCGCGGCGGCGCAGCGTGAGCGCGATGGCGGCCACGATACCCACCAGCAGGATCACCGCGGCGATCTCGAAGGGATAGGCGTAGTTGGTGTAGATCAGGTCGCCCAGCTCGCGGGTGTTGCTGTAGTCCGCGCCGTGCTCCAGGGGAGTGCCGAAGGAGACGCCGAGCTTGCGCGACCACACCACGTAGCCGATCTCGCCGGCCATTATGATGGCCACCAGCGCACCGATGGGCGCGTAGCGCGCCAGGCCGCCGCGCAGGCTGGCCACGTGCACGTCCAGCATCATCACCACGAACAGGAACAGCACCATCACCGCGCCGACGTAGACCAGCACCAGCACGATGCCGAGGAATTCGGCCTCCATGAGCAGCCACAGGCCCGCGCTGCCGACGAAGGCCAGCACCAGGAACAGCACCGCGTGCACCGGGTTGCGGGCAGTGATGACGCCGAGCGCGGACCCCACCACCAGGGCCGCCAACACGCTGAAGATGATCTCCTGGACCATGCTGTCCCCTAGCGATAGCGCGCGTCGGCCGCGCGGTCGGCGGCGATCTGCGGTTCGAACTTGTCACCCACGGCCAGGAGCTTCTCCTTGGTCATGATCTGCTCGCCGGCCTTCTCGAAGTGGAAGTCGGTGATGCTGGTCTCGACGATGGCATCCACCGGGCAGGCCTCCTCGCAGAAGCCGCAGTAGATGCACTTGAAAAGGTCGATGTCGTAGCGCGTGGTGCGGCGGGTGCCATCGGCGCGCATCTCGGAGTCGATGGTGATGGCCAATGCCGGGCACACCGCCTCGCAGAGCTTGCAGGCGATGCAACGCTCCTCGCCGTTGGCGTAGCGGCGCTGCGCATGCAGGCCGCGGTAGCGCGGCGACTTGGGGGTCCTCTCCTCCGGGTACATGATCGTGAACTTGGGCTTGAAGAAGAACCCAAGTGTCAGCGCCATGCCCTGCGCCAGTTCCACCAGCAGCAGGCTCTTGATCCAGGTGCGCACGGTCTTCATGGCGTCCTCACCCGGCGGTTGATGAAGAAGTTCACCAGCAGCAGGGCGAACGCGGCCGCCACCGTCCAGGAGCCGAAGGTCGGGAGCGGCATGCCCATCACGATCACGCCGCCCAGCACCGCCAGCCACAGGATGGTGAGAGGGATGAACACCTTCCAGCCGAGTCGCATGATCTGGTCATAGCGGTAGCGCGGGAAGGTGGCGCGGAACCACAGGTACAGGTACAGGAAGAAGCACATCTTCACGAACAGCCAGAAGAAGCTCGGGTGACCCAGCAGTCCCCAGGACGCGGGGAACGGCGACATCCAGCCGCCCAGGAACATGATGCTGGCCAACACCGCGATCAGGATCATGTTGGCGTACTCGGCGAGGAAGAACGCCGCGAAGGCGGTGCCGGAATACTCCACATGGAAGCCGGCGACGATCTCGGACTCGCCTTCCGCCACGTCGAAGGGCGCGCGGTTGGTCTCGGCCACGCCGGCGATGAAGTAGATCACCGCCAGCGGCAGCAGCGGCCACAGGAACCAGTGCCCCGCCCCGCCCGCCTGGCCCAGCACGATGTCGTTGAGGTTGAGGCTCTGGCTCACCATCAGCACGCCCACCAGGGCGAAACCCATGGCGATCTCGTAGGCCACCATCTGCGCCGCGGAGCGCATGGCGCCCAGGAACGCGTATTTCGAGTTGGAGGCCCAGCCCGAGAGGATCACGCCGTACACGCCGAAGGACGTGAGCGCCAGGATGTAGAGCAGCCCGGCATTGATGTTGGCGAGGATCCACTCATGGTTGAAGGGCACCACGGCCCAGGCGGCGAAGGCGGTGCCGATGGAGATCACCGGCGCCAGGAAGAAGATGAAGCGGTTGGCACGCGCCGGGAGCACAATCTCCTTGAACACCAGCTTGAACACGTCGGCGAAGGGCTGCCACAGGCCCCAGGGACCCACGCGGTTGGGCCCGATGCGCACCTGCATGGCGCCGATGACGCGGCGCTCCGCCAGCGTCAGGAACGCCACCGAGATGATGAGCGGCAGCATGATCAGCGCGATGTAGATAACCGTGCGGATCAAGTATTGCAGCACGCTGGGGTCAGTGCCCCAGATGCCGACGACCCAGCCGGTGAAATCGTGCCAGGACATCAGGCCTTCTCCACTTCGAGCGCGCCGCTCAGGGGGCCTAGCGCCACGGTGGCCGCGAGGCCGCCCGGCACCCACACCTCGCCCACGGCGATGCTGTCATCGAGCTTCACCGGCAGGATCACGCGGCTGCCGTTGGACTTCAGGCTCACCGCATCGCCGGCCCCGAGCTTGAGGCGCTTGGCGTCGTCCGGCGAGAACTGGGCGTAGGCCACGTCTGCATCCTTGGTCTGCTGCAGCGGCGCAGCGCGGCGCACCAGCGCGTCCACCGCGTACATGGGCGTCTCACCCACCCGCACGAAACCCTTGTTGGTGACCGGTGCGGTCAGGTTGCGGGTGCCGGCGAACTTGTTGTCCGCATGCACCTCGCCCACCGCGTCCTTCACTTCCTTGAGCACGTCTTCCGAAGACTCCTGCTCGAAGCCCTTCAGTTCACAGAGGTTGCCCATGACCCGCAGCACCTTCCAGGCCGGACGCGACTCGCCGAAGGGTTGGGCGAAGCCGGTGAAGCTCTGCCAGCGGCCCTCGCCGTTCACGTAGGTACCGGAGGTCTCGCCGTAGGCACCGGCGGGCAGCAGCACGTTGGCATACTGCTTCATGGGCTCGGTCACGAAGGGCGTGATTGCCACCACGTGCTTGGCGCTCTTCAGGGCCTTCAGGGCCTGGGCGCCGTCCCAGCAGTCCAGCTCCGGCTCGGTGCCGAGCAGCAGATAGGCGGAACGCGGTTCAGAGAGCATGGCGGCCACGCCGCGGCCCGGCTTGTCGATGTTCTTTCCGCCGGCCATGCGCATGGGCACCGCACCCGCGAGCCAGGCACCGGCCATGTTGGCGCCTTCGCTGATGTAGCCCAGCTTGGCGCCGGTGGCTTCCGCCAGCGCCGCAGCCAGGGCGCGGATGTCTGCGAAGGCCGGATGGCTGAGCGCGAGATGCCCCAACAAGATGGCCTTGCGCTCGCCCTTGGCGAGTTCGGCGGCGACCTGCGCGTGTTCGGCGGCGGGCTTCTGCCCTGCCACCACATCCTTCAATGTGGAGGGCACCGGCTTGCCAGTGGCCTTTAGCACGGCCGCCAGCGAATCCACCATGTCCTGGGCGGCGGAGTTCAGGTACGCGCGCACCGGGAACAACATCGCGAAGCGCCGCGGGTTCAGGAACATCACCGCGGCACCCTTGAGCGCGGCCTTGCGCAGGCGGTGCGCCAGGAGCGGCACCTCCTTGCGGATGTTGGAGCCGATGACGAAGGCCGCCTCCAGTCTCTCGATGTCCTGCACGCCCTGCCCCAGCCAGGGGAACAGCGGCTCCGCCGCATCGTCGCGGAAGTCAGCCTGGCGCAGGCGCACGTCGATGTGCGGGATGCCGAGGCCGCGGGCCAGCTTCTGCAGCAGGTAGAGTTCCTCGACGGTGGAGCTGGGGGAAGCCAGCACTCCGGCGGCATCGCCGCCCTTCACGTTCACGGTCTCCTTGAGGCCGTTCACGGCGGCTTCCAGGGCCGTCTCCCAGTCGGTCTCCTGCCACTTGCCGCCCTGCTTCAGCATCGGCTTGGCCAGGCGTTCCTCGCTGTGTACGCCGGTGTAGCTGAAGCGGTCGCGGTCCGAGAGCCAGGTCTCGTTGATCTCCTCGAAGCTGCGTGGCACCGCGCGCATGAACTGGCCGCGCAGCACGTGGGCGAACAGATGCGAGCCCACGCAGTCATGCGGGGCCACCGTCGCCACCTGAGTCATCTCCCAGCCGCGGCCGCGGTTGCGGAAGGGCTTGGAGTTGAGCGCCCCCACCGGGCAGAGGTCGATGATATTGCCGGAGAGCTCGTGGTCCACGGCCTTGCCGATGTAGGTGCCGATGCGCAGGTTCTCGCCGCGCCCGGTGCCGCCCATCTCCTGGATGCCGGCGATCTCCTGGCCGAAGCGCACGCAGCGCGTGCAGTGGATGCAACGGGTCATGTCCGTGGACACCAGCGGGCCGATGTCCTCGTCCTTCACCACGCGCTTCTTCTCGCTGTAGCGCGAGATGTCGCGGCCGTAGCCCATGGCCAGGTCCTGCAGCTCGCACTCGCCGCCCTGATCGCAGATCGGGCAGTCCAGCGGGTGGTTGATGAGCAGGAACTCCATGGTGGCGCGCTGCGCGGCGATGGCCCGCACCGAGCGGGTGAAGACCTTCATGCCTTCCATCACCGGCGTGGCGCAGGCCGGCAGAGGCTTGGGTGCCTTCTCGGCTTCCACCAGGCACATGCGGCAGTTCGCCGCCACCGTGAGCTTCTCGTGATAGCAGAAGCGCGGGATGTACACGCCCTCGCGGTCCGCGGCCTGGATGATCATCTCACCCTTGCGGGCCTTGACCGGCTTGCCGTCCAGCTCGATGTTGACGAATTCGTCTGCCATATCCGCTCTGCGTCAGGCCGCCGCGCGGCGGGCGCCCGGGCCCACCATGCAGCAACCGTGGTCGATGTGGTACTGGAACTCCTGGCGGTAGTGCTTGATGAAGCTCTGCACCGGCCAGGCCGCGGCGTCGCCGAAGGCGCAGATGGTGTGGCCTTCGATCTTCTTCGACACATCCACCAGCATGTCCAGGTCTTCCTGCCGGCCTTCCCCGTCCTCGATGCGCTTGATGACGCGGTACATCCAGCCGGTGCCCTCGCGGCAGGGTGTGCACTGGCCGCAGGACTCGGAGTAGTAGAAGCGGGCGATGCGCTCCAACATCTTCACCATGCAGGTGGTCTCGTCCATCACCACCACCGCACCGGAACCGAGCATGGAGCCCGCGTTCTTCAGCGAATCGAAGTCCATGGTGCAGTTGAGCATGGCCTCGCCCGGCAACACCGGTGCGGAGGAGCCGCCCGGGATCACGGCCTTGAGCTTGCGGCCCTTCCATACGCCGCCGGCCAGCGCCAGCAGTTCCTGGAACGGCAACCCCAACGGCACCTCGAAGTTGCCGGGCTTGGCCACGTGGCCGGACACCGAGAAGATCTTGGTGCCCCCGTTGTTGGGCTTGCCGAGGTCCGCGAACCACTTGCCGCCGTTGAGGATGATGCTCGGCGCGGAGGCGAAGGTCTCGGTGTTGTTGACCGTGGTGGGCCGGCCGAAGGCGCCGAAGTTGGCCGGGAATGGCGGCTTGAAGCGCGGCTGGCCTTTCTTGCCTTCCAGCGACTCCAGGAGCGCCGTCTCCTCGCCGCATATATAGGCGCCGGCGCCCAGGTGGTTGTGCAGGTCGAAGTCGATGCCCGAGCCCAGGATGTCCTTGCCCAGCAGGCCTTCCGCATAGGCTTCCTTCAGCGCCTGCTCGCAGCGCTCGAAGGGCTCGTCCATGAACTCGCCGCGCAGGTAGTTGTAACCCACCTTGCAGCGCATGGCGTAGCCGGCGATGGCCATGCCCTCGATGAGGGCATGCGGGTTGAAGCGTAGGATGTCCCGGTCCTTGCAGGTGCCGGGCTCCGACTCGTCGGAGTTGCACACCACGTAAGAGGGCCCCGTGGGAGCTTTGGGCATGAAGCTCCACTTGGTGCCGGTGGGGAAGCCCGCGCCGCCGCGGCCGCGCAGGCCGGAGGCCTTCATCTCCTCGACGATGGCCTCGGGAGTCGGCTTCTCCTTCAGGATCTTGCGCCAGGCCTTGTAGCCGTCCACCTTCAGGTAGTTGGCATAGGTCCACGGCTGGTCGAACTGCAGGGTGCGGTAGCAGACCTGGTTGAGCTGGGTCATTTCAGGCCCTCCAGGATCTGGTCCACCTTCTCCGGCGTCAGGTTCTCGTGGTACTTGTGGTCCACCATCATCATGGGGGCGCCAGCGCAGGCCGCCAAGCACTCCTCCTCGCACTTGAGGTACACCCGGCCGTCCTTGGTGCTCTCGCCGGTCTTGATGCCCAGCTTCTTCTCCAGGTGGCCGACGATGTCCTCGGCGCCGCGCAGCATGCAGGAGATGTTGGTGCACACCGAGATGCTGTGGCGCCCGACGGGCTTGGTCTCGAACATGGAGTAGAAGCTCGCCACCTCATAGACCTTGATGGGCTCGAGCTTGAGGTAGTCGGCGACCGCATCCATCAGCGGCACCGTGAGGTAGCCGTTGTTCTCGTGCTGTGCCTCGCGCAGCGCCGCGAACACCGCCGAGCGCTGCCGCCCCTCCGGATATTTCTTGATCCACTCGTCGATGACCTGGCGGGCATGCTTCGAGAGCAGGCCGTCTTTGGCTGGCGTGTCGCTCATCAGCGGTCCACCTCTCCGAACACGATGTCCTGGGTGCCGATGATGGCCACCAGGTCCGCAAGCATGTGGCCGCGCACCATCTCGTCCAAGGCGGACAGGTGTGCGAAGCCGGCGGCGCGGATCTTCACCCGGAACGGCTTGTTGGCCCCGTCCGAGATCATGTACACGCCGAACTCTCCCTTGGGGTGCTCCACCGCGGCGTAGACCTCGCCGGCCGGCACGCAGTAGCCCTCGGTGAAGTACTTGAAGTGGTGGATCAGGGATTCCATGTCCGACTTCGCTTCCTCGCGGGTCGGCGGCGTCACCTTGTGATCCTCCAGCATCACCGGGCCGGGATTCTGGCGCAGCCACGCCACGCACTGCTTGACGATGCGCGCCGACTGGCGCATCTCGGCGATACGCACCAGGTAGCGGTCATAGCAGTCGCCATGCACGCCCACCGGGATGTCGAAGTCCATCTGCTCGTACATCGCATAGGGCTGCTTCTTGCGCAGGTCCCATTCGATGCCGGAGCCGCGCAGCATGGGGCCGGTGAAGCCGAGCTGCAGGGCGCGCTCCGGCGTCACCACGCCGATGCCGACGGTGCGCTGCTTCCAGATGCGGTTGTCGGTGAGAAGGGTCTCGTACTCGTCGACGCACTTGGGGAAGCGGTCGGCGAAGTCCTCGATGAAATCCAGCAGCGAGCCGCCGCGCGCCGCGTTCAGGCGCTTGAGGTCGCCCTTGCTGCGGAAGCGCGACTCGGCGAACTGCGGCATGCGCTCCGGCAGGTCGCGGTACACACCGCCCGGACGGTAGTAGGTCGCGTGCATGCGCGCACCCGACACCGCCTCGTACATGTCCATCACGTCCTCACGCTCGCGGAAGCAATAGAGGAACACCGTCATGGCGCCGATGTCGAGGCCATGCGCCCCCAGCCACAGCAGATGGTTGGTTATGCGGGTCAGCTCGTCGAACATGGTGCGGATGGCCTTGGCGCGCGGCGGCGGCGCGATCCCCAGCAGCCGCTCGATGGCCATCACGTAGGCATGCTCGTTGCACATCATGGACACGTAGTCGAGCCGGTCCATGTAGCCGATGCTCTGGTTATACGGCTTGCTCTCGGCCAGCTTCTCGGTGGCGCGGTGCAACAGGCCGATGTGCGGGTCGGCCTTGGTGATGATCTCGCCGTCCATCTCCAGCACCAGGCGCAGCACGCCGTGCGCAGCCGGATGCTGCGGGCCGAAGTTCATGGTCAGGTTCTGGATCTCAGGCATTCTTGGAGACCTCCTGGAAGGCCTCGTCATAGCGCGGGTCGTGGCGGATCACGCGCGGCACCAGGGTGCGCGGCGCGATGCTCACCGGCTGGTACACCACCCGCTTCTTCTCCGGGTCGTATCTCACTTCCACGTTGCCGGAGAGCGGGAAGTCCTTGCGGAACGGATGGCCGACGAAGCCGTAGTCGGTGAGGATGCGGCGCAGGTCCGGGTTGCCGTCGAACAGGATGCCGTAGAGGTCGAAGGCCTCGCGCTCGAACCAGGCGGCGGAAGCCCAGATGGCAACCACCGAATCCACCATGGGCGGCTCGCTGCCCTTGCAGTACACCCGCAGGCGCATGCGCTCGTTGCGGCTCACGGACAGCAGGTGATAGACCGCCGCGAAGCGCCGCTCCGGCAGGGCCGTCGCCTGCGGCAGGCCGCGGCGCACACCGCGGCTGAAACCGGTCTTGGTGGCGGACTCGGTGCGCCACTCGTCGGAGCCGTGGCCGAGGTAGTCCACGCCACACACGTCCATGAGCTGCTCGAACTTGAAAGCCTTCTCATCGCGCAGGGCCCGGGCCACTTCCAGGAGCTTGTCCGCATCCAGCTCGTAGGTGAGCTCGTCGGATGTGGATGGCACTCGGCGCAGCGCGTCCTTGAAGCGCGCTTCCACCTGCTCGGCCAGCTTGTCCAGGGCTGCGGTCATCGTTGTCTCACCTGGCGATGGTGTTGGTGCGGCGGATCTTCTTCTGCAACTGGATGATGCCGTACAGCAGTTGCTCGGCGCTGGGCGGGCAGCCCGGCACGTAGACGTCCACCGGCACGATGCGGTCGCAGCCGCGCACCACCGCGTAGGAGTAGTGGTAGTAGCCGCCGCCGTTGGCGCAGGAACCCATGGAGATCACCCAACGCGGCTCGGCCATCTGGTCATAGACCTTGCGCAGCGCCGGCGCCATCTTGTTGACCAGGGTGCCGGCTACGATCATCACGTCGGACTGGCGCGGGCTGGGACGGAAGATGACGCCGAAGCGGTCCAGGTCATAGCGCGCGGCGCCGGCGTGCATCATCTCCACCGCGCAGCAAGCCAGGCCGAAGGTCATGGGCCAGAGCGAGCCGGTGCGCGCCCAGTTGACGAGGTTGTCCACCTGGGTGGTGACGAAGCCCTTCTGCTGCACGCCCTCTACTCCCATTCCAGGGCTCCCTTCTTCCACTCATAGATGAAGCCCACCACCAGTATCCCCAGGAACAGCATCATGGCCAGGAAGCCGAACATGCCGATGCCGTGCAACGACACGGCCCAGGGGAACAGGAAGGCGATCTCCAGGTCGAAGATGATGAACAGGATGGCCACGAGGTAGTAGCGCACGTCGAACTTCATGCGCGTGTCCTCGAAGGGATCGAAGCCGCACTCGTAGGGCGAGTCCTTCTCGGCATCGGGCCGGCGGTTGCCGAGCAGGCTGCTGGCCACGAAGCCGGCGCCGAGCAGGACGCAGCCGAACAACAGGCCGCCGACGAGGAAGATCAGGATCGGGACGTAGTTCTGGAGCATGCTCTCCATCCTGAGAGGTGACCGACGGGTACCCTCGCGATGAGGTCCCCGCCGCGGCGGCGCCCTGATTCAGTCGCGGGGCCGCTAGGCATTTCTAAATATATGAAGTCTGGTGCCGACGAGAGGACTCGAACCTCCACGGATTTCTCCACTACCACCTCAAAGTAGCGTGTCTACCAATTCCACCACGTCGGCCAGCCAAACTCTCAGGAGACCGTCGGCAGGTCCCCACAAAGCCATACGATTTTAACGTATCGGCGGCACCAAAAGCGATGCCGTGTTGCGATCAATGCTTGGTGGAGGCGGCCGGAGCGGGAGTGACGGCAGTGACCGCCGGTTTCGCCGTAGTGGCTGCCGGCGTCTGGGCGGCCTGCTGCGCCGCCTGCTCCACCACGCTCTTCGAGGTCGAGCCGTTGTGCCGGGCGAGATAGGCCATGCCGAGGGCCAACACGAAGAACAGCGTCGCGAGGATGGCGGTGGCGCGGCTGAGGAAGTTGGCGGAGCCGGCCGCACCGAACACGGTGCCGGAGGCGCCGCTGCCGAAGGCGGCGCCGGCGTCGGCGCCTTTGCCCTGCTGCAGTAGGATCAGGCCGATCAGCAGCACGGCCACGATGATGAGGACGATGGTCAGGATGTTGTAAAGCATGGGATGACTCTGATGATCCGTCGGTTCTGTGTCAGGCAGTGCAGATGGCCAGGAACTCCGCCGCGTCCAGCGAGGCGCCGCCCACCAGCCCGCCGTCGATATCCGGCATGCGGAACAGCTCCGCCGCGTTGGAAGCCTTGACGCTGCCGCCGTACAGCAGGCGCGTGGCGGCCGCTATCTTAGCATCCTCGGCCGCCAGGAGGCCGCGGATCAGGGCGTGGACTTCCTGGGCCTGGTCGGACTTCGCGGTACGGCCGGTGCCGATGGCCCAGACCGGTTCGTAGGCCACCACCGCGCCGCCGAAGGCCGCGATGCCGGCCGCGTCGAGCACCGCCTTGAGCTGGCGGCTCACCACGGCAGAGGTGGTGCCGGCTTCACGTTCCGCCAGGGTCTCGCCCACACACAGGATGGGGGTAAGACCCGCCTTCTGCGCGGCCATGAACTTGCGGGCCACCAGCGCGTCGGATTCACCGAAGAGCGCGCGGCGCTCCGAGTGGCCCACGATCACGTAGCGGCAGTCGAAATCCTTGAGCATGGAACCGGAGACTTCGCCGGTGAAAGCACCGTTGTCCTCGGCGCAGAGATCCTGGGCGCCCAGGGCCACGCTGCCGCCTTTCAACACCCGCGCCACGTCGGCGAGGTACACGAACGGCGGGCAGAGCAGCACTTCCGCGCCGGCGCGATCCGGACCCTGCTGGATGGCGTCGGCGAGCTTGACCGCGCTGTCGCGGCTGCCGTTCATCTTCCAGTTACCGGCGACCAGGCGCTGGCGCATGCAGATACCCCTGAGAAACGGACCCGGAAGGGCCAAAACCGCGCGCACTTTACTGGCGCGGAGGCCGAAAATCAAATGCGGACGGGGACTTAGATGCCTGCGGCGGCCCGCACGGCGGCAGCGATGTCTTCGGCGAGGGCGTTCACGGTGGCGGCTTCCTCCCCCTCCACCATCACACGCACCACGGGCTCAGTACCGGAAGGGCGCAGCAGCACCCGGCCCCGACCCTCCAGCTTCTTCTCCACCGCCGAGACGGCGGCCTGCACCCCGGCGACCTTGAGGTCCACCTTGGCGGGAGTCTTCACGTTGACGAGCACCTGCGGATACTTCTTCACCGGCGCCCGGGCGTCCGCCAGGGTCTGGCCGGAGACATGCAAGGCCTGCAAGACCTGCAAGGCCGCCACGATGCCGTCGCCGGTGGTGACCCGGTCCAGGCAGACGATGTGGCCGGAGTTCTCGCCGCCCAGTACGCCGTGCTGTTCCTCCAGCATGGCGAGCACATAGCGGTCGCCTACGGCGGCGCGCTTGAACGGCACGCCGGCGGCGCCGAGCGCCTGTTCCAGCCCCAAGTTGCTCATGAGCGTGCCCACCACCGGGCCCTTGAGCTTGCCTTCCGCCTTGCGGGACATGGCGATGATGTAGAGCAGCTCGTCGCCATCCACTATCTCGCCCTTGTGGTCCACCATCATCACGCGGTCGCCGTCGCCGTCGAAGGCGATGCCGAAGTCGGCATTGAGGTCCAGCACCTTCTTGCGCAACACCTCGGGATGGGTAGAACCTGCCTCTTCGTTGATGTTGAACCCATCCGGGTTCACGCCGATGCAGGTGAGCTTGGCGCCCAGGTCCTCGAACACCCCTGGCGCCACCTTGTAGGTGGCTCCGTTGGCGCAGTCCAGCACCACCTTCAGGCCAGCCAGCTTCAGGCCGTAGGGCACCGTGGACTTGCAGAACTCCACGTAGCGAGCGCCGGCATCGGCGATGCGCTTGGCGTTGCCGAGCTGATGGGATTCCACGGTCTCGAAGGGCCGGTCCAGTTCCGCCTCGATGGAGAGCTCCACCGCATCCGGCAGCTTGCGTCCGTCGGCGGAGAAGAACTTGATGCCGTTGTCGTAATAGGGATTGTGGGAGGCACTGATGACGATGCCCGCCTCCGCTCCCAGGCTGCGGGTGAGGTAGGCGATGGCCGGGGTCGGCACCGGACCCAGCAGCCGCGTGTTCACGCCGGCGGCTGAGAGTCCCGCCTCCAGCGCCGACTCGAACATGTATCCGGAGATGCGGGTGTCCTTGCCCACCAGCACGGTGCTGTCGCCGCTGCGGGCCAGCACCTTGCCGGCGGCTCTTCCCAGGCGCAGCACGAACTCTGCGTGCATGTGCTCGCTGCCCACGCGTCCGCGCACGCCGTCGGTACCGAAATATCTCTTGTTCATGTGGACGATTCTAACATTCAGCCTCTTATGGCTGACATGACTCTCAGCGCGTCCAGCGTGGGCCCCACATCGTGGACCCGCAGGATGGAGGCGCCGTTCTGCACCGCGACTAATGCCGCGGCCACACTGCCTTGCATCCGCTCCTCCACGGACTTGCCACCCAGCAGCGTGCCGATCATGGACTTGCGGGAGAGACCCACGAGCAGCGGATACCCGAGCGCGGCGAGTTCCGGAAGGCGACGCAGCAGCGTGAGATTATGTTGAAGGTTCTTGCCGAAACCGAAACCGGGATCCAGCAGGATGCGATCGCGAGGCACGCCCGCATCGAGCGCCGCCTGGGCACGGTCCTGCAGGAACGCCTTCACCTCCAGGGTGACATCGCCGTAGTGAGGTTCCCTCTGCATGGTGCGCGGCTCGCCCTGCATGTGCATGAGACAGAGCGACACACCCGAGGCCGCGGCAGCTTCCAATGCACCGGGGCGCCGCAGCGCATAGACGTCGTTGATCATGGCGGCGCCGGCAGCCGCTGCCGCGCGCATGACTTCCGGCTTGCTGGTATCTATAGATATGGGCGTGGGGAATCGCGCACGGATGCCTTCCATGAGCGGCAGCACCCGGTCCAGTTCTTCCTGCACGCTGACCTCGTCCGCGCCGGGGCGGGTGGATTCACCACCCACGTCCAGGAGGTCGGCGCCCTCCCTCACCATCCGCTCGACCTGCGCCAATGCCGCGTCCAGCCCCGTGAACCGCCCGCCGTCCGAGAAGGAATCCGGCGTGCGGTTGAGCACGCCCATGATGCGGGGCTGGGCGAGGTCCAGCAGCGTGGCACCGAGCTTGAGCTTCACGGGGTCTCCCAAGAGAAAGGCCGATACCCTCGCGGATATCGGCCCCTATTCTATAAGGCTGCAGAGCCGTCAGTGTTGGCTGGCGGGCGTGAGACCGCTGTCATCCGGTTCCGGCGCGATGACCTTGCCTTTCACCGGCACCGGGGTCGGCCCGTTGCCGCTGCTGCCTTCGTCGTTCCAGCCCGCCGGCGGACGCGGATCGCGGCCGGCCATGATGTCGTCGATCTGCTCGGCATCGATGGTCTCGTACTTGATGAGCGCCGCCGCCATGGTGTGCAGCTTCGCGACGTTCTCCTGCAGCAGGCTGCGGGTGCGCTGGTAGTTGCGGTCGATGACGCTGCGCACCTCCTCGTCGATGACGCGCTGGGTGTCGCCGGCGATGTTCTTGTGGCGCGTCACGGAGTGGCCCAGGAACACCTCGCCCTCTTCCTCGTCGTAGGAGAGCGGCCCGAGCTTCTCGGAGAGGCCCCACTTGGTGACCATGTTGCGCGCGATGGCGGTGGCGCGCTCGATGTCGTTGGAGGCACCGGTGGTCACGGACTCGGAGCCGAAGATCAGCTCCTCGGCCACGCGCCCGCCGAACAGGCTGGAGAGCTGGCTCTCCAGACGGCGCTTGCTGTAGCTGTAGCGATCGTCCTCCGGCAGGAACATGGTCACGCCCAGGGCGCGGCCGCGCGGGATGATGCTGACCTTGTAGACCGGGTCGTGGTCCGGCACCAGCCGGCCGACGATGGCGTGGCCGGACTCGTGGTAGGCGGTGAGTTTCTTCTCGTCCTCGCCCATGACCATGGAGCGGCGCTCGGCGCCCATCATGATCTTGTCCTTGGCCTTCTCGAACTCCTCCATGCTCACGGTGCGGCGGTTGGCGCGCGCCGCGAACAGGGCAGCCTCGTTCACCAGGTTGGCGAGGTCGGCGCCGGAGAAGCCCGGGGTGCCGCGCGCGATGATGCCGGGCTTCACGTCGTCGCCCACCGGCACCTTGCGCATGTGCACCTTCAGGATCTGCTCACGGCCGCGCACGTCCGGCAGCGGCACGACCACCTGGCGGTCGAAGCGGCCCGGGCGCAGCAACGCCGGGTCCAGCACGTCGGGACGGTTGGTGGCGGCGATGACGATCACGCCCTCGCTGCCCTCGAAGCCGTCCATCTCCACCAGCAACTGGTTCAAGGTCTGCTCGCGTTCGTCGTGACCGCCGCCCAGGCCCGCGCCGCGATGGCGGCCGACCGCGTCGATCTCGTCGATGAAGATGATGCAGGGCGCGTGCTTCTTGGCCTGCTCGAACATGTCGCGCACGCGCGAGGCGCCCACGCCCACGAACATCTCCACGAAGTCGGAACCGGAGATGCTGAAGAACGGCACCTTGGCCTCGCCGGCGATGGCCTTGGCCAGCAGGGTCTTGCCGGTGCCGGGCGAGCCCACCATCAGTACGCCGCGCGGGATGCGTCCGCCCAGCTTCTGGAACTTGCCGGGGTCGCGCAGGAACTCGACGAGCTCCGCGACCTCCTCCTTCGCCTCCTCGACACCGGCCACGTCGCTGAAGGTGATCTTCACCTGGTCCTCGCCGAGCATGCGCGCGCGGCTCTTGCCGAAGGACATGGCGCCGCGGCCGCCGCCGCCCTGCATCTGGCGCATGATGTAGAACCAGAACACGATCATGATGATGGCGGGACTCAAGTACAGCAGCGCCTGCCAGATCCACGACGGCTGCTCGGGCGCCTTGGCGTCGATCTGCACCGCCGGGTTGTCCTTGCGCAGCTCATCCACCAGCGGGCCGAAGTCGGCCACCGGGCTGTAGGTGCTGAAGTTGCCGCCGTCGTTGTAGCTGCCGCTGATGGCGAGCCCATCGAAGCTCACGGACTTGACGTTGCCCTTCTCCACCGTGGTGAGGAAGTCGGAATAGGTGACGGCCTTGGTCTTGGCGGCGCTGGGGCCGAAGCTGTTGAGCACGGCCAACACCACCAGCACGATGACGACCCAGACCAGAAGGTTTCGCGCGAAATCGTTCAATGCACACCTCTATGGGAGACTCCGGTTATGTCGGCTCCTTGCCGCATATCCGGTAAGACACAGTCTAGCGCCGGTAGTTTCTCGCCAGCAAATACATCTCAGGGCTGCGGGCCCGGGAAGACTTCGGCTTACGGGCGGTAACTTCGTGGAAATCAGCCCGTAATGCCTTGAGATACTCCTGGAAACCCTGGCCTTGGAACACCTTGACCAGGAAACTCCCACCATGGCGCAGGCTCTCGCGGGTGAAGTCCAGGGCCAACTCCGCCATGTACATGGAACGGGCCTGGTCTACGTCGCCCACACCACTCATGTTGGGGGCGATATCCGATAGGACAAGGTCCGCTTTCTCGCCCCGAAGGCGTTCCCGCAGAGCCTGCAACACCTCGTCGTTGGTGAAGTCACCCTGAATGAACTCCACCCCTTCGAGGGGCGACATGGGCAGGATGTCCAGGGCCAAGATGCGGCCCTGACCCTTGAGGGTCTGGGCGGCGAACTGGCTCCAGCCGCCCGGAGCGGCACCCAGGTCCACGATGGTCATGTTGGGCTTGATGAGCCGGTCGCGCTGCTGGATCTCCTCCAGCTTGAACACCGCCCGCGAGCGCGCGCCCGTGGCATGCGCCTTCTTCACGTAGCTGTCCTTGAAGTGCTCCTGCAACCAGCGGGAGCTGCTTTTGCTCCGCTTAGGCATGTGACACGCCTGATACAATGCGTGCCATGGAACTCAGCGAGAAGCAGAAGAAATATCTCCGCGGCCTGGCCCACAAGCTGGAGCCCAAGGCCCGCAGCGGCAACCCCGGTCTGACCCAGAACCTCATCAAGGAGATCGAGGCGCAGTTGCTCGCGCACGAGCTCATCAAGGTGAAGGTGGCCGCCGAAGACCGCGAGGAGCGTGACCGTTTCATCGAGCGCATGTGTGCCGCCACCAAGGCGACCCTGGTGCAGCGTATCGGGAACATGGCGATCTTGTATAAGAAGAACACGAAGAAACCAAAGATTGAGTTGCCAAAGTGACGGCGTCTGCCCTCACTCGTACTTAACTTCCACGATCTCGAACTGCTTCTCGCCGGCCGGCGTGCGAATGGTGGCTACGTCGCCCGCTTCCTTGCCGATCAAGCCGCGCGCGATGGGCGAGTTGATGGAGATGCGGTGGGCCTTGATGTCCGCCTCGTCCTCGCCGACGATCTGGTAGGTCACCTCGTCGCCGCTGTCCTCGTCCGCAAGCTGCACCGTGGCGCCGAAGATCACCTTGCCGTTGGCATTCATCTGGGTGACGTCGATGATCTCGGCGTTGGAGAGCTTGCCCTCGATGTCCTGGATGCGCCCCTCGATGAAGCCCTGCTGCTCGCGCGCGGCGTGGTACTCGGCGTTCTCCTTGAGGTCGCCGTGGGCCCGCGCCTCGGCGATGGCCTGGATGACCTTGGGCCGGTCCACGCCCTTCAGGCGCTTCAGCTCCTCGCGCAGGCGCTCCGCGCCGCGCACGGTCAGGGGCACCTTGCTCACGCCACCCACTCCTTGTGCAGGTCCTGCAGCTTGTTCACGTCCGCCTCATCCAGATGGTCCAGTGCCACCACTGTGGCCTGGGCGGCCTTGATGGTGGTGTAGTAAGTAACCTTGTGCGACACCGCCTCGCGGCGGATGGAGAAGGACTCCAGGATCGCCTGCTTGCCCTCGGTGGTGTTCACGATCAGCGACAGCTCGTCGTTCTTGATCATGTCCACCACGTGGGGACGGCCCTCACGCACCTTGTTCACGCCCTCGCAGGCGACACCGGCGGCGCGGATCGCCGCCGCGGTACCGTGGGTCGCCACCAGGGTGAAGCCGCGCTTCACCAGGTCCCGCGCCAGGTTCACCGCCGCCGGCTTGTCCTGCTCGCGCACCGAGATCAGCGCCTTGCCGCCCCTGGGGATGATGATACCCGCAGCGAACTGGGCTTTGGCATAGGCCTCGCCGAAGGTGAGGCCGGCCCCCATCACCTCGCCCGTGGACTTCATCTCCGGCCCCAGGATGGGGTCGGCGCCGCGGAACTTGATGAAGGGGAAAACCGGCGCCTTGACCGCGAAGTAGCGCGGCACCGGGATGGCCTGGATGCCCTGGGCCTTGAGGCTCCTGCCGGCCATGCAGCGGGCCGCCACCTTGGCCAGCGGCACACCCACCGCCTTTGAGACGAAGGGCGCGGTGCGGGAGGCGCGTGGGTTCACCTCCAGGATGTAGACCTTGTCCTTCTGGATGGCGAACTGGATGTTCATGAGGCCCACCACCTTGAGCGCCTTGGCCAGCTCCACCACCTGCTTGCGGATCTCCGCCTGCAAGGCCTCGTTCAGGCTGTTGGGCGGCAGCGAGCAGCTGGAGTCGCCGGAGTGCACGCCCGCCTGTTCCACGTGTTCCATGATGCCGGCGATGAGCACCTGTTCGCCGTCCGAGAGCGCATCCACGTCCACCTCGGTGGCGTCCTCCAGGAAGCGGTCCATGAGCACCGGCGAGTCGTTGGAGACCTTCACCGCGGTGCGGATGTAGCCGCGCAGGTCGTCCTCGTTGAACACCACTTCCATGGCGCGGCCACCCAGCACATAGCTGGGGCGCACCATCAGCGGGAAACCCACCTCACTGGAGAGCTTCACTGCTTCTTCTTCATTGCGGGCGGTGCGGGCCGGCGGCTGGTGGAGCTTGAGCCGGTCCACCAGCCTGGAGAAGCGCTCACGGTCTTCGGCCAGGTCGATGGAGTCCGGCGTGGTACCGATGATGGGAGCGCCCGCAGCCTCCAGTGCACGCGCGAGCTTGAGCGGCGTCTGGCCGCCGAACTGCACGATCACGCCCTTCGGCTTCTCCAGGTCGATGATCTCCATCACGTCTTCGAACGTAAGGGGCTCGAAGTACAACCGGTCCGAGGTGTCGTAGTCCGTGGACACGGTCTCGGGATTGCAGTTGACCATGATGGTCTCGAAACCGTCCTGCTTCAGGGCCAGGGCCGCATGCACGCAGCAGTAATCGAACTCGATGCCCTGGCCGATGCGGTTGGGACCGCCGCCCAGCACCATGATCTTGTCGCGCTGGGATGGCTCGGCCTCGCACTCGTCGTCGTAGGTGGAGTACATGTAGGCGGTGGCGGAGGCGAACTCCGCGGCACAGGAGTCCACGCGCTTGTAGACCGGCCGCACCTGGTGCTGCACCCGCAGCGCGCGCACCTCGGACTCCTTGGCCTTGAGCAGCTTGGCCATGCGGCTGTCCGAGAAGCCCTTGCGCTTGAGCGTCCGCAGGCGCGCTGCGTCCAGCGCTTTCAGGCCGCCGGCCTTGATGAGCTGCTCTTCCTTCAACAGGTCCTCGATCTGCGCCAGGAACCAGGGATCGATGAACGAGAGCCCGTGGATATCCTCCAGCGTGAGGCCGGCGCGGAAGGCGTCTGCCACGTACCAGATGCGGTCCGGGCCCGGCGCACGCAACTCGTGGCGCAGCATGTCCATGGCGCCGGGCGCCTTGAAGTCGACGATCTTCTCGTTGAACCCGTCGGTGCCGGTCTCCAGGCCGCGCAGCGCCTTGTGCAGCGATTCCTGGAAAGTGCGGCCCATGGCCATCACCTCGCCCACCGACTTCATCTGGGTGGAGAGGCGCGGCTCCGCCTGGGGGAACTTCTCGAAGGTGAAGCGCGGCACCTTGGTGACCACGTAGTCGATGGCCGGCTCGAATGACGCCGGCGTGGCGCCGCCGGTGATCTCATTCTTGAGCTCGTCCAGCGAGTATCCGACCGCAAGCTTGGCCGCCACCTTGGCGATGGGGAAACCCGTGGCCTTGGAAGCCAGCGCCGAGGAACGCGATACCCGCGGGTTCATCTCGATCACCACCATGCGCCCGTCCTTGGGGTTGATGGCGAACTGCACGTTGGAACCGCCGGTCTCCACGCCGATCTTGCGCAGCACCGCTATCGAGGCGTCGCGCATGATCTGGTATTCCTTGTCGGTGAGCGTCTGGGCCGGCGCCACGGTGATGGAATCTCCGGTGTGCACACCCATGGGGTCCAGGTTCTCGATGGAGCAGATGATGATGCAGTTGTCCTTGCGGTCACGCACCACTTCCATCTCGAACTCTTTCCAGCCCAGCACCGACTCCTCGATGAGCAGTTCGTTGGTGGGCGAGAGGTCGAGGCCGAGCTCGCAGATATCCATGAACTCGTCGCGGTTGTAGGCGATGCCTCCGCCGGAACCTCCCATGGTGAACGACGGCCGGATGATGGTGGGGAAGCCGATCTCCGCCTGCACCGCCAGGGCCTCATCCATGTCGTGGGCGAGACCCGCACGCGGGGTGGCGAGGCCGATCTCGGTCATGGCGCGGCGGAACTGGTCGCGGTCCTCGGCCATGTCGATGGCCTCGCGGGAGGCGCCGATCAGTTCCACGCCGTGCTTGGCGAGGACGCCCTCGCGCACCAGGTCCAGGGCGCAGTTGAGCGCGGTCTGGCCGCCCATGGTGGGCAGCAGCACGTCCGGCCGTTCCTTCTCGATGATCCGCGCGACCGTCGACCAGTGGATGGGCTCTATATATATGGCGTCCGCCATCTCCGGGTCGGTCATGATGGTGGCGGGGTTGGAGTTCACCAGCACCACCCGGTACCCCTCCTGGCGCAGGGCCTTGCAGGCCTGGGCTCCGGAGTAATCGAACTCACAGGCCTGGCCGATGACGATCGGACCGGCCCCGATGATCATCACGCTCTTTATGTCTGTGCGCTTCGGCATGCTCGACTCCAGGTCCTCGATCCAATTTTGGCGCGCAAAAATCGGGGCGGCCATATGTCCCATGCCGCCTCGGTCCCATCCATCGAAATGACCTTCAGCCCGCGGCGGCGGCCTTGGGTCGCCCCGCGCGCGCTTGCATGGCGCGCACGAAGCGTTCGAAAAGCGGCTTCACGTCGTGGGGGCCCGGACTCGCCTCCGGGTGCCCCTGGAAACTGAAGGCTTCGCAGTCGGTGCGCTCGACGCCCTGCAGCGTGCCGTCGAACAGCGAACGATGGGTGGCGCGCAGGTTGGCGGGCAGCGTGGCCTCATCCACCGCGAAGCCGTGGTTCTGGCTGGAGATCATCACCCGGCCCGTGTCCAGGTCGATCACCGGATGGTTGGCGCCGTGATGGCCGAACTTCATCTTCACGGTCTTGGCGCCGCTGGCGAGGCCGAGCAGCTGGTGCCCCAGGCAGATGCCGAACACCGGGATGCCGGTGCCGAGCAACTCGCGGATGGCGGCGATGGCGTAGTCGCAGGGCTCCGGGTCGCCTGGGCCGTTGGCCAGGAAGATCCCATCCGGCTTCAGGGCCAGGGCTTCCTTGGCGGACATCTGTGCCGGCACCACCGTGACGCGGCAGCCGTGGTCCACCAGGATGCGCAGGATGTTGTGCTTCACGCCGTAGTCGTAAGCCACCACGTGGTAGCGGCCGCCCTCCAGCGTCGGGCTCCTATCCGTCTCCAACTGCCAACTGCCCTGCCTGAACTCATAGGCTTTCTTGGTGCTCACCACTTTGGCGAGATCCATACCCTTCAGGCCCGGGAAGGCCTTGGCCTGTTTCAGGGCCTCGGCTTCGTCCACCTTCTCGCCGGCCATGATGCAGCCGTTCTGGGCACCCTTGGTGCGCAACAGGCGCGTCAGCTTGCGGGTATCGATGCCGGCGATGGCGGTGATCTGCTCGCGGCGCAGATAGGCATCCAGCGTCTCATGGGAGCGCCAACTGCTCATGGCCAGCGGCAGGTCGCGGATTATGAGGCCGGCGGCCATGACCCGCGCGGATTCGCGGTCGGCGTCGTTGACGCCGGTGTTGCCGATATGAGGATAAGTGAGGGTAACGAGCTGGCGGGAATAGGAGGGGTCGGTGAGGATCTCCTGGTAGCCGGTCATCGCGGTGTTAAACACCACCTCGCCGACCGTGGACCCCGCCGCACCAATGGAAATACCCCGGAATACCGTACCGTCCTCAAGGGCCAGGATGGCTGGATGTTCCAAGGACACCCCCATGCAACGAAACTTGTTAATTTTAACGGATGAGCGGTGCGAGCGTCTACGCCTGTGAGCGGAATTCTTCAGGATCGCAGCGTGTCGGCGAGCGTATATGACCCGGCGGGCTTGCCGACGATCCAGCGGGCGGCTCGCAGCGCGCCGTGAGCGAAGGTGGCGCGGCTCTGGGCGCGATGGCTGAGTTCCAGGCGCTCCCCCAAGCCTGCAAAGAGCACAGTGTGCTCGCCCACGATGTCCCCGGCCCGCACCACTGAGAAGCCGATGCTCCCCGGCTCGCGTGCACCGCGCCGGTCCGGGTTCCGGGACACATGGCCCGAGCCGCGGGCCTGGTCCATCACTTCCGCCAGTGCCAGGGCTGTGCCGGAGGGGGCATCCTTCTTATGTCTGTGGTGGGCTTCCGTGATCTCGATGTCGAAGTCCGGTCCCAGCAGCTTGGCCGCCTGCTCCGCCATCCGCGAGAGCAAGGCCACGCCGAGGCTCATGTTGGGCGCCGCCAGCACCGGGACCCGCTCGCCGGCGTCCTTCAGACGGGCCTTCAGAGCCTCATCCATGCCGGTGACACCGGTCACGAGGGGCTTGCCCGCCGCCAGGCAGGCGTCCAGGGCCCTGGCGGTGGACTCGGGCAGGGAGAAATCCACCAGCACGTCTGCCCCACTCAGGGCAGCAGACAGGTCATCGCCATAGCTCAGTCCGTGGCTGGTCTTGCCGAGTGAGGCGCTGCCCTGCCCCACGAGGGCCGAGACGATCCGCAGGTCTGCCTGAGCGGCGGCCGCGTCCAGGACGGCCTGGCCCATGCGGCCGGAGGCACCCAGCAAGGCGATGCGGACCGGGGCGCTCAATGCACGCGCTCGAAAAATTTCTTGACGCCGGCCAGCCAGGACGATTCGCGGGGCGAGTGCTTTGCACCTCCGGCTTTCATGGAGGCTTCGAACTTCTTGAGCAGTTCCTTCTGTTCCTTGCTCAAGTGCACCGGCACCTCGACCTCCACGCGGCACAGGAGATCGCCGGTGGAACCGCCACGCACGGGCTTCACGCCTTTGCCGCGCAGGCGGAACACCTTGCCGGTCTGCGTCTCCGCCGGGATCTTGAGGGACACGCTTCCCCCTAAGGTCGGCACCTCGATCTCTCCCCCCAAGGCCGCCGTGGCGAAGGAGACCGGCACCTCGCAGGCCAGGTCCGCGCCGTCGCGGCTGAAGATCTCATGGGCCTCGACGCTGATCTCCACGTAGAGGTCACCGGCCGGGCCGCCGTTGGGGCCGGCCTCGCCCTCGCCTGCCAGGCGGATGCGGTCACCGGAATCCACGCCCGCCGGGATCTTCACCGACAGCGTCTTCTCCTTCTCGACCCGGCCCTGGCCGTGGCAGTTGTTGCAGGGGTCCGAGATGATGGTGCCCTTGCCGCGGCAGCGCGGACAGGTCTGCTGGACCGTGAAGAAGCCCTGCTGCATGCGTACCTGGCCGCGGCCGCCGCAAGTCGTGCAGGTGACGGGCTGGCTGCCGGACTTGGCGCCGCTGCCATGGCAGACGTCGCAGGTGGCGAAGGTGCGCACGTTGATGTTGACCGTGTCACCTGCCACTGCCTGCTCAAGCGTAAGGCCCAGGCCGTAGCGCAGGTCGGCGCCGCGGTACACCCGTTGCCCACCGCCGCGCCGCCCGCCGGAGAAGATGTCGCCGAAAGCCTCGCCGAAGATGTCGCCGAAGATGTCGTTGGGATCGAAGCCTGCGCCGCCGCGTCCGCCCGCCGCGTGGGCGTCCACGCCGGCATGGCCGAACTGGTCATAGGCGGCCTTCTTCTTGGCGTCGGTCAGCACCTCGTAGGCCTCCTTGGCTTCCTTGAACTGCTCCTCGGATTGCTTGTCGCCGGGGTTGCGGTCCGGGTGGTGCTTCATGGCCAGCCGGCGGTAGGCCTTCTTGATGTCGGCCTCCGAGGCGTCGCGCTTCACGCCCAGCACTTCGTAGTAATCGCGCTTGCTCATGCCGGCACCTTCTCGATGCGCTTGTCAGGCACCAGCCACATCACCGCCACCGCCACGTACAGGACGTCGGAGATGGCCTGATGCACGAAGGCCAGGGGTACAGCCAGCACATAACAGGCCAGTGAGATCTTGCCCTTGAAGTCGCTGCCGATGGCCTTCGCCAGGGGCGCCTCAGGTCCGTTCGCCTTGACCAGGGAAGTCTGCAGCAGCGTGTAGGAGACGGCGGCCATCAGCAGCACGAAGCCATAGAGCGAAGTGGGCACCGCCGCGAAATGGTTCTCGCCCATCCAGCCGGTTACGAACGGCACCAGCGACAGCCAGAACAGCAGATGCAGGTTGGCCCACATGGAGCGGCCGTCGATGTGTTCGGCGGCGCGCAGCATATGGTGATGGTTGTTCCAGTACAGGCCGATGTTGATGAAGCTGAGCACGTAGATCAGGAACACCGGCAGCACGCCGTACAGCGCCGCGAAGTCGGCGCCCTGGGGCACCTTCATCTCCAGCACCATGATGGTGATGATGACGGCCAGCACGCCGTCGCTGAACGCCTCCATCCGGCTCGTGCCCATCTGCATGGATGAATATCTCCTGTCTCTTAAACAGTATCGCGCCGGAGTCCGTCGTGGACGGCTCCGGCGCTCGTGAATCAGCCTTGGGCCCTGAGGCTTAGGCTTAATTCTTGTCCTTCTTCACTTCCTCGAACTCGGCGTCCACCACGTCGTCTTTCTTGGTGTCCCCGCCGCCCTGGCTGGCACCGGGTCCCTGCTGGCCCTGGGCGGCACCCGCCTCGTTCTTGGCGGCGTAGAGACGCTCTGCCATCTTGCCCGAGACGTCGGACAGGGCCTTGGCCTTGGCTTCGATGACCGCCTTGTCGTCGTTCTTGAGCACGGCCTTGAGATCCTGCACCGCGGCCTCGATGGCAGCGCGCTCCTCACCGGAGACCTTGTCACCGAGCTCGCTCATGCCTTTCTCGGCGGCGTGGATCAGGGCATCCGCCTGGTTGCGGGTGTCCACCAGCTCACGCTGCTTGCGGTCCTCCTCGGCATGGGCCTCGGCATCCTTGATCATGCGCTTGACCTCTTCGTCACTCAGGCCCGAGGAGGCTTTGATGACGATGGACTGCGCCTTGCCGGTGGCCTTGTCCTTGGCGGACACGTTGAGGATGCCATTGGCGTCGATGTCGAAGCTCACCTCGATCTGCGGCACGCCACGCGGAGCGGTGGGCAGGTCGGAGAGGTCGAAACGGCCCAGGGACTTGTTGTCCCGCGCCATCTCGCGCTCGCCCTGCAGCACGTGCACGGTCACCGCGGTCTGGTTGTCCTCGGCGGTGGAGAAGGTCTGCGCCGCCTTGGTCGGGATGGTGGTGTTCTTCTCGATGAGCTTGGTCATGACGCCGCCCAGGGTCTCGATGCCCAGCGACAGCGGGGTCACGTCCAGCAACAGCACGTCCTTCACATCGCCCTTGAGCACGCCCGCCTGGATGGCGGCGCCGACGGCCACGGCCTCGTCCGGGTTCACGTCCTTGCGCGGCTCGCGGCCGAAGAATTCTTTCACGGTCTCCTGCACCTTGGGCATGCGGGTCTGGCCGCCCACCAGGATCACGTCCTGCAGGTCGGAGGTCGAGAGGCCTGCGTCCTTGAGCGCGATCTTGCAGGGCTCGACGGTCTTCTGGATCAGGTCGCCCACCAACGACTCGAGCTTGGCGCGGGTCAGCTTCACGTTGAGGTGCTTGGGACCCGAGGCGTCGGCCGTGATGTACGGGAGGTTCACCTCGGTCTGCTGGCTGGAGGAGAGCTCGATCTTGGCCTTCTCCGCGGCCTCCTTGAGGCGCTGCATGGCCAGCGGGTCGTTGCGCACGTCGATGCCCTGCTCCTTGCGGAACTCGTCGGCGATGAAGTCGATCACGCGCTTGTCGAAGTCCTCGCCACCCAGGAAGGTATCGCCGTTGGTGGAGAGCACCTCGAACTGGTGCTCGCCGTCCACTTCCGCGATCTCGATGATGGACACGTCGAAGGTGCCGCCACCCAGGTCGTACACGGCGATCTTGCGGTCGCCCTTGACCTTGTCCATGCCGTAGGCGAGCGCAGCCGCGGTAGGCTCGTTGATGATGCGCTTCACGTCCAGGCCGGCGATCTTGCCGGCGTCCTTGGTGGCCTGGCGCTGGGAATCGTTGAAGTAGGCCGGGACGGTGACCACGGCCTCGGTAACGGGCTCGCCCAGGTAGTCCTCGGCGGTCTTCTTCATCTTCATGAGCACGCGCGCGGAGATCTCCGGCGGCGCCATCTTCTTGGAGTTCACGTCCACCCACGCGTCGCCGTTGTCGGCGCCCACGATCTTATAGGGCACCATGCCCACGTCCTTCTGTACCACGTCGTCCTTGAACTTGCGGCCGATGAGGCGCTTGATGGCGTAGAGGGTGTTCTTCGGGTTGGTGACCGCCTGGCGCTTGGCCGACTGGCCCACCACCACTTCGTTGTCCTTGGTGAAGGCGACGATGGAAGGCGTGGTGCGGTCGCCCTCGCTGTTCTCGATGACCCGGGGCTTGCCCCCCTCCATGATGGCCACGCAGGAGTTGGTGGTGCCCAGGTCGATACCGATGATCTTGCTCATGTCATAACTCCGGAAAGGTCAGAATTCGTTATTGCTCTATCTAGGGCTATCTCAGCCGGTTTCAAGGTGGAAACCAGGCCCAAATCGGCTATTTCGGGGCTTCCGGCGGGGCCTTCGCCACCAGTACGCGGGCCGGACGCAGCAGGCGGCCGTTGAGGGAGTAGCCCTTCTGGACCGTCGCCAGCACGGCATCTGGCGCCACCTCGGCGCTGGGCTGGGCGGCCATGGCCTCGTGCCACTCGGGGTTGAAGGCCTCGCCCTTGGCGGGGCTGATCTCCTTCACGCCCTGGCGCTCCAGGGCCTGGCTCATGAGGCGCAGGGTCATGCCCACGCCGGTGGCCAGGGGCGAGGCGGCCTCGGGACCCGCGCCCACGGACTGCAGCGCCATCTCCAGGGAATCCTTCACCGGCAAGAGGTCGCCGACGATGCGGTCCAGCCCGAACTTGTGGGCCTGCTCCAGGTCGCGCTGGCCGCGCTTCCGGATGTTGTCCTGCTCCGCCACGGCGCGCAGGTAGCTGTCGTAGTTCTGCACGGCCTTGGCTTCGGCCGCGGCGAGTGCCGCCTGCAAGGCCTGTACAGGGTCCAAGGTGGCCGCGTTGGGATCCACCTCGGGCGATGCGGCAGGGTTGGTCTGCTCGTCGTTCATGTGCTCCATCATCCTTCCTGACTTTTTATGTAAATGCAGCGGGCAGCCTCATGCTGCCCGCCCAGGCACGAATCTATGGCTTATTTCCTGGGGTTCAAGGCGGCCGTGAGCAGCCGCGCCGTCACGTCCACGATGGGTATGACGCGTTCATACGACATGCGGGTCGGGCCGATGACGCCCAGCACGCCGACGACGCCCTCGCCCATGCGGTAAGGAGCGCTCACCACGCTCACCTGGTCCAGTACCCGGTAGCCGGACTCCTCGCCGATGAAGATCTGCACGCCCTCGGCCACGATGCACTTGTCCAGCAGCGTGAGGATGTCGCGCTTCTGGTTGAAAGCCTCGAACAGGCGGCGCAGCTTCTCCACGTCCGAGAGCTCGGCGAAGTCCATGAGGTTGGTCTCGCCGGCCATCATGTAGGTGGGCTCGCCGCCGCGGGACTGGAACACCCGGTCGGCCATGGTGATGGCCGCATGCATGAGCTCGTTCATGCTCTCGCGGGTGCGGTTGAGCTCGCTCAACAGGCCGCGGCGCAGTTCGTGCACGTCGCGGCCCGCGAAGTGGCTGTTGAGATAGTTGCTGATCTGCTGCAGGCCGGCGGCGTCGTAGGCGCGGTCCAGATGCAGCACCCGGTTCTGCACCTCGCCATCCGCCAGCACCAGGATCACCAGCACGCGATTCTCCGCCAGCGGCAGGAACTCGATGTGCTTCCAGGAGGCGAGCTCGCGCTTAGGGAGAGTCACTACACCCGCCATGCGGGTGATGGCCGAGAGCATGTTGGAGGCCGTCACCAGGAGCTGCTGCGGATTGGACTGGCTGGGGTCGAGATGCGCGCGCATGCGCAGCACTTCCTGCTCGTCCAGAGGTTTCACCTTGAGCAGCGAGTCCACGAACATCCGGTAACCCTTCGCCGTTGGGATGCGTCCGGCGGAGGTATGGGGAGACGTGACGAAGCCATACTCTTCCAGGTCCGCCATCACGTTGCGGATGCTGGCGGGGCTCAAGTCGAGGCCAGAATCCTTCGAGAGTGTCCGGGAACCGACAGGTTCGCCGTCCCGGATATAACGCTCCACCAGTACCTTCAGGAGGAACTGGGCGCGGTCGCTGAGGTTCTTGTCGCCGGTCTCGCCGTTCATGGGGTCCGGTGGAAGCTGTTGCTGGCACTCAGTATAACGGAGTGCCAATTTGAAATCATGCCTGCCGGCCTTTGGCGTCAAGCACTTAGCTCCAGGATCTCGCGCCGGGCGTTGGCCTGCGCGGAGGTGCGTGTTAACGTGCCGACTCTATGACCGCGCGCTTCGCCACCATCGGCCTCATGGGCCGCTTAGCCGACCCGCAGGTGTTGGAGATGGTGGGCCGGCTGGCAGCGGAACTGGGCGGCGCCCAGGTCACGGTCTACGCCGACGAAGCCCTGGCGCTGCCGGTCTCCTCCGGCGTGCAACTCCTGCCCGCCAAGGCGCTGGCGGAGAAAGCCGACCTGCTCATCGTCGTCGGTGGAGATGGGACGCTGCTCAAGGCCGCGCATGTGGTCGCCGCGCGCCCCATCCCGCTGGTGGGCGTGAACTTGGGGCGGCTCGGCTTCCTGGCAGACATCACCCCCGAGCAGGTGCAGGACGACATCCGCGCCATGCTGAAGGGCGAGTTCACCCGCGAGGAGCGGCTGTTGCTGGAAGCGGCCCCCACCCGCAGCGGCAAACTCGAGGGCACGGTCCCGGCCCTCAATGACGTGGTGGTGCACAAATCCGACGGCGGACGCCTCATCGAGTTCGAGACCTGGGTGGACGGGCACTTCCTCTGCGCCTACCGTGCCGACGGCATCGTGGTCGCCACGCCCACCGGCTCCACGGCCTACGCCCTGTCGGGTGGCGGACCCATCCTGCATCCGGCCATGGATGCTATCGCCCTGGTACCCATTTGCCCCCACACCCTCGGAGACCGGCCGCTGGTGGTGGCGGGCGGCAGCCGCATCGAGATCCGCATCGGCGACACCCACGGCGGCGGCGCCCAGGTGACCTGGGACGGCCAGCACGCGGAGTCACTCAAGACCGGCGACCGGGTCGAGGCACACCGCGCAGTGCAGCGCATCAGCTTCATCCATCCCCGCGGTTACGATTACTATAGAATCCTGCGCACGAAGCTCCATTGGGGTCGCGGGAGTCATACGGGCTGACATGCTGACGCACATCCTGATCCGCGACTTCGCGATCATCGACACCATGGAACTGGAACTCACCCCGGGCATGACCGTGCTCACCGGCGAGACCGGAGCGGGTAAGTCCATCCTGGTGGATGCCCTCGGGCTCACCATGGGCGACCGGGCTGATGCCGGCGTGGTGCGCCACGGCGCCGAACGCGCGGAGATGAGCGCCGAGTTCGACCTCAAGGACGCCAAGGCCGCCGCCGCCTGGCTGGAGGAGAACGACCTCGCCGACGATGGGCAATGCATCCTGCGCCGGGTGGTGGGCAAGGACGGCCGCTCCCGCGCACAGATCAATGGCCGCAGCGTGCCACTCACCTCCCTGAAGGAGCTGGGCGAACTCCTGCTGGACATCCATGGCCAGCACGAACACCAATCACTGATGCGCAGCAGCGCCCAGATGGCGCTGCTGGACGGCTATGGCGACCACCGTGAACTCGTGGAGCGTGTCGCGGAACTGCACGCCGCGTGGAAGACTGCCCATGACCGCCTGGCGACGCTCAAGGCCGCCGCCGGCGACCGGGACGCGCGCATCGAGCTGCTGCGCCATCAGGTGGGCGAGCTATCCGCCCTGGCCCTCAAGCCCGGCGAAGTCACGGCGGTGGATGCGGAGCACAGACGTCTCGCCAACGGCGGCAAGCTCATGGCGGCGGCTCAGGCGGCGCTGGATTCCCTCTACGAAGCCGAGGAAGGCTCCGCCCATCAGCGGGCCAGCCGCGCGCTGGTGAGCCTCGATGCCCTGAGCGAGCTGGAACCTAAGTTCGCGGACGTGTGCCGGGCCCTGGCCGACGCCCAAGCGCAACTCGCCGACGCCGCCGAGGGCCTGCGTGGCTACCTCGCCGACCTCGACATGGACCCCAAGCGCCTGGAGTGGCTGGAGAACCGCCTCGCCTCCATCCACGGCCTCGCCCGCAAGCACCACGTGGAACCCGAGACGCTCGTCGATCGCTTCGAGGCGCTCAAGACCGAGCTGCTGACGCTGGAGAACTCCGACGTGGCGCTCCAGGACCTGGAAGCCGACCTGAAGCGGCTGGACAGCGACTATCGCCGGGCCGCCGAGGAGCTCCATGCCAGGCGGGTGAAGACCGCCGCTGATCTCGGCAAGAAAGTCACTGCCGTCATGCAGGAACTGGGCATGGCCGGCGGCAAGTTCAGCATCGGCGTGGAGGCCGACAAGGAGCGGTATTCCGCCAAGGGCACGGACAGCGTGGAATTCATGGTGAGCGCCAACAAGGGACAGCCCGAGAAGCCGCTCGCCCGGGTGGCCTCCGGCGGCGAGCTCTCGCGCATCTCGCTGGCCATCCAGGTGATCGCCGCCCAGGCTACCTCCATCCCCACCATGATCTTCGACGAAGTGGACTCCGGCATCGGCGGCGGTGTCGCCGAGATCGTGGGCCGGCAGCTGCGGGCGCTGGCGGCCAAGCGCCAGGTGCTATGCGTCACCCACCTGCCCCAGGTGGCGTCCCAGACCCATCTGCACCTGAGGGTCGCCAAACAGACCAAGGGCCAGAGCACCACGACCCACATCGAGGCCCTGGACAAGAAATCCCAGGTCGAGGAACTCGCGCGGATGCTGGGCGGAGTCGAGATCACCGAAACGACCCGCAAGCACGCCAGAGAGATGATTGCAAAAGTCGGGAGCTGACGTCCCTGGCGACAAAGACCAAGAACCTTTTGAGCAAGAACCTGATCTAGAACTGAATCCCCGCTTTCGCGGGGATGACGCTAACGCGTCACTTCATCGTCTTACGGCAGTTCGCACAGATGCCGTAGATGTATAAGGAATGGTCCGTCATCTCGTAACCCTTGGCGCTGGCGATCTTCTTCTGCCGCGACTCGATCTCCGGGTCCACGAACTCGTCCACCCGTCCGCACTTCACGCACAGGATGTGGTCGTGGTGGGTGCCCTGGTTCAGCTCGAACACGGAATGCCCGCCCTCGAAGTGGTGGCGGGTCACCAGGCCGGCGGTCTCGAACTGGGTCAGCACCCGGTACACGGTTGCCAGGCCGATGTCCTCGCCGGAATCCAGCAGGGCCTTGTACATGTCCTCGGCGCTGATGTGGCGCGGATTGCTGCGTTCCAGGATCTCCAGGATCTTGACCCTGGGCAGCGTGACCTTGAGGCCGGCGTTGCGGAGTTCCTGGTTTTCGGCTGTGGTCTGGGTCACGGCGTCTTCTTAAAGGTCGGTGCCTCAGGTATTATGCTCCCCCAGTCAAGCCACGCAAACCCGGTCTCCTCAATGCGCCGCGCTTCCCTGTTGCTGCTCGCCCTCTCCCTCAGCCTCGCCGGCTGCTATAAGCAGGAGATCCGCCAGGGCAACTTCATCACCGACGAGATGATCGCCAAGATCAAGACCGGCATGACCCAGCCGCAGGTGATGTATGTGATGGGGCGGCCCATGGTGCAGGACCCGTTCCACACCAGCCGCTGGGACTACGTGCGCTACGTGAACCCCAACAACGGCGAGCCGATCCAGAACTGGCACGTGATCGTGTATTTCGACGGCGCCGGCAAGGTGGCGCGCGTCGACCAGCCGCCGGTGCAGAACAAACAGCAACAGCTCCAGTTGCCCACGGTGAAAGATGCCTCGCAGTTGCCCCAGGACGACCAAGGCAACGGTTCCAGCACTTCTCCGGATAGTCCGCCGTCTGGTTATCCCCCGCCTCGCTAACAAGCGGGCAATCCACGGATCCGCCTTGCTCAAAGATGATTGCCGAGTCCCCGAAGCAGAGCTGACTTGAGTCCGGCCAAGAAACCCCGCGTACACCTCCACGAACTCGATCCCAGGGCCGTCGCGCTCACCATGGTTGGCGTGCTCACGGCCATCTTCATGGGTGCGCTGGACCAGACCATCGTCGCGACCGCCATGCCGGCCATCGTGCGCTCGCTCAACGGCTTCAACAGCTACGCGGGCGTGGTGAGCGCCTACCTCATCGCTTCCACCGTGGCGCTGCCTATCGGCGGCAAGCTCTCGGACGTCTATGGGCGCAAACGCCTGCTCATCGCCGGCATGCTGTGGTTCACCGCGGCCAGCGTGCTCTGCGGTGTGGCGGGCTCCATGGTCCAGCTGATCGTGTTCCGCGCGGTGAAAGGCCTGGGCGCCGGCCTCATGCAGGCGGCGGCCACCACCACCATCGCCGACCTATACCCGCCGGCGCGGCGCGGCCGGGCCATCGGTCTGCTCTCCACCGTCTCGATACTGGCGAGCGTGGTCGGTCCGGTGCTCGGCGGATACCTCGCCGACGGTCCCGGCTGGCGCTACGTGTTCCTCATCAACCTGCCGGTGGGCCTCGTCGGCGCGGCCGTGGCCTGGCGATATTTCCCGCGTATCCATCGCGCCAAGGTCGAGGATTTCCGCATCGACTGGTGGGGCACGCTGACCCTGGCATTCGGCGTGGTGCCGGTGCTGCTGGCCCTGCAGGACCTGGGCGAGAAAGCCGGCTGGGACGGCTTCACCCTGGCCCTGCTGGCCTTCGGCGCGGTGTCCATCGGCGGCTTCTTCTTCGCCGAGGCCAAGGCGGCCCATCCGATCGTCCCGCTCCACGCATTCAGGGACTCCATCATCGCCATCGGCCTGCTCAACACCGCGCTGTCCATGGCCGCCATGTACGGCGTGACGCTGTTCGTGCCGCTGTTCATGCAATCGGTGTTGCACACCAGCGCGCAGGTGAGCGGCGAGATCCTGCTGCCCCTGACCGCCACCTTCGGCATCACCGCCACCGCGACGGGCCTGCTGGTAGGCCGGATCAACCGCTACAAGCATCTGGCGCTCGCGGGCTCCGCCATCGCGGTGCTGGGCTGCCTGCTGCTGGCCCAGGCCGGTCCCGATACTTCCCGCTTCGGACTGCTGGTGGATTCCGTGATCACCGGCTTCGGGCTCGCGGTGTGCATGCCCATCTACAACATCGCGGTGCAGAACGCGGCCAAGCTGCAGGCCCTGGGCGTGGTCACGTCCATGGTCTATTTCCTGCGCCTGATGGCAGGCTCCGTGGGCGTGGCCGTGTATGGCAGCATCCTGGCGGCCGAGACCCCGAGGCTCGGCATGGCGCCGGCCTTGAGCCACATCTTCTACGTCGCGGCGGGGCTGATCGCGATGATCCTCGCGAGCACCTTCTTCCTGAAGGAGATCCCGCTCCGACGCTCCAACGCGGCGCCCGCTGCCGGCGACCCGGGCAGCGGACAGCGCTGAAGCTGTGGTTCAGGCCGGCACCTGGGACTGCGAGTAGTACAGGCGCCGGGCCTTGCCGAAGGCATCGTCGGACTCGATGGAACCCTTGGCCATGGCCACCACCAGATCC